>Ga0310810_10005532_pt1 | contig 14143 bp, 15 predicted proteins | sample NCmetagenome_FD_207641 | JGI IMG/M metagenome (GOLD analysis project Ga0310810, IMG submission 207641) | Soil microbial communities from experimental microcosm in Duke University, North Carolina, United States - NC | ecosystem: Engineered > Artificial ecosystem > Soil microcosm > Unclassified ... | reverse complement strand
TCACCCGCGCCGACCTCTCGGGCGAGGCCATCCGCCTGGGACGGCTCCTGGTCGAGCTGCTGCCGGAGCCCGAGGCGATGGGCCTCCTGGCCCTGATGCTGCTGCACGAGTCGCGGCGGGCCGCGCGCACCGGGCCGACCGGCGAGCTGGTGCTGCTGGACGACCAGGACCGCACGCGGTGGAGCCGAGCGCTGATCGTGGAGGGCACCGCCCTGGTCGAGCGGGCCCTCGCCTCGCGCCGCATCGGCCCCTACACGCTGCAGGCCGCGATCTCGGCGGTGCACGCCGAGGCCCCCACCGCGGCCGCGACGGACTGGGCCCAGATCGTGGGGCTCTACGACGTGCTGGTGCGGGCCGATCCCTCGCCGGTGATCGGGCTGAACCGGGCGGTGGCGGTGGCGATGCGCGACGGCCCCGCGGCGGGGCTCGCGCTCATCGACGCCATCCTCGCCCGCGGCGCCCTCGCGGACTACCACCTCGCGCACTCGGCGCGGGCCGAGCTCTGCCGGCGGCTCGGCCGCACCGCAGAGGCCCGGGCCGCCTACGAGCGGGCCCTCGGTCTCGCGCGGCAGGAGCCGCAGCGCCGCTTCCTCGAGCGGCGACTCGGGGAACTGCTGGACTGACCGGGGGCGATCTGGCAGGATCCTCCGGATGGAACACGGCGCATAGACGCGCCCGGAGGCCGACCCAATGCAGACGCCGCTCGAGGACGTGCGAGTGCTCGACCTGAGCCACGCCCTGGCCGGCCCCTTCTGCTCGACCATGCTCGCCGACTTCGGCGCGGACGTCATCAAGCTCGAGCCGCGCGGCGCCGGCGACATCGCGCGGGCGTGGGGCGCGCCGCTGCCGGGCGGCGAGACCGCCTACTTCGTGAGCCTCCACCGCAACAAGAAGGGCATCGAGGTCGACCTGAAGGCTCCGGAGGGGAAAGACCTCTTCTTTTCTCTGGTGGCCAAGTGCGACGTGGTGCTGGAGAACTACCGGGTCGGCGCCCTGGCCCGCCTCGGCCTCGGCTACGAGGCGGCGCGCGAGCGGAACCCCGGCATCATCTACTGCTCGGTGTCCGGCTTCGGCCAGGACGGCCCCTATCGCGACCGGGCCGCGCTCGACCTGATCCTCCAGGCCGAGAGCGGCATGATCAGCACCACCGGGGAGCCGGGCAGCCACGGGGTGCGCTGCGGGGTCTCCATCGCCGACATGACCGCGGGCATGTACGCCGCGTTCGGGATCATGCTGGCCCTGCGCGTGAAGGAGCGCACCGGCCGCGGCCAGGCCATCGACGTCTCGATGCTGGAGGGCCAGCTCTCGCTGCTCGGCAGCATGATCGGCGGCTACTTCGCCGACGGCGAGCTGCCGCTGCCGATGGGCACCGCGTACAAGGCGCTGCTGCCCTACCAGACGTTCCGGACGAAGACGCGCGACCTGGCCCTCGCGGTCGGCAGCGAGAAGCTCTGGAAGGTGTTCTGTCCCGCGATCGGCCGCCCGGAGCTCGCGGACGATCCGCGCTATCGCACCAACGCGGACCGGGCGCGGAACCGCGAGACCCTGATCCCGAAGCTGCAGGAGGTCTTCCTGACCCGCCCGTACGAGGAGTGGGAGCCCCTGCTCCTGGCCGAGGGCATCCCCATGGGCGCGATCAACAACATCGCCCAGGTGGTCGAGCATCCGCAGGTGATCGCGCGACGGGCCCTCGTCGAGACCGTCCATCCCCGCGCGGGCAAGGTGCGAATGGTCGGCGCGCCGGTGCGGCTCTCCGAGACCCCGGGCTCGGTGCGCACCCCCGCCCCGACGCTGGGCGAGCACACCGAGCAGGTGCTGCGCGATCTGCTCGGGCTCGACGCCCCGGCGATCGCGGCGCTGCGCGCGGCCGGCGCCATCGGCCCCGCCCGGTGACCGCGGCGGCGCTGCGCTTCGTGGGCGGCGAGGAGATCCGCCGCGTCCTGACCTTCCCCGCCCTGATCCGGGCCATGGAGGCGAGCCATCGCCGCCCCCGGATCGAGATCCACGACGTGCTGATGGGCCCGGAGGCGGCGCACTACTTCGTGCGCTCGGCCGCCGACCACGGCCGCGCCTTCGGCAGCAAGCTGATCGCGAGCTTTCCCGGCCGCCAGCCCGCGGTGCAGGCGGTCTACGTCCTGTTCGACGGCGTCGACGGCCATCCGCGGGCGATGCTGGACGGCACCGAGATCACCTTCTGGAAGACGGCGGCCGACTCGGCCCTCGGGGCGAGCCTGCTCGCGCCCGGGAATCCGGAGACCTTGACCGTGGTCGGGGCCGGCGCGGTCGCCCCCTGGCTCGTGCGCGCGCACCGCTGCGTCCGGCCGTCGATCCGGCGCGTCCTCGCGTGGAACCGCACCCCCGCGCGCGCCCTGGCCCTCGCGGCCGAGCTGCGCGCGGAAGGCGTCGCGGCGGAGGCGACCGCCGACCTGGAAGCGGCGGTGCGGCAGGCCCAGATCGTCACCGCGGCGACGCGATCGCACACGCCGCTCATCCAGGGGGCGTGGCTCCAGGCCGGGACGCACCTCGACCTCGTCGGCGGCTACACACCCGACACTCGCGAGGCCGACGATCTGGCCGCGCGCCGTTCCCGCGTCTTCGTCGATCGCCTGGAGTCGGCCTTCGACGGGGTCGGCGACATCCTGCAGCCGATCGCCAGCGGCGCCATCCGCAAGGAGGACGTGCTCGGCGACCTGTACGACCTGATCGGCGGCGGCGTGCCGGGGCGCGTCCGACCGGACGACATCACGCTGTTCAAGAACGCGGGCGGCGGACACCTGGACCTCATGACCGCGCAGGCGATCATGTCCGCGCTCGACAACGGCCCCTGAACCCGAGCAGACCCCCGAGGAGACCTCGATGAACGGTGCGCAGAGCCTGGCGCGGACACTGGTGGCGGGCGGCGTCGACGTGTGCTTCACGAATCCCGGCACCTCCGAGATGCACTTCGTGGCCGCGCTCGATCGGGTCGAGGGCATCCGCTGCGTGCTCGGCCTCTTCGAGGGCGTGGTCACCGGGGCGGCCGACGGCTACTGGCGCATGGCCGACAAGCCCGCCGCGACCCTGCTCCATCTGGGCCCCGGCCTCGGCAACGGGCTCGCGAACCTGCACAACGCCCGCAAGGCCGCCTCCGGCATCGTCAACGTGGTGGGCGAGCACGCGACCTATCACGTCAAGCACGACGCCCCGCTCACCTCCGACATCGAGGGGATCGCGCGCCCGGTGTCGGCGTGGGTGCGCACCTCGGCGAGCGCGCGGACGGTCGCGGCCGACGGCGCCGCCGCCATCCAGGCCGCGCGCACCGCGCCCGGCCAGATCGCCACCCTGATCCTGCCCGCCGACACCGCGTGGAACGAGGCCGACGGCGTCGCGCCGGTGCCGCCTCCGCCCGCGCGCGCCGCGGTCGGCGCCGCCGCGATCGAGCGCTGCGCCGCCGCCCTGCGCTCGGGCGAGCCCGCGATGCTCGTGCTGACCGGGCTCGCGGTGCGCGAGCGCGGCCTGGCCCTCGCCGGGCGCATCGCCACCGCGACCGGCGCGCGCATCATCGCCCAGGGCTCTAACGCCCGCATCCAGCGCGGCGCCGGCCGCGTGCCGATCGAGCGGCTCCCCTACCCGGTCGACCAGGCCCTGGCAGTGCTGAAGGACGTCCGCCACCTGATCCTGGTCGGCGCCAAGGCGCCGGTGGCCTTCTTCGCCTATCCGGACAAGCCGAGCGTGCTCACCCCCGACGGCTGCCAGATCCACCAGCTCGCCACGATCGCGGAGGACTCGGTCGGCGCGCTCGAGGCGCTCGCGGAGGCGGTGGGGGCGAAGAAGAACGGCGAGGTGGTCCAGCAGCCCTCGCGGCCGGCGCGGCCCACCGGCGCCTTGACACCCGATACGCTCGCCGCCGCGCTCGGCGCGCTGCTGCCCGAGGGCGCCATCGTCTCCGACGAGTCGGTGACCACCGGGCGCGGCTTCTTCAAGGCCACCGCGGGCGCCCCGCCCCACGACTGGATGAACAACATGGGCGGCTCGATCGGCCTCGGCCTGCCGCTCGCCACCGGCGCCGCGGTGGCGTGTCCGGACCGCAAGGTCGTGTGCCTCGAAGGCGACGGCAGCGGCATGTACACGCTGCAGGCGCTGTGGACGCAGGCGCGCGAGGGCCTCGACGTGACCACGGTGGTCTTCGCCAACCGCACCTACGCGATCCTGCGCCACGAGCTCTCCGGGGTGCGCGCCGGCACCCCCGGCCCCAAGGCCGCCGACATGCTCGACATCGGCCGCCCCGACCTCGACTGGGTCGCGCTCGCGCGCGGCATGGGCGTGCCCGCGAGCCGCGCCACCACCGCGGAGGAGTTCAACAAGCAGTTCGCGTCCGGGCTCGCGGCGTCCGGCCCCTACCTCGTGGAGGCGGTGCTATGAAGAAGGAGATCGTCCGCGTCGGCGTCGAGCGGCCCAACCCGAACCTGTCGCTCGCCACCAAGTTCGGCAACCTGGTCTTCGTGGCCGGCCAGACCGGCCGGCACCCGGCCACCGGGGAGGTGGGCCGGGACATCCGCGAGCAGACCCGCAACACGCTCGAGCGCATCAAGGTGATCCTGGCCGCCGCCGGCACCTCGCTCGACAACGTGCTGAGCGCGATGACCCACCTGACCCGGGTCCAGGATCTGGCCGCCTACAACGAGGAGTACGCGAAGTACTTCCCAACGGACAAGCCGGCCCGAACCACCGTGACCGTCGCCTCGCTCAACTCGCCCGAGCTCCTGATCGAGATCACGGTCATCGCCTGCATTCCGGACTGACCGCCTAGCGCTCGGGGCCGAGGGTCCACGACAGCCCCATGCGCCGACCGACGAGCACGAGCACCGCCACCGCCACCAGGCCGCCGCTTCCGCCCACCAGGCACGCCGCGCGCACGCCCAGGTGCTCGGCCACGGTGCCGACCAGCAGCGAGCCGAACGGGGTCATCCCGGCGTTGGCGAGGGCGTAGAGGCCCATCACCCGCCCCCGCAGCGCGTCCGGCGTGGTGAGCTGCAGCGTGGTGTTGCAGCCGGTGGAGAAAAGGATCTGGCAGCAGCCGAGCCCCACGAGCAGGACCGCGGCGGTGCCGAAGTGCCCCACCAGGCCGAGCGAGGCGGTTCCCGCGCTCAGCACCGTCGCGGAGACGGCGAGGAACTGGAGCGAGGGCCGGCCCCGCCGGAGGAGGGTCAGCCCGACGCCCGCCATCACCGCGCCCGCGCCGAGCGACGACATGAGCAGGCCGAACCCGTGGGCGCCTTCGCCGAGCACGTCCTTCGCCACCAGCGGCACCACCACGTTGAAGTTGAGCACGAGCACGCTGACCGCGACGATCAGCGACAGCGTGAACGCGACCGGTGGCGTGCGCGCGGCATAGGCGAGCGCGCCCCAGACCCCGGCGCGGATGCCGAGCCGCCCGGCCGGGTCCGGCTCGCCGGGGGTCCGGGTCGCGAGCAGCGCGCCGAGGACCGCGACGAAGCTGAGCCCGTTGAGGAGAAAGGCCAGGGCCACGCCGAATCGTGCGATCAGCAGGCCCGCGACCGCGGGCCCCACGATGCGCGCGCCGTTGAAGACCAGCGAGTTGAGCGCGACCGCGTTGGCGAGGTCGGCGCGGCCGACGAGGTCCGTGATGTAGGACTGGCGCGCCGGGATGTCGATGGCCCGCCCGAGGCCGTAGATCGCGGCGAGGACCGCCACGTGCCAGTAGCGGACCTGGCCGCTCCAGACCAGCGCGGCCAGCCCGAAGGCCTGTCCCATCATCGCGGCCTGGGTCAGCAGGATGATGCGCCGCTTGGGGAAGCGATCGCTGAGGGCGCCGCCCACCGCTGAGAAGAGCAGGATGGGGGTGAACTGCAGCGCGGTGACGAGCCCCAGGTGGAACGGCGACCCGGTGAGCTCCAGCACCAGCCACGCCTGCCCCACGCTCTGCATCCACGTCCCGATCAGCGAGACGAGCTGGCCGCTCCAGAAGAGCCGGAAGTCGCGATGGCGCAGCGCGGCCAGGCGCGCCGGGCGCGGGCTCGTGGCGGCCGACACGGGGGCGGAGCTCAGCGCGCCGTGGCGCGGCTCGCGGCCAGGCGCGCCGTGCGCTCGTGGAGCGCGGGCGTCCCGAGGCGCGCGGCCCAGACCGCGAAGTCCGGGCGCGGCCCCGTCCACCGGAGCCCGTCGACATCGACGCCGATGGGCGCGTCGACGCGCAGGGTGGCGAGGGTGCGGAAGAGCCGGGCGCGCTCGCGCTGCTCGACGAGCGTCGCGGCCAGGCGCGCGGCGCCGCGCACCGGCACGTCCCACTCGGCCGCGCGCTCCGGGATACCCTCGAGGTGCCCGTAGCGCGCGAGCACCGCCGCGGCGGAGGCGGCGCCCCACCCGGGCAGGCCGGGGAAGCCGTCGGCCGCGTCCCCGACCAGCGCCAGCCAGTCGGGGATCGAGGCGGGCGGGACCCCGAACTTCTTCACGACGCCGGCCTCGTTCCGCACCTCGCGGCGCCGCCGGTCGAGCTGCACGACCCGGTCGCCCCGGACGCACTGGGCCAGGTCCTTGTCGGGCGTGCACACCACCACCTGCTCCACCCGTGCGTCGGCCGCGCTCATCGCCGCCGCCGCGGCCAGGGCGTCGTCGGCTTCGAACTCGACCATCGGCCAGACGACCACGCCGAGCGCGCCGAGGGCCTCCTCGAGCGGCGCGAACTGGGCGGTGAGCAGCGGGTCCATGCCCTCGCCGGTCTTGTAGTCGGGCCAGAGCCCGTTGCGGAACGACTCGATCACGTGATCGGTGGCCACGCCCAGGTGGGTGGCGCCCTCCTCGAGCATCCCCAGGATCGAGGCGACGACGCCGCGCACCGCCCGCAGCTCCGGCGGCGCGCTCCGGTCGTACGCCGCCGCGGGCGAGAGGAAGTAGCGGAACAGCTCGTAGGTCCCGTCGACCAGGTGGAGGATCACGGCCAGAACGATACGCCACGGCGGCCACCGGACGCGGTAGAATCGGCCTGGTCATGAAGATCCGCATCGGGGTGGGGGCCGGGGGCGCGTCCGCGAGCGCCGAGGCGCTGGGCGAGCTGGTCGGCGGCCTCGACGCGCTCGGGTTCGACTCGCTGTGGCTCTCCGAGGTGCTCACCGGCCCGGTGCTCGATCCGCTCATCGGCCTCGCCTGGGCCGCCGCGAGCAACCCCCGGCTCAAGATCGGCACGACCGCGCTGCTGCCGGGACGCAACGTGCTGCGGCTCGCCAAGCAGCTCGCGAGCCTGGACCGGCTGTCGGGCGGGCGCCTGCTCGTCACGCTGGTGCCCGGGCTCACCTATCCGCCGGAGCGTGAGGCCATCGGGATCGACCCCAAGCAGCGCGGCGCGGTCATCGACGACGCCCTCCCGCTGCTGCGGCGGCTCTGGGTCGGCGAGACGGTGAGCCACGACGGCCCCGCCGGCCACTTCCGCGACGTGCGCCTCGCGCCCCTGCCGGTGCAGCAGCCGCTCGAGGTGTGGCTGGGCGGCAACGTGCCCGCCGCGCTCGAGCGCTGCGGCCGGCTCTCGGACGGATGGCTGCCGTCGCTCTGCACGCCCGAGGAGGCGGCGGCGGGGCGCCGGGTCATCGAGGACGCGGCGGCGCGGGCCGGCCGCGCGATCAGCCCGGAGCACTTCGGGGTGAGCGTGGGCTACGCGAGCGTGCCCATCGATCCGGACACCGCGCGCACGATGGCCGCGCGCCGCCCGCGGTCGCTCGAGCTGACCCCGGTGGGCTACCCCGCGCTGCGGACGTGCCTCGAGCGTTTCATCGCGGTCGGCTTCTCGAAGTTCGTGGTGCGGCCGGTGGCCGCGCCCCGCTCGTGGCGGGCCGAGCTCGAGGCGCTGGCCGCCGCGGTGGGCGACCTGCAGACCTGACCGCCGCGACGTGATCAAGGCCGTCGACGTCAGGGCCGAGCTGGCCGCGCTCCCGGTCCTGCGCGGGCGCAGCGCGAGCACCCCCGCCGATCAGGTGCAGGCGGCCTTCGCGGTGCTGGCCCCCTTTCGCGACGGGAGCGTCTTCGCGGGCCGGTTCGCCGGAGAGACCGCCTGGGAGCGGCACGCCACGGGCGACGAGCTCGTGCAGATCCTCGACGGCGCCGCGACCCTCACCGTCATGACCGGCGCGGGCCCGCGCTCGTTCGCGCTCTCCGCCGGCATGCTGATCGTGGTGCCGCAGGGGCAGTGGCACCGCTTCGAGGCCCCGGACGGCGTCACGGTCCTGAGCGCGACCCCCCAGCCCACCGAGCACACCAGCGCCCCGGACCCGCGCGCGGTCCCCTAGCCGGCCGCGGCCCCGCACCGGGTCGTTTGCACCAGAAGAACCATGCGTCCGCATCATGTCGGGTGCCGCCCCCGTGGCTATGCTGGTGTGCACGGGAGGGGACGTCATGGGCGAGCTCCACGGCAGGTACCATCACGTGAGCGTCTGCGTCTCCGACCTCGACCGCGCGCGGGCCTTCTACGGCGGCCGGCTCGAGCTCAAGGAGATCCCCCGCCCCGCGTTCAAGTTCCCGGGCGTCTGGTACGCGCTCGACGGCGACATCGCGCTCCACATCATGGTGACGCAGCGGCCCGCGCCGCACGGTGCCCCGGAGCGTTTCGACTTGGTCCACCCACACTTCGCCCTGTGGACCGACGACGCCGACCAGACCTTCGAGCGCCTGCACGCCGCCGGCCTCCAGGTGCACGACTTCGTCTCGACCCCCACCGGCCTCCGCCAGCTCTTCGTGGACGACCCCGACGGCAACCGCGTGGAGTTCATCGGCCCCACCCGATCACCGCGCACCGTGCACCTGGAGGAGGACCGCTGATGGACTACGAGACGCCCGGCTGCGCCTACTGCCCGCCGACGGTGCGCGCCTGCCGGCAGGGCGAGTCGGAGGAGCGCGGTCCCGGCTTCTGCCCGAGCAAGGTCGACGGCGAGGGCATCGCCCGGGCGGACACGGCCTACCGCGATCCGCTGACGCTTCGCATCGCGCGGGCCGCGGCCCTGGTGGAGAGCGAGGGCTACTGCCGGTGGACGCGGGTCGAGGAGATCTGCGCGTTCGCCAAGAAGCTCGGCTTCACGCGGATCGGGATCGCCACCTGCATCAGCATGGTCGACCTCGCCCGCACCCTGAGCGGCATCCTGGAGTCGCACGGCTTCGAGGTGGCGTCGGTGGCCTGCAAGAACGGCGGGGTGCCGAAGGAGGAGCTCGGGCTCCGCGACGAGGAGAAGATCCGCCCGGGCCAGCACGAGTCCATGTGCAACCCGATCTCCCAGGCGGAGCTGCTGAACCGGGCGGGCTCACAGCTCAACATCGTGCTGGGCCTCTGCGTGGGCCACGACAGTCTCTTCTTCCGCGCGTCCGAGGGCCTCGCCACCACCCTCGTGGCGAAGGACCGCGTGCTCGCCCACAACCCGGTCGGCGCGCTCCAGCTGGCCGACTCGTACTTCCAGCGGGTATGGGGGCCGGAGCGCCCGGCCACGCCCCCGCGCCTGCCCGCCGAGGGCCGCGAGCGTCCCGCTAGCCCGCCCGCCTGAAGAGCGCGGCCACGACGAGGACGCTGCCGAGCCCGCCCGCGGCGGCCAGCAGCGGCGAGGCCATCGCGGGCAAGGTCCCCGCCACCGCGGCGGCCAGCTCCATGGCCAGCATCGCGGCCAGGAGCGCCCCGGCTCCGAGCGCGAGCCATCGCCCGACCGTGGTGCCGAGAACCGGCCCCCGGACCGTCGCGCCGCGGGCGCGCCCGGTGAGATCCACGGCGGCCAGCAGCAGCAGCAGCGCGAGCCCGAAGCCCAGGGCCACGCCGGGCTCGACCGACCGGCCCTCGAGCCTGAGCGCCAGCGTGTAGCCGACCATGAACAGCACCGCGGCCGCGGTCGCGGCCCATCGCCAGCCCGCCGCGATCGCCACCGCCGCCAGCGCCAGGCCGAGCAGGCCGACCCAGAGCACCACCTCCGCCCGCGAGGTCAGCCGCAGCAGCGCGAGGAGCGCGACGGCGGACGCGGCGGCGAGCAGGCGGATCATCCCGCGCTCGCCAGCCGGACCCGGCGACGCCGGGCGCCCACCAGGGCGGCCTCGAGGGGCTCCGCCGGGCGCCACTCGAGGACCGGCAGGCCGTGGCGGCGCAGCTCGGCGAGGTCCGCGCGGCGCTCGAGGGCCCAGAGTCGACAGGCCAGGTCGTCGGTCGGCGACCCCGCGAGGGCGGCGCGCGTGACCTCGACCGGCGAGACCACGAGCACCACCAGGTCGAAGCCCCGCGCGGCGAGATCGAGCACCGCCTTCGCGAAACGGCGATCGAGCAGCGGCGTGATCGCGACCACCAGCGCCTGCGGCGAGAGCACCCGCGGCGGCACCCGCAGCAAATCCTTGGCCACGTAGGTGAACACGACGTCGGCGCGCAGGAGGCCGTCGGCGAGGCGCTCGTACTGCGCCGCGCCCGACGCGGGCCTCACCCAGCTCATCACCCCGCCGTAGGTGATGAGGCCGACGCGGTCCTTCCGGGCCAGGTACGCAGTGGCCAGGGAGGCCGCCGCGCGAACTCCCTGGTCGAGGGTGGTCTCGGGCGGCGCGCCCACCTCGGCGAGCGTATCGAGCATGAGAACCACGTCGGCGTTGCGCTCGAGATGACGCTGGGTCACGTGGAGGCGGCCCAGGCGCAGGGAGGCGCGCCAGTTGACGTGCTTGATCCGGTCGCCCGGGGCGAACTGCCGGATGTCCCCGGGCTCGATGCCCTCCCCGAGAGCGGACGAGACGTAGTCGCCGACCGACGGCTGGGTATGGAACGGCCGGGGCAGGCTCCGGAGCGGCACGACGCGCGGATAGACGCGCACCGCCATCGCGTCCACGTAGCGATGCTCCCAGGTGTGCAGGCCGAGCCGATCCCGCATCCGGACCGCGATCGTGCCCACGTCGTGTACGCCGCGGCGCGGGAAGCGCAGCTCGTAGGCCCACTCGACCACGTCGCCGGCGCGGAGGGTCATCAGCGCGCGATGGCGACCCGACCCGAGCTGCGCGCCGGGCGGGCGCGGGCCCAGCAGCTCGACCAGCGCGACGGGCGAGCCGGCCGAGACCGTCACCGTGACCGTCGCGGCCTCGCCCTCGAAGAGCCGGTCGCGCGAGATCCGGTGGGCGATCGTGCAGCGCGGGGCCGAGGGGCGGCGGGCCAGCGTGGCGAGCACGAGCAGGCCCGGCAGGGCGACCAGGAACGGCTCCGGGCGGGCGGCCAGGACGCCGAGCGAGATCGCCCACGCCGCGACGGCCAGGATCGACAGCGCGAGCGGGGTCAGCCGTCCCCTCATCGTGCCTCCGGGCCCGGCGCCGGGACCTGCGCGAGCAGGCCCTCGACCACCTGGGCCGGGGAGATCCGCGCGGCCCAGAGCTCGGGCCTGAGGATCAGCCGGTGCGCGAGGGCGGGCCCCGCCATGGCCTTCACGTCGTCCGGCAGCACGAAGTCACGGCGATCGATCGCGGCCGCGGCGCGGGCCAGCTTGAGCAGCGCGAGCGCACCCCGCGGGGAGGCGCCGAGGGCCACGCGCGGGTCGGACCGGGTGGCCTGCACGAGATCCACGATGTAGCGCTCGACGACCGCGGACACGTGCACGTCCTCCAGGCTCGCCTGCATGGCGGCGAGCTCCGCGCGCGAGAGGACGGGGGCGACGTGGGCCGCGTCCTCGCGGCGGCGGCGGCGGCGGGCCAGGATCTCGATCTCCTCGTCACGGTCCGGATAGCCCACCTGCAGGCGCATCAGGAAGCGGTCGAGCTGCGCCTCCGGCAGCGGATACGTTCCCTCGAGCTCGATCGGGTTCTGGGTGGCGATGACGAGGAACGGCGCCTCGAGGGGAAAGCGCTCGCCCTCGATCGTGACCTGCGATTCCTGCATCGCCTCGAGGAGCGCGCTCTGGGTCTTGGGTGTGGCCCGGTTGATCTCGTCGGCCAGGAGCAGGTTGGTGAAGATCGGCCCGCGGCGGAACTCGAAGCGGCCCTCCCGCTGATCGTAGAGGAAGCTGCCGGTGATGTCGCTGGGCAGGAGATCGGGCGTGAACTGGATCCGCTTGAAGTCCAGGTCGAGGCTCTCGGAGACCAGGCGGGCGATGAGGGTCTTGGCCAGCCCCGGGTAGTCCTCGATGAGGATGTGCCCGTTGGCGAGGATCCCGGACAGGATCTGCCGGAGGACGGCGGCCTTGCCCACGATCACCTGCCCGAGCGCGGCGAGGACGTCGCGGCTGCGATCGGCCACCGTCTCGAGCTTCACGGGCGCCGCTCCACCTGCGCGATGACGTCCGCGAGGGCCCGGAGCGAGGGCCCCCGCCGGCCGGCCGGCCGCCGCGCGGCCGGGCGCGGCAGATCGGGGCCGCCGAGGGCCAGGAGACGGGGCCAGAACACCACGTCGAAGTAGCGGCGCCTCCGGGTGCTCGCGATCAGGTCGTCGCGCAATCGGAGGAAGCGAGGATCGAGCGTGGTCTCGGGCGGGGGCGGAGGCGGCACGTCGAAGACGGAGCGCGGGTACGCCGCCACCACGTCGAGCGCCCGGCGGCGCGCGCGCGCGCAGCCGATCGCGACGGCCGCCGCGCACGCCAGGCGCGTCGCGGCGGGCCGCCACTTGGGCGCGGTCGTGAGATAGGCGGGCAGCGCGGCCAGGACGAGCAGCGCGGCCACGATGGCCCGCCCCACGAGGCGGGGCCCCCATCGCCTACTCGGCTCCGGCATCGTCCCTCGCCTCCATCGCCCGTCGGATCTCGTGCAGGGCATCGACCGCGCGGTCCCGCTCCCGCGGGCCGAGCGCGTGGTGGCTGAACCGGGCCAGCTCGAAGAGCCCGGTGAGCGTCGGCACCGCCGTGCGCGGGAACGACCGGCGGGTGAGGACCTCGCGCATGAACTCGGACGGGGTGAGCCACGGCCGGCGCGCGTGCCCCGAGTCCGCCGCCGCACGCTCGAACCTCGCGTAGCAGCGCACGATGGCGCGACGCGGATCGCTCTCGGCGCGCAGATCCTCGAGGCTCTCGTCCACCGCCGCCTCGAGCGGGCCGGCCGGGATCGCGCCCGCGGGCTCCTCCTCCTCGCGGACCGGGCGGTCGGCGAGCGCGACCCACAGGGCGAGGCCGAGGGCCCCGAGGCCGGCGGCCAGCGCGAGGCCCCCGAAGATCCAGCTGAAGATGGCGGGCGCGCGCTCGGGGTCGACGCCGTGAAGGGGCAGGCCGCTCGCCAGCCCGCCCATTCCGGAGAGGAGCCCGCCGTCGAGCACCGCCCGGCGCCACAGGTACGCGAGCACCGCGGCATTGACCAGGGACAGGATCATCGTCACCCGACGCAGCCACGGCGGGACCCGGTTCGGCTCCTGGGCCGGCTCGGGCCCAATCTGCCCCTTCTCCTTCGACAGCGCGCGTCGGACGAGGTCGCCGATGAACACCAGCAGGGCGAGGCCGAACAGGGAGAAGATGGTGGCCGTCACCTGGCCCGGTAGGTGAATGACCCCGCTCACGTGGGTGCCGGCGGGGACCGGGCCCGCCATTTGCAAAGCCGCGGCCAGGGCGATCAGGAAGCCCGCGGCGAGCCCGGCCCAGGCGAGTAGTGGCGCCACGGGCGCCACCATGCCGGTTCCGGGCATCTTCCGCAAGGCGTCCGGTTCTTTTCGCTGGCCGGTGTCGATCACGGGGCGGATCCTTCGACCATGGAGCGAGAGGGCCCCCTCGCCGGGACGTGGGGGCCGACAACGTCACCCAGGAGGAGCCTCGACATGCTGGTCAAGATCCTCATTGCCCTCGCGGTGGTCGTCGCCGGGCTCGTCGTGGTCATCGCGCTGCAGCCGGCCGACTTCCGGGTCTCGCGCAGCGCCACCGTCGCGGCGCCCGCGCCGGTCGTCTTCGCGCAGGTGAACGACTTCCACAACTGGACCGCCTGGTCGCCGTGGGCCAAGCTCGATCCGGCGATGAAGCAGACGTACGAGGGCGCCTCCGCCGGAGCCGGCGCGGTCTACACGTGGGTCGGCAATCGCGAGGTGGGCGAGGGGCGCATGACGATCGTGGAGAGCCGGGCCAGCGAGCTGGTCCGGGTCCAGCTCGACTTCGTGAAGCCCTTCGCGGGCACCAGCGTCGCCGAGTTCACCTTCCGGCCCGAGGGCGATCGCACCGCGGTGACGTGGACCATGACCGGCGAGAAGAACTTCGTG
>Ga0310810_10005529_pt1 | contig 14145 bp, 12 predicted proteins | sample NCmetagenome_FD_207641 | JGI IMG/M metagenome (GOLD analysis project Ga0310810, IMG submission 207641) | Soil microbial communities from experimental microcosm in Duke University, North Carolina, United States - NC | ecosystem: Engineered > Artificial ecosystem > Soil microcosm > Unclassified ... | reverse complement strand
GGCAATACAGGATCACTACGGGTATCTACCTGACGCTGCATTGCTGCGTGTTTGTGAGCAGACGCAAATTACTCCAGCCGCTGTGACTGGGGTTTCTTCGTTCTACGACATGTTTCGACATAGACCAGTGGGCCAGCACCTGGTTCGCGTTTGTCATGGCACTGCTTGTCACGTAACTGGGGCGGATCGGGTGGAGGACGCGCTACGCCGCTATCTAAAAATTCCGCCCGGTGAAGATACCGATCCGCGCGAGGAATTTACCGTCGAACCGGTCGCTTGCCTGGGGTGTTGCACCTTGGCTCCGGTCGTCCGAATTGGAGAAACTACGTTTGGACACGTCGCAACCGAGAAGGCGCCGAAAATCGTTCGGGATTTCCTTGATAGAACTCGCCATAAAGACGGGATCGCATCGACCGAAGAGGAACTGAGGTCCTTGCCTGACGTGGCACAGATCCATATCGGACTGGGCTCCTGTTGCATGGCGAAGGGAAGCGATCAGATGTTTCACGCCTTGACCGAAGCGGTGCGGCAGACAGGAGTCCAGGCAAATGTGAAGCGCGTCGGCTGCGTTGGCATGTGCCATCGCACGCCTATGATTGAGGTCGTGCAGCCCGGCAAACCGAGCGCATTTTATTCGGACCTGGCACCGGCGGAGGCGCGCAAACTGGTACAGCGCCATTTCCGGCCGCGCGGGTTATGGCGGCGGGCCTCGCGATTGTGCGCGCGCGCTTTGGATTCCCTCTTGCTGGATGATGCTGTCGATCCGGTCGCTACTGCCGCGATGGAATTGCGTGAACCGGACGTAGCGGCGTTTCTGGATCGACAGGTCCACATCGCTACTGAAGGCTTTGGCAGGACTGATCCACTCGACCTCGACGAATATATTTCTAATGCGGGATTTCGGGCCCTGGCGAGGTGTTTGGGAGTTCGGGAAGTTGCGCCAGGCGTGAATTCATCATCTCGTGATAATGAAAACCGTCGTGTAGAAATTCCCCTCACCCCGGCCCTCTCCCAACGGGAAAGGGGGAAATGCAGCCCGACATGCGCCAGTTCTCAACCTCATAATCACGGCGAACTTGAAACAGCTGCCACCGGCTCGGAGCCTGACACCCTCGCCCCGGAACAAATCATAAGCTTAATTAAACGTTCAGGGTTGCGGGGTCGCGGCGGAGCTGGCTTCCCAACTGGGGCAAAATGGAAAATCGCCAGGGAGCAACCGGGTGAGGTCAAATATGTCATTTGCAACGGGGATGAAGGGGACCCCGGTGCATTTATGGACCGTATGTTGTTGGAATCCTTCCCGTACCGCATTATTGAAGGCCTGGCAATCGCTGCTGTGGCGATAGGCGCCCACGAAGGGATTTTCTACATCCGTCACGAATACCCGCTGGCGGTTAAACGCGTTCGCGCAGCAATCAAACTGTGTCAGCAGCGTGGGTTAATTGGTGACCACCTGTTGGGCAGTGACTATCGGTTGCATCTTACGATCAAGCAAGGTGCCGGCGCTTTTGTTTGCGGCGAGGAAACGGCTCTAATTGCCTCGATTGAAGGCCAACGTGGCATGCCGCGCCTGCGTCCTCCTTTTCCCGTTGAAAAGGGATTATGGGGAAAGCCGACGATCATCAACAACGTTGAGACGCTCGCGATGGTGCCTTGGATTTTGCGGCATGGACCGGAACGTTTCGCCGCCTATGGCACTGAAGGCAGCAAAGGCACCAAAGTATTTGCCCTCGCCGGTAACGTCCGCCGCGGCGGGCTGATTGAAATCCCGATGGGCACCACGATTCGGGAAATCGTCGATGAAATCGGCGGCGGGGTTAAACCAGGGCGCCGCTTCAAAGCGGTCCAGATCGGCGGACCGTCCGGTGGTTGCGTGCCGGCGCGTCTGGCAGATACGCCAGTGGATTTTGATTCACTGCGAGAAGTGGGGGCCATCATGGGGTCCGGTGGCCTGGTGGTGCTGGATGACAACGCTTGCATGGTCGACATGGCCCGATTTTTTCTGCAATTCACACAAGATCAGTCTTGTGGCAAATGCACATTCTGCCGAATCGGCACACGCCGCATGCTGGACATCCTCGACCGCCTTTGTGCCGGTAAAGGACGCGCGCAGGATTTGAATGAGCTGGAGAAATTGGCGCTCCAGGTCGGCGCCGGGAGCCTTTGTGGATTAGGCAAAACGGCTCCCAATCCGGTGCTTACTACATTGCGTTACTTCCGCGAAGAATATGAGGCCCATCTCGCCGGACGATGCCCGGCTGGTAAATGTGCCGCGCTGATTGGTTATTATGTCGGCGAGAAATGCAACGGTTGCACGCTCTGCGCTCAACGTTGTCCTGTTGAGGCTATTCCGATGACTCCTTATGTGCGGCATACGATTGACCTGGACAAATGCACCCGGTGCGATTCCTGCCGCCGGGTGTGTCCGGAAGCTGCGATAGAGGTGAAATGAAAATAGGCCGTCCAAAGTCCAAAGTCCCAAGTCCAAAGTCAGGAACCCGACCGGGCGACTGGGGTGAATGGTATTCTATTGGATCGATACGCGGTACCAGGGTCGCACCAAAACATCCGGCACCCGACTTTGGACTCTGGACTTTGGACTTTGGACTTTGGACTACCACATGAGTCGAGTCTCATTAAGCATCGATGGCCGTTCGGTGAGTGTGGCCCATGGAACAAGTGTCCTCGACGCCGCCCGCTCGTTGGGTATCGATATTCCCACCCTTTGTTATTTGCAAAAATGCGGACCGCTGAATTCTTGCCTGGTTTGCCTCGTAAGAATCAATGGCCGTCTGGTTCCTTCGTGCGGAACTGTCGTTCAGCCCGGCATGATGGTGGAGAGTGAAACCGAGGAAGTTCATGAAGCGCGGAAGACCGCGCTCGAATTACTTTTCAGTGATCATGTGGGCGATTGCCTGTCTCCCTGCAATCGGCTTTGCCCATTGGGCCTGAATATTCCAGCGATGCTTCGTCAGATCCACTCCGACGATTTGCGAGAGGCTGTGCTGACCATTCGCAGCGCTCTTCCGCTAGCGGGGGTGCTCGGCCGTCTTTGCCATCATCCTTGCGAACAAGGATGCCGCCGCGGCAATTGGGATGACCCCGCGGCTATTCGCGAGTTGGAGAAGTTCGTCACGGATTGGGAAGCCAGACAGGAGGAGAATGGACCAGGCACCGAATTGAGGCTCCCTCCTCCTGAGGAGGAGACGGAGCTCGTTAGTTCTGCTGCAGCTCAACTTAGCGGAACAGGGCGGCCAAAAACCGCCAAAAGAGTGGTGATTGTCGGCGCCGGGCCCACGGGCTTATCGGCAGCCTATTATCTGAACCGTCGAGGCCATTTTGTTACGGTTGCTGATCGGAATGCCCAAGCGGGAGGCAGTCTGCGAAGCATTTCCGAAGGCACGTTGCCGCGCGCAGTCCTCGACCATGAGCTTGTCCGCTTGGCGAGCCTCGGCATCGAATTTAAACTCGGTGTCGAGTTAGGGGAAGACGTCAGAGTCGATGGCTTGTCTCGAGGTTTTGACGCGATCCTGATTACGATAGGTGAGGTTCAAGCGGCCGACGCACCTAGACTGGGTCTCCCCATGGCGGGCGCGTGCCTCAAAGCGGATCCTAATAGTTGCCAAACATCGATTCCGAAAGTTTTCGTTGCGGGTGCGGCAGCGAAGCCGGTTAAACAGTTGGTCCGCGCAATGGCCGACGGACGCGCAGCCGCAGAGTGCATCCACTTATATTTGCACGGAAAACCAGTGCGCCGCCCAGAGAAGGTATTTTCCAGCGTCATGGGACGGCTCGAGCCGGGTGAGTTACGGCAATTCCTCGCTACAGCCAATACCGGCGGAAGCGTCGTCCCATGCGATCGCTGCGCGGGCTGGAACCAGAATGAGGCCGCCGCAGAGGCTGCTCGCTGTTTGCATTGCGATTGCCGCTCGTCGGGAAATTGTGTACTGCAGCACTATGCCCAGGTTTATGGCGCCGATGCGAGCCGTTTCCGCACTGAGCGCAAGAGGTTCGAACAATATATTCAGCCCGGTGGGATAGTATTCGAACCTGGCAAGTGCATTCTGTGTGGTATTTGCGTGAAACTCACCGAATTGGCGCGAGAGCCGCTGGGCCTCACCTTTATCGGCCGCGGCTTCGACGTGCGCATAGGTGCGCCGCTCAATCATACCATCGAGGAGGGCCTGCAAAAGGTCGGTGCAGAATGCGTTAAGCAATGCCCGACGGGAGCGTTGGCTTTTCAGACAAATCGTAAGGACGAGTTCCACGAGTCCGATTAAAGCCGGTGAAAGAATAGGACTTGTTGAACCGGTGGTTCCGAGTATAGGTGCTTTGAAACGAACAGCTTAAAAATTCCGTTGACAGGCGGTGCTTGAATTTGGGTATGCTTACCTAATGCTTGCCATCTCTTTGGAACTGTGCAGCTTAACCAAAGGTCGGCACGATGACGGGTCAAAACCGATGGCCCCATCGCCTGACAGAGCCAGTTGCTTAACTCTGCCTCACCTCTCGTTCCAGCACAAATCAACACCCGAGCTATGAACAATCCAAATAATCCTACATCCGGGCAACTTCCAGATTATATCATTAGCGCAACGCCTAATCCCGCGGACAAACGGGCGCCGTGGTACAAGACGACAGCCCAAACGTATGCCGGCATATTTCTGTGGTTTGCTTTCTGGGATCGGATGTCTGAGAACGGGCTTGCCACCGGCGGCTTGGGCGCGACTCTGCTTGGAGTAGTCATCGGCGCCCTCATCTGCCATTATTTGTTTTACCTCGTTCCTGGCCTCTTGGGCATGAAAACCGGGCTGCCTCTCTATGTGGTCGGCACCTCGACATTCGGGGCAGTAGGCGGTCTGTTGATGCCAGGTTTTCTCATGGGCGCGCTTCAGTTTGGCTGGCTTGGCGTTAACGCTTATTTCTCTTCAGATGCCCTTGCCCAGGGCTTTGGCGCCAAAAGCCTATTTGCGCCATTGTGCATTATTTGGACTCTGGCCGCTGCCTTCGTGGGGCTCAAAGGAATTCAATACGTCGCGCGAGTTGCTACCTATTTGCCTCTGATACCATTGGTGGTTTTGGTCATGGGTCTGGTGATGTTCGCTGGAACCGCTGGTAACGCTCAGCCTCCAGCGGCTGCCGCGACCGGTGGTTCTGGTGGCGGTCTTGCCGCTATGCTCGCCATGATCGGCGCTATCGTCGGTTTCTTTGCTACGGCGGGAGCCGCCGGCGTGGATATTTGCACCAGTAACCGCAATAAAGCCGACGTCAGTATGGGAGGCATCGTGGGGATTATCATCGCCATCATCTTCACCGCTGGCATTTCTGTCGCCGCCGTTGCTGGGGCCCGAGCTGCCGGAATCATTGACCCCACGACTGTCAATATGACCGCGGCTTTGAAAGTAAAACTCTCTCCGGGAGTCTTCGCTGCGATCATGATCGGGCTCACGCTGGCTTCTTTCCCAGGTGCCTGCTTCTCCTCGTTCATTGCCGCAAACAGCTTCAAAACTACAATGCCCAAAGTGAATCCGTTTGTCTCCGTCGGCATCGGGGCCGTCGTAAGCATTATCCTGGCAATAACCGGCTGGGCAGGGCGTCTGCCCAGCGTCTTCGGTCTAATCGGCGCTTCCTTCGGTCCGATTGTCGGGGCGATGGTGGTTGATTACCTGCTTTCGGGCGGTACTTGGAGTGGACCCCGTGCGGGATTTAACCCTGCGGGTTGGATCGCCTGGTTGCTTGGGTTCATCGTCGGTATTTATAACCAGGTTATTCCCGGCCCAACGGATTGGCACATCCCCTGCGCGCCGGTCGCAGCATTTGTGGTTGGCGCTGTTGTCTATTACATCTGCGCGAAGATGGGCATGCTCTCGCCGGTGATCCCAATGCCTGCCAAAGGCGCCGAACCGGTCAAGCCGATGGCGACAGCCGCCTAAAAGTGCCTTCGGACCTTGGGATATTCAAAAGCGCCAGTCCTCTGGCGCTTTCTTGTTCTTCAATCTGTCATTGCGCGTTACAGTTTGAGCGAAATTCGTCGTGCAAGCTCTCGTCGAAGACTTCCTCCAGCACTTGCGTCATGAACGCGGCCAGGCGGAGCATACGCAACGCACCTATGCGGCGTTGCTCAACAAGTTCGTCACCTGGGCGGGACAACAGGGGATCAGCGCGTGGACGTCCGTTGAACTGCGCCATTTAATGCATTTTCTGGAGCATGAGCGAGGGCGCATCCTGACCGATGCACCCAAGGACTCGCCACGCCGGCTTAGCAGTGAAAGTGTTTATTTAGAAATAGCGGCGCTACGGGCCTTTTATCGTTTCGCAGAAAATGAAAAATTGCTGCCGAACAATATTGCTGAAAACTTGTCGCTGCCGCGACGATGGCAGCGCCTGCCGAAGGCGCTGACCAGTAAACAAATTGACAGATTATTGGCTCCCGAAGAACCCGAGACTCCGCAAACCTTGTGTGATCTGGCAATTCTGGAGCTGGCTTATGCCTCGGGTCTGCGGTTGGCCGAACTCCGTACCTTGCGGCTGGAACAACTTCACCTCGAAGCAGGCTTCATTAATGTAATCGGAAAAGGAAACAAGGAGCGCGTGATTCCCGTTGGGCGCAAAGCTGTCGCGACGCTGCAAAGGTATCTGGAGGCGGCGCGGCCAAAGCTGGTTACGCCGCGTTCACCGGGCAACGTTTTTCTGACTAAACGCGGTACGCCTTTCGCCGCGGTCACCATGTGGCTGCGCATTAAGCAACGAGTTCGTCGCGCAGGACTTGAGGGTAACATCACTCCACATATGCTCCGGCATAGTTTTGCGACCCATTTGCTGGAGCACGGTGCCGATTTGCGCGTCATTCAGGAATTACTGGGGCACGCGAATATCAGCACGACCGAGGTTTACACGCATGTTGCAGGGAACCGTCTCCGCGAGGTGCACCGGAAATTCCATCCGCGCCCCTAGCTAGAATAGCGTACGCCTCATCTTCATTGTAGGAGACGACGTGAGGAGACTCACAGAGGACCAATTGACCATCGTTTAACGTTCAGCGTTCGATGTTCGATCTTGGAGCCATTTCCATTTTTGACGAGATTTTGATAAGTCTCCTTACGTCGTCTCCTACAGCTCGGAAAACTCGCAGGCGAGGACGCCCTGCGCTACATGGGTCTGGCTTTTCGACTTGCGTCAGGGAGAACAGCCCCGCAGCATGCGCCGCATGAAGAGAATTTTGCTTTTTTCTGTTGTGATGGCGGTTGGCTCTTTGAGCATGCGGGGAGCTCACGAAGGGATAAACACTCTAACAGACGCTGAGAAGGCTGCGGGATGGAAGTTGTTGTTCGATGGAAAGGATTTTAACGGTTGGCACAACTTCAAAAAAGAGGGCGTGCAACCCGGTTGGCAGGTTAAAGATGGCGCTTTGGTTTGCGCTGATCCTCACAACGCTGGGGATATAGTCACCACAGAGAAGTTCGGAGCCTTTGAGCTGCAGCTGGATTACAACATTTCAGAGGGGGGCAATAGTGGCATTATGTACCACGTCAGCGACGAGGCCGGCGCCCCATGGGCCACCGGTCCTGAATTCCAGCTCGAGGACAATGCCAAAGCAGCCGATCCGGTTCGTTGCGGTTGGCTTTATGCCCTTTACCAACCGCCAACTGATCCCAAGACCGGCAAGCCCCTGGATGCAACCAAACCCGCCGGTCAATGGAATCACGTGCGGCTGCTAATCACACCGGAAAAGTGCGTGCACGAAATCAACGGAGTCAAATACTTCGAGTACGTCCTCGGAAGTGAAGACTTCAACAAGCGCGTCGCTGCCAGCAAATTCGCCAGCATGCCAGGCTTTGGCAAGGCTGCCGCTGGCTATATTGCCCTGCAGGGCGACCACGGCCAGGTTTCATTCCGCAACATCAAAGTGCGGAACCTCGAAGTAAAATAGACCCCACGCGCGTGGTCCAACGCGGAGTTTGCTGCGGCCGCGTTTAATCGCGGCTGCGGGCCATAACGATGCCCAGCAGCAGGCCTACTCCGAAGGCAACACCAACCGCTTGATAGGGATGTTCGCGCACCGCCCGATCAGTCGCTTTGGCGGCGGCAGTGGTCTGATTTTGCAGTCGCTCGCAGAGGTCTTGCGCTTTGTCAATCACAGCTGAAAGCCTGGCTTGAGTTTCACTCGCTTCGTTATCCGGATGTTCTCTTGTGTTCATAGGTCATTTACTTTGACGCTTTACTCTCGCCTCATCATCAATAATTGGCAAATCGAACTAATTTGACGCATTTAGCCCTTTCACGATTCTGCGCACAACCGCGCGCGGCGCCAACCGCGTAGAAAAGGCGAGTAGTTTGTTGCGAAACCCAGTAATAGCGACTGACGACTCATTGCGGAATGCCCGATGACCCATCCGTGCCACCGCTTCGGCAGACATTGCGCTTCTCATGAATCCCCGTGAAAACCTCGCACCCGCCGCCGCGTTGAAATTCGTCGCGGTAGGGCCTGGACACAGAGCGCTGACGGTGACGCCACTTCCCCTGACTTCTTCGGCGATGGCTTCAGAAAGGGAAAGGACGAAGGCTTTCGTAGCGTAGTAAACTGCCATTCCTGGGCCGGGTTGGAAACCTGCGGTCGAGGCCACATTGAGAACTCCGCCCCTGCGTCGTTCGAGCATGCTTGGCAGCATGAGCCTGGTGAGATGCGTCAGGGAAGTGACGTTCACCTGGATCATTTCCAATTGACGCTCGAGCGGCAATTTAACGAACTCGCCATGGGCGCCGAAGCCCGCATTATTAATCAAAACATCCACTCGAGTGCCATTGGTCTGGAGATGTTCGAAAATTCGCGCCGGCGTGGAGGGTTGCGCCAGGTCGGCCGTGAGCACCTCCGATTGCGACTTGTGCGCCTGCCGCAATTCGTCGGCCAATTGCTGTAGCGCCTGACGTTTACGGGCCACCAGTACGAGCCGTGATCCATCCGCGGCAAACGCTTTTGCCAATTCTCGTCCGATGCCTGAGGAGGCACCGGTGATCAGGACCGTTTCGCTGCTCATAACACCTCAAGGACAAAAACTGATAATGGCAACCGGAGCGCAACCCAGGCAGGCCGCAGTTGCCGGAATACCAAGTATGCTACCTTGGCTTTGGTCCTGATTACAAACGATAACGGTTTATGGATTTGTGCCACCTGTTCTTTTGGCTTAAGCTGCGATGGATGAACGCCCCTCGAGAGTTCGTCGGCGTTGCCGCCGCGTTTGCATGCGGCTTTTGCGTTCTTTACGCCAGCCTTGATGCCGAGTCGAGTGGGACAACTGAGAAAGCGGCTATGCAACTAACCAGCACTGCTTTTAGCGAAGGACAAGCCATTCCGGAGAAACATACGTGCGAAGGAAAGAATGTTTCACCCGCCTTGAAGTGGAGCCATGCGCCGAATGCAACCAAGACTCTGGTGCTAATTGCTGATGATCCTGATGCACCAAGTGGCACCTGGGTTCATTGGGTTCTTTACGATTTGCCGCAAACGGTCAGTGGCTTGCCGGAAGATCTGCCGAAAAGCCAATACACTCCCCAGGGAGCCAAGCAGGGTCTGAACGATTTTAAACATCTCGGCTATGGCGGCCCCTGTCCACCACCAGGCAAGCCACACCGTTATTTTTTCAAGCTCTACGCACTGGATGCTCCTCTGAACCTTAAACCAGGCGCCACCAAGCAAGAGGTAGAGCGTGCGATGGAGAAGCATATCCTGGCCGAAGGCCGCTTAATGGGCACCTACAAGAGAAAATGATTATGGAAACGCTGCTTAGCATTTGCGTCGGTATCGGCTTAAGCGCCGCGTGTGGATTTCGTGTTTTCGTGCCCTTGCTGGTTATGAATATCGCTGCCCTTTCGGGCCATCTTACGCTGGCGCACGGTTTTGAATGGGTGGGGTCTTATCCAGCCCTGGTGGCCTTTTCTGTCGCTACCGCTCTGGAAATCGGTGGCTATTACATTCCCTGGGTCGATCATTTCTTGGATACGGTTGCGACCCCCGCCGCCATCATTGCCGGAACCATCGTCACTGCCTCTATAGTGAGCGATGTGAGTCCGTTTCTTAAATGGACACTGGCCGTGATTGCCGGCGGCGGCGCTGCCGGTTTGATTCAGGGGACGACCGTCCTGGCACGAGGGGCCTCCACGGTCACTACGGGTGGACTAGGAAATCCTTTGATCGCTACACTGGAATTGGGGGGCGCTACCGTAACCTCCTTTCTTGCGATCGTCGCTCCAATTCTGGCAGTACTTTTAATTTGTGGTCTTTTGTTTGTGCTTGGGGGCATTGCATTCCGCAAAATGCGTGCTCAACCGCAACAAGTCTTGTAGGAGACGACGTAAGGAGACTTGGTTCAGGTTGTTCACTAACGGCGCGTTTGGGACAACGAGCCCTACTCTTCAGTAATCGCGCGGGGTAGTGCGACGTGTCCTCACCCCGCCGACCGACACTTCCCGCCGTGTAAATCCGCATTTTAGGCGATGGCAAGATGCACCCGTGAAGCGTGGGTAATTTTCTTTCTTTAGACCAAACTTTCGTGTTTAGTCCGCGGAAATGACACAGACGGCATTTCTATTCGCGGGCCAAGGTGCCCAGGTCGTTGGCATGGGGAAGGACTTTTTCGGTAACCAGCCGACGGCCAAAGCTTGGTTCGAGGCAGCCAACAAGGCAGTTGGTTATGACCTGGCTTCCGTTTGTTTCGAAGGTCCTGACGCGGAACTTGTAAAAACCGAGAATGCCCAGCCGGCAATTTTCCTGGTGAGCTGGGTTGCTTTCCAGTTGCTGAAAGAGCGGGTGCCAGGTTTGGAATTCCAGGCTGCAGCTGGTTTATCGCTTGGCGAATTTACGGCTCTGACTGCCGCTGGAGTGATTAGTTTTGAGGATGGCCTCAAGACGGTCCGTCAGCGAGGCCGCTATATGCAAGAGGCGTGCGAGGCGACGCGCGGAGGCATGGCGGCGGTGATAGGTCTCGATGAGGCTGCGACAAGGGCCGTCTGCGAAGAAGCCGGGGTTGTGCTGGCGAACCTTAACTGTCCCGGACAATTGGTGATTTCGGGGGAGATTGAACGAATCGGTAAAGCTTGCGAGTTAGCAAAGTCCAAAGGAGCCCGTCGTGCGCTGCCGCTCCCGGTGGCTGGGGCTTATCACTCGCCCCTGATGGCTAGTGCGCAACAGAAGCTGCGCGCCGAGTTGGCTGCTGTGGCTGCGCGCCTGCCGGCGCTTACGGTCATTTCGAATGTGACCGCCAAACCGCATGGCGAGCCGGAAGAGATTCGCCAGCTTCTGGTCGAACAAGTCACTTCGTCAGTGCGTTGGGAGGACTCGATGCGTTATTTGTTGGCGCAAGGCTTCACGCGTTTTGTTGAGCTCGGGCCAGGAACCGCTCTTAGCGGATTTATGAAGAAAATCGCGAAAGACGTTCAGATGCTGAATGTTGCCGATATGCCGAGCTTGGAGAACACCGCGAAGAGCTTGCAAGCTTGAGGCCGAGCGTCCAAAGAGGTCAGTTCCACAGGCCCCCGTAAAACGTAAAAGCGTAAAGCGCAAGGACGGAACGCGTTATCATATTAGGTATTACGTTTTACGCACCCCGGTCTTGCGTAGCTCCGCCTTCCTTATCACAAATTGATTACTTGCTCAGTTTGCCCAGTTTCCGTATCACCTCTGCCGCATGGACCAATTGGCCAATAAGATTGCTGTTGTTACCGGAGCCGGGCGCGGCATTGGGCGGGCGATCGGCCTCAAATTCGCCGGTGCCGGAGCCGATATCGTTTGTGTGTCGCGCACGGCGGAAAACAGCGAAAAAATTGCGCAGGAAATTCGCGTGTTAGGACGCAAGGCCTGGGCGCATGCGGTCGATGTCAGCGATGCCGCCGCCGTAAACGCCGCAGCCGAGAAAATTCTCACGGAGGCCGGCCACGTCGACGTTCTGGTGAACAATGCCGGTATCACCCGCGACGGTTTGCTGATGAGGATGAGCGAAACCGACTGGGACATCGTGCTCGATACGAATTTGAAGGGTGCGTTTCTTTTCACAAAGGCTTTTTCGCGCGCGTTTATCAAACAGCGTTCCGGCCGGATAATTAATATTGCGTCCGTGGTCGGGCTCATCGGCAATGCCGGACAGGCCAACTATGCGGCGAGTAAGGCTGGGTTGATCGGCTTTTCCAAATCGGTCGCGCGAGAGTTGGCGTCACGGGGGATTACTGTGAATGTGCTAGCCCCTGGATTCATTGACACGGACATGACGGCGGGTTTGAATGACTCATTACGAGCTGAAATGCTGAAGAATATTCCGCTGGGCAGTTTTGGTCAGGTGGAAGACATTGCCTCGGCCGCACTGTTTTTTGCCCTGCCGACAACACGTTATGTTACCGGCCAGGTTCTGGCAGTTGACGGCGGAATGGCGATGTAAAAATTTCGCATTTCGGGGCTTGACGGCTGGCCCCAAGGTAGCATAGACACACTGAAAACGTTGAAAGACCCGGAGTAAACCATGGCTGAGAAATCTATTGAGCAACGAGTAAAAGACATAATCGTCGAGCAACTGGGCGTGAATCCGGATCAGGTCACGCCGGACGCCAAGTTCATCGAGGATCTGGGAGCGGATTCGCTCGATACGGTGGAATTGGTTATGGCGCTGGAAGAGGAATTCGGCCATGAAATCCCTGACGAACAGGCCGAAAAGCTCCAAAGTGTCGGCGATGTCATTAAGTACATTGAAGACCTGCAACAGAAGTAAGCGCGATTTGAACACTTTCGGGGCAGCTTGGACCACCAAGAGGATCGGCTGCCCCGTTTGATTTTATGGCCAGCAACTGGACAGACCGCAGGGTGGTCATCACGGGATTGGGCATCGTCTCTGCCGTCGGCAATGATGTGGAAACCTTCTGGAACCACTTGATTGCGGGGCAATGCGGTGTGGACAAGATCACCAGCTTCGATGCATCCGGTTTTGCGACGCAAATTGCAGCACAGGTCAAAAATTTTGACCCAACACCGGCATTTCCATCACCAAAGGAAATACGGAGGGCCGACCGGTTTTCGCAATTCGGCGTACACGCGGGCTGGCAGGCGTTGCGCGACTCCGGTCTGGATTTCAACAAAGTAAATCACGATGAGATCGGCGTGTTCATTGGGTCGGGCATCGGAGGACTGGAGACTGTGACCGAGCAACACAAGATCCTGATTGAAAAAGGGCCTAACCGCGTTTCCCCATTCATGATCCCGATGCTCATCTCGAACATGGCTTCGGGCATGTTCTCGATGTACTACGATCTTCGTGGACCCAATTTCGCTACCTGTTCGGCCTGCGCCACGGCTAACCACGCTCTTGGTGAGGCCTGGCGTACGATCAAAATGGGCGATGCAAGCGTCATGCTCGCGGGGGGGGCTGAGGCGGCGGTGGTCCCAATTGGCATCGGCGGGTTCTGCGCGATGAAGGCCATGAGCACGCGGAACGACGATCCCAAACGCGCTTCACGGCCCTTTGACAAAGAACGCGATGGATTCGTGATGGGTGAAGGGGCCGGCGTCCTGGTTCTTGAAGATCTGGAGCATGCCAAAAAACGTGGCGCGCGTATTTACTGTGAGATGGCCGGCTATGGAAACACAGCGGATGCGTATCATTTGACGGCTCCTTCGCCAGGGGGTGAAGGGGCGGCTCGTTGTATGCGGATGGCGTTGCGCAATGCCGGCCTCAACCCTGAGAATATTTCTTACATCAATGCCCATGGCACCTCGACCCCGCAGGGCGACATTGCCGAAACCGAAGCGATCAAGGTGATTTTCGGCGATCACGCCCGGAAGGTCGCGGTGAGTTCGACCAAAGGCGCTACAGGGCACATGTTGGGCGCTGCCGGGGCCGTTGAGATGATCGTTTGCGCCAAAGCCATTCAAACCGATACTGTCCCTCCGACGATTAATTACGAATTCCCCGATCCGGAGTGCGACCTGGATTACGTTCCCAACACCGCGCGCCACGTGCGGGTGAATGCCGTAGTGAACAACTCGTTCGGCTTTGGCGGCCACAACGCCAGCCTCATCGCGAAAAAATTTGTCGCGTGAGGCAGCTCGCTTCAAAAAGGCGCCCTTGAGGTCACGACGCGGTTGGGCGAGGTCAGCGAGAAAGACGC
>Ga0310810_10005528_pt1 | contig 14148 bp, 14 predicted proteins | sample NCmetagenome_FD_207641 | JGI IMG/M metagenome (GOLD analysis project Ga0310810, IMG submission 207641) | Soil microbial communities from experimental microcosm in Duke University, North Carolina, United States - NC | ecosystem: Engineered > Artificial ecosystem > Soil microcosm > Unclassified ... | reverse complement strand
ACCGCCCCGGCGTCGCGAGGTCTCCGTCGGTGGACGCCGGGTCAAGGTTGTGGACGTGCACGGGCACTGTCTCATTCCGGAGGTCCTGGACGTCATCAAGGACCCCGCTCTGGCGGGCGCCTTCAAGAACACGCTCGCTGGCGCAACGCTCTCCCTGGGGCCGGAGCGTTTGCGGTACATGGACGAACAGGGCATCGACGTTCAGGCGATCAGCATCAACGCCTTCTGGTACGGCACAGATCGCGACGTGGCTCGTCAGATCGTGAAGGTTCAGAACGAGAAACTTGCAGCCTGGTGTGCGGCGCGGCCGGACCGGTTCGTGGGGTTCGCGTCGGTCGCGTTACAGCATCCCGACCTGGCGGCCGAACAGCTTGACGAGGCCGTCGGCAAGCTGGGGCTCCGCGGTGCGGCCATCGGCGGGAGCGTCGAAGGCGAGGAGCTGTCGTCGCGCAAATTCGATCCGTTCTGGGCCAAGGCGCAGGAGCTCGGAGTCCTGATCTTCATGCACCCGCAGCAGGCGCCTGGAACCACGCAGAATGCGCGGCTGCAGGGGAGAGGCGGTCTCGGCAATACCATCGGCAATCCGCTGGAGACCACGGTCTTCCTCTCTCACTTGATTTTCGAAGGCACGTTGGACCGGTTCCCCGGACTCAAAATCTGCGGCGCTCACGCCGGCGGCTACCTCCCGTCGTACAGCGGCCGGTCGGATGCCTTGTGCGGGCGCGGCGGCGGTTTGGGCGCCGATTGCAGGGCGCTCAAAAAACGCCCGAGTGAATATTTCAAGAAAGAGCTCTTCGTCGACACGATGATCTTCCACGAAGAGGGACTGCGGCATCTGATCGCCGAAGTCGGCGTCAGCCAGATCGTCTACGGGACCGACTATCCCTTTGACTGGCCTGTCGGCGTCGATTTCGTGCTCAAGGCGGCGTTCCTCAGCAATGCGGACAAGGTGGCTATCCTCGGCGGCAACGCCTCCAGGCTTCTGCGAGTGACAACATGAAACTGCTGCTGCACGTCACGATCATGGCGCTCACTTGTTCGCCCGCCTTCGCGCAATGGGTGAAGGTCCCTCCGACCGCCGTTCCGCGCACCGCGGATGGCAGGCCGAATCTTTCGGCGCCGGCGCCGCGCCTGCCCGATGGCAAGCCGGACTTGTCGGGAGTCTGGAACCCGCCGCCGCCGCCAGGCTACCTGCGTGACCTCGCGCGAGACCTGAAGGAAGAAGTGCCGTTCCAGCCCTGGGCCAAGGCTCTCTATGATGAGCGAGCCGCCGGACTCCACTGGAAGGAAGAACCGGATGCGAACTGCCTTCCGCAGGGTGTGCCGAAAGTGCTCGTGGCGCCGGCGCCATGGAGGCTGGTCCAGACGCCGGGAATTATCTTCTTCGTCCACGAAGCGTTCAATCTGTGGTGGCAGGTCTTCCTCGATGGCCGCGAATTCGCCCCACACGCCGACGTCAGTCCGACGTGGCACGGCTATTCGACCGGGAAGTGGGACGGCGACACGCTCGTCGTCGACACACGCGGTTTCAACGGAAGGATCTGGCTGGATCAATTGGGAAAGCCGTCGACTGAAGCGCTGCACGTGACGACGCGTTTCAAGCGGAAAGACTTCGGCCACATGGATATTCAGATCACGATCGATGATCCCCAGGCCTACACCAAGCCCTGGGGCACAACGGCCGAAGTGACCCTGGCGCCGGACACGGAACTGATGGAGTTCATCTGCCTCGAAAACGAAAAGGACACTCGGGTGAAATGATGGGGAAGAGAGCGAGTGCTGTCGCGCTGGCGTTGATGCTGTTGACCACGACGCGCCTGCCGGGGCAGTCGGCGGCAACCCGCGGAACGCCGGGAACCGTGGGAACCCTGGGAACAAAGTCCGGCGAATGGCCCACCTACGGCGGCGATCTGGCCAACACCCGGTACTCGCCCCTCGATCAGATCAACGCAGCCAACTTCAACAAGCTCGAGATCGCCTGGCGATTCAAGACCGACCACCTCGGGCCGCGGCCCGAATACAACCTCGAGTCTACTCCCCTGATGGTGAACGGCCGCCTGTTCTCGACCGGCGGAACGCGTCGCGCCGTCGTGGCGCTCGACGCCGCCACCGGCGAGATGCTGTGGATGCACAGCGAGAACGAAGGCGCGCGCGGCGACGCCGCGCCGCGTCAGTTATCCGGACGCGGCCTGGCCTACTGGACCGATGGCAGGGAGGAGCGAATCCTGTACGTCACTCCGGGATACCGGCTCCTCGCGCTGGACGCCAAAACGGGGCAACCCGTCGCCGGTTTCGGCAGCAACGGCGTCGTCGACTTGAAGCAGGACTTCGATCAGCCCGTCGACCTGACGAATGGCGCCGTCGGGCTGCATTCGACGCCGATCGTGTCGAAGAACGTCGTCATCGTCGGCGCCGCGTTCGAGACCGGGGCGAATCCGAAGAGCAGGACGAATGTGAAAGGGTACGTCCGCGGCTTCGACGCGCGCACAGGCAAGCGCCTCTGGATCTTCCACACGATTCCGCAGCCCGGTGAATTCGGCAACGACACGTGGTTGAAGGATTCCTGGGCATACACCGGCAATACCGGTGTGTGGGCGCAGATTTCCGTCGATGAAGAACTTGGTCTCGCCTACCTCCCGGTCGAACTGCCGACGCACGACTACTACGGCGGTGAACGTCCGGGAAACACGCTGTTCTCCGAGAGCATTGTCGCCGTCGATCTGCAGACCGGCGTGCGCAAGTGGCATTACCAGCTCGTGCATCACGGCATGTGGGACATGGACATTCCATGTGCGCCGATCCTCGCCGACATCACGGTGGACGGCCGGACGATCAAGGCGCTCGCGCAGCCGACCAAGCAGGCGCTGCTGTACGTCTTCAATCGGGAAACCGGCGTCCCCATCTGGCCGATCGTGGAACGGCCGGCGCCCGCGGGGGACACGCCGGGCGAGTGGTATTCGCCGACGCAGCCGATTCCGACCAGGCCGCGCGCGTATGACGGCACGGGCCTCACCGTAGACGACCTGATCGATTTCACGCCGGAGCTGCGCGCGGAGGCGATCAGGCTGGTGTCGCGCTACCGGCTTGGGCCCATCTTCACGCCGCCGTCTTTGAGCCGTGCGGAAGGACCAATCGCCACGTTGACGATGGGGGCGCAGGCCGCTGCGACGAACTGGCCGGGCGGCTCGTACGATCCCGAAACGCACACATTGTACGTGGCGTCCCAGACTTCAATCGCGACGCTCGGCCTGGTGCCCGCGCCTGCTGGCCGATCGGACATGCCGTACTTTCAAGGCACCGTGGTGGCCGGCGCCCGGCTGACGGGTGGTTCGGGAGCCGGCGCAGCGACGGCGACGGGTCCGGTCGTGTCCGCTTCCGAAGCCGCATCCGAAAATCTCACCGTGCAGGGACTGCCGCTCGTCAAGCCGCCGTACAGCCGCGTGACCGCGATCGATCTCGACACGGGCGACTTCCGCTGGCAGGTGCCGTTTGGCGCCACGCCCGACAACATCCGCAATCATCCGGCCCTCAAGGGATTGACCCTCCCGCCGGTGACGGGCCGCTCCGGCAACAATCCTGGAACGCTCGTCACGAAGACCCTCGTGATCGCGGGCGAGCACAACTTCGGTCCGACGCCGTCGGGGCAGCGGGGCGCGATGCTTCGCGCGTTGGACAAGGCGACGGGCACGGAAATCGGCGCGGTGTATATGCCGGCGCCGCAAAGCGGGTCGCCCATGACGTACATGCTCAACGGCAAACAGTACCTCGTGGTCGCGATCAGCGGCGGCGCGTATAGCGGCGAGCTGCTCGCGTTTCGCGTGCCCTAGTGGTGTCTCTTGGCTGAATCAGAGCAGGCCGCGCCAGCTAGGAGAGAGTTGCGTAAACGGCTAATCTGAAAGGCGGAGGACACCATGCAGAGATGGATTGCGCTGTGGTTGGCGTCGTTGGCCGTCGTCGCGGGATTCACATCAGCGCTCATGCGTGCTCAAGCAGCGCCGCAGGTGCCGGCGCCTTATACCCAGCAGCCACCCGCCGCTCGCATCGTCTCCGGGCCGGACATTGGTTTCCGCGTGGAAGGCACCAGGGACGGCCGTGCCCTCGGCACGCTCGTGGTACGGATCGACGGCAAGTGGATCGAGACGGCGGCCAGCGTCGTGCCGAAGCGGGTCACAGTGAGATAGCACCAACCGATTTACTTTTTCCCGTAGTTCACTTTGGATGCGGCTTCCATCAGGGCCGCGGTCTCCGTCCCTGTGCAACCCACCTCCATGATCTGATCGAAGGGCGCAAGCCGTAAGGTCTGCTTGGGAACAATCCACGGTCCAGTCAGTACCTTTGGGTCCTCGACCGTCGCTTCGACCTCGATTGTGTTCGCGTCCACGCGGCGATACCGTTCGACAATGTGCAGGGCGTTGGAATGAAAGGACACGGCACCCTCGGCAGCCATCCAGTTACTGTCGGTGAAGTTGGTTGTGTCCACGACCAGCGTATCTCCTTCCCACCGGCCTATCGAGTCTCCGCGGAGCGACGGCGGCACGTCGTCACGATGCTGGCGTCCATCCGTGGGGACGATGCGGAACCCGTGATACGTCTCGGTGAGCATCACCACGAACTTCGGCGTCTGCACGATCTGACCGACGACGCCCATTCCGTACAAGCTGACGTTCAGGGTGCCGAAGGCGGCCGTGATGCAATGGAGCGACGGGTCGTCTTTGTCGCTGAGCGTCTTGGCTTTTTCCACCGCCCACGGCTGATAGAGGCTGGCAAACGAAGGCCGCGGTCGGGGCGCAGCGGCCGGCGCTGCGGGCGCTGAAGGGGGAGCAGGTGAAGGCGCTAGAGGTCTGACGGTCAAATCGCTGCCGGGCCACCACACGCCAGAGAGATCAGGATGTCCGTCCGGCATGCGCGGAACAGGTCCGGTCTGCGCAGACGCGACGGCGAAAGCTGCGGCGGCGAATACGATTGCGATCTCAGCGCGCTTCATTTGAGTACCTCCCGATCAAGCACGGCTTGAAAGCGGTCTCCTGCCTTGCTGAGCGCCACGGCTTGAAGCCGCGGACTGCGTTGCTCAACATCCGGCACGCTCATCGTCCGCCCGGTCCGACGAGCGGGCCGACGGCAAATGCGCGGCCGTCGGACATTACGATCTCGCGCGCCGCTCCGACATTCTGAGAAGCATCCCTCGTGTGATAGCCCTTGACAGTTACCTCGTCCCCTCCCTTGATGGTGCCCGGCTTCACGCCGCTTCGAATGAGCGATGTCGGAGTGCTGCCCTCGAAACTCCATTTCACGACCTTGCCGCTCGCGTCCTTCGCGTCGAGAAAAAACCACGAGTGCGGGTTCTCCAACCTGACTTCGGTGATCACGCCGCGAACCGTGATCGGCTGATCGGCATCGAACACGGCCTGAAACGAGTGATGCGCGCGCGCCGGCGCGGCCGCGGCGAGGAGGACGGCGCTCGCCGCCAGGACACCGAACCTCTTGTGTTTCATGTTGCACCTCCATCTCGGGCCTGAGATCCCCTGTGCCGGCGAATTATAGGGCGTTTTCGGTGGTTCGTGACTATCGAATGGGCGGGAGAAGATGCCGCCGAAGGCAACAGTACTTCGGGTCGGCACCCCCAGGCAGGACGGCGCAGCGGCGCAGGCTTTCAAAATAGCGTCCGCTATTTGTTGCGTACCTCCTCGGTGATCGTCGGCTTGCCCGACGAGACGGACGCCATGATCCCGAGTCCGACGGCAATGATGACGGCGATGGCGATCCACATGGGAGCGATGCGGCTGAGGACCCCGCTCTGCCACAGTGCGAGCCCCACGCCGACGATCAGAACGAAGTATCCGATCAAAAAGAGATGAATAAATCTCATCGCACGCACCTCATAGGTTGTTAGCGGAAGGCCACCCCATTGACCGCCGCGAGCGGTTGCCGCCGTGAGCACAACTGAAACCACAACGACGAGCGCGACGCGTTGCCGGCGCGTTCCGATTCATTTGGGTGCCGGCGATTCCGGCGCCGGTGGCTTGGCTACCGGAGCGGGCGACGCCGGCGTCGATCCGCCCACCACAATCGGCTCAGCCCCGGCGCGCTGGACGATGAGCCCCTTGTCAACGGTCTGGCCGGCTCGATTGATCGCCTGGAAGGTCAACTCCTTATCGGCGATCTCGACGAGCATGAACGAGAGATCCTGATCGTAGCCGACGGCCGTGAAGTCGGCCTTCTTGAGGTCGCCGCGGCGGAGCTGTCCGCCCGCGCCCGAAACAAAATACGTGATCCCCTGCTGCGGCTTGACGCGCTGGTAGAAGTGCTCATGGCCGCTGAAGACAACGTCGACGCCATATTTGACGAACAACGGCTCGAGCACGGCGCGCAGATCGACCTGGGAGCCGTGCATCCCCGACGAGTAGAGCGGGTGATGGAAGTAGGGAATCTTCCAGTCGGATCCCGACGCCTTCAGCTCTTTTTCCAGCCACGCGGTCTGCACCGGGTCCATGTAGTTGCTGTCGAGACTGAAGAAGCGCGCGTTGCCCTTCTTGAACGTGTAGTACCGCTGGCCTCCCATGTTGAACGGCTTGTAGAAACGCTGGTTCGGGTCGTCGTGATTGCCAAGCGTCGCGTAGAACTCGACCTTCGCATCGAGCAGCGGCTTGTACGGCGCTTCGAACTTGTTCACGAAGTCCTGCGGGCGTTCACCGCCGTACAGGTTGTCCCCGTTCATGATCACGAAGGTGAATGGAAACTTCGCGTAGTAGGTGGCCATCTGCTTCGCAAGCTCGTACTGCGGCTTGTCCCCGGTGCCGTTATCGCCGATGACGGCGAACCGCACGGAGTTCGGCTTGAGAGGAAGGGCCAGATCCTGAGCGATCGGGGCGGCCAGCCAGCAGCCGATGACAGCCGCCGCAACGACCACGCGTCGAAGAATCGATGTCGCCATCTCTATCTCCTAGTACACGTCGAGGATGAAGTCGGCGACGATGTTCGCCTTGACGTCGCGCAGGATGAGCGCTTCGCTCAGCAAGCGGTACTCGAGGGTGTCGGGAAGCTTCGGCAACACGTCGAGCAGCGTCGCGGGAAACGTCGCCAGGGGCCAGGTGCTCGGATAACGCTGATTGACCCTGGGACGGAAATGCGGCACCTCGTCGAGAAAAATCTTGCGTTCCTCGCGGGTGCGGTTCCGGAAGTCCTTCTTGATGAGCTGGCGGATCTGCTCGGCGATGTCCTTCGTGAAGATGTCGCCCGGCCGGGCGTCGGCGCGCAGCGTCCTGATGGCGTCACCGAGCGCGATTTCGCGCGACGAGAGTTCCGCGGGATCGTCGGTTCGCTTCAACGAGGGCACCTGAGCGTCGGCTTTATTGTGCACGTCGATGTAAGCCGCGACACGTTTGTTAAACTCAGCCGTGGCTGCCGTCGCCGGCTTTGGGGGCGCCTGAGCAGCGCCATCGACCGATAGAAGCAACCCGACGACCGATACGGCGCCTATCAAACTGAACTTAAGATTTAACACACGTATTCTCCCCGTGGATTACCTGCATGGTGCGCGCCAGCGACTCGGCCATACGCGTCGGTGCCTACGTTACGGCGAGGGCACGTGACGTGCAACGATAAATAGGTGAAGGAGACGGATCATGTTGAACAAGAACGAGGTCGACGGCAAGGTCGCGCAGGCGAAAGGCAAAGCGAAGCAGGCGGTAGGTAAAGTCACGAAGGACGACAACCTGGTCGCCGAAGGTCAGGCCGACGAAGTCGCGGGGAAGGTCCAGGATACGATCGGCCGCGGCGCCCGCAAGATAGGCAATGCGATTCAGGATGTCGGCAAGGCCGTCAAGCGCGGCTAGAATCTACGGATGCCAAAACTGACCGTTGAAGGATCGGGAACAGTCGACGTGGGCGCGGATCGCCGGCTCGTGCTGGGGATCGAGCAGGACGCCCACGTCGACATCATGCACGCCTGTGGCGGCTTCGCCCGCTGCACGACCTGCCGCGTGGAATTCATTCAAGGTGAGCCGGCGCGAATGACCAAAGCCGAGAAGGCCGTTCTCGAGGCGCGGGGCCTTTCAGGCGTCCGGTTATCGTGTCAGATTCTTTGCGACCACGACATGACGGTTCGCCCCGTGATGCGGCTGGCCGGTTCCGGCCGCGCAGACCCGGGGCCGACTCCGCAGGAAACCATCACGCCGCCGGCCGAATGGATCGAGCGGACCGCCGTCTAGCCCGGCCTGCCGACCCGACCGGGCGCGAAGCCTGAAGCCTGAAGCCTGAAGCCTGCCCAGCGCCCAGCGCCTAAAGCCCAAAGTCTATAATCCCTGTCGGCATGGCTTCACGCCGAAAGGGCAGCAGACCTAAACACGATCCTCCGCCGCCGAAATTGCCGCGGCGCGGAGTGTGGCTGCGCGCGGCGCTCATTGTGACGGTCGGCGTCGTCGTGTACGCGAACGCGTTGTCGGGTCCCTTTGTGCTCGACGATCAGGACACCGTTGTCCTGAACGAACAGATTCGCCAGCTCTGGCCGCCCTCGGTCGTGCTCTTTCCAGCGCTCGAGCTTCCCGTCGCGGGCCGGCCGGCCGTCAACGTGTCGTTCGCCCTGAACTACGCCGTCGGCGGTCTCGATGTCCGCGGCTACCACATCGTCAACGTCGCGATCCATATCGCCTGCGCGTTGTTGCTGTTCGGCATCGTCGGCCGCACGCTCAATCTGCCGTCTCTTCGCGATCGGTTCGCGACGCGATCGACCGATCTGGCGCTTGCCGTCGCGCTCGTCTGGCTCGTCCATCCGCTGGTGACCGAGGCGGTCGACTACGTGACGCAGCGAACGGAACTGATGGTGGGCTTTTTCTATCTGCTCACGCTTTACGCGAGCATCCGTGCCCTCGGGGAACCGAAGTGGCGACTGCTGGCGGTGGTTTCGTGCGCGTTGGGAATGGCTTCAAAGGAGTCGATGGTGACGGCTCCTCTGATGATCATGTTGTACGACCGGACTTTCATCTTCAACACGTGGAAGGAAACCTGGCAGCGACGCGCCACTATCTATGTCCCGCTCGCCGCGACGTGGATGGTGCTCGCCGCGCTGGTGTGGTCCGGGCCGAGGTTCAGGTCCGCCGGATTCTCCTCCGGCGTGAGTCCCTGGACCTATCTGCTCAATCAGGCGCAGATGATCGTGCGCTACCTCCGTCTTGCGATCTGGCCGCGCGGATTGGTCATCAACTACGGTCCGCCTCGCGCGATGACGCTGACGGACGCCGCCCCGTACGGAGCCGTCGTGGTGATTCTCGTGGCGCTGACCGCGTGGGCGCTCGTGCGCAGGCCGAAGGTGGGCTTCCTCGGCGCGTGGTTCTTCGTGACGCTCGCGCCGACCTCGAGCATCGTTCCCATCGCCACCGAAGTCGGCGCCGAGCGGCGCATGTACCTGCCGCTGGCGGCGCTCGTCGTCCTTGCCGTCGCGGGTCTCGCGTGGCCATTGGAGCGTTCCGTGAGAATCGAGCCGGAATCGGAACGGGAAGCCGCCGCACGTCGTGGGCATCTGTTGGGGCTGGTCGCGGTGACTCTCGTCGTCCTCGGGCTCGCCGCTGCGACGGTCCTGCGGAATCGCGAATATGCGTCGTCGGTCACGCTTGCGCGCAGCGCATTCGAACGCTGGCCGACAGCCCAGGCGCAGCACTCGCTCGGCGCGGCGCTCATCGAGGACGGCCGCGAGGAAGAAGCCATCAGGGAACTGCAGCAGGCGGTAGCCGGGGACCCGACCGCGGAATATACGCTCGGCCTCGGCCTGTACAAGGAAGGGAAGCTCGATGAAGCGATCCTGCACCTGCGGGAGTTTCTGGCGCACGAGTCGTTACGGATCGAGGTGCCCGACGCGCACGAAATGATCGGCCGCGCGCTCAAAGGCAAAGGCCGGTACGCGGAGGCCGAACAGGAATTCCGCCAGGTGCTCGCGATGACGCCAGCCAACGGCGAGATCTACCGCCAGCTGGCCGACACGTTGATGCGCCAGCAGAAGTTCGACGAGGCCGTCGCGCGCTACCAGCAGTTCCTCGCCCGCCGTCCGAATGACGTCAGCGCGCTGATGCAGCTGGGAATTGTGTATGTGGCGCTCGGGCGCCAGGATGACGCGATCGTGGAGTTCCGGCGGGTGGTCGAGCTCGTCCCCCAGGACGGCGCGGCGAGGCGGAATCTTGCCCGCGCGCTCATCGAAAAACACGCGTACGACGAGGCCGAGCCGCAGGCGCGACAGGCGGTGTTATTGCGCCCGAACGATGCGATTGCGCACGATGAATTGGGGCTGGCGCTGGCCGGGCAGGGGAAGCTCGATGACGCGATCGTCGAATTGAGGCGGTCGGTGCAGATCGATCCCAATGACCCCGAAATCCGCGCGCACCTCGATGCGGTCCTCGGGGCAAAAGGCGGGCCCGCCCGGCGGCCATAAGCGATATCATTCTGTATGAAGCGTTTCACCCTGGCCGTCCTCGCTACCGTGCTGTGTCTTCTGACGGGACCGGCATCGGCGCCGATTCAGGGTGCCGCCGACACGCGCGCCTTTTCGGTGCTGCAATCGGAGCTGCAGCGCAACTTCCAGATACTCAGCAAGCAAGACGCTCCCGCGTACTTCATGAGCTACACGCTTCACGATACGCGGATGTCCAACCTGTCTGCCTCGATCGGCGCCCTGCAGCGCAGCGACGAGTCGCACAGCCGGTTTGCCACGGTCGAGGTGCGCGTCGGCGATTACTTCCTGGACAACACGCATCCGGTCCGCGGCGACAGCCGGGCGGCAAGCCCGCGCGTCAGTCAGGTCTCGCTGCCGCTGACCGACGAAGAGAAGCCGATCAGGCTGGCGCTATGGCGCGCGACCGACCGCACATTCAAGCAGGCCAGCGAAGCGTTGACGCGCGTCAAAACCAACGTCGCCGCAAAAGTGAAGGAGGAGGATCCGGCGCCGGACTTCTCCCGCGAAGACGTACAGACGTACACGGGCGAGCCGATCGTTTACACCCTTGACACCAAAGCCTGGGAGGCGAAGCTGCGGCGGATTTCGGCTCCCTTCGCTGACCAGCCCTTTGTGTTTCGCAGCGAAGTATCGCTGTCGGTCGAGTCCGACAACCGTTTCTACGTCAACAGCGAAGGATCGCAGGTCGCGACCGGCGACGTGTCGTTCCGGCTCTTCATCCAGGCGGTGACGAAGGCGGACGATGGAATGGAGTTGCCGCTGTACTCGAGCTATTTCGCGACGTCGTCATCGGGTCTGCCGGACGAGAAAGATCTCATCGCCGACGCCCAGAAGATGATTGACCTGCTCTCGCGGCTGCGCAAAGCGCCGCTCGTCGATCCATTCTCCGGTCCGGCAATTCTGTCGGGCCGGGCGGCCGGCGTCTTCTTCCACGAGATTTTCGGCCATCGCGTCGAAGCGAATCGCCAGCGCAGCGCCGACGACGGCCAGACGTTTGCGAGCCGGATCGGTCAGCCCGTGCTCCCGACGTTCCTGAGCGTCATCTTCGATCCGACGCTGAAGAAGGTCGGCAATACCGAGCTCATGGGACATTACGTGTACGACGATGAGGGTGTGAAGGCGCGGCGCGTAACCGTCGTGGACAAAGGCATTCTCAAGACGTTTCTGGTCGACCGCGCGCCGACGCGCGATTTTCCGCGGTCGAATGGTCATGGCAGGGCGGAGCCCGGCTACCTGCCGGTCTCGCGCCAATCCAATCTGCTCGTGGAGTCCGGCAAGAGCGTGTCGAACGACAAGCTGATGGACATGCTCAGGGAAGAAGCCCGCAAACAGGGCAAGCCGTTCGGCTTGTTGTTCGACAACATCGAAGGCGGATTCACCAACACGGGCCGCGGTTCGGCCAACGCCTTCAACGTCCTGCCGAACGTTGTCTACAAGGTTTACACCGACGAAGCGCGGCCGCCGGAGCTGGTGCGCGGCGTCGACCTGATTGGCACGCCGCTTTCAGCGTTCGGGAAGATCGTCGCGACGGGCGACAAGGTCGATGTCTTCAACGGAATCTGTGGTGCGGAAAGCGGCGGCGTTCCAGTTTCCGCCTCGTCGCCGCCGCTGCTCGTGAGCGAAGTTGAGGTGCAGAAGAAGGCGCAGTCGCAAGAGATGCTGCCGATTTTACCGGCGCCGAAGCCGGCTGGAAAGTCCTGACATGCGCGTCCGATCTGTCGCCGCCGTTGCCGTCACCGCCGGACTGACGCTCGTTCTGTCGCCGGCGCCTGCGCCCCGCGCGCAGGATTCGCCGATCCTCTCGGCCATGCAGGACGAGATGCAGCGATCGATGTCCGAGCTCCGGATGAAGGGCGAGCCGGCGCCGTACCATATCGAATACGAGATCGACGACCTCGCGTCGATGCGGGCTGTGGCCAGGCTGGGCGGGATCGTCGACGACCTCGCCGATCACAGCCGCACGTTGCAGGTCGGCGTGCGCGTGGGCGAATACGCAGCTCGCGCTTCGTGACGCAGGATCGCGGCGCAGGCGTCGTGCCGTCGCTGTCCGATCTGACGGTGCCGCTCGACGACAATTACGACGCCATTCGACGGCAGATCTGGCTGACGACCGATGCCGCCTACAAGCGCGCCGTCAGTGTCTTCGCGAAGAAGAAGGCGGCGTTCCAGAATCGCGCCGCCACCGATGCGCTGGCGGACTTCTCGCGCGAGACGCCGATTCAAACGGTGCAGCCGGTGCAGGCGCCAAAGCCGGCAGGCAGCCAGTGGGTCGACCGGGTCAAGCAGCTCTCGGCGGTATTCGCGTCCACGTCAGGGCTCGACACCTCGGAAGTCCTGCTGTCCGAGACACACGGCACCATGTTCTATCTGAACAGCGAAGGCTTCAAATCGGTGACGCCGGTCGGATCGGCCTACCTTCGGATATCCTCCGAGGCGCAGGCCGACGATGGATCCACGGTGCGCAACCTGTTCAGCGTGACCGAAAGCCGGCTCGACGATCTGCCGCCGATGGCGGAACTGATGTCGCGCGCCACCGAGCTGGCGAATCGCACGAAGGCGCGGCGCACGGCGCCGATCGGAGAGGAATTCACCGGGCCGATTCTGGTCGAAGGACAGGCGAGCGCGGAACTGCTGCGTCAGACGCTCGTGCCGTTGACGCTGGCACGGCGGGCGCCGGACGGCGACAATCCGAGATTTGCGCAGGCGCAGGGTCAGGCGACGCCGTTCCTGACGCGCATCGGGCTCCGCGTCCTCTCCGACTCGTTTGCGGCGAGCGACACGCCCTCGCTCAAACAGTTCGGAGGCCGGCCGGTCGCGGGCGCGTACGTCGTCGACGACGAAGGCGTTCCGGCGAAGGATGTGACGCTCGTCGAGAAAGGACGCCTCGTGACGCTGCTGACGAGCCGCACGCCGCAGAAGAATCTGCTCCAATCGAACGGCCACGGTCGGAGCGGTAACGTGCAGGCGGGTGTCTTTCAGCTGCGCAGTACGCAGGCCGTTCCGGCATCACAACTGAAGCAGAAGTATCTCGACCTCCTCAAGGTGCAGGACAAGCCTTTCGGCTACATCGTACGTTCGATCGCTGGACCGGGTGAAGTCGCGGGCGGCGGCGGCGGCGGTGGTCCGATGATTCTCGATATCGTCAAGGTCACTCCCGACGGCAAAGAAGAACCGGTGCGCGGCCTGCGCTTCGGCGATGTGCCCTCGACGGCATTCCGCGACATCCTCGAGGCATCAGAGGAACGAACATTGCTGAACTACCGCATCAACGTGGCTACATCCGCATCGGTGATCGTGCCGAGTTTGATCTTCGAAGAGCTCGAACTTCAGAAGACCAGGGAGATCGTCCAGAAGCCGCCGATTGTCCCTTCGCCGCTCACGCCGTAGGCTCAGGGCTCAAGGAGTTGATAAGAGCCCCGAGACCTGCGGCCAGCACGGTGTATCGCCTCGTTACTGCCTCACTCTCTTCCTCACCTAGAAAACCAAGCCGACACGAGACCTCCACGAGATAGCGTGCTTCGGAAGCCGATCCTGCGGCGATGTTGAGAAAATTGAGATACTCGTTTGTCCCTCGGCGTGCACATCCTTCAACGATGTTGCAGGCGACGGAGGCTGACGCACGCCTCAATTGCATCTGCAGGCCGAAGCGCTCTGTCGCCGGAAAGCGTTGTGTGATCGAGTAGATCTTTGTGACGAGATCATCGGCCAGG
>Ga0310810_10005526_pt1 | contig 14150 bp, 13 predicted proteins | sample NCmetagenome_FD_207641 | JGI IMG/M metagenome (GOLD analysis project Ga0310810, IMG submission 207641) | Soil microbial communities from experimental microcosm in Duke University, North Carolina, United States - NC | ecosystem: Engineered > Artificial ecosystem > Soil microcosm > Unclassified ... | reverse complement strand
CAAAATCAGCAATTGGCTGCCGCCGAGGAGTCACGTTTCAAAGCATATGCCGAAGATCACCTACATCGACCAGCAGGGAGAGGAACGCACGGTGGACGCCGAACTCGGCGCCAGCGTGATGGAAACCGCCATCAACAACGATATTCCGGGCATCCTTGCGACGTGCGGCGGGTCCTGCTCGTGCGCCACCTGCCACGTCTATGTGGATGACGATTGGCTCGACAAGCTGCCGCCGCCGGAGATGGAAGAAAGCGACATGCTCGACACCGCCCACGATCTCCAGGACAATTCACGGCTGTCCTGCCAGATCGTGGTCACCGAGGAGCTGGACGGCCTCACCGTCACCACCCCTCCCCGGCAGATTTAGCCGCCCTCCAGCCACCTTCCGCAAACCGCCGCCCGCCTCTAAACTCCCGAAGTCGGGAGATTCTCTCATGGGGCGCTCTGCATTGCTGTTGCTCCGGCTTGCGCTGGCGTCCCTGTTGCTGTGGCCCGCGGTTGCGGCCGCCCAGGAGATGGCGCCGAAATTCCAGCCCGAGCCGTTCTGGCCAAAGCCGTTGCCGGATAACTGGATTCTCGGACAGGTTGCCGGCATCGCGGTGGATGGCCAGGACAACATCTGGATCATTCACCGGCCCGCCACCCTGCTCGACGACGAGAAGGGCGCGCAGAAGAACCCGCCCGAGACGAAATGCTGCAAGTCCGCGCCGCCGGTGCTGAAGTTCGATCCGGAAGGCAATCTGCTGGCGTCGTGGGGCGGCCCGACCGCGGGCCAGCCGTGGGTGAAGAACGAACACGGCATTCACGTCGACCGCGACGGCAACGTCTGGCTCGGCGGCAACAACGACGGCGACCAGATTCTCAAATTCACCCCGGAGGGCAAATTCCTCCAGCAGATCGGCAAGGACGACGGCATCAAGGGCTCGTCGTCGCAGACCCGGCTCGGGCGGCCGGCGCACATGATGACCGACCGCGAGGGATCGGAGCTCTACGTCGCGGACGGCTACGGCAACCACCGCGTTGTGGTGTTCGACGCCAAGACCGGCGCGTTCAAGCGCATGTGGGGCGCTTATGGCAAGCCGCCGAGCGACGAAAAAATGCCGGGGTACCGGGCCGATGCCAAACCGTCGGAGCAGTTCGGCAATCCTGTGCATTGCGTGCGCTTGTCGAACGACGGCCTCGTCTATGTGTGCGACCGCACCAACAACCGCATCCAGGTGTTCAAGACGGACGGCAGCTTCGTGAAGGAATTCCGCGTCACACCGGAGACGCTGGCCAACGGCTCGGTGTGGGACCTGGTGTTGTCGGAGGATCCCGGCCAGAAATACATTTTCATGGCTGACGGCGCTAACGGGCAGATCGCGACGCTGCGCCGCGATAACGGCGAGGTAATTTCGCGCTTCGGCCGTCATGGCCGCCAGCCCGGCCAGTTCAAGTGGGTTCACAACATCGCTATCGATTCCAAAGGCAACCTCTACACCGCAGAGGTCGGATGGGGACGCCGCGCGCAGAAATTCAGGAGAATGCCATGATCAGGACGATGCTTGCCGTTGCCGCGCTCAGCGCCATGCTGGTGTCGAGCGCCAATGCCTGGAACGATTTGCTGAACAGCGTGTGGGGGCCGAAGGGCAACGACACCGGGGGCATCATTCCGTGGTCGCCGGAGAACGAGAGAGACTCGTTCGCCATCGCGTCCGAACAGTGCGCGCGCTGGAACAAGTATCCGGTGGCGACCAGCATCCACCGCCAGTACGGCGATTACATCGGGTACAAGTGCGTGTGGAATCCGCCGGTCGCGGTCGTGCGCCACCACCATCATCGCCGCCGCGTCGACGTCACGATCGACAAATAGCCGCTAGCGCGCCGGGGCCTCGAGGGGATTGCAATTGCGGCGGCCGGACGACAGGCAGTCGTCGGCACGGCGAGCGTCGATCATGGCATTGGCCAGCCAGACGCCGATGCCGACCAGGACCGCTCCCGCCACCAAAAGAAAGATGTTGGCGACGCGGCGGTCGCGCGCCTTCTGCTCAGGGCTGAGCGGCTTCTCGGTGTCGTCAGGCGAGGCCATTTTTCTGCAGATTTCGCCGGAATGTAGCGCGCCGCCCCGTCATCACCATTACCGGCTTGGTTTTGACGTGTGAAGCCGAAAGGGTTCACGAACCGCGGGCTTTGCTTAAAATAGACCATCGCGCGCATACTGGGCGGCCACCCTCGATTTAAGAGGACCGTGCAGCGTGCCACGCAGCGGGGACATACTGAGCCAACGAGTTCTGCTTCGAATGTGAGCGCCACAAGCCGGGGGAGCGCCATGCCAAAGCGGATCATCCTGCTGTCGGACGGAACGGGCAATTCCGCCGCCAAGGTTTGGCGAACCAATGTCTGGCGCACGTTCGAATCCATCGACCTGACCGAGCCCGACCAGATCGCGATCTATGATGACGGCGTCGGCACGTCGTCGTTCAAGCCGGCCGCCATCCTTGGCGGCGCGTTCGGGTTCGGCCTCAAGCGCAATGTTCTGAGCGTCTACAAATTCCTTTGCCGGAACTACAAATCCAAGGCCGAGTATCAGCAGGACGGCATCGTCTCCGAAGACGACGAGATTTTCGGCTTCGGCTTCAGCCGCGGCGCCTTTACCATCCGCGTGCTGACCGGGCTGGTGCTCGAACAGGGCCTCGTGCGTGCCGACACTGAGGCGCAGCTCGATCAAAAGGCCAAAGCGGCGTACCGGGAATACCGCCGAAACTTCAAGACCAAGACCGGGTTTGAGGTACCGTTTCGAAAACTTCGCGACGGCTTTTTCTGGTTGGTCCGAAAGTTGTCAGGTCCAAGCACTCCAGATGTGCATACGCGCGTCGAGCACATCCGGTTCCTCGGCCTGTGGGACACCGTCGCCGCCTATGGCTTCCCGATCGACGAAATGACCTACGGCGTCAGCCGCTATATCTGGCCGCTCGAGTTACCCGATCGGCGGTTGAGCCCGCGGGTCCAGCGCGCCTGTCACGCGCTGTCGCTCGACGACGAACGCACGACGTTTCATCCGATCCTGTGGGACGAAACCAAGCTGTGGGAGGACGGCGAGCTTCCGGTTCAGCCATCCCTGTCCGGAGAACGGCTGACCACCGACGAGAAAATCAGCCAGGTCTGGTTTGCAGGCGTGCATGCCAACGTCGGCGGCGGGTACCCGGACGATTCACTCGCCCATGTCTCGCTGAACTGGATGCTGGACCAGGCAAAGGCCTGCAACTTGCGATTCAAAGCGACCGAAATCGAGCGGCCGAAGCCAGACGACACCGCCAACGCCGACAGACTCAGCGCCCTCGCCGTCCTGAAGGACCGTCAGGATCCCGACGGACGGCTTTACGACTCCCGCAGCGGGCTGGGCGGCTATTACCGCTACGGACCCCGCAGCGTCGCCGATCTCGCCAATTCCGGCCTGTCAACCGACCGGCGCGACATTGTGTCTGTCGAAGTCGTCAAGATCCACGAGACTGCGTTCTCGCGTATGAAGGTCAACGCGCACAGCTACGCGCCAATCTCGTTGCCGGGAAAGTACGAAATCGTCACGAGCGCCTCCCGGATCGTGTCCGCGCCCACGATCAAGCCAGCAGCCAATGCGCGCTCGATCTACGAGACGGCGACTTCCGCGCAGGCTCGCTACCAACACCAGGAAAATATCGTCTGGAGCTATGTTTGGCGCCGCCGCGTCATCTACTTCCTGACGGTGCTCGCCTCGCTTCACCTTGCGCTCTATCCGCTGCTCTCCTCGCTTCCGGACAACGCCGAGCAGATGACGCGGTTGCGTCCGCTGTCGGATCTGATCCACCTCGTCGCCCTGGTGCTGCCATCGGGACTGCAGCGATGGACCAAGGTCTATGCCGGCGATCCCGCCTGGTTCGTCGTGTCGGCCGGCGCGGTGGCGGCGTTGATGTGGGCCAGTTCGCAAATCAAGGGGCGCATCAACGACGAAATGGCGGCGAACTGGAGGGTGAGCTTCACCGCCTCTCCGTACGAGCCGTCGCCGCGCGGGACGCTTTCGCCGTTCTCGTTCGGGCTTCTCTACAAGGCGATCTTTGTCGCGCTCACGATCATTGTCTTCTACCGCCCGCTGGTCTGGCTGTGGCCATCGATTCCGGGACACCTGGGGCATCCGCTCGCCGCGTTTTTCGACCGCATGGCGCACGGCTTCATCTGGTTCCTGACCGTCATGGCCCTCGCCGCCCTTCTGTTGCCGATCACGGCGATCGCGCGCTTCCGCACCCAGGATGCCTATAAGCGCATCATCTTGGCCATCAAACGTACATACGCCCCGCTTGCGTTTGCGGTGTTGCTGCCGTTCCTGGTCATCACTTTCGGCAGCCATTACGTGTTCAATGTACGCGACAGTTTCGGATCGTTTTGCCATGAGAGCAGGATCGAAACCAAAGTCGGGAACAGGATCGTCCATCGCGCCATCAGCGACTCCAATCGCAGCCTCAGAATCTGCACGGAGGCCAATCGCGCGAATTGTCCTCGTCAGGTCGAGAACGCGTCGTCGCCCGCCTGCCGCCTCGGTGACAACTGCACCGGCAAGGTGATGACTTTTGACACGAGCAACATCTGCAACGCCACGGGCGTGTTCCTTGAAAAGAACGCGCGATATCACTTGATCGTCGAACAGAACGGTCCCTGGAGTTTTGCCGGCACTCCATCGAGCACCAAGGGCATGCCGCTCACCGCGTTTGCACCGCCAGCGAAAAGCGACATTCCGACAAAGATCAAAGCTTATGCAACGCAAACCTTGATGCTCTTGATGTATCCCTTCAAGCGCACCTTCAATCGGCCGTGGGGGCACATCATCGTGCGCTACGGTTCAACGGGCAGCGAAGAAAGCTTCATCGATCCAGGTGAGGAACGCCGATCCGACCGCCGGGAAGAATTCTTCACGCCGCAGCGCGACGGCGAGATGTTCATCTATCTGAATCAGCCGGTGCTCGGGCTCTGGCCCGACAAACTTGGCTTCTTCAACTCCGGGCAGGCAAAGATCACGATCACGCGCGTGCCGAGGCGTTGAACGGCAAAATCCACGCGCTTGGCACATCAGCCCCGACGGAAGCGCGACGCCGCTCTTGCTTCCAGGATGCGGCTCGCCGGCATCGCAAACAAATCGCGAGCCAGTCCGACCTTAGCCAGCAGACCGATCAGCCATTTGGTCGGATCAAAGTCAAAACGGCGTATGCCGTGCCGGTAGTCGCGCGGAAAGGCATGGTGATAGTTGTGGTACTGCTCGCCCAGCGTGAAGGGGAACCACCAGACATCGCGGGCCGATACATCCTGGGTAAACGGGCGGGTGCCGCACACATGACATACGGAATTCACGGCGTAGATAATGTGATTCGACAGGACCAATCGCAGCCCCGATAGCAGAAGCCCGCCCCACCAGGGGGCACCGACCCCGACGCTTAGTCCGATCGGAATACCGATGTTCAAGACTATGCTGAGCGGCCAGTAATACCGCTCCTGCCAGGATACAACCGGATTGCCGTTCAACCGCGCGGGCACCTCGACCGGCGTGTCCGGTCCCAGCACGATCCACTGGATGTGCGCCCACCAGAAGCCTCGGCTGATGTTGTAAGGGTCATTGTCGTGGTCGGTATGCCGGTGGTGCTTGATGTGTGTCGATATCCATTGCCGCGCCGGCATCTGCAGCATCAGCACCGCGAGGACGGCAAGAATGTATTCGACCGGCCTGGCAAAGCTTACGGCATTGTGGGTCCACGCACGATGATACAGCGCCGTGATGCCAAACCCACCGAGCAGATAGCATCCGAAATAAAAGATCGCCTCGTACACTCCAATACCGTGGACCAACATGTAAGGGAGGCTCGCTACAGCGAGCACATGGGTGACAGCAAGAAAAACCATCGCCGGGTAGCGGATGATGGTGCCGGGCGCCGCTGAAGCGGCCGCGCGCGCGCAACTCCGTGTGTTGTTCAATTGGATTGGGTGTCTTTCGGGTGTGATCGGATCCCACAATGTAGGCCGATGGAGTCAGTGTGCCGGAACAGAAGGGCTTTTCTATGTCCGACGGTTGACATGGCGTAGTGGCGGTTTAACGGCGGCTGCTAACACCAATGCAATAGACCTACGCGCTCATCGTTTCCTTTACGGCGCCGACCAGTTGCTTGAGCGTGAAAGGCTTGGGCAGGAACGAAAACTGCTCGCCCTGCGGCAGGCTCTTGGCGAAGGCTTCTTCGGCGTAGCCGGAGACGAAGATGATCTTCAGCTTCGGATTGCGCTGCCGCAGTTCCTTGAGCAGCGTCGGACCGTCCATCTCCGGCATCACCACGTCGGACACCACCAGATCGACCTGACCGCCGTTCTTCGCCAGCACCGCCATGGCTTCCACGCCGTTGCCGGCCTCCAGCACCGAGTAGCCGCGTGACGTGAGCCCGCGGGCGTTGAGCGCGCGCAACCCTTCCTCGTCCTCGACCAGCAGAATGGTCCCATGGCCGGTGAGATCGGCGCCCGGCGGTGAAACAGTCGGCTCAGGTTTCATTTCGGAAATGCCGCCGGTCATGGCGGGCGCGTCCCGCGACGGCAGCATGGCTTCGGATCCCTCCTCGACCAGGTTCGCGTCATAGCGCGGCAGGAAGATGCGGAACGTCGTGCCCTTGCCGGGCGTCGACACCGGATAGATGAAGCCGCCGGTCTGCTTGATGATGCCGTACACGGTCGAGAGGCCAAGGCCGGTCCCCTTCCCGACCTCCTTGGTCGAGAAGAATGGGTCGAAAATCTTGTCGATGATCTCCGGCGAAATGCCGGTGCCGGTGTCGGTGACTTCGACCAGCACATATTCGGCCGCGGGCATCCCCTTGTATTGCAGCCGGGCCGATTCGGCCGCGCCGATATTCGCTGTGCGGACGGTGAGTCTGCCGCCGTTCGGCATGGCGTCGCGGGCGTTGACCGCGAGGTTGACGATCACCTGCTCGAACTGGGAGACGTCGGCCTTCACCGGCCAGAGGTCGCGATCGTGCTTGACGTCGAGTACGACCTTTTCGCCGATCAGGCGGCTCAGCATGATCCGCAGGTCTTCGAGACGCTCGCCGAGATCGAGCGTCTGCGGCCGCATGGTCTGCTTTCGGGAAAACGCCAGCAGTTGCCGGACCAGGCTCGCGGCCCGGTTGGCATTCTGCTTGATCTGCATGATGTCCTGAAACGACGGATCGGTCGGTTTGTGCGCGTTGAGCAGGAAGTCAGTCGCCATCATGATGGCGGACAAGACGTTGTTGAAATCGTGGGCGATGCCGCCGGCGAGCTGGCCGACCGATTCCATGCGGGCGCGCTGGTTGACTTGGTTCTCCAGCATGCGCTGCCCGGTGGTCTCGAGCACGTAGACGATGGCGGCCTCGGCGTCGCCTTCTTCAACCGGAGAGACGTAGAAGCGGCCGTAGCGCTCGCCGCTACCGGTCAGCGCCGCATCGACTGCGGCGACCTCGCTCTGGCCGGCGGCGGCCTCGCGGATCGCGCTCTCCAAAGGCTCGCGGTCGCGATCCGAGACGGTGGCGAGGATCGAACGGGCGCTCGTCCTTTCTGGACGTCCCTCTTGTCCCAGCGCATCGGGGAACAGGCGGGTGAACAGCGCATTGGTCCGCCCGATTTTTCCGGCCTTGTCGACGGTGGCGATTGCCATCGGCGTCGACTGGAAGAACCGCATGAAGCGGACTTCCGCGGTGCTCTGCGCGTCAGCATCCTCGCCCTTGACGCGATTGAGGACGAGCGTGCGGGAGGGACCCGGCATCCCGTCGGCGCCGAACGCGACCTTGTGGAACAGCCGCACCGGCACGGTGCGGCCGGCCCGGGTCTTGAAGTCGATGTCCATCACCTCGGTTTTGACTTCACCGGGGACGGCGGCCAGCGTGGTGAGCAAGGCTGCACCGTTGCCGGACACGATGTCGGCAAGCTTGAGACCGCCCGAGCCGACCTGGGCCAGATCGTGGTCGAGCCAAGAGGCGAGCGTGGCGTTGAGATAACTGATTTCGCCATTGGCATCGACCGAGAAGAAGCCGGCTGGGGCGTGATCGAGATAATCGATCGCGTGCTGCAACTCCTGGAAGATGGTTTCCTGGCGTTCGCGGTCGCGCGTCACATCGGTCACGGTCCATAGCGTCAATCTGCCGCCGCCGCGAGCGTCGCCGAGCGGTCGCACGCGCAGCCGCAGCCAACTCGCCGGCCGTCCTTTCAGCCCAGTGACCCTCGCCTCTTCCTGTGCCTTGCGGCCTTCGCGCGCTGCCTTGAGCAAACGATAGACCGCTTCCGATACATCGGGATCGCCGATGAAGACGCGCTCGACCGGGCGTACGTCGCGCTCGTGCTCGGCGTCGACCAGATCCAGATAGGCGGGATTGGCGTAGATGACGCGGCCACGGAGATCGGTCACCAGAAGGCCGTCGGACGCCTCGTCGACCACAGCCCTGAGCATCGGGCTCGCATCGCTGTCGCCTTCGGCGACGCGCAGGATGCCCGTGGCGATCGCAAACAGCGAAAACACCCCGGCCATCGCCAGGAAGGAGAGCAGAATGAGGATGTAAGGCCCGGCATTGCCGCGACCGACCAAAAGCAAGCCCACCGCGGCCCCGACCAGCACCACCGCGACCAACAGCACCATGCCGATGCTGCCGCCGCGCACGGCACTCTGGCTGCGATCCACAGTGCCGGTCCGATTCGATTCGCCGAGATTGCTCAGATCCTGCGTGGCCATGACCGGTTTCAGATCGGGTGAAGGGCGCGACGCAACGTGCACCCTTGGTGCCTCACCCGAGGGCTTCAACGCAAGGGCTTCGCGCATACCAACCCCCAGGGTTCCCGCGTCATTGTGGCTTCAACGGTCATGTCCGCGCCCGTCCAACCGCCCGGCGCAGCTTCATGACGTAGCCGATGACCTCCGCCACCGCCTTGTAGTGCTCCGCCGGAATCTGCTCATCGATCTCAACGGTGGCGTGCAGCGCCCGCGCGAGCGGCGGATTTTCCACAATTGGAATGCCATGCTCCCCGGCCACTTCGCGGATTTTCAGCGCCACGGCATCGATGCCCTTGGCGAGGCAGATCGGTGCGTCCATGCCGCGCTCGTATTGCAGGGCGATGGCGTAGTGAGTCGGGTTGGTGATGATCACCGAGGCCTTGGGGACCGCAGCCATCATGCGCCGGCGCATTCTTGTCTGGCGCAACTGGCGTATCTTGCCCTTCACCATCGGATCGCCTTCGGTCTGCTTGAATTCTTCCTTCATCTCGCGGACCGACATTTTCTGGCGCTCGAACCATTGCCGGTATTGGAACAGGTAGTCGGCGGCCGCGACCAGGAACAAGGCCGCCACAACGGCAACCAGCACGTCGAGGGCCAGCGAACGGGTGAGCGTCAGGGTGCCGAGGACGTCGGTCTGCACCAGTCCTTCGAGCCGGCCGCGCTGCGGCCACAGCAGCGCCAGCATGATCGAACCGATCACCACGAGCTTGATCAGCCCCTTGGCGAAATTGGCCAACGCCTGGCTGGAGAACAATCGCTTCAGCCCAGCCAGCGGCGAAACTTTCGATAGCTTCGGCTTGAGCGGCTCGATCGACCACACCATGCGATGCTGGATGATGTTGCCGGCGATCGCAGCCAGCACCAGCACGGCGAGCGGCAAGGCGAGCGCACCGAGCACCTCGCGCTCGATCCGACTCAGGACCGAAACCAGACCCATGCCATCGACCGGGATTTGATACGAGTTGGCGATCAGACCGCGGAGGGTCGCGGTCAGGCCACCGCTCATCGGGCCGGAAAATGCGGCGATCATCAACGTACCGCCGGCGATAATGAACCAAGTCGAGACTTCCTGGCTCTTGACGACGTCGCCGCGCTCGCGCGCTTCATCGAGCCGCTTCTGTGTTGGGTCCTCTGTACGCTCTGTATCGTGCTCGTCGGCCATGTCCGTTCTCGCCTCAACCGCCCGGCGTCATGAGGCGCAGCACGCCTTCGAAGTAATTCAGAAACGTCATCATCATCGCGCCCAGCACCAGCAGCAGGATCAGCAGACCGAGCAGAATCGACAGCGGCAGGCCGATGAAGAACACCTGCATCTGCGGCATCAGCCGCGCCAGCACGCCAAGGCCGAGATTGAACAGCAGGCCAAATACCAGAAACGGCGCCGCGAGTTGCACTCCGATGCGGAACGTGCCGGCGACTGTGGTGCTGAGCAGGCTTGCGACATCGCCGATGATTGGAATTTCGCCGGGACGAAACAGCGAATAGCTGTCGTTGAGCGCCGCGATCACGAGATGGTGCAGGTCGGTGGCAAAGATGAGTGTCACGCCGAGCACGGCGAGAAAATTGCCGACGATCACGCCCTGCTGTCCCTGGGTCGGGTCCACCGCGGTGACGAAGCCCAGGCCCATCTGCTGGGCGACGACCGAGCCGGCAATCTGCAACGCCGCGATCGTCAGGCGCGACAGCAAACCGAGCACGACGCCGATCAGGATTTCCTGGCCGAGCATCAGCAGCACCGGACCGAACGCGCGAAGATCGATCTGATAGTCGGCGCGATGGAGCGGCAGGATCACGGCCGTAAGCGCGAGTGCAATGGTGAGCCGCACCCGCGGCGACACCGTGAGCTCGCCAAGCCCAGGCAGCAGCATGACCATGGTGCCGACCCGCGCGAAGCTGAGAAGAAACGCAGCGGCCAGCGCCGGCAGGAACGAGACGTCGATTTGCATCTCTAGGACCTCGTCCTAAGGAGCGGGCGAAGCCCGCTTCTCGAAGGATGGCAAAAGGCCGGTGGTTGCGGCTGTCCTTCGGGACGCCCGACGGAGCCTGTCATCGGGCCGGCCTTCGGCCGGACCCGTTGGGCGGGCTCCTCAGGATGAGGTCCGGACTTGCCGCCACGATCACCCGCCCACGATGCGGGCGGCGAGCCGCGCCATGTGGCTTTGCAGGGCATCAGCCATGAACGGCAACGCCAGCAGCATGGCGACGAAGATCGCTAGAATTTTCGGCACGAAAACCAGGGTCATTTCCTGGATTTGCGTCAGCGCCTGAAATAGCGAGATTGCAACGCCGACGCCAAGCCCGACCAGCATCAGCGGGCTTGCCACCACAACCAGCGTGAAAATGGAGTCCTTGGCCACGTCGAGCACTTCCGGTCCGGTCATCGATCCTTTTTCCTCTCAACAATCATTCCGGACAAACGCGGACGCGATCCGGATTCTCTTGCGCGTCGACTTCAGGCTTCTCGCCCTGGAACGAAGCGTTAGATCGGCATCTTCATGATCTCCTCGTAGGCGGAGATCACCTTATCCCGCACCGAGACCAGCGCATCGATCGCAACCTCGGACTCGGCCACGGCCGTGACCACGTCGACGATGTTGGCCTTGCCGGCAGCCGCGGCCTGGGTCTGGATGTCGGAGTTGCGCGTTGTCTTGTTGATGGCCTCGACGGCATCTTTCAGCATGTCGCCAAAGCTCGAGCCGCCGCCCAACGCTTGACCGGCGCCGCCCTTGGTCAGCGCCGATGGGTCGGTCAGCTTGGCGAGGGTTGCGTAGGCGTTGGCGGCAATGCTCGGCGTGGCCATCGCGGCTCCTTCCGTCAGGATTTGAGAATTTCAAGCGTGCGCTGGATCATGCGGCGCGAGGCGCTGATAACGTTGATGTTGGCCTCGTACGAGCGCTGGGCCTCGCGCAGATCGGTCATTTCGACAAGTGGATTGACGTTGGGATACTTGACGTTGCCGTTCTGGTCGGCCGCCGGATGGCCCGGCTCGTTCTTGACGCGGAACTCGGACGGGTCCGTGGCGACGCGGCCAAGCGAAACGATCTGCGCGTCGAGCGCACGATCGACCTCGCTCTTGAACGTCGCCACCCGGCGGCGATAGGGCTCGACACCCGCGGACGACGCGGCGGTGTCCGCATTGGCAAGGTTTTCAGAAATGACGCGCATGCGGCCGGCCTGCGCGCGCAACCCCGAGGCGGCGATCGCGATGGATTTGAGGAAGTCCATGACGAAGTCTCTCTGGTTCAGCGCTTGCCGAGCGCGGTTTTGATCAGCCCCAGGCTGCGCGTGTAGAGCGTGGTCGCGGCCTGGTAGTCCATCTGGTTGGCAGCGACCTTAATCATCTCGTCTTCGAGGTTCACGGCGCCGCCGCTGGTGCGCACCTGAAAGCCGCCGGACCGGGAGCTTTGGAACTGGCTCGACGACGCCTCCGACGACGCGAAGTGGGTTGGCTTGGTGCGCTCGAGGCCGATTGCCGCCAGCATCGGTGTGGTGGCCTGGTCAAACTGCAGGGGCGTCAGGTCGCGTGGCCGGAAGTTCTGTGTGTCGGCATTGGCAACGTTTTCGGACAGCAGCCGCTGCCGCTCCTGATGCCAATGCATCCTGGCGCGCAGCATCGAAAACAACGGCAGATCGGTGATGGCCACGGCGTTTCTGGTCTCCAGCCCGGCAGACTTTGCCGGGTGTATGGTTAACCAGCGGTTAAATTCAACAAAAAGCGCCGTTTGCCATCAATCTGCCGTTTACCAAACGAATCGTTATAAGTGGGGCGGCGGGCCCTGGAATTGCCCTCGGATGTTAGTTCTTTGTTAATATTCCCGACGGCAATTGTTGCCGGCGGCGTTAACTAATTTGCGTCCACCGGCCCGTCAGCGCCGCGAGCGCCCAGGGATCTTCGATGAGCGGCCTATTCGGCGTGGAGCTACCAACTCCGGTGAACTTCGTCATCGCCTTCGTGTTCGTCCTGCTGCTGATCGGCGCCGCCGCCTGGCTGGTGCGCCGCTTCGGCGCGACGCGGACCGAGGCGCAGACCCGCGGCCGCCAACCGCGCCTCGCCGTGGTCGACTTCGCCGCGGTCGACAGCCGGCGCAAGCTCGTCATCATCCGCCGCGACAACGTCGAGCACCTCCTGATGATCGGCGGCCCGAGCGACGTCGTGGTCGAAACCAACATCGTGCGCGCCGCAGCCGCCACAACCCGCGACGCCCCGGCCGCCCGCAATGGCGACACCGCGCGGCCCGTCACCGTGCCCGACCCGACGCAATGGCCGTTGCAGCCCGAGACCGGCCCGGCGATCCCATCCGCGATGCCGCCACTGACACCGTCGCGCGCCGATCGCGCCGCGCGCACCCCCTCCGACGAGGCGTGGCAGAGCCCGGTCGAACCTGCCATGCCGCCGCCGCCGATCCCGGATGTCCGCCCGGTGCTGCGGCCCGCCGAAACGCTCGCCGGCCTGGCCGACGATCTGGCGCGCCCGATCGAGCCGGTCGCGGTGCGCCCGGTCCAGGTGCAGCCGACGCGACTTGCTTCGAGCCCGGTCCCCTCAGCCCTCGCGGCGCCGGTTGCGACCGATCAGAGCCTCGCCGAGATGGCGCAGCGGCTCGAAGCCGCGCTGCGGCGCCCCGGCGCGCAGAAGGTCGTCACCGAAACCCAGCGCGTCACCGCCACCCTCGATATCAAGGCGGCCCCGCCGAAGTCCGCGGCGCAGATGCGCAGCGGCGGCGCCCAGCCCAGTCCGCAACAGCAAGCCGACCTCGAACAAGAAATGGCGAGTCTCTTGAGCAAACCAGGAAAAACTTGACGCCACGCGGGTTCGCCGCCTGCGTCCGTCTCACGACGGGGGTGGCGATAGCGCTTCTACTGTCAAATCCCGCGCACGCCCAAGATATCAGCGTCAATTTCGGCCAGGGCGCTGGCCTCACCGAGCGCGTGATCCAGTTGATCGCGCTGCTGACGGTACTGTCGCTCGCGCCGTCGATCCTGGTGATGATGACCTCGTTCACGCGGATCGTGGTGGTGCTGTCGCTGCTGCGCACCGCGCTCGGCACCGCGACCGCGCCGCCGAACTCGGTGATCATCGCGCTCGCGATGTTCCTGACCGCGTTCGTGATGGGGCCGGTGCTGCAGAAATCCTACGACGACGGCATCAAGCCGCTGGTCGCCAACCAGATCGGCGTCGAGGACGCGCTGCAGAAGGCCTCCGTGCCGCTGCGCGGCTTCATGCAGAAGAACGTGCGCGAGAAGGACCTCAAGCTGTTCATGGATCTCTCCCGCGAGCCGCCGCCGGCGACGCCGGAGGAAATGTCGCTGCGGATCCTGGTTCCGGCCTTCATGATCTCCGAACTGAAGCGCGCCTTCGAGATCGGCTTCCTCT
>Ga0310810_10005525_pt1 | contig 14150 bp, 3 predicted proteins | sample NCmetagenome_FD_207641 | JGI IMG/M metagenome (GOLD analysis project Ga0310810, IMG submission 207641) | Soil microbial communities from experimental microcosm in Duke University, North Carolina, United States - NC | ecosystem: Engineered > Artificial ecosystem > Soil microcosm > Unclassified ... | reverse complement strand
CCCCGTGACGACGAAGGCGGCGCCCACCTCACGGCCGATCGCCTGGAGCGAGCCCTTGCGGGCGGCGCGTTCTCCCGCGGACGCCGAGGTCAGCGCAACGCCGTTGAGTCCGAACAGCTTCGAGCTCAGCGACTCGTCGAGGCCGGCGGCTGTCGGGCCGAGGACCGCCTGGTCGCCGGTCACACTGAATGGCAGCACGACGACGCGGGTCGCAGACGCCGACGATATGCCGGCACTCGCGTCGTGCGGAGCGCCCCGTAGCAGCGCCCGGCGGATCGTCGGGACAATGAGCAGCGCGAGCGCGAGCCCGACCACGGCCACCGCCGCCGTGAGGGCCGCTGCAATCCCCCACCCGTATCTTGCCGACGTACGCGGCGGCACGGGCTGAGCGACGCTCAGCACGGAGGATCGCTCCTGGGCCAGGTCCCTTTCGATCTCGTGCGCGCTCTGATAGCGCGCCGCAGGCTCGCGCTCCAGGCAACGCATGATGATCCCGTTGATGTACTCCGGAAGCTCCGGCACGACTTCCTGCGGGGGACGCGGACGCTCCCGCACGCGCCTGAGCATCAATTCGAGCGCGGACGGTCCTTCGAACGGCGTCTCGCCGGCCACCATTTCGTAGAAGATCAGCCCCAGCGCGTAGATGTCGACGCGGTGATCGACCGGCCCGCCTTCGACCTGCTCCGGAGCGACGTATCGCGGCGTACCGAAGAACTCACCGGGGCGCGTGAGTCCGGCGGTCGTGGCCTCGAGAGATTTCGCGAGGCCGAAGTCGGAAATATAGAGCCGGTCGTTCTCGCCGATGAGGATGTTCTGGGGTTTCAGATCGCGGTGCACGATCCCGACATCGTGGGCGGCAGCGAGGCCGGCGGCGAGCTGCCGCGCGAGCGCGCGGCTGCGCGCCAGCGACAGGCGCTCCTGCTTGAGCAGGGCGGCCAGATCGCGGCCCTGCACGTACGACATCGTGATGTATTTGATGCCGCCGGCGTCGCCGAGATCGTGGATGCGCAGGACGTTCGGATGGGAGACCTGCCGGGCGAGCAGCAATTCCTGCTTGAAGCGGCGCTCGAAATCGCGCGCGGACTCGGCATCGGGCGTCACGTCCGCGCGGACGACTTTCAGCGCAATCGAGAGGCCCAGCTCCTGATCGACCGCCTCGTAGACCGCACCCATGCCGCCCGCACCGAGCAGTCGGACGATTCGGTACCGTCCGGCGAACAGCACGCCGGGACCGAACATGGAGCCGGCGCTCGTCGACGCGGGCGGCCAATCGCCGACGGCCGAGGTTTCGCCGGCTGACAAACGGGTCACTTCCCCGCCGTCGGTTCCCGGCAGCGGGGCGTGGCACGTCGCGCAGACGTCGGCGTCGGCGGGCGTTTCGTGCTGACAATGTGGGCAGATCATTCCCGCGCCGGATCTTAACCATTGTTCGCGCGGCGACCAAACATTGCGACGCGGCTCAGCAGGCGAGCACTTCCTACCCGTCGCTGACGCAAAAAAAATCTTCGATGCCGAGAGAGAACGATTGAGCGTGGCGCGTCACTCTAGTAGTCTGACGGCGCCTGCGCCGCACGACGCGACAAGGTTCCTCCCCGAGGATACGGTATGCCGATCGAGGGGCTGTATTGGAGCACGGACGTCCGTGCGATGGAGATCCACGTCCTCGCCGGTACGACGTCCGCGGATCTGCGCATCCAGCATCTGCTGTTCCAGACGCGCGACGCCAACCACGATATCCAGTACCAGCAGGCGGCGGAGTACTTCATCACGAACTCCGACGTCACGCTGAAGTTCACGATCGCCGACGCGTCGAAGAAGCCAGGGCTCAGCACGCGCGACTTCTCGCTGCTCGGCATCAGGCTCAACACCGACTCCGGCGAAGTGACGGTCGGGCCGAACCCGAACCCGCCGGCGCAGCCGCTGCCGGCGCTGGCGCCGCTCTTCCCGCAGAACTTTCTGGTGGAGGTGACCGCCACCAACAGCGGCGCGGCGGAACCACTCAAGGAGATGATCCGGATCCACATTCACAAGTCGATCGCGAAGATCTGGCTCACGCCGAGCACCATGAAGCTGCGGCCGCGCAACGCCGGCCTTTTTCCCGAAACGACGCCGGTCCGTTTCGGCCTGCGCGCGCGCTTCGACGACGACACCGTCGGCGACATCACCGACTGGGTCGGGGTTGAATGGAAGACGACGCGCGGCGCCGCGACGACGAACAACATCGACGCCAGCGACGGCACGCTCACCATCCTCGCGGGCGACAGCGCCGCGGCGCCGATCACGGTCGCCGCCAAGCTCACCGCCTTTCCCGCGCTCGGCACGGTGACCGCGACGCTTCGGGTGATCGAGCCGTGGAAGCCGTCGGCGCCGATCGAGGCGCGCCTCGTGCCCGGCGGCGGCTGGCCGAAGCCATTCGCGCTGGAGGCGGTTCCCAACGTGCTCTTCGTCCCCGACGGCTTCCCCGCCGGATCCGACCCCGCGTTCTTCACCTACGTCAACTCGCTCGTCGCTTTCATCAAGAAGAATCCGCTCTGCAAGCCGTACGACGTCCTCGCCGATTCGATCAACTTCTGGGCGGCCTTCATCGCGTCGGATCAGCAGGGGATTACATGGGGCTCGGAGGTCTTCGCGAGAAGCGGCGTCGCCGGCGACCCGCTCGTGTTCGCGCTGCCGAAGCCGGTGCGGCCGCTCGAAGTGCCGGTTGTTCCGATCTGGGATCTGGATCGACTCATCTACGAAGTCGGGTTGCCCAAGCCATCCGACCGTCCGGGAACGGCGCGGACAGACGCGGGGATCATGTCCGACTGGGACACGCTGTTCGGGACCGGCTATCACGCGCATCTGCCGGCGGATCCTGGTGATCTGACGGGTTTGATTGACAACTGGCGCGCGCTCGGCACACGCCGGATCCTCGACGATGTCGACACGCCGCTGGGGGTGATGAGCGGCGCGGCGCGCGTCGACTTCAACCACGATCTGATCACTCTCAATCCCGATCGCATGACGCGCGAGCGGCTCGACGATCTGGTGGCCGCGATCCGCGACAAGGACGTCGCCACGTCCGGACTCCAACTCAACAACATTTGGACGGACGACAGCAAGCGCAACTACGACCTCGTCTGCATCGTCACGCTGGGCCAGGGCCGTGAGGTGAATGCGGATGGTTACTTCATGCTCTCCCAGACGCAGAAGGATCTGCAGACGTGCACGGTCACGGGTGTCAACGACATCGTCCCGGCGGCGCTGTTTCTGAAGGCAACCGCGGATCCGGCGGAACCGCGCGTCTTCGTCCACGAGCTGAGCCACTCGTTCGATCTCGGCGACGAGTACGGCGGGTTCAACGACCGGCCGCTGTTTCCGGCGGAGGTCGAGCACGACCATCGCACGGAGTGCAACCTGCAGTCGCCGACATCGCTCAAGGTCGCTGGAGATATCACGGGCGAAGAGATCAAGTGGCGCTGGCCGCGCATCCGTTGGGCCGCCGAGATCATCGGGGCCCTCCAGGACGAGGGCGCCGGGATGTTTTCGGCGCCGATCCGCATGAGCCACGCGTTCGGGTTTCCCGTCGGCGAGATCGTGCACCTGCGATTCCGCGACATCAACTTTGCGTGGCGCGACGTCCACTACGACGATCAGAGCTCATACCTCATAAAGCTGCCGCTCGTCAGCGTCCCGCTCAAACTCGTCGAAACGTTCGACACGGGCGCGCCGCCGGTGAAGAACGTACGGCTCCACGTCGAGCCCGGCGTCGCGTTTCCCTATCCGGCGGGCAGCACCGTCCAGGCCGCCAACCTCGTGGCGAAGTTTCCGGCGGGCTCGATCGTGTACCAGCCGACGAAAGCGCCGGCCGGCGTCTTCGACGCGGCGACGTACCCGTATGCGGAGCTGATCGCGAAGAACGTCATGGAGCAGGTGACGTTCCTGCACGCCGCGCTCGGCCATACGAATTCGGACCTCTCGCTGCCGGAGCTGCCGTCGGTCGGGTCGATGACAACGATTCGCAAGGGATTTCCCAACGCGTCGCTGCCATTCATGGTCGCGCTGTACGAAGGCGGCAGCGGCAATGCGACGGGGATCTTCCACCCTACCGGCAGCTGCGTGATGAGCGATCAGGATAGCGGCTCGCGGTTCTGCCATGTGTGCAAGTACGTGCTGGTCGACGCGATCGATCCGAGCCGCCACCTCTTCATCGATCCGGACTCCGACGAGATCTATCCACAGGAATGAGCGAGACCGAAGACACCCTCGTCAGCCTCGCGCGGCAATTGCTGCTCGTCCTCGAGCCGCTGCGCCTGGGCTTCACCGACGAGGAGCACTTCAAGCGCCTTCTCTACGCTCTGGGCTGGAAGGTCACGGGCATTCCGAACGAGTACGTCGAGGCGGGCGGCGAGCTCACGGCCGCCGTCGCGACCGTCGAGGAAATGGTCGACGGTCCGTTCGAGCTGACCCAGGTAGGCGAGCTCCTCGGGCACGCCGTCAACGTGTACGGCAAGCTCGACCCGCTCCCGGCGCTGCCGCCTGGCATGGATCCCGGCGCGGCGCTCGCGGAGGTCGGCAAGAACCTCAGCGACCTCTTGATCTGCGAGTATCTCGGGCGCGAGTGGCCCGAGATCTTCGCGCTCTTCGAAGCGACCGAGATCATCGTCACCGAAAGCGTCGCCGACACGCCAACGCAGCGCGGATTCGTGCGCCACGTGTTCAAGTGGGAGGAGATCCCGAAGCTGCTGCAGGATCCGCATCTGATCCTGCAGCGCGTGTACGGGTGGGGCACCGATCGGCTCGACATGGCGCGGATCTGCCATCACCTCGCGAGCTTCCTCGACGGTCTCGGCTTTCCGGTCCGCATCATTCGTCCGGGCGATGGCGTCATCGGCGCGTACGCGGGGAATCGCTACGGATCGTTCGGCGGCGGCCAGGGCCTGAAGTGGCCGTTCTACTTCACGTCGATCGCCAACGTGCCCGTGGAGCTGTCGTTCCAGCTCCTGCCGCTGGCCGCGGCGAATGGCCTCAAGCCCGGCCTCGTGATTCAGCCCGGGGTGCCGTCGACGATCCCGCTGCAGGTGGCGTTGGCGGACGAGGTCGGCCTCGAGATCACCGCCGGCAGCGACATCGCGCAGCAGTTCGGGATCCTGATTCGCCCTGAAGGCCTCAGCGTCAAGTATCCGTTCATGGACGCGTCGGCGATCCCGACGGTCACGTTCGGCGTCGCGGTCAGCTTCGACCCGCCGGACCCCTTAATCATCTTCGGCACGAGCGGAGGCGTACGGCTCCAGATGCGCGGCTTCCGCGCTGCGATCGAGGCGTCCGGCCCCGTGAACGACATCGAGCTCACGCTGTCGCTCGATCTGAAAGAGGTCGCCGTCGTCATCGCCGCCGGCGAAGGGGACGGCTTCCTGCACACGCTGCTCGGCGACGGCGAAACGAAAGTCGACATTCCGCTTGGCGTCGACTGGAACAGCAAGCACGGCTTCGGCTTCCGCGGGTCCGCCAACTTCGAGGTGGCGCTGCACCCGCACCTCCAGCTCGGGCCGATCGAGATTCCGGATCTGACGCTGTCGCTGTCCGTCCCCGCCGACCCCGACCCGAAGGTGCGGATCCAGGCGGCGCTCACGCTGAACGGCGATCTCGGGCCGCTCAAGGTCGCCGTCCAGGAAATGGGCGTCGCGCTCAACGCGCGCTTCACGCCCGGCAACGTCGGGCCGATGGATCTGTCGGTCGGCTTCAAACCGCCGAACGGCGTCGGCCTGTCGATCGACGCGGGCGCCGTCCGTGGCGGCGGCTTCCTCTTCTTCGATTTCGATCGGCAGGAGTACGCGGGTGTCCTGCAGTTGAGCATCATCGACACGATTTCGATCACGGCGATCGGCCTGATCACGACGAAGATGCCCGACGGCTCGCAGGGTTTCAGCCTGCTCGTGATCATCACCGTCGAGTTCAGTCCCGGCATTCAGCTCGGCATGGGCTTCACGCTGAACGGCCTCGGCGGTCTGCTCGGACTGAACCGCACGATGATGCTGGAGCCGCTGGTCGCCGGCGTTCGGACCGGCACGATCAACGCGATCATGTTTCCCGTCGGCGACATCATCGCGAACGCGCCGCGCCTGATCAGCGACCTCCGCACGATCTTCCCGCCCTATCAGGGCAAGTTCCTCATCGGTCCGATGGCGAAGATCGGCTGGGGCACGCCGACGCTCGTCAGCGTGTCGCTCGGCGTCATCATCGAGATCCCCGGCAACATCGCGATCATCGGCGTGCTGCGGCTCGCGCTGCCGGATCCCGACGACGCGGTCGTCATCCTGCAGGTGGCTTTCGCCGGCGCGATCGAATTCGACAAGCAGCGGCTCTTCTTCTTCGCCACGCTCTTCGAGAGCCGCATCCTCTTCATCACCCTCGAAGGCGAGATGGGACTGCTGCTCTCCTGGGGCGCCGATCCCGTGTTCGTCTTCACGATCGGCGGGTTCCATCCGCAGTTCACTCCGCCGCCGCTGCCCTTTCCGAGCCCTGCGCGGCTCGCCCTCTGCATCCTCAACGAAGACGACGCGATGGTACGGATCGACACGTACTTCGCGGTCACGAGCAACACCGCGCAGGTGGGAGCGCAGGCGGAGCTGAGGTTCGGGTTCAGCAGCTTCGGAATCTCCGGGCACCTCGGATTCGACGCGCTGTTCCGGTTCTCGCCGTTCTACTTCATCATCCAGGTCAATATCTCGCTGTCGCTCAAGGTCAGCGGGCTGGATCTCCTGAGCGTCCGCGTCGATCTGAGCCTCGAGGGGCCGACGCCGTGGCACGCGAAAGGTACCGGCCACGTCTCGTTGCTCTTCTTCAGCATCAGCGCCGACTTCGACGTCACCTGGGGCGACAGCGCGCAGACGACGCTCCCGCCGATCGCGATCGTGCCGCTCCTGGCGGCGGAGCTCGCCAAGCTCGAGAGCTGGACGGCGACGCTTCCCGCCGCGAACAACCTCCTCGTCTCGCTGCGCGGGCTCGACGAAGGCGCGAGCGACCTCGTGCTGCATCCGCTCGGCACGCTCCGTCTGTCGCAGCGGCTCGTCCCATTGACGATCGGGATCGACAAGCTGGGCACACAGAAGCCGAGCGACGCGAAGCGCTTCGATCTCGTCGTCGCCGGCGGCGCGCTCGAGAAGAAGGAGGACGCGCGCGAGCGGTTCGCGATGGCGCAGTTCCAGGAGATGGACGACGCGGCGAAGCTGTCGCGGCCGTCGTTCGAGACGGGCATCGGCGGACTCGACCTCGGCGTCGCCGGCGCGCCGCTCGCCGCCGATCACATGGCGCGCCGGATCGTCCGGTACGAGGAGATTCTGATCGATACCGAGTACAAGCGGCACCAGCGCGTGCGCAAGTCGACGGCAGGCCTCTTCTCGCATCTGCTGAAGGGCAATGCGGTCGCGAAGAGCGCCGTGAGCCAGGCGCACCGCTCGCAGCTCGACCCGTTCGGCGCCGACAAGGTGCGCGTGACGGGCGACAGCTACGTCGTAGCCAGCGTCGACACGAACGCGCCGCACAGCCCCGCCGGAGGCTTTGCCAGCGAGATCGAGGCGCGCGAGTACGTCACGCGCCTGGCCGCGAGCGATCCGGCGGCCGCAGCCGTCCTCCACGTCATCCCGTCGGCCGAGGCCGCGTGAGGTCATGAGCGATCCGCTCGCCACCTACACGTTTCTGCCCTGGGTCCGGCAGGGTCTGAGCAACAGCATTACGCAGGACGAGACGGCCGCCAACGCGGCGCTGCGCGCCTCGATCGACGTGCACCTGACGCTGCGCGCCGACGGCATCGCCGCCGCGGTGCCCGACACACCCGTCGATCGCTCCGTGGCTCTTTACGGGCCAGGGGATGTTCTGGGAATCGAGCGGCGCGCGATCGTCAAGACCGAGCCGCGCGACTGGATCACCAACTTCGAACCGAACTATCTCGCGCACATCGAGTTCTACGATGAGGACTTTCCGTGGCGCTACACGCCGGCGCGCGCCGATCGAACGGCGCATCGCCATCGTCCGTGGATCGCGCTCGTCGTGCTCGAAGACGGCGAGTTCACCGACGGCAATGCGACGGGCAAGCCGCTCCCCTTCGTCGACATCGCGGACCTCGCGCTGCTGCCCGCGAAGGAGGAGCTGTGGGCGTGGGCGCACGTCCACGCGAATCGGAACCTCGGCGCGAACGACACCGTCATCGTCAACGACGACGGCGTGGCGATCGCCGCCGCGCTCCAGGGAGTGCTGGCGCAAGACCCCGACCTCGCCTACTCGCGCATCATCTGCCCGCGCGAGCTCGAAGCGAACAAGGCGTATCACGCATTCCTGCTGCCGACGTTCGAGACCGGACGCGTGGCTGGCCTCGGCCTCGACGTCACCAAAGTCGACGACGCCATGCGCGGCGCGTGGGAAGCGCACGCGCAGCGCGCGAATCTGGAGGGCAACAGCTTCCCGTACTACTATCGCTGGTACTTCCGCACGGGCAACGCGGGCGACTTCGAGTATCTCGTCCGGCTGCTGAAGCCGCAGCCGATGGATGCGCGCGTCGGGCGGCGCGACATGGACGTGCAGAAGCCGGCGATCTATCTCGAAGGGATCGCCGGCCCGAACGCCGACGGCGTGCTGCGGCTTGGCGGCGCTCTCAAGGTTCCCGACGAGGCGCTGACCGAGGACCAGATCGCCGAGGCGGATCGATTCGAGCACTGGGACGATCCGCGCCCGCATCGATTCCAGACCGACCTCGCCGCGTTCATCAATCTCGCGGATGACTACGCCGACAAGACGGCCGAGGATGCGAACGACGGCCCGGATGTGCCCGACGCGATCGGCGCGCTGCCCAATGGGGATCCGGATCCCGATCCGGTCGTCACCCCGCCGCTGTACGGCACCTGGCACGCCCTCACCAAACGACTGCTGAAAAAGCGCGACGGCACGCCGACGGAGAACACCGGCAATTGGGTGCACCAGCTCAACCTCGATCCGCGCCATCGGTCGGCGGCCGGCCTCGGCACGAAAGTCGTGCGCGACCGCCAGGAAGACTACGTGAACGCGGCGTGGCAGCAGGTTGGCGACGTCCTCGAAGCCAACCGCCGGATGCGGCTCGCGCAGCTGGGCAAGGCGGCGTCGCTTGCGTGGTTCACGAAGAACATGACCACGCTGCGCGCCGCGGCGCCCGAACGGCTCCTCATGGTGACCTCACCGGTCATGGCGCGCGTCGTCTCGAACGGACTGACGGTGAAGAGACAGATGACGGCCAGTCGCGTGCCGGTGGCGTCGACGAGCACAGCGATGCGCCGCGTGCTGCGGCCGAACGGACGCCTCGCGAGGGCGTTTCGGCCCTCGGATTCTTCAGCGGGGCCGCCCGCCATCCGCCTGGTCCAGCGGCTGAACGACGGCAGTCTGACCTCGGCGCAGCCGCCGGCGCTCCCCCCGGGCGCCGCAACGCTGCGCGATCTGTCGCAGGCTTTGCTGGCGAATGTTCCGGGATGGCTGATCGATTTGCTGCGCAACCGTCGCCTGCCGCAGTGGATTCTGATCGTCGGACTGCTGCTCGCCATTTTCCTGTTCGCGATCGGCTTTCCGATCGTGGCTCTCGTCCTCGCCCTGTCGGCCGGCGCCGCCTACGGTTTCTTGCGGGGACCGGCCATGGAGATCGCTGGCGCGACGGCGATCCTTCCCGACGAGGAGACGCCCGCCTCGGTCGATGCCCTGCCGGCCGATTCGGCTTTCACGGTGACTCCGTTCGGGACAACGCCCGCGCCCGCGCCCGCCGGGGGCACCGACAACGCGGAGGCCGCTCGGTTCAAGGCCGCCCTGAAGTCGGCGAACACGCTTGCGCAGGCGGCGGCCGCGGTGAACAGACCGATCGCCCGCGCCGCGATGGATCTCCCGGCGACCGCGGCCACGGTGCTCGCGGCCATCGATCCGGCCGTCACGATTCCGCGCCGATTCGCCAGCGCCGTATTCCTGCCCGATCGGATCAGGAACGGCATGCGCGACGACTTCGTGGAAGCGATGGCCTACCCGCGCATCGACGAACCGATGTTCCAGCCACTGGCGGCGCTCGGTACCGAGCTGTTCCTGCCCAACGTCGGCTTGATTCCGCAGAACAGCATCAGCCTGCTCGAAACGAATCAGCCATTCATCGAAAGTTACATGGTCGGCCTCAACCACGAGTTCGCGCGCGAGCTGCTGTTCCGCGAATACCCGACCGACCAGCGCGGCAGCTACTTTCGTCAGTTCTGGGATGTCAGCGGGTACCGCGACAACACGACGCAATCGTCCGATGCGCGGCGCGAGTCGCTGTACGACATTCCGAAGCTGCATCGCTGGCTGAGCACGTCCGTGCTCGGCGATCACGACAACCGTCAGCCGCCCGACAGTCCGCCGAAGGACGAGGTCGTGCTCTCCATCCGCGGCGAGCTGCTGAAGCGCTACCCGACCGCCGTGATCTACGCGCACAAGGCGGACTGGCAGCGCACCGACGGAGCAATCGACAAGTCGCTGATCCGCCAGCCAATCGAGTTGACGGGCGCCGAGGAGACCAATCCGCCGCGCGACAAGGTCAAGACGCCGTTGTACGAAGCGCGCGTCGACCCCGACATCACGTTCTTCGGCTTCGATCTGACGGTAAAGGAAGCCCGCGGCGATCCGGAGACCGACGATGCCGGGTGGTTCTTCATCATCAAGGAGCGCCCGGGCGAGCCGCGCTTCGGATTCGACATCGAGCGCGGCGGCGCGCCCATCAACACCTGGAGCGACCTGTCGTGGGAAGACGTGACAACAGATCACGATTACCTTCGCGTGCGCGCGGGTATGCAGACATATCAATTGACGACGCCGCCGTCGGCGGCGGAAGGCCCTGAGGAAATGGAACAGTACCTGGAGGATCGGCAACTCGTCTGGGACCCGGATACGAACGCCGGCGACGTCGCGTACGTGCTTTACCAGTTGCCTGTGCTCGTCGCTGTGCATGCCGCCGAGATGCTTCCGCACCCTGAGGCATGACCATGGCAGACCTCGATCGACTACGGACGACGCTGGCCGCGCGGCGCACGGCGAGCGACGCGGCGTCGCGGGCGGTGGTCGTGGAGCAAGCGGGGCTGGCCCGGCTCGAGCGGGCTGCGCGCAACCTCGAACGCCGCTTCGATCCAGATAATCCGGCCGACCGACGCACGCGCGACGATTTGAACCGCGCGATTGAGGGCAGTCGTGCGCGTCTGTCGCGACTCGGCGCCGCCAATGACGTCGCGCTCGCGGATGTGAAGGCCGCCTACGGCAGCCTCGCACCGCTGACCGATCCGCGCCGCGCGATTGGCGCGTTGAGCAGTGGTTTCCCGATCCTGCTCTTCCCGGTGCGCCTCGAAACGCGTTTCGTCACGCGCGACGCCGGCCGCCAGTTGCTCGTCCGCATCTATCCCGACGACTGCCTGGTCGACAGCTTCGAGCCGGATCTGTCGGAGGCCGAAGTCACGAATCTCCGCCGCTATTGGTGCGAGACGTTCAGCGCCGGCGGCGACGAGCCGCTCGAGCGAGCCGCGTGGCGCACGTTGTGCGCGGCGCACGGGGCGGGGCGTGCGCTGTATCTGATCGGGCAGTATGCGCCGCTCGCCGGATCGGATCCTCGGCCGGCGCGCACGAGCGCGGCCGACATCATCCTGACGATCCCCGTCGACGCGGCGATTTCCGACACGACCGAACGAGGACGCATCGCGGACTACTGGACGGCAACATGGCGCGCGGGCAACGACGAGGCGGCCTTCGCGACGCTGAGCGGGTTGGTTGGAGCGGCGCGGGCGGAAGAGATCCGCAAGACGATCGTCCCGTACAACAGCAAGGAGCCGCCCCAGACCGGCGTCGATCGCGCGACGGCTGTGGTGAGGGTGGACTTCGTCGTGCTCACCCCGGCCGACCAGGCCGCCGTCAAGCGGCAGTCGTGGACGCGTCCGCCGAGCGCCGCCCTGCTGCCCGAACGCTTCGTGCTGATCGCCGACAGCGGCGCCGAGCACGTCGAGCTGGTCGGCGGCATGGTGACACAGCCGCTCGCGGTGGGACCGGACCCGCTTGCACAGGGCGCGGATCAGTTCCAGCCGGCGGGCGGCGACATCGTCGTCCCGCCCGCGCTTCAGTGGATGACCGACTTCGAGGCGGCGGAACGTGCCGGCATGGCATTCCGCATCGACTTGACGCCGCGTCAGGCCGAGGTCGGCTTCGAGCGTCTCTTCGTCGTCGGCCTGCGCCTGGCGTCGGACGAGGACTCCGCCCGAAAAGAGCTCGAACGACTCTTTCAGGACCACCTACGCAGCCAGAGCGGGTTCGCGATTCTACCGCAGGGGACGCCGACGAACAACACCGACGACGGGCCCTCGGCGTGGACACGCGTTCAGGAGGCGGACGTCCTCTTCGCGCAGTCTCGCGCCGCGCAGGCCGGCCTCGACCTCTTCGATCCCGATGCCGTCGATCCGTACGAGCAGAAGGATGGCCTGGTGCTCGCCGAGGCGCTGGGCATCGACGCCGAGGCGCTGCAGCACGTGCCGGGCGCCGCATCCACCGATCAGGCGGAGGCGCGCGCGATGAACGCCGCGCTATGGCCCGCGACGCTCGGCTACTGGATGGATACGCAGATGCGGCCGGTCTTCGGCAACGAAGCGATCGAGCGGACGCGGGCACACTTCATCGATCGCGTATCCGGCCGCGGCCGCATACCGTCGCTGCGCATCGGCCATCAGCCGTACGGCGTGCTCGCGACGACGGCGTTCTCGCGTCTCACCTGGCTCGACGACCCCGGTGTGAGGACTTCCGCGCATCAGACATTCCTGCGCCGCCTGCGCGATGTGCTCCGGGCGCTGGACGAGGCTTTCTGGAGCCGGTTCGCAAACACGGTGCCGCGTGTCGGCCAGCCAAGCCCTGATCCGCAGCAGCAGCTCCTCGACATCATCGGCCTTCACGCGTCGTCGGTCGATTTCCATCTCCAGGTCCTCGACAGCGCGGATCGGATCTGGAATGAGGCGACGTTCCGCCTGCGCAACCGCGCGCTGCTGCAACCGTCGATGGAACAACTGATGCTCGCCGGCACGAGCCTTCTGACGTCGCTCGGCTATGTGGGACCCGCGCCTGAAATCGTGCAGAAGTTCGTCGCGTCCGTGGAGGGACCGATGACGCGCCCGGTCATCGATGCCGCGCCGCTCTCCGAAACGATCGGGCTGTCGATCTGCACGGACGACAACAAGAACTACATCCAGTGGTGCCGCGAGAAGGCCGCTGCCGCGTTCGACGATCTGCGGCAGCAGGCCGGCTTCAGCGACGGCAAGACGCCCAACGCGCTGCTCTATCACATGCTCCGTCACGCGCTGCAGCTTGGCTACTACGACGCCGCCGTCGGGCTCCACGAATCGAGCGGCGCGATCCCGGCCGGCCAGGTCGCCGCGACCTACCGTGAGCCATCGTTCGTGCACGTCGCCGCAAGCCAGGCGAGCGAAAGCCGCTACCGCCTGCTGTACGACAAGAATGCCGCCATCACAGGCGATGCCACCACGCTGGTCGCGGAGTTCATACCGGCATGGCTCCAGTCGGCGGGCCGCACAAGCACGCTCGCCGATCAGCTCGCCGCGCTGCCCGTGCTCGAGACGATCCCGACGGCGCGGCTGGAGCGCGCGTTCGCCGAGCATGTCGATCTCTGCAGCTACCGCTGGGATGCGTGGACGCTCAGCCTCGTGCAGGAGCGGCTGGCCGCCATGCGCCGGCCCGAGGGCGCTGAAGCTCCGCGCCGCGAGGGCGTGTACCTCGGAGCGTACGGGTGGATCGAGGATCTGACGCCGGACACGGCACCGCTGCTCCCCGTCAACCTGTCCGACGATCTTCGCCTGATCTTCGAGACGCCGGGCCAGCCGGCGCTCCAGCGCGATCCGGCCAACGGAGGACACGTCCTGGCGCCGTCGCTGAATCACGCCGTGACGGCCGCGGTCCTGCGGAACGGCTATCTGAACAACGCGTCGCCCGCGCAGCCGACCCTCTTTGCCGTGGACCTGTCCTCGGGGCGCGTCCGCGTCGCGCTGCAGTTCCTGGAAGGCATTCGCAACGGGCAGCCGCTCGGCGCGCTGCTCGGCTACCAGTTCGAGCGGCGGCTGCACGACCGCCACGACGAAGCGGAAGTCGACACGTTC
>Ga0310810_10005524_pt1 | contig 14151 bp, 11 predicted proteins | sample NCmetagenome_FD_207641 | JGI IMG/M metagenome (GOLD analysis project Ga0310810, IMG submission 207641) | Soil microbial communities from experimental microcosm in Duke University, North Carolina, United States - NC | ecosystem: Engineered > Artificial ecosystem > Soil microcosm > Unclassified ... | reverse complement strand
GCTCAGCATGGATTCGAACGTAACCATCAGATGTTGCCGCCAGAGTGCCCAGCATTTCGAATGGAATATCTCCCTTGGAGTGCAATTTGCCCTTCACTTTCAGCTTCTGCTGTTCGGTGCTAATTTGCAGATCCTTGAGGGGGGCGTCCGGGTTCGCGAAAAAGCCGCGATTCAGCGCCTCGGCGAGAGATTTCGTCGTAAGAGAGATTCTGGCATGGCGAATGGCGATAGAAAAGGACTTGGCGTCGTCAAAGATCACGATACTGTTCGGATGGGTGGGGAGGACGGCGCCGTCGAGTTGAAAGATGCGAACGGTTATCCGGTCGTTGAAATGGTAAAAGATGTTCTTCATTACGACGTGAACGGATGGCGAGGGGTTCTGCTGAGCGGATGGATTGCCGAGGATCACGGCAAGGAAAATCAACGTAAACAGGCGGTTGCGGAACATCGAATTGGGTGCCGTGTAGATGCGGCAAAGGTTGGTCCGGTGGCCCAGGCTGGGCGCGCGGAGATTGCTGAATCCGGAATACATCCTGTAGAATCTAAGGACCGTCATTGAAGGAATATTGCCATGAAAGCAGCTATTCACCCCGCTTATAACGATGTCCGCGTGCACTGCGCCTGCGGGAACACCTTTACCACTCGATCGGCTCATAGGGGCGACATCCACGTAGAAATCTGCTCACAATGTCATCCGTTTTTTACCGGGAAGCAGAAACTGTTGGATACAGCCGGCCGCGTCGAGCGCTTCCGCCGGAAGTATGCCAAGGTGGGCGAAAAGAAATAACTGGCGCACAGCGAAGACCACAGATCCAGAGCCCCTGCCGAGCAGGGGCTTTACTTTGAAAGCTACAATACCTCTCGTGCGGAAATACTGGGACAACAGGGACAATGGGACAGACGAGGGGCGAAGGCCCGCGAGCGCAACCCTGGTCCCGGTTCCATCCCGTTTAAAGATTGGCGCAGTAGAAATCAGGCCTGCTACGGTGCTGGCACCGATGGCAGGTGTGACGGATACGGTGTTCCGTCGTTTTATTCGCAATCTGGGGGGATGCGGGCTGATCATGACCGAATTCACCTCGGCGGACGGCGTACTTCGTGCCAAGGATAAGAAAGCCAAGCGCTACCTGCATTTTTACGAAGACGAGCACCCGATTTCGGCGCAGCTCTTCGGCAGCGATCCACGAGTGATGGCGGAAGCCGCGCGCATGGTCGAGGGCATCGGCTTTGACCTGATCGATTTGAACCTGGGGTGTCCGGCAAAGAAAGTTGTCAAGTGCAACGGGGGCTCAGGCCTGTTGCGCAATCTTCCGGCCATCCGCCGGATTTTTGAAGCGGTTCGAGGAGCCGTCCAAATTCCCTTCACGGTTAAGTTTCGGGCCGGGTGGAATGATGAAGAGATTGTCTGCGTCGAGCTGGCAAAAATGGCGGAAGACTGCGGGTTGTGCGCGGTAGCTCTTCACGCCCGCACCCGGGAGCAGGGTTACAGCGGGAACGCCCGATGGGAATGGATTGGGGGGATCAAAGATGCAGTGAAAATTCCGGTGATCGGGAATGGCGATATCCGTTCGCCTGAAGACGCTTGCGCTATGGTGACGCAGACCGGTTGCGATGCGGTCATGATTGGACGCACCGCGCCATCGAATCCGTGGATTTTCCGTCAGATCGAGCAGTACTGCATGTCGAAGGCGTATGACGAGCCGACCGAATCTGATCGCTACCAAATGATTCGCACATATTTTCAGATGTTGATTGAAGAAGAGATGCCTGGAGCCGCGGGCAAGATGAAGCAGTTCGCGTCGTGGTTCACACACGGCGTGCCCGGTGGCGCAGCGTTGCGGAAGGGAATCTACGAGGCGAAATCAGAAAACGAAATATTGCTCAAAGTAGAAGAATTTTTCGAACGCACTTTGCAGCCTACGTAGAGCAGGCTTGGGCGAGCCGGTGGGGACACATGCAGGCCCTATTTTGAATTCGACAATGGCTCGGCCACCATCCTTCCATCCGCATTGCGGTTCACGTAAGCCCAGGGAAAACGTGGATCGTGGGTGAAGATCGTCAGCCACTTATTCGGAATCGATTCGCCGTAGTATTGCTTCTTACTCTCGATCGTATCCACGGGAAACAGATCGAACGCCATGCCCCAGGTGAGTTCGATATGGGCGCTGGTTGGGATCAGATCCGAGATATAGCACGCGGCTCGTCCCCCACTCTGGAGAATGACCGCCTGCATGTGCGCGGTGTGACCGGGAAATACTTTGACGGAAATGCCCGGCAGAATCGGTTGATCTCCCTTCAGCAATTGCATCTGTCCGGACTCGATCAGCGGATCGTAGTTGTCGCTGATGTAGCTGATGCGATCGCGCTCGAACTGGCGGCTGGCATGATGCCACTCGCCTTCCTGAACGTAATATTTCGCCTTGGGAAAGGTGGGAGCGATTTTATGGCCTCGCCGAAGCGTGTTCCAGCCGCAATGATCGAAGTGCAGGTGCGTGTTGATGACCACATCGATGTCGTCGGGCGACACGCCCCCGGCACTCAAATTCTCGAGTAGCTTGGCCGGCTGACCGTAGATCTTGAACATCTTCTCGGAAAGCTTGTTTCCAATGCCCGTCTCGATGAGAACAGTTTGTTTCGGGGTACGAACCAGAACAGAATTCAGCCCGGCTGAAACGTGATTCTGCTGGTCAGCCGGCATTTTCTTTTCCCACATGGTTTTTGGGATCACACCGAAGAAAGCACCGCCGTCGAGATGGTAGAGACCATCGGAGAAGATTGTCAGCTCAAAGTCCCCCAGAGTTGTGCGATGCATTTTTCTCCTGCATTTTTCCCCAGGTATGATGCGGAAGTCTGCGGAAATCACCTGCGCCGACGAAGCTCAGTTTGGGTTTGGCGGATGATCTTCTTATTTTAGGTTCTCTTCGAAGAACTCCTGCATCATGCGATAGAGGTGAATCCTGGCGTCGCCGGTGACTCCGTGAGTCTTTCCCGGATATAGCATCAAGCGAAACTGTTTTTTGGAGTTGATCAGCGCATTGATCATCTGGATGCTGTTCTGGACATGCACATTGTCGTCGCTGGTGCCGTGGATAAGCAGCAAGGCCGCATTCAAGTCGGCAGCTGCCGAGGGCATTGCCGAATCGTTGTATGCCTTGGCGTTTTCTTTGGGCAGGCCGAGATAGCGCTCGGTGTAGATGGAGTCGTACAGACGCCAGTCAGTAACCGGCGCGCCCGCAATGCCGCAATGATAGGTGGGGGAGTGCAGAAGCGAATACATGGTCATGGATCCGCCATTGCTCCACCCCCAGATGCACACGCGATCCTTGTCGAGCGCCGGATATTGCGCAAGCAACTGATCCAGAGAAGTTTGCTGATCTTTAAGCTCGACGGCCCCGAACTGATGGCGGATAGCAGCCATGAAGTCCCGCCCGCGTCCGGGGGTTCCGCGGTTATCGACAGAGAAGATGGCGATGCCGTGCTGAGCCAGCATCTGATTGAAAGGATCGGTGACCCCCGCGCTCCACGCGTTTTGAACTTCCTGGCCCGCCGGCCCGCCATAGATGTACACGATAAGAGGAACCTTTGCGGGCGGATTGTTGGGCATAACCAACTGACCATACAAGGTAGTAGCGCCGTCGGCGGCCTTCAACTCGAGATTTTTGGGTTCAATCCAGCCGAACTGGGCCACGCTGCGCGATTCCCAGAACGGATAGCAAGGGGCTCCGCTGGCCGCACACACCATTCTCTTCGGCGGCACCAGGTTTGCGGAGTAGTCATCAGCATAATACTTTCCGTTTTCGGAAAACACGGCCAGGTGCTTCCCCGGTTCTTTGGAAATTTGCTGCAATGCTGAGCCATCGAGCTTCACGGAATAAATCTGTCCTTGGCGGGGGTCGCCTTTGTTGGCCGAGAAATATATCGTCCCCGAGTCTTCGTCGATGCCGTTGACTCCAGTCATCTCGTAATCGCCCTGCTCGAGTGGTTTCTCCAGGCTTGCATCCGCACTCAACGGGTTCTGCTTGTTGAAGCTGTAAAGATAAAGGTGGGTATGCCCGTCGCGCCAACTCGCCCAGAGGAATCGATCGCCGGACCTGAGGACGCGAAAATCGTTGTTCACCGGGACCCACGCATCCTTGCTAATTTCGGCGAGCACTTTGCGGGTGCGGCCAGATTTGGATTCGATGAAGTAGAGCTCCAATGTATCCTGGGTACGGTTGAGAAGTTCCGCCCAGATAATGCCGTCGCGTAGCCACCCGAATCGGGGAATGTAGCTATCCTGATTGTCGGTAAGGGAAATCCATTTCACGTTCCCTCCCCTGGCGCTCACGACGCCCAGCTTTACAACAGGGTTAGGATCGCCGGGCTTAGGATAATTCTGGTTTTCTACAGCGGGATTGATGGGCAGGAAGTCTGTAATGGGAGAGGTGGGTACTCTGGTTTCGTCCATCTGAAGAAATACAATCTGGCTGCTGTCCGGCGACCAGAAATAATTGCTGCGCGCCTCCAACTCTTCTTCGTAGACCCAATCTACTTCGCCATTGAGGATATTCTCCTCCTTGTCGTCTTTTTCGGGCTTGGTGAGCTGCCTTTCGCCTTCCCCGGAAATAGGGCGCACAAAAAGATTGTGCCGGCGAAGATAGGCCACATGTGAGCCGTCGGGAGAGAACTTCGGATCGTCAGGCGAGGAGGTGAATTGGACCGCGGTACCGGATTCGAGGTTGTAAAGCCATAGCTGGCCCTGAGAATTGAACAGCAGATGCTTGGAGTCGGGGGACCACTGATATGCCGAGACGCCGTAGCGCGTGATTTTTTCCTTTTGAATTTCGTTGGTGATTTTGTTGACGTCGGGAGCCAGGGTGGCGAGTTTGGCTTCGCTCACCAGAATTTTCTTCGCACCGTTAGCGGGATCGATATACCAGAGTGCGCCATGGTCACCCGTGTCATCCCGCTGGACATACGACAGCTTGCTTCCATCAGGACTCCATTGAATGTTTTCCGGCTGGCGGCCGGTCAGGCCTCCGGGAGCCACGATCTCTTCGATTGTGATTGGCTTTTTGCCCGCGGAAGATTGCGCGAGTAAACACGGAATGCACAGCGAGCAGACGAGCAACACCACAAACCATCGATTCACAAGCTTCTCCAATTAAAAATATTGCACAAGAGCAGGGCTGAAAAGTGTACACCGCGAAAGGCTGCACGTGCAGGAACCGTGAAGGACCGCAAGAATTCTTCTGCCAGTTTCAGCCGCGAAGCGCCGGCTCTGGACGAGAAAATGCGGGCATGCGGTCGAGGCCCGCAGTCCGGGCGTGCCGGCCGGCACAGGCAAGCAGCGCGTCCTGTAATGCAGGGTTAATATCGGGCTGCTGATAAGCCGCAAGAAGCTGCCGAACACGGTCTTGTGCGCGGCTTAGTATGTCGCCGGACAGGGTTTCCGTGCCCCGATCAATCACGTCGGATGGGAAATGTTGCTCGGAGCGGAACAATGCACGCGTCTCTTTGAGGGTCAGAAAATCTCCTTGCAGACCGGTTTTAGCAAACATGGCGGTCGCCAGGGTGTCAGTTCGAGGTCGAATTCCTTCCAGCAATCGCTGGGCTGAGGCAATGGCCTCAGCATCAATGACGAGCTTTTCAATGCTGTGACACGCCAGAAAATCGAGCATGCCGGCGCCGGAGATCATGTTGATGCCAGCGAGAGCGCCCAGCACTGCCGAAATTCCGCTTTCCATTTCGGTCTGGGCGTCGATGAACTTGCCGTCTCCGGCGACCAAATAGCCGTGAGTCGGCACGCCAAGGTATTTGCCAACCTGCGCGCACGCCATATCCAGCATGGCGGTTTCGACGGCGCCCATGGGAGTTTTGCCGGTGCGCATATCGAAAATCGCCGGCGCTGCGCCCCAAACAATGGGAGCTCCGGCACTTGCCAGCTGATGCAGCACGATTCCACTGATGCACTCGGCTGCGTGTTGAACGACAGACCCGGCCAAGGTCACCGGAGCGGTTGCGCCCGCAAGTGGCATACTCACGATCTCCGCCGGAACTCCCGCACGCGCAAGCTCAACAATGTTCTCGGATGCGAACTCCGACCAGTTGAGAGGGGGCGAAGGGCAGACATCGAAGACCGCCCTGGGTTTTTGCTTGAGGGCAGCGACTCCTCCGCTTTCGATCGCCAGCAGCTCCAGCATGATGCGCAGCGTGGGACCGGAAAATGCGCCGGTCACCACCGGTTTACTGGAATGCCACAACACAAGCAGCAGGCGATACCAGTCGCCCATCTCCGGCGGCACGTCGCTGCAAACCATGGCGGTGGATTGGGCGGCGTATTGAGGCAGCATCTCGGCCACCTGCACCATGCGGACGAGATCATTCGACAACGCGGGCCGGGCTTTCTGAGTTTCAGGATCAAGGATGTTCAGGCAGGATGAGCCGGGATCAAAATGCACGTTGTCGCCGCCGTAGTGAACCGCGGCATGCCCAGCATGGTCGTAAAGGAAGAATTCGCGCGGTACCGAGGCCAGAGCACCCCGCGCGACATTCTCAGGGATATGTGCGATGCCGTCCTTGACTGGCACACCGGCTGCCGCCAGCAAATCGAACACGTAAGGAGCGACACGAACTCCGGGGTTCTCAATCAGCTGAAATGCCTCATTGAGAATGCGGTCCAGGAAGGGTTGGTCGAGCAATTCAAGTTTGGGTCTCACAGCGACTCCGCGGCCACAGTTTCGGGCTTGGCAGACATGAGGGCCTGGGCCAGAGCGACAGCGCTCATGGCGTCTTTGGCGTATCCGTCAGCGCCAATTTCCTCCGCCCAGCGGCGGGTGACCGGCGCGCCTCCCACAATTACTTTTACCCGCGGTCGCAATCCGGCTCGGTCAATGGCCTCAACCACACCTCTCTGATTTTTCATGGTGGTGGTAAGCAAAGCCGAGACACCGACGATGTCTGCATGAAGTTCGCGGGCCTTCAAGGCAAACTTCTCACCCGGGACATCGGCGCCCAGATCATGTACGCGGAATCCGTGTGCTGCCAGCAGAGTTCCGACGAGAATTTTGCCAATTTCGTGGATATCCCCCTTGGTAGTTCCGAGTACGACTGTTCCGAGGGTCGGGCGTTCAGCACCCACTTTTCGTAGCTCGGGATCGAGTATTGCCATGGCGGCGCGCATGGCTTCGGCAGCGGCCATCATGTCAGGCAAGAACATCTGCCCTTTGCCAAACTGCTCGCCAACCTGGTGCATTCCGGGAACGAAGCCATTAGAGATGGCTTCCAAGGGCGGGACACCCGATTCCAAAGCCTCGCGGGCCAGGGCGGCGGCGGTTTCCGGAGCCCCGTCGATCACGGCCTGGCGCATCGCTGTAAACAGTTTTTCGCTCATGCCTGATTGGACCGTGCTCGTCGCACGTAAGTCTGTGATCTACATCACCCACCGGCAGCTCGTGCGGGGGCGGCGTTCCTAGCCGGGAGGAGTGCAACGAACGTGGTAAAATCATTGCAGCAATCCCTACCATGCTTCCTGAGCTGAAGAGCCTGCTAGACCTGCAGATAGCCGATCGGGAAATCCTGCGCCTGCAAGAGGAAATCGCTTCTTTACCCCGCAAAGTGGCAGTTATTGAAGAGAAGCTGGCGGGCACGAAAGCTGTTCTGGAAAAAGCTAAAACCTCGGTAAAGGCGGACGATGCCGCCAAACGGAAATACGAGTCCGCAATCTCGGATCTGCGGCAGAAGATTTCCAAGTACCGGGACCAAATGCTGGACGTGAAGACGAATGAGCAATACAGGGCGCTGCAGCATGAGCTCAGCTTCGCGGAGCAGGAGATTGGCGGGAATGAAGACAAGATCCTGGAGTTGATGATCAGCGCAGAGGCGCGCGACAAGGAAGTAAAATCCGCGGAGGCGGAACTGAAGGCCGAAACCGCAGAGATTGAAAAAGAGAAAACTGAGGCCCGCGAAAAGACGGCAGAAGATGAAAAGTTATTGTCGGAATGGCAGGGAAAACGCGACGCGCTGCGCGCGAATGTAAGCGCCGACCTGCTGCGGCATTACGACCGCGTAGCCAAATTCCGCAAGACCGGGCTTTCTGAAGTACGTGATCACAAATGCATAGCGTGCCAGGTAATGCTGCGCCCGCAGACATACAACGAGGTGCGGAGCGGAGATCGTGTGGTCATCTGCGACTCCTGCCAGCGAATTCTTTACTTCGATCCTGCAACAGAGATCGCGGTGGAACGTCCGAGCGGGCCGGTCAAGCGGCGTCATCATCCCAAGGCCGATGCTCCGCAAGCCTGGATTTATCGCTCCGACTACGAGGGCCAGGGGGAAGCTCTCATTTCGTTGCTCCATGAGAAGGGCAGTTCGAGCCGCCGAGTGTATGACTTCACAACTGGCCGGCAGCTTGGGGATACACTGAATCGCGAAGGCGATTACCGCCTGGCATTCCCGGAAGCTTTCTCAGGCAATTACGTCCGTTTGAACGGGAACTGGGATGAAGAGGAGATGGACAGCTGGGGCGCGGAAATGCCGATGGTTGTGCTGGACGCGCTTCATGCCGATCTGCAAGCCGCCAAAGCTGAGTCCGAAGCAAAGTCCCACCACCAGCACGCAGCAGTCGCAACCGGCGAACATCCCGCCGCCAGCTAAGTTCAATCCTTGGTAGACCGGTTTACCATGCCGGTATGCCCAAAAAATCTGCTCTCCCGGAACTTACCGTATCCAGCCGCGGCGCCGCGCGACTGAAGAATGGCCACGTCTGGGTCTACCGCTCAGATATTGGGAGATCCGACGGCATTGCGCCCGGCTCGCTGGTGGCGGTTGCCGATCCGAAGGGCAAACCGCTCGGAACGGCTCTCTACAGCACGGCGTCGCAGATCGCCGTCCGCATGCTCTCGCCCGGCTCGGTTGAAGACTTTACCGATCTGCTGAAGGACCGGATACGGCGCGCGGTCGCATATCGCGAACGCGTGGTACGCGACACGGACGCTTATCGCGTGGTGTTCGGCGAGGGCGATTTCCTCCCCGGACTTATCGTCGACCGCTATAACGATATTCTGTCCCTGCAAATCTTGACCCAGGCAATGGACGCCGACGGCGTCCGAGGGACGGTCATTTCATCACTGCAAGAGAACTTTTCGCCGGCATCGATTGTCGAACGCGTCGATACGCGAGTGCGCGAGCTGGAACAGCTTCCCCCGCGGGATTCGGCAGTCATCGAAGGGACGAAGTCGAGCACGATCTTCACGATGAATGAAGTCCGGTTTCAATATTCGGCGCTAGAGGGACAAAAGACCGGGGCTTTTCTGGACCAGCGGGAGAATTATGCGGTTGCCGAGCAGTATGCCCATGGGGAAGCGCTCGATGTCTTCTGCTACCAGGGTGGATTCGCCCTCCATCTAGCGCGACGCTGTCCGCACGTTACAGGGGTTGACAGCTCGCGGCCCGCGCTGGAGGTGGCCGATCAGAACGCCGCCCTAAACGCTCGAGAGATTGACTGGATAGAAGGCAACGCCTTCGATTTGCTGAAGGACTATTCAGCGGCGGGTCGACAGTACGACACCATCGTTGTGGACCCGCCCGCATTCGCCAAGTCGCGCAAGAATCTCGAGACCGCGATGCGGGGGTACAAGGAACTGAATCTGCGGGCACTCAAAATGCTCCGTGCGGAAGGGACGTTGGTGACGTGCTCTTGCTCTTATCACGTCAGCCAGGCGGATTTCCTGGCGATGCTGTCGCAAGCTGCCATAGACGCTCACCGAACGGTGCGTGTTCTCGAGCTGAGGGGGCAGGCAAAAGATCACCCAGTGCTGCTGAACGTGCCAGAAACGGCCTATCTTAAGGCAGCGATAGTATACGTAAGTGGTTGACAATAAAGCTTATTATTTATTGTTGACAATATCTAACTCATATTTTATTATACGTTCATACTTAACTAGGCAACTTGTGAATACCAAGTGCCGAAACACCAAGTTTTTGGAGGAATTCAGCCATGACAGTTATTACCCGTTGGGATCCGTTCCGTGAGTTCAGCACCCTGCAGGACCGCATGAATCGCTTGTTCCAGGATTCATTCGGGCAGACCGGCCGAGAAGAGTCGCTGAGCAGCAGCGTGTTCGCCCCGGCAGTGGACGTTTATGAAGACGAGCAGCACATTACCCTGAAAATCGAAGTACCGGGGATTGACGAAAAGGACATCGACATCCGTGTCGAGAACAACACTCTGACTGTGCACGGCGAGCGCAAGTTCGAGAAAGACGAAAAAGAAGAGAACTATCGGCGTGTAGAGCGGCAGTATGGCAGCTTTACCCGGTCCTTCACCCTGCCCAATGTTGTGGATGCGGAAAATATCCAGGCAGATTACGACAAGGGCGTGCTGAAGATCCGACTGGCGAAGAAAGCCGAAGCCAAGCCAAAGCAGATCAAGGTCAACGTTGGGAGCCAAAAAACGCTGGAGGGCAAGGGCAAAGCGGCGTAAGGCGGCAGCTTTGGTGCCGAGATAAGCTATCGCAGATCAGGGAGGCGGCGAGAGGCTGTCTCCCTGTTTTTTGTTGGAATCAGGAACCTGGGGTTTTGACGAACTGGGGACAAGGTTTCGAGTTCCTGGATTACAGTCGCTAACGTCAAGGTTCTGACATCATAAGTACAGGAGTTCAACCCATGGCAATCCGTTGGGACAAGTTCACGGTGAAGGCGCAGGAAGCGGTGCAGCGCGCCAGCGAAGTTGCGTCTGAGCACGGAAATCCCGAACTGCTGCCCATGCATTTACTGGCCGCGCTGCTGGGGGATCGGGAGGGAATTGTTTCGCCGGTTTTGGAGAAAATCGGCATTGGCCCGCAGGCTGTTCTGAACGAGGCTTTGAAGGAGATCAGCCGGCTGCCGCAAGTGTCGGGTGCGTCAGCGCAGCCGAATATGTCACAGGCATTCAACCAGGTTCTGGATCGAGGTTTCCAAGAAGCCGACAATTTCAAAGACGAATATGTTTCGACCGAGCACCTGTTGCTGGCGATAACCAATCTGAAACGCGATCCTGCGCAGGAGATTCTTTCCCGACATGGAGCGACTTACGATGCCATCCTGCGGGCGCTCACCGCGGTGCGTGGCTCGCAGAAGGTGACGGACCAGAACCCCGAGGCCAAATACCAGGCGCTGGAGCGATATGCCAAGAACCTCACGGAACTGGCGCGGCGGGGCAAACTCGACCCGGTGATTGGGCGTGATGAAGAGATCCGGAGGGTGGTGCAAGTGCTCTCGCGCCGGACGAAGAACAATCCGGTGCTGATAGGCGAGCCGGGAGTCGGCAAGACGGCGATCGTTGAAGGCTTGGCGCAGAGAATCGTTTCGGGTGATGTTCCTGAACTTCTGCGTAATAAGCGGGTGGTAGCTCTGGACCTGGGTTCGATGCTTGCCGGCGCCAAGTACCGGGGTGAATTTGAAGACCGGCTCAAGGCAGTTTTGAAGGAGATCGAGGATTCCGAGGGTCAGATCATTCTCTTCATTGACGAACTGCACACTTTGGTGGGGGCGGGGGCCGCCGAGGGTGCGATCGATGCTTCCAACATGTTGAAGCCGGCGCTGGCCCGGGGAGAGCTGCGGGCAATCGGCGCAACCACGCTTGACGAGTACCGCAAGCACATCGAGAAGGATGCTGCCCTGGAGCGCCGTTTCCAGCAGGTATATGTGGGAGAGCCCTCGGTCGAAGACACCATTGCCATCCTGCGCGGCCTGAAAGAGAAGTACGAAGTCCATCATGGAGTCCGTATCAAAGACTCGGCCATCGTGGCGGCGGCTACTCTGTCGCACCGCTACATCACTGACCGTTTTTTGCCGGACAAGGCGATTGACCTGGTTGATGAGGCAGCCGCGTCGCTGCGAATCCAAATCGACTCGATGCCAACGGAGATTGACCAGCTCGAGCGCCGCGCGACGCAACTTGAAATCGAGAAGCAGGCGCTCAAAAAAGAAGATGACCCGAACTCCCGCGAGCGACTGGCGCAGATCGAAAGGGAACTCGCGGACGTTCGCGAGCAGTCGAATGCGCTGAAGGCGAAGTGGAAGCAGGAAAAGGACGTGATCGCGCGTACCCGCGCGCTTAAGGAAAAACTGGAGCAACTGAAGATCGAGGAGGCAACCGAGGAGCGTAAAGGAAACCTGGAGCGAGTCGCGCAGATTCGCTATGGACTGGTGAGGCAGACCGAAGAGGAATTACGGAAATTGACAAGCCCAGACAAGAATGCCCCTGCCACACGGATGCTCAAAGAAGAGGTGGACGAAGAAGACATTGCCCGCATTGTTTCCAAGTGGACGGGAATTCCGGTATCGCGGATGCTGGAAGGTGAAGTCAAGAAGCTGGTCACAATGGAAGATCGCCTTCGCCAGCGAGTAGTTGGACAAGACTCGGCGGTGGAGCGCGTGGCCAATGCCATCCGCCGGTCACGGGCCGGGTTAGGTGACGCCAAACGTCCCATCGGCTCCTTCATCTTTCTGGGGCCGACGGGAGTGGGTAAGACAGAGCTGGCGCGGGCTCTGGCCGAATTTCTTTTTGACGATGAGCACTCCATGATTCGCATTGACATGTCGGAATACATGGAGCGGCACGCAGTGTCTCGATTGATCGGGGCGCCTCCGGGATATGTCGGCTATGACGAAGGCGGGCAGCTCACCGAGCAGGTTCGCCGGCGTCCGTATTCCGTAATCCTGTTCGACGAAATTGAAAAGGCGCACCAGGACGTTTTCAACATCCTGCTACAAGTCATGGATGACGGACGGTTAACCGATGGCCAGGGCCGCACGGTGGACTTCCGCAATACGGTGATCATCATGACCTCGAACATCGGCTCGACGTATCTGCAGGCGGAGAACATGCGTACGGCCGAAGATTTTGCCAGAGCCACCGAACTGGTGATGCAGGCGCTGCATGGCCACTTCAGGCCGGAGTTCCTGAACCGGGTGGACGACATCGTGGTATTCCAGCCACTCGGCAAGGAACAGTTGGTAAAGATTGTGGACCTGCAGCTGGAGAATCTGCGACGCTTGCTGGCGGAGCGGCAAATCTCTATCGAGCTAACCGACGCCGCGAAGGAACTGCTGTTCACGGAGGGGTACGACCCGAACTTTGGGGCACGTCCGCTGAAGCGGGCTATCCAGAAACTCATTCAGGATCCCCTGGCGCTGAAGATTCTCGATGGAGAGGTTCTACACGGGGACCACTTAGTCGTAAAGGTTGACCAGGGCACCCACAAAATGAGCTTTAAGGTAAGTCACAGGGTGGGAAAGCAAGAACCGGCGGGACGCCGTTCCTGACAACAGTCATGGATCCACGCGGACGGGAAGGCAATGCGCGTGGATCCGAACTCAAGCCAGATCAAACAGAAGTATTTCGCTGTCTTGGGTACCCCGGATGGTTAGATCCTTTTCCTGGCTTATGGCGGCGCCGTCGCCCTGGCTTAGCATGGCGTCATCGAGTTGCACCTGGCCCTTGGCAACCTGCAACCATCCATAACGCCCGTTAGAGAATTCATGTGTGACTTCCTGGCCAGGGGACAGCAAGGAAACGTATAAGCTGGCATCCTGGTTGATCTTTACCGATCCACCTTTGGCGTCGGGCGATGCGATGACCCGCAGCTTCCCTTCTTTCTCCTGGTTGGGAAAGCTCTTCTGCTCGTAACTGGGGTCTAATCCTGATCTGTCCGGCATAATCCAAATCTGCAGCAAGTGTACCGGCTCGGTTTTCGAAGGATTGAATTCGCTGTGGCGAATACCGCGCCCGGCGCTCATCCGCTGGCCGTCCCCGGGGAGGATGATTGACCCAGTGCCCAGGCTGTCCTTGTGCTCGAGTTTACCGTTCAGAACGTAAGTGATGATCTCCATGTCGCGATGAGGATGCGTGGGAAAACCATTGGCGGGAGCGACCACGTCTTCATTGATGACCCGAAGCGATCTGAAACCCATGAACTTAGGGTCGTAATATTGATCGAAGGAAAAAGTATGCCTGGTGTCCAGCCAGCCGTGGCTACCGCCACCACGTTCTTCACTGCGCCTGATAGCAATCATGAGCCCCCTCCTCTTGTTCCCGTAACCGGGGTTAGATGTGGGAAGGGAAAAGACGATTCATGGCTGGAAGTTGCCTATCCGGCCTGAATGGAGACAGGTTCGAAAGTGGGGGTT
>Ga0310810_10005523_pt1 | contig 14153 bp, 15 predicted proteins | sample NCmetagenome_FD_207641 | JGI IMG/M metagenome (GOLD analysis project Ga0310810, IMG submission 207641) | Soil microbial communities from experimental microcosm in Duke University, North Carolina, United States - NC | ecosystem: Engineered > Artificial ecosystem > Soil microcosm > Unclassified ... | reverse complement strand
TCGACTCACTCGACGTACACGCGGCCTGGCTCAACAGCGCGGCGCTCCACGCAGCGGGTATCGACCGTCGGACGCCGGATCCTTTTGGCGGGCGCATTGTGCGCGATGCCAACGGCGAGCCGACCGGCCTGTTGCTCGAGCGGGCCGTAGAGCTGGCGCTTCCAGCCTTGCCGATCCCGCCCGACGACGTGGTCACCGCCGCGCTGCGCGAGGGTCAGGTCGAGGCGCACCGCCTCGGCATCACCGGCATCCACGACGTCGAAACCGATTCGGTCCTCGCTGCCTTTCGAGAGCTCGAGCGAGAGGACGCGCTCCGCCTGCGTGTGTTGTTCCATCCGCCGGTGGCATCTTTGAGTCGACTGGTCAGCAGCGGGGTCAAGAGCGGACAAGGATCCGAGTGGCTCACCATCGGCGGCGTGAAGCTCTTTCTCGATGGAAGCCTGGGCAAGCAGACGGCCTGGATGCTCCAACCTTACGAGCGAAGCCCGGACCGAGGCATGCCTATTTCAACCCTCGAGCACGCGCGCCACGCTATCCAGACCGCCGGTCGGGCGGGGATTGCGGCGACCGTGCACGCGATCGGCGATGCCGCCGTGCGGCGAGCGCTCGACCTGCTGGAGGAAGCACCGAGAGCGGCGATTCCTCATCGGATCGAGCACTTCCAGTGCGTGGACTCCGGCGATCTGGGACGGGCCGCTCGCCTGGGCATCGTGGCTTCCATGCAACCGGCCCACCTCTTGACCGACATTCCTCTCATCGATCGATACTGGGGAGCGCGGGGCGCGGGAGCGTACGCTTTTCGAAGCATCTTGGAACAGGGGACCACGGTCGCTTTCGGTAGCGACGTGCCGGTCGCGCCGCTCGATCCACGAGAAGGTGTGTACGCTGCCCTGATGCGAAGGGCGGACGACGGGTCACCCACGACGGGGTGGCATCCCGAGCAATCCCTCGACTTCGAGACCGTCGTCCGGTTGTACTCCGAAGGCTGTGGCCGGGCAGCGGGCATTGCCCACCGCCGCGGCCGCCTTGCACCGGGGATGGACGCCGATCTCGTTGTCTGGGAACTGGACGGCGCCGGGCTCGCGGCGGGTGAAGGGTCGGCTTTCCGGAGCGCCCGCGCCCGGCTCACGGTGGTGGACGGCGAAGTCCTGATGCAGGCGTGACGCTGCGCGATTAGACTCCGACTCTTCGCGCTTCCCAAGGGATTCCGTGTCGCTCGCCTCGATTCGCCGCACCAAGATCGTCGCCACGCTTGGCCCAGCCTGGGAAAGCCGGGATCGGATGGTCGCGCTGCTTGATGCGGGCGTGGACGTAGTCCGGGTGAACGCGTCCCATGGCACGCCGGAGATCCGCGCTCGCTGGATTCGCGATCTCAAGGAGGTCATCGAGTCCCGCAGCAGCCATTGCAGCGCGGCTATTCTGCTCGATCTGCACGGCCCCCGCATTCGGGTCGGGCGTCTCCCTCAGCCTGTCGTTCTCGAAGCCGGTCAGAACGTGGTCTTTGCGCCGGAGGCCGATGCGTCCGGCTCGGAGATTCCCACCGCGTATGCCGCTCTCGCGAAGGATGTGCAGGCCGGGAGCACCATCCTGCTCAACGACGGCCTTCTCAACGTGGAAGTCACCGGCGTTCGCGGCGACCGGGTGCTGGGGCGGGTGCGCTACGGCGGCGAGCTCCGGGCCAACAAGGGCATGAACCTTCCCGGTGTGCTGGTCAGCGCCCCTGCCGTCACCGGCAAGGATCGGGAAGAGGTTTCGCGGGCGATCGATCTCGGTGTTGACTATATCGGCGTGTCGTTCGTTCGCAGGCCCGAAGATCTGGCGGAGGTTCGCCGCCTCGTGCCGCCGCACACCAAGCTCATCGCCAAGATCGAGAAGGACACCGCGCTCGATAACCTCCGGCCGATCCTGCTGGCCTCCGACGCAATCATGGTAGCGCGAGGCGACCTGGGCGTCGAGCTACCGTTCGAAAAGGTTCCGCTCGCCCAGAAGCGGGTCATTCGTGAGGCCAACCTGCACGGGAAGCCGGTGATCACCGCCACCCAGATGCTCGAGTCGATGGTGCACGCGCCCCGGCCGACCCGTGCCGAGGCCTCCGATGTGGCCAACGCGATTCTCGACGGCACCGATGCGGTGATGTTGTCGGCAGAGACGGCGGTGGGGGACTACCCCCTCGAGGCGGTGCAGGCAATGGCCCGCATTGCGCGAGAGATCGAGCAGCAGCGGCGGGGACGGAGTCCCGCATTCGACATGGCGGTCGGGCGGCGGCGGGAAGAGCTCGAGCGGCTCCAGAAGGGTGAGCCGGGCGTGTTCACGCCTACGCGCACCGAGGATGCGATTGCCGTGGCAGTCTGCGCCGCTGCGGACCTGATGAGCGCTCCGCTCATTGTCTGCTTCACCAGCAGTGGTTTCACGGCTCGCACCGTGGCATCCTACCGTCCCTCGGTGCCGATTCTCGCGATCACGCCGGAGCCTGAAACGTTCCGGCAGCTGTCACTCGTCTGGGGCGTCGTCCCGGCTCTGGCCGAACACCTTCCCAATTACGATTCGATGCTCGCAGTCGCGCGGAACAAACTCCTCGAGCTCAGGCTGGCCGAGCCGGGGGAACGTGTAGTTGTCACGGCGGGCGTTCCGTTCGACCAACCCGGCACTACCAACCTCCTCAAGATCGAAGCAGTTTAGGAGATGCGGCTCACCTTTCTCGGCACCGGAACGTCGTTCGGCGTGCCTCAGATCGGTTGTGACTGCCCGGTTTGCCGCTCCACTGATGTTCGAGATCGGCGCACGCGTGCGGGCGCCCTCGTCGAGGTGGACGACGCTGCGATCCTCATCGATACGCCGCCCGAGCTGCGGCTCCAGTTGGTTGCCGCCCGCCGGTCCCGGGTGGATGCGGTGCTCTATACTCACGCCCATGCCGACCACATCAACGGCATCGACGACCTTCGGGTGTTCTCAGTGAAGCAACGGCGCCCGCTGCCCCTGTATGGACCGGCCGAGACGCTTGAGACGCTGCGCAGCTCATTCAGCTATATCTTCGACGACAACGTGAGGCCCTACGAGGGCACGTCCAAGCCGGCCCTCGAGCTGCGCCCGGTCGAGCCCGGCCGGCCGGTTGTCGTCGCCGGCATTCAAGTGCTTCCCCTCGAGTTCCAGCATGGCCACTTGCGAGTCTTCGGCTATCGGCTCGGCAGCCTGGCTTACATCACCGATGCCAAGGAGGTATCTGCCTCCGCGCGCGCCTGCCTGGGAAATCTCAAGGTATTGGCGCTCAATGCCCTTTGGTGGCGACCCCATCCGACCCATCTGAGCATCAGCGAGGCGGTCCGCACCGCTCAGGAGCTGGGCGCGGAGCGGACCTTTCTCACCCACCTCACCCACGAGACAGCCCACTCGGACCTCGTCGCGCAGCTGCCGGCGGGCATCGCTCCGGCCTACGACGGACTCGCGGTGGAGATCGATTGATGCGGCTGGCGTACGGCCGCATGCTGTCCGACGGTCTGGACGGTGAGCACGGGCTTCCGCGCGGGCGTCTCACCGAGCTGACTCACCGATTCGCCGAAGTGCATGCCGAGGTGCGTGACCGACGCGCGCGCGGCGAATACGGCTTCTACGAGCTGGTGGATCAGCCCGCCACGCTTCGTGAGATCGGCCGGTTTGCCGAGGGGCTCGGCCAGGCGCACGATCACGTCCTCGTCCTCGGCATCGGAGGCTCGGCCCTCGGCGCCAAGGCGCTGCTCAACGCGCTGCGCCCCCCGGCCTGGAACGAGCTGGACGACGAAGCTCGAGACTTCTTTCCCCGGCTCACCGTGCTCGACAACATCGATCCCGGCTCGGTCGCGGCCGCATTGCGGCGAATCGATCCCCGGCGGGTGCTGGTGAACGTGGTCAGCAAGTCGGGTGGCACGGCCGAAACGATGGCGCAGTATCTGGTCGTGCGCGCCTGGCTCGAGGAAACCCTGGGGCCAGCTGCCGTGCGGCACCTGGTGTTTACAACCGATCCGGCGCGCGGCGGTCTGCGTGAGCTGGCTGAGCGGGAAGGCATTGCCTCGGTTACCGTACCGCCCGCGGTCGGGGGGCGGTTCAGCGTCCTGTCGCCCGTTGGACTGCTGCCCGCGGCACTGGTTGGTATCGACATCGAAGGTTTGATCACCGGTGCACGGACCGCGCTCGAACGCGCCGGCGCGACCGAGCTGCTGCACAATCCCCCGGCGCTGTACGCGGCTCTTCAATGGGCGGCCGATACCTGGCTCGGCACTGGAATTCAGGTCCTCATGCCCTACACGGACCGTCTCCGCGAGTTCGCCGAGTGGTACCGCCAGCTCTGGGCGGAAAGCCTGGGCAAGCGAGTGGACCGGAGGGGGGCCGTGGTGAATGCCGGACCGACCCCGGTTGCTGTAATCGGCGCCACCGACCAGCACAGCCAGATGCAGCTGTTTATGGAGGGCCCGTTTGACAAAACGATCACCTTCGTCGCGGTGGACGACCTTGGTCCTGACGTTGCGATCCCTTCGCGGTCCGACCTGCCGGCCGACCTCGCGTACTTGCGCGGCCACTCGCTGGGTGAGTTGCTCCAGGCGGAACGCCTCGCGACGTCGACCGCGCTGGCGCGCATGGGTCGAATGAACCAGACGATTCGCATCGCGGATCTCTCTGCTCCGAGCGTCGGCGAGCTGGTGATGTTTTTTCAGCTGGCTGCGGGCTACGCCGGGGTCTGGTACGGCGTAGACCCGTTCGATCAGCCCGGCGTCGAGTCAGCCAAGCAGCTCACCTACGCGGCGATGGGCCGGCCGGGATACGACGGGCTCGGACCTGTGCCGACGAACGCGGGAGACGAGGCGTAATGGCCGATCGGCACCCAGCACTGTCGCGCTGCCTCATTTCGCTCGTCGCAGCGTGCATTTTCGCCGGCTGCAAATCCGATACACCTCAGCGGTCCCTGGGGTCGATCCCCACCGACGATCTGATCTACGAGAATCAGCACGCTGGCTTGACGCTCGCCTTGCCGCCCGCGTGGCATGACCGGTATGACGTAGATGCCCGCTCCGGTCCCATCGCGGCGGCCGCGTGGCCCTACGCCAGCCACGCCTTCGCGTTCACCTACAAGCCGATCGAGCCGGATCAGCCACAACCGACGCTCCTCACCATTCTGGTCTACCGCCGGGAGAACTGGAACACCATTGCAGGCGAAGCAGGACGCCCTCAGGGCATGCCGGTCGCTCAGCAGGCAGACGACGTCTACATCGCATCGGTGGCCGATTCCAACCCCTTTCCCGGCGGCTCGCGCGATGCCCAACATTTCGATGCCATGCGGCTTAACATCAATCAGGTGAAGGACGCGCTGACACTCCACTGATGTGTCGCGCGTTTGACCACCTCCGGCGCTCGGCCTACATTTTTCGGCTCAGGCTGGACCTTCTCCCTGAGCTCAACCGGGGTGCTGCATGACTGACGTGATCAGGGACACAGTCGGGCTTTACGGCGGTGCCGTTGCGCTCGCCGGCGCTGGGGTCACGTTACGGGACAACGCAGCGCTGCGTTCCGCGGCGACAGATCAGCTGGCTTGGCGTGCGGTCTTCGGGTCGACCGACGAGCGGGAGGCGGCGCGCTGGCTGCTCTGGGAGCTCGCCCAAAGCACGGGAGCCCGCCCCGCGTCGATCAACGACCTGTATATGGCCCGGGGGCGGGGCGAGTGCCGCGGGTTCACCGTGCCTGCAATCAACGTTCGGGTTATGGCGTACGACTCGGCCCGGGCTGTATTCCGCGCAGCGGCAGCGGGCAAAGTGGGCGCGCTCATTCTCGAAATCGCGCGGTCCGAGATCGCCTATACCGACCAGCGTCCGGCGGAGTACGTTGCCGTCATGCTCGCCGCCGCTCTCCGGGAGGGGCATACCCTCCCGCTCTTCATTCAGGGCGATCACTGCCAGGTCAATCTGAAGAAGTATCAGAGCGATGCCGAGGGCGAGGTCGGCGAGGTCAAGAAGCTCATCGGGGAGGAGCTCGGAGCCGGGTTCTACAATATCGACGTGGACACGTCGACCCTGGTCGACCTCAGCAAGACAACGCTGCCCGAACAGCAGCGGCTCAATTACGACCGCGCGGCCGAGATCACGCGATTCATCCGCGAGCGCGAGCCCGAAGGGGTCACGGTCTCGGTCGGCGCTGAGATCGGAGAGGTGGGCGGCCACAACAGCAGGGTCGAAGAGCTGCACGCCTTCATGGATGGGTACAACGCTGCGATCGGCGGCAGCGGTCGGATGGTCGGCATCAGTAAGATCTCGGTGCAGACCGGCACGTCGCACGGCGGAGTGGTTCTGCCCGACGGTAGCATCGCAGACGTAAAGCTCGATCTGGATGCGCTCGCCGCTCTGAGTCGCGAAGCCCGGGAGACCTACGGCCTGGCTGGTGCGGTGCAGCATGGCGCCAGCACTTTGCCGGCCCACGCGTTCGGAAACTTCCCGCGCATCGAAACCTGTGAGATCCATCTCGCCACCAACTTCCAAAACATCATCTTCGACCATCCAAAGCTTCCCGAGGAATTGCGGGCGGCGCTCAAGGCGTGGGTGGTGGCGAATGCGCAAAGCGAGCGAAAGGCCGGCGATTCGGAGGAGCAGTTCTACTACAAGTCTCGCAAGAAGGCGATCGGGCCCTTCAAGCGGGAGCTATGGAGTCTGCCGGAGGGCGTGCGGTCCGCGATCGCGGCTGACCTCGAGAGCACGTTTGAGTTTCTGTTCGCGCAGCTCAAGGTCAACGGCACCGAGGACCTCGTGCGGCGCCATGTCACGGCACCGCAGCAACACCACGCGGCACTTAAGCCCGCGCTGGTGGCTGCGCAGGATGATCCCGATGCCGGCGAATAGGAGGGAGTATGCGGCATAGGCAGAACTCCGAGGTCGTGTATGTAGAGCGGGGTGGAGATTCCTCGGTAAAATGGTTGTTCTGCGGAGTCCTGCTGGGGGCCGGTCTCGCGTTGCTCTACGCTCCCCGCAGTGGCGAAGAGACCCGGCGCAGCCTGCAGCGGAAGCTCTGGAAGCTGAGGGCCATGGCTGAGGAGAAGTTGGATGAGCTGACCCAGCGGTTCGGCGACCGAGGCGAATCCCTGGAAGAGCTCGAGGACGATCTCTCCGACGAGCCGTTGGCCGTGAGGCCGGAGCCCCCGCGGACGGCGAGTGCACGGCAAGAGCTGGAGCGTCGCCTGTCCGATGCTAGACGGCGCCGGGCGGCGGGAGACCTGGATCTCGAGGAGCCGCCAGCCTGAGCGGCCTGCGGCGCCGAGCCTGGTATCGCTCGCCCGGCGGCTTCCTTCTTCGCACGCTCCAGGCGGCCGACGAAAACAACATCCCCTTCCTGGCGAGCGCTCTCACGTTCGACGCCCTGCTCGCCGCGATTCCGTTCTTCCTGCTGCTCCTGGTGGGCCTTACCCATCTGGCGCAGGCGCTCGCGGCCGGCGGCGCCGGTGTGGACGCGGGACAGGTCGATCCCAACCAGCTCTTCCATCGGTTCCTCCCGTCGCACGATACGACGCCCGGCTCGGATCCATTCGCCCTGATCGAGCGTGTCTTGACCCGCATCACCGAGAAGCGCGGTGAGATATCGCTCTTCGCCGTGCCTGCCTTCGTGTGGTTCAGCACGCGTCTGTTTGCCGGCGTGAGGACCGCGCTGAACGAGATTTTCGATGTTGCGGTGCGTCCTCCTCGCCAGCGGCATCCGCTGATCGCGTATCTGCGCGCCAAGTTCTGGGACGCGCGCATGGTGCTCGTTACGCTTCTCCTTTTCATCGGGAACGCGGCGCTCACGGCCGGTATGGCCTACCTTCGGGGCAAGGAATCCCGAGTGAATCCGGAGTTTCGCTTTCTGGTGTCGACGGTGGGACGAGTGACCGGTGAGGGGCTCGCGTTCCTGTTTCAGCTTCTGCTGTTCTACGTGGTGTATCGGTTCGCGTCCTTTCGTCGAATTCCGGGCCGAATGGCGCTCATTGCATCCTGCTTCAGCTCCGTATTCTTCGAGGTCGCGAAGCGGCTCTACGGTCTCTATCTGGCCCACCTTGCATCGATCGAGGGCCTCTCGGGCAACGCCCAGGTCGGGGCTCTGGGGCTCTTCGTGCTGTGGGTGTATTACACGGCGATCGTCTTTCTTCTTGGCGGGGTCGTCGCCGAGACCTGGGAGCTCCGCACGATGCAAACCCATCAGCGCGGGGTCCTGCTCTAGCGGACGACAGGTCGAGGCACGCGAAGGAGATCGTGATGAACAGATTGGGTATGACGATCGTGCTGGCGGGGGCGTTTCTTTCCGGAGGGTGCCGGGGACCTTCGCACACTGAGGCGAGCGGACCCGCGGAGCACGCAGCGGTCATGGCTGTCGATAGCACGTTCGTAGCGGGGATGAATGCGGACGACATTGACGCGGTCGTCCGGACCTACGACGACGACGCGTGGCTCCTGCCGCCCGAGGCATTGCCCGTTCGGGGCAGGGAAGGCATTCGCGGATTCTGGGCCGGCTTTCTCCGATCGTACGACGTGCACCTCAAGGTTGGGGTAGACCGCCACGAGATTCGGGGCGACCGCGCGTATATCGTCGGCCACTATCGTATGGAAACCACGCCCAAATCGAGTGAAGTCCCCAAGCTCGCGCCCGAGAATGGCAAGTTCCTGGAAGTCCTGAAGCGTCAGCCGGACGGCACGTGGAGTTACCTGGCGGACATGTATAGCGCGAACGCGCCTCCCAAGTAGAGCGGTTCCGTCCACCGGCCGGGCTTGCTATACTTCGGGTGCCCCAGGTCCGAAGGGCTCCGGCGCGTGAACCGCGTCAGGACCTCGCCGGTAGCAGCGCTAAGCGATGTCCGGTGTCGCTTCGGGGTGCCTGGGGCATTTTCATTCCCGTGATCCCTCTCGTAGGCTACCAGGTGAACAGAGAACGGTGAACCGTGAACGGGCCCCACCCGGCCGCCTCGCTGTTACTGTTCACTGTTCACTGTTCACGGTTCTCTATGATCGCTCTCGCCCGCCGCTACCGTCCTAAGCGCTTCGCTGATCTCCTAGTCCAGGACCACGTGTCGACCGTGCTCCGCGGAGCCGTCGCGCGCGGCCGGGTAGGCCACGGCTATCTGCTCACGGGGCCTCGCGGGGTGGGCAAGACGACCGCCGCTCGGATTCTGGCAATGGCGCTCAATTGCCCCAATCGGGATCCGTCCGGGGAGCCGTGCGGCGTTTGTGAGGAGTGCGTGCGGGTGTGGAACGGGGCCGCCAATCTCGACGTGGTCGAGATCGACGCGGCGAGCAACCGCGGTGTAGATGACGCCCGTGACCTCCGCGAGCGGGCGATGTACGCCGCGTCCGGTGAAGGTCGATACAAGGTCTATATCGTGGACGAAGCACACATGCTGACCCGTGAGGCCTGGAATGCGCTTCTCAAGATCCTTGAGGAGCCGCCTCCTCGAGTTGTGTTCGTCTTCGCTACCACGGAGCCCCAGAAGATCGGTGCGACTGCCGCACCGGTCCTGTCGCGCCTCCAGCGCTTCGACTTCAGGCGGATCGGCCCGGGCGCAATTCGGGAGCGCCTGAAGGAGGTTCTGGCGACCGAGGGCATCAAAGCCGAGGAAGACGCGCTGACCCTGATCGCCCAGCATGCGGATGGCGGTATGCGGGACGCCCTGTCGATGCTAGATCAATGTCTGAGCTTCGGGGAAGACGCCGTCACGGCCGCCCGGGTGCGCGACGTGCTCGGCCTGCCGAGTGATGATCGGTACGCCGAACTCCTCGGCCTCGTGGCCGAACGCCGGCCTGCGGCCGTGTTTCCTCTGGTTGATCGGTTGGTGAACGCCGGCGCCGATCTCGCGGAGTTTCTGGCTGGGGCAGGCGAAGTGCTGCGAGCGCTCCTGATGCTGCAGCTGGGCGGCCAGCCGGAGGGCCTCACGGAGGCGATGCGAGCCGCGCTGCTTCGATATCGCGACCTGCTCGTCCCCGGTGACGTGCTCCGCATGTTGAAGCTGCTCTCCGACAACGAAATCGCGATCCGGCGCAGCGCGAACGGTCGGCTCATGGTGGAGACGCTGCTGCTTCGCTGGGCCATGCTGGATCGGATCGTCGACCTCCAGCAGGTCCTGGAGGGCGGGGTCTCCACTCGCCCCCGGCCGGAACCGGAAAGACGGTCCTCACCGCCGCCCGCCGCGCTCCCCGAATCGCTCACGGCCGTCGCGCACAGCCCGAGACCGGCCGGGGCGCCGGTCGAGTTCACCGTCGAGGGACTCCGAGCTGCTTGGCCCGAGATCGTAGCGGCGGTTCGGGAACGCCGTTCGTTTCTCGGCGAGGCCATCGCGACCGCCGAGCCGGTCGAGGTGTCGCCCCCCTGGGTCACCATTCAGGTGCCCGAGTCGAGCGCTATTTTCGTACAGCCTCTCCAGGAGCACTCTCCCCAACTCGAACAAATCCTGGGGCAGGCGGTTAGAGGGGCGGTCAAGTTGCGTGTGGTGGCCGGCGGAGGCGGTGGGCCTGTCGGGTCCGAGGGCCCCAAACGCATGTCGGAGGCGTCAGTTCGGGCGGATCGCCTGAAGCGCCTCCGAGCCAAGGACCCCGCGCTCGATACGGCAGCGGACGCGTTAGATTTGGAGATAGTTGAGTAGGGAGCTATCGGCTATCAGCTATCAGCGCTTTATCCAGGATGGGGTGACCTCCTGAGCGGCTGCTGACCGATCGCTTGTAGCTTGATAGCTAATAGCGTTTGTTGAGCTTGCGGCCGACTTTTTGCAGACCTACTTTGCGCCCTTATGGCAGGTTTACCCGAAGGCATGGCTGATCTCCAGCAGCTTTTTCAGTTGAGTCAGCAGGTCCAGGGCCGGCTGCAGCAGTTGCAGTCCGAGCTCGCAGGACGGATTATCGAGACCACGGCGGGCGGGGGGCTGATCCGGGTGACCGCTGACGGACGCGGGACCATCCGGGCGGTCACCATCGACCCGACCGTCTTTCAGGAGCATGACGCGGAGCTGCTGGGCGACCTGGTGCTCGCCGCAGTGGCGGAGGCCCAGCGCCGCGCGGCTGATCTGCTCCAGGCCGAGATGCGGAAGGTGCAGCCGTTGCCCTTCCCGCCGCTCTGACGGTGGCTGCGATCGACCAGCTGATCTCCGAGTTCGCCAAGCTGCCGGGGATCGGCCGCAAAACAGCCCAGCGCCTCACCTTTCATCTGCTGCAGCAATCCCCCGAGCAGGCCAGCCGCCTTGCGGCTGCGTTGTCCTCGGTGGCCGAGCGGGTGCGGCCCTGTCAGGAATGCGGCAACCCGACGGAAGACCAGGTGTGCGCCATCTGTGCCGATCCCCGGCGCGATGCATCGCTGCTGTGCGTCGTCGAAGAAGCATCAGCGGTTTCTGTAGTCGAGCGGGCGACCGAATTCCGGGGCCGCTACCACGTGCTGGGGGGCCGGCTTTCTCCTCTCGACGGCGTGGGTCCTGAAGCGCTACGGCTCGATCGGTTGGTGGAGCGGGTGCGGCCGGGCCAGGTGCGGGAGGTCATTCTGGCCACCAACCCGTCCATGGAAGGGGAAGTGACGGCAACCTACATCCAGCAGCTTCTTGCTGGCCTCGGTGTCCGCGTCACTCGCCTCGCCCGGGGTCTCCCCATGGGCGGCGAACTGGAGTACGTCGATGGCGTCACGCTCGCGCACGCCTTGAGCGCCCGCCAGGAGGTGCCTTGATGCGTTCTCGTGCCGCGCTCTTTGCCGGCGGTGCTTTCGCCGGCATCGTGGCTGGCTGGCTCTTTGCCCAGTACCGGTTTACCCAGCATCGCCAGGACCTGTTCAGCGGCCAGCCGTTGCGCCGCATGGCGGCGCTGGGTTTTCTCGCTGGGCAGCACGACATCGAGACCATCAGGTTGCTCCGGGATTACCTCGCCTGGGAGACTCATCCGGTGCTTCGCCGGCGGGCGGACGGCATCATGCGGAAAATGGAAGAGGCGCTGGGATGAGGACCCGCGCGTGAGTGCGGGTGCGTCGAGCTGGTCGTTCCGCGAGGACGACGCGCAGCGCCTGCAGGTGATCCTGACCCGCTTTCTCCGGGACGCAAGTGCCCGGACGGCGCTCATCGTGGACCGCACCGGACAGCTGGTGGCGACCGTCGGTGAGACGCCTGTCTTCGATCCCACCGCGTTCGCGTCGCTCACGGCCGCCGATTTCAGCGCCAATGACCAGCTAGCCCGCATGCTAGGCGAGCCCGAGTTCGGCGTGCTGTTTCATCAGGGCGAGCGGGAATCGATGTATCTCGCCGATATTGCCCGGCGGGTCATCTTGGTGGTGCTGTTCGACAACCGCACGACTCTGGGACTGGTCAAGCTCAGGGTGAAGCCGGCGGTGGGTGAGCTCAATCAGCTGTTCGCCGCCATGTTCGAGCGGGACGGGGCGGCGGCCGCCGGGCCGGGCATGGCGACCGAGTTCGTGGGTGAGGCCGAGGATGAAATCGACAAGCTCTTCGGTGCCTGAGGGAGACGCCGCCGCATGTCGATGATCAACTACGCGTCCCGCGAGATCAACTGCAAGTTGGTCTACTATGGACCCGGATTGGGCGGAAAGACCACCAACCTGGAGCACGTCTACAACAAGGTGGCGCCGGGCTCCCGAGGGAAGATGATCTCTCTCGCAACGGAGACCGAGCGAACCCTGTTTTTCGACTTTCTGCCGGTCGATCTCGGATCGGTACGCGGCTTCAAGGTAAAGTTTCACCTGTACACCGTGCCCGGTCAGGTCTACTACAACGCCTCCCGCAAGCTGATCCTCAAGGGTGTGGACGGCGTCGTCTTCGTCGCCGACAGCCAGATCGACCGGATGGATGCGAACATCGAGGCCATGCAGAACCTGTACGAGAACATGGCACAGTACGGATACGACATGACTCGGATCCCGTTCGCGGTCCAATACAACAAGCGCGATCTGCCCAACGCGGCGCCCATTCCCGAGCTCCAGGCGGCGCTCAACCCCGGTTGGCCGGTGAGCGATGCCGTCCGGCAACGGCTCGTACAGGACCCGTATCACGAAGGGGAGTACCTCACCTTCCAGCATGATGGGCAGTGGATCGAACGGGCAATGTACTTCGAGGCGGTGGCGTTGACCGGGGACGGCGTGTTCGACACCTTGCGCGCGATCAGCAAGAGCGTCGTCAAGGCCCTGGGATAGGGGGCTGGCATGTGGACAGTGCCCAACATCATCACGATCGTCCGGATCTGCTTCACCCCAGTGATCGCACTGCTGCCGTTCATCGCCGGCTACTGGCCCAAGCTCATCTGCCTGGTGATCTTCATCGCCGCCGCAGTGAGCGACGTGTTTGACGGGTACCTCGCCCGTTCCCGCAAGCAGGTCACCGACCTGGGCATCCTGCTCGATCCCATTGCCGACAAGCTGCTGCTCTTCTCTACCCTGATCCCGATCTATTGGATCTCGCGTCAGCGGCACGACCTCTACGATATCCCACTCTGGGGGAGCATTCCCCTCTGGGTCTGCGCTCTCCTGATCGGGCGTGAGCTGGCGATGACCGGGTTTCGCTGGTGGGCCAAGCGCCGTGGCGTGATCATCCCGGCGGGCGGTGCCGGGAAGCTCAAGACGGTGATTCAGAACATCTTCATCGGTGCCACCATTGCGTGGTTCGCGTTCCGCGACGCGCGGAAGCCGCTCGGATGGGAGCACAGCCGCTTTGCCGAGTACTGGAACGAGTTTCACGGCAGCTTCGTCGCGGTGACCCTAGCCTTTGCCGCCCTCCTCACCGTCTACTCTTTCGCCACGTACATCTACCACCATCGGCACCTGTTCTCCGCCCGCGCCCGCTGACGCTTACGGCTCGCCCTGACTGCACTCCGCAGTGCATCTTTGAGCATGGACATCGAGATCGTCACCATTGGAACCGAGCTGCTGCTCGGCTACACCCTCGACAGTAACGGCGCCGAGATCGCTCGGTCGCTGGGCGAGCATGGCGTGCGCGTCGTGCGCCGCACGTCGGTTGGCGACCAGTCCGAGGAGATTCGCGAGGCGGTGCGGGGCGCGCTCGAGCGGACCGGTGCGGTGCTCACCACCGGCGGTCTCGGCCCCACCCGTGACGATGTCAGCAAGCGAGCCGTTGCCGAGCTGTTTGGAGTCTCGCTTCGGTTCGACGATGCGGTCTGGGAAGCCCTGGTGTCACGCTTCGCGAA
>Ga0310810_10005522_pt1 | contig 14154 bp, 14 predicted proteins | sample NCmetagenome_FD_207641 | JGI IMG/M metagenome (GOLD analysis project Ga0310810, IMG submission 207641) | Soil microbial communities from experimental microcosm in Duke University, North Carolina, United States - NC | ecosystem: Engineered > Artificial ecosystem > Soil microcosm > Unclassified ... | reverse complement strand
GCGCAGATTTATGGCCCTCCGCAAACGCAAGTGTACGCTCCGTCGCAACTTTTGCAGAAGGTCGGAATCAGTCAGAAGATGGGCGCACAAATTCCGCTCGATCTCCCTTTTGTTGACGAATCCGGTCGCGAAGTCACCCTTCGCCAGTATTTCGGGAAGCCGGTGATCCTGGCGCTGGTGTACTACCAGTGCCCGTCGTTGTGCAACATGGTTCTGAACGGCGTCTTGCGCAGCATCAAGCAGCTGGATTTCACCGCTGGGAATCAATATGAGGTCATCGCGGTCAGTTTCGATCCTCGTGAAACACCCGAGATGGCAGCTGCCAAGAAACAGACCTATCTCAACGATTATCGGCGCCCGGGTGCTCCAGGGGGCTGGCATTTTCTTACCGGCCCTGAGACTTCGAGCAAGGCTCTGGCCGACTCAGTAGGCTTCCGCTACGTGTACGATGCGCTGACCAACCAGTACGCGCACAGTAGCGCCATCATGATTCTGACGCCGGCCGGACGGATCGATCGCTACTTCTATGGCATCGACTATCCAGTGCGCGATGTGCGCCTGGGGCTGGTGGAAGCGTCGAATGAACGAATCGGCACACCGACGGATCAGGTGCTGCTGTATTGCTTCCACTATGATCCGACCACTGGCAAGTACGCGCTGGTGGTCATGAATGTGCTGCGTTTGGCGGGGCTGATCACAGTGGCCGTGCTCGCCACGTTCATGATCGTGATGTTTCGGCGGGATTTTCGCGCCGCGCGGACGCCAAGAGGGACGGCCTGATGGGCGTGTTTTCCATCTTTCCAGCGCGCGCCTCGACTGGAGCCGGGGAAGTCGACGCGCTCTACTCATTCTTGCTTGTGGTCGGCATCGGGATGACGGCGCTCATCTTTTTCTTCGTCTTCTTGTTTGCCGTCAAATACCGGCGCAAGAGCCCGGATGAGCCTGCGCCGAAAGCCATCCACGGCTCCCTCCCCCTCGAAATCACCTGGAGCGTGGCCCCTTTCCTGGTGATGCTGGTGATGTTCGCCTGGGGAACCAAGCTCTACTTTCAGAACTATACGCCACCTCTTCATGACACGTTTGACATTTATGTCACCGGCAAGCAGTGGATGTGGAAAGTACAGTACCCGACGGGGCAGCGCGAAATTAATGAGTTGCACGTGCCAACGGGCCGGCCGATCAAGCTCATTCTGGCCAGCGAAGACGTCATCCACAGCTTCTACATCCCAGCATTCCGACTGAAACATGACGTTGTCCCCGGGAGCTACCAAACCTATTGGTTCGAAGCCAAGGAGCCGGGCCGCTATCACATCTTTTGCGCTGAGTACTGCGGCACCAACCACTCGGATATGGGTGGGTGGGTGACCGTGATGAAGCCTAACGATTTTGAGAACTGGCTGGCCGGAGGCACGGGCGGATCGATGCGGGATCAGGGCGAAAAACTATTTCAACAATACGGCTGCGTGACGTGCCACGTCACCAATCGCGAGGGCCGCTGTCCGTCACTCCTGAACGTATTTGGCCACCCTGTCGTGCTCGACGACGGCCGCACGGTACTGGCCGATGAGGCTTACGTCCGGGAATCGATTCTCAATCCCAATGCGAAGGTCGTTAAGGGCTACAAACACGACATCATGCCGGTGTTTCAAGGACAGATCGGCGAAGATGGCTTGCTGCAATTGATCGCCTACATAAAAAGCCTCTCGCCTCCCACACCGCGGTCCGCCCAAGCGGCAGCGCCTGCGCCCTCAAAGGGTTCCAAATGAGCACTACACTTCCGTTTGCGCAAACCGAAACCCGTCCCAATTATCTAAACGTGGATTACGGATGGAAATCGTGGCTGTTCACCACAGATCACAAGCGCATCGCGCTGCTGTATCTGTTCTCGATCACCGCCTTTTTCTTTGTGGGTGGCGCATTCGCCGTTGGCATGCGCGTGAATCTGCTGACGCCCGAAGGGATCTTCGCCCACGACACCTATAACAAGCTATTCACCATGCACGGGATCATCATGGTGTTTTTCTTCCTGGTTCCGTCGATCCCCGCGACGCTAGGCAACTTCCTGGTGCCGATCATGATTGGCGCTCGCGACCTGGCGTTTCCGCGCATCAACCTGCTGAGTTGGTACCTGTACATCATCGGCGGGGTCATCGCGCTCACGGCCGTCGTCCAAGGAGGGGTCGATACAGGCTGGACATTTTATGCGCCGTTTAGCTCTACTTACTCCAACACCCACGTGATCTTGACCGCGATCGGCGTTTTCGTTTCAGGTTTCTCGTCGATCCTCACCGGCCTTAACTTCATCGTCACGATTCACACAATGCGCGCCCCCGGTATGACCTGGGGTCGTCTGCCTCTCTTCGTGTGGGGGCACTACGCCACCAGCTTGATCCAGGTGCTCGGCACACCGGTGATCGCCATTACGCTGGTACTGTTGGGACTGGAAAGAATTCTTCATGCCGGAATCTTCGATCCGGCGGTCGGCGGCGATCCCGTCCTGTTTCAACACCTGTTCTGGTTCTACTCACACCCCGCTGTGTACATCATGATCTTGCCGGGAATGGCAGTCATCAGCGAGATCATCGCGTGCTTTTCCCGCAAGTCCGTCTTTGGCTACACCTTTGTGGCGATATCGAGCATCGCGATCGCCGTGCTGGGCTTTCTGGTCTGGGGACACCACTTGTTCGTCGCCGGACAGTCCATGTACGCGAGCATGGTGTTCTCTTTTCTCAGCTTCCTGGTAGCGATTCCATCCGCCATTAAGGTGTTCAATTGGACGGCGACCATGTACAAGGGGTCGGTGTCGTATGAGACTCCGATGCTCTATGCGTTCGGCTTCATAGGATTGTTCACCATCGGCGGCTTGACCGGGCTCTTCCTGGCAACGATGGCCATCGACGTCCACGTTACCGACACCTATTTCGTTATTGCGCACTTTCACTATGTGATGGTCGGTGGAATGGTGATGGCATACCTGGGCGGCATTCATTTCTGGTTCCCGAAGATTTCCGGCCGCATGTACCCGGAAGGCTGGGCGAAGTTTGCCGCGTTGGTGGTCTTCGTGGGCTTCAACCTGACATTCTTCCCACAGTTCATTCTCGGGTACCAGGGGATGCCCCGGCGCTATGCGCACTATCCGCCTGAATTCCAGGTGCTGAACGTCATGTCGACGGCGGGAGCTTCCATTCTAGCGGTCGGGTATTTGATACCGATGATCTACCTCGCATGGGCTTGGCGGAAGGGACCCAAGGCCCCGCAGAATCCATGGAATGCGAAGGGTCTGGAGTGGGAACAGTCACCCACGCCACCTCCAACCTTCAACTTTGAGCGTCAACCGGTGGTGACAGAGCCGGCGTACAACTATTCGGGCGACGAGCAGGAGGTGGGGCTTGGCTGACAGCGACACCACCCTGGCCATCCACGAGCCGGGCTTGCGGCACCATTTCGACGACAGCGCCCAGCAGCTAGACTCTTCGACGCTTGGCATGTGGGTCTTCCTGGTGACCGAAGTCATGTTCTTCGGCGGGATGTTCGGAGCGTACACCGTCTACCGAAGTATGTACCCCGAAGCCTTCGCCTCCACCAGCCATTTCATGAACGTCACCATCGGCGCGATCAATACCGGCGTGCTGATCTGCAGCAGCTTCACCATGGTGCTGGCAGTGCGTTCCGCGCAACTCGGCCAGAAGAAGGCGCTGATTGTATTTTTGATCCTGACGTTGCTTTTAGGCTGTGTCTTCCTCGGCTTGAAATACAGCGAATATCACGAGAAGTGGGTCGATCATCATATTCCTGGTCCGGGCTTCCAATACCAGGATCCGCGCTACGTCCACCAGGCTCAGATCCTATTCTTTCTCTACTTCGCCATGACCGGCATGCACGCGATTCACATGATCGTTGGAGTGGGCCTGCTCACCACGCTGATCGTGATGGCCGCCCGCAGTCGATTCAGCGCGGCATGGTACACACCGGTCGAAATGATCGGCCTGTACTGGCACTTCGTCGATATCGTCTGGATTTTCCTTTTTCCGCTCTTGTACTTAATCGGACATACAAAATGAGCCACCAGGTAGTTTCCGTTAAAGTCTATGCCGCGGTGTTTGGCGCGCTACTCGCGCTCACGATTACCACCGTGGCAGTTTCCAAACTTGAATTGGGTGAGTACAACTTCATCGCGGCGATGACCATCGCTGTCATCAAGGCAACCCTGGTGGTCATGTTCTTCATGGATGTCAGACACGCCACCTCCATGACCAAACTATTCGTGGGCGCCGGGTTGTTCTGGATGACAATCCTGCTGGTCTTCGTGCTGAGTGACTACTTAAGCCGTGGCTGGATACCGGGTCTTCTTTGGTTGTAGCCGGCAGCTTTTTTGCCGGCGCATACTGGCCTCGAGGGGATGCGCGGGTCTATGATCATCTAGCGAGCTGGACCCGCGCTACGAACCATTCTGCGTAAGGTGTTCGCAGCGCTTACCGTTGTCCCCGTCTTAAAAGTAGAGCAGCGAGCGTCAAGACCACATCAAGAAAAACGCTCCGCGCGTCAAGATATCGTCACTGCTTTTCGAACTATGATTCTTGACGGCATTTTGACATTCGTCGTGATAGTTTCAGGATGGAGTCAATCTGAGACTGTCTGGCTCCATCGAATATAGTTGGCAAGACCGAAACGCCAGCGTACTAAGGTGTCTGTGGAATAGGCACTTCGGCGTCGGGGTTGCCGAAGCAAATGCACCGGGAGTACTGAATGCAAAATCCGCAGGCAATCTCATTCCGTGGACAATGACGTGCACTGCCATCGCTGGGGGTTGATTCTCGCCGGGGGCGATGGTCGGCGACTGCTTCCTCTTACCCGGAAGATCACGGGCGACGATCGACCTAAACAATTTTGCCCTGTAGTTGGTGACGAAACGCTCCTGTATCAGACTCGCCGCCGGATTTCCCGCTTGGTTCCACGCTGGCGGACGTTACTATTGCTGACGAAAACGCACGAATCCTTTTATGCCGATCGGATTGCCGGAATGCCGTCCTCAAGTGTGCTGATCCAGCCGTGCAACCGGGGCACGGCTCCTGCCATCCTCTACAGCCTGATGCGCCTCAGCGAAATCGATCCTAAAGGCATTGTTGCCTTCTTTCCTTCGGACCACTATTGTTCAGATGATGAGGCGTTCGTCCGCCAAATCGATGCGGCCTACGAAATCGCCGCATTCCGACGAGAACTTGTGGTTCTTTTGGGCATCACCCCCGAGACACCCGACGTAGAGTACGGCTGGATCGAACCCGGCATCCCGCTGGGGAATCCCGTATCGAATTCAGTCTGGCGTGTCAGCCGGTTCTGGGAGAAGCCAGGCCAAGCGCTCGCTTCGGCTCTGATGGAGCATGGTTGCCTGTGGAACAGTTTCGTCATGGTTGGTCACGTCAACGCTTTCCTGAACCTCGTCCGGCACGCACTTCCGGGTCTGGTTGAATCGTTCGAATCCATTCGGCAGTCGTTCTTTACAACCGCGGAACAGGCGGCAGTGCGCGACCTTTACTCCGCGATTCCCGCCACGAGTTTTTCAGAGGATGCACTATCGGTGCAGCCAGATCATCTCGCCGTACTCCGCGCTACCGGCCTGGGCTGGAGCGATCTGGGAAACCCAAGCCGGGTTCTTTCAGTGATCGAAAATAAGTGCGTTCAAACGGAGTGGAAATCCCGGTCGAGCTATCGAGAAAACTGGCGTCCCGCCACGGCGACGGGCGTCGGCCGCAAGTGAAGTATCAACCGAATCGTCATTCGAGATGGGAAAGGACAAAGATATGAAGAGTGTGGTCACAGGTCTTATTGGCCTAGGTTTGATGGCCGGCATGGCGTCAATGGCCTCGGCAGCGAACATCCATGGGGTTCTTATGGATAAGATGTGCTCGGCGAAGGCCGTAAAAGGAGGTCAGAGCGTGGCTATAGCGCACGATCGCGAATGTGCGCTGATGCCTCCCTGTCAGCAGAGCGGGTATGGGGTTTTCACCGAGGACAACAAGTTTCTTGTCTTCGACGGTGCCGGAAACACCAAGGCGCTTGCCGCGCTGAAAAAGTCCAAAAAGAAGGATGATCTAAAAGTGACTGTCACCGGCGACGTTCAAGGGGACACGATCAAGGTTGCCAGTCTGAAGCTAATATAGGCTGACCCTAACGTTGCGTGTGGACGAAGAGTATGGGGCTCAACGTCACGCAGAAACTTATACGCTCACACTTGACCGAAGGAGAAATGCTGCCTGGGCGGGAAATCGGCATCCGTATCGATCAAACGCTGACTCAGGACCCCACCGGCACTCTGGTGATGCTCGAGTTAGAAGCAATGGATTTGGATCGAGTCCGTACCGAGCTCTCCGTGCAAGATGTGGATCACAACCTGATTCAAGAGGACTTCAAGAACCCTGATGATCACCTGTTCCTTCGTAGCGCCTGTCGGCGTTTCGGTGTCTGGTTTAGCACCGCCGGCAACGACGTTAGCCACCCGTGTGTGTCGCCAAAAATTAATCTAGCGACGGCAAGGCGGCAGGAGCGAACGTCGCAAGCGCTCGGCCGTTGTTCAATTCAAAAAGTTCGGCGAATGGCGTATTGAAGAACCAGATCGATGATCGTCGATTTCTGGCAGATTCGCCACTGATGGACATGCTCCGCCACAAAGCGCGCGAAGCGAGCTGCTCTCTCAGATCTCGCGTGTCAGGCGGCCCGTTGCCGGGCGTAACGATGGAGACCGCCTGAGCTGTTGAATCGCGAGGGAATGCGTAGCTACAAAATCGACTACATACGATTTAGATGCAGCTAAGAAATCGTCCGCATCCGATTGAAACAATTGGTCGGGGCGGAGCGATTTGAACGCCCGACCCCCTGCGCCCAAGGCATCGGAACGGACAGCCGAAATGAGCCGTAGCCACTGGAAAATAAGGAGTGATACCGCATACGACAGCCAGGCTTACAGCTGTCCTGCCCCTTTGGAGTGTTCTTAGAAGACCCAACGATGACCAGCATGCCTTTGGACTGCCGCGATCCTCTCCGGACCTTGAAACTACTCGATGAATTCAGAAGGACTATAGTCAAAAAGACATGCATCCTTCGAACGACCATGAACATCCTGCAATCAAAGTTCTTGAGGGCATCCCGATGTTTGCCGGTCTGGAATCGGCGCCGATCGAGGCCATAACGATGGCTGCAGTGAGCCGCCCGTATACAACGGGCCAGTTGCTTTTTCACGAGGGGGATACATGCGAAGGTCTGTTTCTGCTGATCCGCGGCACCGTGAAGATCTTCAAGACCTCGCCTGCCGGGCGCCAACTCACGCTCGCGGTGGAAACAGCGCCGGCGACGGTCGCCGAATTGCCGCTGTTCGACGGCGGTCCATATCCAGCTTCCGCTCAGGCGATCGAGGCCGTGACAGTGCTGTTCGTTCATAAGCAGGTATTCCGAGCGATTTGTTTGCAGCATCCTCAGGTCCCGTTGCGGGCGCTGGCAGTAGTTGGCAGGAGATTGCGAGGACTCGTCGGCCTGATCGAAAGCGTGACCTTCGGTAGCGTGCGGCAGCGCTTGGCCCGCCTCCTGCTGGAGCATGCCGATCGTGCCGGGAGCGGGGCATTCGCCCTGCCTGGTACCCATCAGGAAATCGCCTTGAATCTGGGTACCGTTCGGGAGGTGATCTCCCGTAATTTGAATCGCTTCCAAGTGGATGGATTGATTCGCCTGGACCATCGTGAAGTAGTCGTATCGGACCGCCAAAACCTGGAACGCGAGGCCGAAGCCGAGATTTAGCCGCTTACGTGACTTCGGTCACTGAAACGTTGAGCGAAGTGCTGCACACTGATTCCAGTTAGGAGCCACCATGCAGCTAGACCCCCAAACTTCGGTTGGTCAGATTGTCCTCGATTATCCCCAAGCGGTGCGAGCGTTTGAATCTTTCGGTATCGATTACTGCTGCGGGGGCAAACGCCCGCTAGCGGAAGCGTGCCGCGTGGCGAATGTTTCTGTCGAGCTGGTCCTTGACCGGCTGGACGGTCCGGCCACGGAGACCCGGGTTGGGGAGGACTATTGGAAATCCGCGCCCCTCATTGAGTTGGCCGATCACATTGTCTCTCGTCATCATGGCTATGTTCGACAGGAATCCCAAATGCTCAAGGACCTGGCGGCGAAGGTTGTGGCTCGTCACGGGACCAGGCATCCTGAACTCGCCCGGATCGCCCATTTGTTCGACACCGTAGCGGATGATCTGGCCTCGCACATGCTCAAGGAAGAACAAGTGTTGTTTCCGATGATTGGCCGGATGGAGGAATCGTCACAAAACTTGCCATGCAGCGTCCAATTTCCGATACGCCAGATGATGGTGGAACACGATGCCGCCGGCGAGTCAACCAGCGCGATCCGCGCACTCGCCAGCGGATATCACCCACCGGCGGACGCTTGTGCGAGCTTCCGGGCCCTCTATCAAGGACTGGAGGAGTTTGAGAAGGATCTTCACCGCCATGTGCATCTGGAGAACAATATTCTGTTTCCGAGGGCCATGCAGATGGAGCAACGAGTGAGGGAGAACGCCGGTGTCCGCGCCTGAATTGCCCGTTCTGCCCTCCGAGCAGTCACGCCGTGAAACGCAGCTGCAACGTCTGGTCAGTATCTACATCCTCAGCGGGCTGCTGTTCATGCTCCTACCCGGAACATTCCTGGGTGTGCTCAATTTGATCTCGATCAGTGATCGGCATTCCTTGGCAGCGCTTTCCGCGGGATGGCTGCAGGCGCACGGGCACGCCCAGATCTTCGGATGGATCGGCACGTTCGTGATTGGAATCGGTTATTACTCGCTTTCGAAGATGGGGCATCTTCGCGCGTTTGCGGTCAGCCGGGGCTGGCTGAGTTGGGGCCTATGGACGGCCGGCGTAAGCCTTCGATGGCTCGCCAACGTCAACCTGTGGCACTGGCGCGTGTTGCTACCTCTATCCGCCAGTTCCGAGCTGGCCGCATTCCTCGTCTTTTTCTTTACGGTGAGCCGGCACAGGGCTACGCCGTCCGCCGGAGCGGGAGAGAAGCGTGACGGAATGCAGGTGTGGATGAGGGTGGTGGTGGCTTCCACAATTGGCTTCCTGCTGATGCTGCTGGTGAACCTGGGCGCGGCGATCTATCTGGCGGCGGAAGGCGCCTCCCCGGAGTTTCCGCATTGGTTCGATCAACGCTTCCTTGTGCTAGCGACCTGGGGTTTCCCGGTGCTGGCCGTATGGGGGTTCAATGCGCGTTGGTTGCCGGTATTTCTGGGATTGAAACAACCATCGAGCTTGGGGTTGTTGAGCGCGGTGGGGATCTGCGCTGCGGCGGTGGTATCGGCGCTGGCCGGCAATTTTCGGCTGGGGTCGGGTCTGTTAGTGATCGCTTCCGTCACTGTCATCGCCGCCCTGAACGTATTCGAACCCGCGGATCAACGGGCCAAAACTCAGGGTGTCCACGCGAGTTTCCCGTGGATGGTTCGCGCTTGCTACGCCTGGATGTTTATCGGCGCAGTGCTTTCGATGTTTGCGGCCAGCGCCGATTCGAATGGTGGCATTTGGGGAGCTTCGCGCCACGCTCTGACCGTTGGGTTCCTGGCCGGCATGATTTTCTCGATCGGTCCCCGGATTCTGCCTGCGTTCTGCGGTATGCGCCAGCTCTTTAGCCCGCGCATGATGTTCGCGGCATCGCTACTCCTGAATCTGGGTTGCCTGCTTCGTGTGGGGTCGGAGATTCCGGCATATGAGGCGAATGTTCACCTTGCCTGGACCGTCTTGCCGATTTCCGCGATCGTGGAACTGGCGGCCGTAACGCTGTTCGCCGCGAACCTCGTGCTCACGCTCGCTCAGCCCCCCGCGCATCTGACACGAATTCGTGAGGTTGCCGCGTAGCGGCCATGGGACGATTTGATTCTGCTCCATTTCTCGTGATCTGGGAGGTAACCCAGGCCTGCGACTTGGCCTGCGCGCATTGCCGCGCGAGTGCGGCGCCATGCCGCGATCCTTCCGAGCTGACGACCGAGGAAGGCTTGCGCCTGCTCGCCGAAGTGCGGAGCTTCGGAGAACCGCTGATGATCTTCACCGGCGGAGATCCACTGAAGCGCCCGGACATCTATGAATTGCTATCGGCGAGCGTAAAGTTGGGCTTGCGAACGACCATCACGCCGAGTGCAACGCCGCTCCTCAGCGACTCCGCCATTGCCGCCATCCAGCGCACCGGCGTATCCCGGATGGCGGTATCGCTCGACGGCGCCGACGAGCTCAGTCATGACGGTTTTCGCGGCGTGTACGGATCCTACGGCCGGACCCTGAGAGCCCTCCAAGTCGCACGAGGGCTGGGCCTGGAGACCCAGGTCAACACGACGGTCACACGCCGCAATGTTGAGCAATTGGAAAGAATCGCAAGCCTGACCGCGGATGCCGGCGCCAAATTGTGGAGTGTTTTCTTTCTAGTGGTCACCGGGCGCGCGACCATGGCGGACGATCTCACGGCGGAAGAATACGAACAGGTATTCGACCGCTTGTACGCGATCGCGGCAGCTGCTCCGTTCGACATCAAGACCACCGAAGCGCAGCATTACCGGCGTTACGTGGCGAAAGCCGGCCAGGCTGCCGGAGCACGTCCCGATCCTGGAGCGATTCGCCGCCAAATCGGAATCAACGATGGGAACGGGCTGCTGTTCATTTCGCACACAGGTTTTATCTATCCGAGCGGTTTTCTTCCGCTCGCCGCGGGCAACATCCTGCACGACTCACTCGCGGACGTGTATCGCAGCTCTACACTGTTTCAGACACTGCGCGACGCCGACGCGTTACAAGGCAAGTGCGGGCGTTGCGAATACCGGAAGATCTGCGGAGGCTCGCGATCTCGCGCGTACGCGCTAACCGGCGACTACATGGCGGAAGATCCTCGCTGTATTTATCAGCCGCGAGAAGCTCAGGAAAAGTCCGTCAGCGGGCTCGCGGGGGCAGCGCTCGGAGATCCGCCAGCGGTTGTGAGATCGCCGTGAGTGGGTCCGCGTCCGGCTTGCGGTTCGCATCCAGCCAAGAGTTTGTGCAAGACATGGGATGCGCCATAGCTCCATCCGTTCGCCGGCAGGAAAGGCGCCAGCGCGGTAAGGTCGTCGCCCGACGTGATCAGGCCCTTCTACACGTAACCGTTCGCGCGTACTTGAGGATGTCCGATATTCGCCAGGAGCGCATTACATAGGCACAGCCGTCCCACCGTCGGCCTTGGCGGGCAAGAAAGACCCCGACAAAGTTGGCGACCATGCAAAGTTCCCGCGCGGGCCATTTGGAGCGTGCGGCGGCAACTTCCTTTAGGGCTCGCCGGTTCGCTCGGGATCGCCATCCTGCAGCCGTCTGGCAAAGACCTGATCGAGAGCGGTACCGGATACAACTCCAAGTTGTCCGAACCGCGAGACAGCTTGCGCCAGCCGCCAATTGGATACGCCTACTCCCATGCCGCCCTGAATGAGGGTGGGATAAGGGCCGTACATGTCCGGGTTTTTCATGATTCTTTCGTCGCGATTATCTGCTGTCGCCGGCCTGTCATCTCTTGGGAGATCGCTTTGATCTGATCAGCGTCCAAGACGTTGCGCGCCAGACGCATCAAAAGTTCATCCTCGGATTCCATGTGAAGGCGGTACATTTTCGCCATCCGCGCGACGAGGCGGGTGTAGGTCGCGCGCAAGTGGTCCGGTATGGGGTCGGCGGCGGACATTGCCGCCAGCGCTTGCTTGAGTTCTCCGTAGACCTCCTCGACCGCTCGATGCTGTTCCTCGAGCGTTTCCAGATACCGGAACTGCACCTCACTGAGCCGCGGACGCATCCGGGGGAACACGCTCTCTTCCTCATCGCGCGTGTGGAGCACTCCGCTCGAATCGAGAAACGCAATGCTTTTCCGGATCGCATCCAGGGCGGCTGCCCGATCGTCGGTCAAGTGAGCGCCGGCGCGCTCGAGCGTCTCCAGGCGCTCTTCAATCCTCCGGTGGCACGCCATCAGGTGCTCGATCGGCGTGTCGATGGTCGCATGGGTCTGCCCGATTTGAATCACGAGTCCTCCATTTCAGAATCTGTAAGTGAGCTCCAGGTAGCCGTACATTCCGTTCTGGCCCTGCGGATAGATGGCTTGTATGACGGATTTCCCCGCCGCGTAACCAATGTAGGGACTGAACACGAAATGCGCGCTGACGTTGTAATCCACGCTCATATCGTAGAGCGTCGCCAGGCTGGACTGATTGCTGGAGGTGCGTCCGGTGTAGCCGAAGGTCCAGGGCTGAAACGCGCCGCCTCCCGAATACCACAGGTCCTGGGAGTCCGCGAGGCGCAGCCAATGCACGTCGGACCGGACGGTCACCTTCTTGGCGGGACGCAGCAGCAACTCGCCGAACGCGTCTTTCGTGTTCATCATGTTGAAAAAGGGGAACCGCGCATAAGGACGCGGCGTCGGCATCAACTGGAAGAACGTACCATGCGTCGCGTCGTTGGGGTTATGGTCGCCCGAGCCATAGTTGTACCCGCCACGAATCCAGGGCCGCACCCGCGGAAGCACCCGGGGCTGCCATCCACCCTCCAGGGCGAACGCGTATGCTCGCTGCGTAAGGTTGCCCCACGAGCCGGTCTGGATCGCGCCCCATGCCAGACCGTCGATGGTACCTGCGGGCGTCTGGAGCGCTCCGATGTAATGGCCGCCGTAGGTGCCGATGTGGATGTGCTCTGCGTCGGCGCGGCGGATCGCAAGTGGCCGGTTATCCGTTTTCACCACGCTATCGCGATCGTCGTTGTAGCCGATGGCGAACAACCGCCAATCGCTGGCGCTTTTCTTGCCCGACACTTGCCCGGTGAGGGCGCCGTAGAACAGGTTGATGTTAAGTTCTCCCCACCCGTCCACTTGAAACACGCCTCGGGTTGGCCGGAATCCGCCCACCGTGAGATTCAGAGATTTGCCGGTGAGCACGTACTGCGCGCCATCGAAACTGCGGCCGACATCTGCGAATCCGAAGTTGCCAATCAACCGCTGCGCGATCCGGTCCCGTTTGAGAACTTGGAGTGTCGCGTCTTTGGGAGTGACCTCCATGCCGTCCAGGATTTCGAATCGCCCTATTTTCAGGGATTGCCCGTCGACTCCGCCGATTCCTCTCCATCGCAGATAGCCTTGTTTGGCGAACAGCGTCGCCGTGTTCGTACTGCGATTGTTCGCGGCGAAATACGTTCCTCCAAATCCCAATTGTCCCTGGGCGCCCGGCGCGATCGCGTTGTCCGGCAGGCCGAGCAGGATGGGAACCGCGAATTCAAGTTGCCAATCGTAAGACGGGTGCGACGCGCTGAGCGACAGTCGAAGCAGCGAGCCGGGGAAAGTGTACTGATGGTCGGTGTCGGCGGCTTCAAACCAATCCCAGGACTCGACGCGGGTACGTAGCGATCCGGAAATCAGGATGTCTCCGGCTTTGATCGGGTCTTGCGCAAAGACCGGAAACTGGGCGGCCCAAAGGCCCCACGCGACCACGAAGGCTCGATACTTCTTGCTCATGTTTGGTCAGCGACGCGTCGCGCCGACGGTTGGAAGCTGTACAGATTGCGCCGTCGAGCCGGGCGATTCCCCGCGAGCATACTTCAGAATCCAGGCCATGGACAGCGAGAATAGCGCCAGAAAGATGAAGACGATGAAACCGATCGCATAGCCCTCCTTGCCCAGATTGCGGACGGCAAACGCGAGAATGGGAGGAATCACAAATCCGCCCAGCGCTCCCAGGCCTCCGATCCATCCTGCTGCCCCACCCACGGCTTGCGGTACGGCTTGCGGGACGATCTTGAATACTGCCGCATTACAGAGGCCCATCCCAAACGCCATCAAGACAATTCCCGGCACAGCCAGTTCGAACTGGTGCGAGCTGACCATGACCAATGCGCCCACCATGAGAATGAACAACGACAGGATCGCGGTGTTCTCACCGCCTTCGCTCAATTGATCCGCCAGAATCCCCCCGACGATGCGCACTAGCGACGTAAGCACCGAGAACAAGCCGGTGAGCAAACCCGCCGTGACGACGCTGACCGCGAAGTATGATTGCCAATAGGTGGGGAACCAGGCGGTCAGGGCGATGAACCCTCCGAAGGAGGTGAAGTAGATCCACACCAGTGCCCAGGTTCG
>Ga0310810_10005520_pt1 | contig 14158 bp, 11 predicted proteins | sample NCmetagenome_FD_207641 | JGI IMG/M metagenome (GOLD analysis project Ga0310810, IMG submission 207641) | Soil microbial communities from experimental microcosm in Duke University, North Carolina, United States - NC | ecosystem: Engineered > Artificial ecosystem > Soil microcosm > Unclassified ... | reverse complement strand
CCGAAAGGAGTCTCCCTTTACTTCCGCCGCCACTCCGGCAGGCCGAGTTCTGCGTGTCCCGGACCTGAACCGAAAGCTCCGTGAGTGGCTATAAAATCGGACCAACATTGGTGTGAACTTTCGCCACTTAAATGCGGACTTACCGGGCTCGTCCTTCCCGGATGGGCGATGAACTTACTTCGGTCAGAAATTGGAACCTCACCAATCCGCGCGCGCATTGTGCCATATGCGCTTCTCATCGCCTTAACGGTAATCCAGGACTCATTTGAGGGGCCGTTGCGCTATTGGATGTATTTCGCAAAGATGCTCGTTGGGGCCTGGTGCATATTCACGGTCCGCGACTTAGTGCCGGAGATGCGGTGGGCAATTTGCTGGGAGGCCGTTTTGGCCGGAGTCCTCGTTTTTGCGATATGGGTCGGCCTGGATCCGTATTATCCCAAGCTCGAATTGCTTTTCAAAGCCGGTGAACCGTGGAATCCCTTTAAACAATTCGGTGCTGACTCGAGCCAGGGTTGGTTTTTTGTTGTCGTGCGCACCATTGGTTCGGCGTTAGTGGTCCCCCCTCTGGAGGAGGTGTTTTACCGTTCATTTCTTTATCGCTATTTCGTCCGGCTGGAATTCACGGCGATGCCCTTCAAACAGTTGCATTGGCTTTCGTTGGTGGTGACCTCCCTGCTGTTTGGCCTGGCGCATTATCAATGGCTGGCCGGATTCTTTTGTGGGCTCATTTATCAGGCGCTGGTCATTCGCAAGAACCGACTCGGCGATGCGATGACTGCCCATGCCATTACCAATTTTCTGCTCGGCTGTTGGATTGTGTGGAAGGGCGCCTGGCAGTTTTGGTGATCCTGAATCGTCCTCGTTCGTCCTCGTCGAAATTGGGTAAAGGGCTCGAGGACGGGCAGTCGGAGTATTCAGCCTCAATCTTTGCGCAAGTGAACAATCGTCGCCCCCCACCCGCCATATTCCGGGTGGTCCAGGGTGAAGGAAGTCACATCCGGGTGTTTGGTCAGGATCGAATGCACGGTGCGCTGCAACTGGCCAATGCCTTTGCCGTGGATAATCCGCACTTGATAAATTCCTCGCTCGCGGCACGCGGCGAGGTAATCTGGCACAAGTTCGCCAATGTCCCGCGGTTTGAATGTATGCAGATCCAGGATGCCATCAATGGGTAATTGGATCGGATCGTCCATGCCCTAGAACTCATCTTTTAAACTCCGACGCAGGGTTCCTTTGGTAGGGACGGCTCGCCGAGCCGTCAGCTTTTCGACACAAAATGGGACCGACCAGCTCGGCGAGCCGGCCCTAACAATTATGAGATGGATTGTAATCAAAGGATTGCTTTCAAAGGGATTGCTTCCCCTTGCTTCTGTTCTAAGATACAGCATCGACCTTACAATCCGGCAAGCTGAATTATCTGATGCTGCGGTGGTTGCGGAGTTCAATCTGCGACTGGCCGAAGAAACCGAAGGGATTCGGCTAGTTCCCAACCGTGTGGCGGAGGGAGTTGCCGCCATCCTCGCTGACGCGAGCAAGGGGCTCTATTACCTCGCTGAAGTCGACGGACAAGTCATCGGTCAGGTAATGATCACCTACGAATGGAGCGACTGGCGCAATGGCAACTTATGGTGGCTTCAGAGTGTCTATGTAAGAGAAGACTTCCGCCGGCGCGGCATTTTTCGCGCGCTGTTTCAGCACCTCCAGAAATTGGCGCGCAGCCGCCGCGATGTTTGCGGGCTTAGACTTTACATGCATTCGGAAAATGTCCGTGCGCGTAATTCGTATCAACAGTTGGGAATGAAACCGACCAAATACGAAGTGTTTGAGATGGAGTTCTCGGAACCGTAACACTCGGATGCCGATGGTTGGACATTTATGAGCAATTGCTCTCGCTTCTGGGTAGGCATGACGCTGCTGGGGATGGTATTTTGCGGTCGCGCAGAAGACCCCGCCAAATTACGGAGCGAAGTTCAGTCGCGCATCGACAAGGATTATCCCGATTTGTTTGCGATCTATAAGCATTTCCATTCCCACCCGGAACTCTCATTCCAAGAGCAGATGACCTCGGCACGTCTGGCCGAGGAATTGACCAAGGCCGGCTACGAAGTGACGGCAGGCGTGGGTAAATACGGAGTGGTGGCGATTTTTCGGAACGGTTCAGGGCCGACTGTCTTGGTGCGCTCGGACCTGGATGGGTTGCCTGTAAAAGAGCAAACGGGTTTGCCCTATGCCAGCATCGAACTCGCCAAGGACGCTGCGGGCCAGTCGGTCCCGGTTATGCACGCATGTGGTCATGATTGCCATATGGCATGCCTCATCGGCACGGCCCGTTTGCTGATGGCTCTAAAGAGTCATTGGCGAGGAACCCTGGTTCTAATCGGCCAACCGGCAGAGGAGAAGGTTGGCGGTGCCCGAAATATGCTCGCCGACGGGTTGTTCCGCCGGTTTCCAGTGCCGAATTTTTGTCTTGCGTTGCACGATGATGCCGAGCTGCCGGCGGGCACGATCGGTTACACCTCCGGTTATGCAATGGCGAACGTCGATTCGATCGATATCCTGGTGCATGGTGTTGGTGGTCATGGCGGATATCCGCACAAAACTAAAGACCCGGTCGTACTGTCCGCCGAAATCGTTCTCGCGTTGCAAACTATCATTAGTCGCGAGGTGCGTCCCGGCGAGCCGGCGGTCATCACCATCGGTTCGATTCATGGCGGAACGAAGCGCAACATCGTTCCTGACGAGGTTCGATTGCAATTAACCTTGCGTTCCTACACCGACGAAGTGCGCAAGCAGCTCTTGGAAGCAATTAAGCGAGTCGTTCGCGGTCAGGCTCTGGCCGCGGGTATTCCGGAGGACCGTCTGCCCGAGGTCAAACTGGATGACGAAACTTCCCCGGCGACCTACAACAATCCGGAACTCACAAGCCGGATTGTAGCTGTGTTCAAAAGCTGGTTTGGTGAACAGAACGTGATCCGCAAGGAGCCTACCATGGGCGGAGAAGATTTTTCGGAGTACGGTCGCACGACGGAAAAGATACCGATACTCATGTTCAATGTTGGGGGCGTTAACCCTGAGGCGTTTCAGCAAAACAAATCTTCTGGAAAACCGTTGCCCTCGCTGCATTCGCCGTTTTGGGCGCCAGTGCCTGAGCCCACGATCAAAACCGGGGTTACCGCAATGACCGCCGCCGTGCTCGAGTTGATGCGATGAAGCGTATAGTCGGGCATATCCTCTGGATTGTTGTTGCGCTTCTGGGGGCCTGGGCCTACGGGACATTGGCTTGGCATCGCGGCGAGCACATCAACTCGGTTTTCATTCTCATCGCCGCTCTCTGCAGTTATGCGATCGGATATAGGTTTTATTCCAAGTGGATTGCCGTCCGGGTGCTGGCTCTTGACGATCGACGGGCTACTCCATGCGAGGTTCACGATGACGGCAAAGACTTTGTCAAAACTAATAAGTGGATTGTCTTTGGCCATCACTTCGCGGCTATTTCCGGTCCTGGACCCCTGGTGGGGCCGGTACTGGCCGCCCAATTCGGTTACCTGCCAGGAACCCTCTGGATTTTGATCGGCGTAACTCTTGGGGGTGCGGTTCAGGACTTTGTTGTGCTGTTTTGTTCCTTGAGAAGGAACGGAAAGTCTCTCGGGCAAATGGTCAAAGAAGAATTGAACACCCCCGCGGGCCTGGTTGCGATGCTGGCGATTCTGGCGATTTTGATTATTCTCCTGGCGGTTCTCGGTTTGGTGGTCGTTAAAGCCCTCGCTGAGAGCCCCTGGGGTGTTTTCACCGTCAGTGCAACTATTCCGATCGCGATGATCATGGGCGGATATCTGCGATTTTGGCGCGTTGGCAAAGTTATGGAGGCATCGGTTTTTGGCGTGCTCTGTTTATTGCTCGCGGTTTGGGGTGGAAAAATCGTGCACCAGAATCCAGAGCTTGCCCGAGTATTTGGCTTGAGGGATATCAATCTGGCCCGGTCGATTATCGTGTATGGCTTTGCCGCTAGCGTGCTCCCCGTTTGGCTGCTCCTGGCTCCGCGTGATTATCTCAGCACGTTTATGAAGCTGGGCACCATCTTCGCCCTCGCCCTGGGCATTTTTGTTGTACTGCCTCAGTTGCAGATGCCCGCCGTTAGCCGCTTTATCGATGGTTCAGGACCCGTTGTAGCCGGGAAAGTTTTTCCTTTTTGTTTCATCACCATTGCGTGCGGAGCCATCTCCGGCTTTCACACATTGATTGCCAGCGGCACCACACCAAAGCTCATCACGCGAGAATCCTATGCGCGCCCAATCGGCTACGGAGCAATGTGCCTGGAATCGTTAGTGGCCATTATGGCGTTGATTGCCGCCTGCACCCTGCAGCCGGGAGTTTATTTGAGCATGAACATGAAAGGAGAGCCGCTCGCGACAGCAGCGAAAGTCACCGAAGCAGGCTTCCCGGTGACCGTTAGCGAAATGGATCAGATTGCGCATCAGATAGGGGAGAGGACGCTGTTTGGAAGGACGGGCGGTGCAGCGACGCTGGCGGTTGGCATGGCCCAGATTTTCTCCAAAGCCGTTAAGGGTCGCTGGCTCGATTTGTGGTATCACTTCGCGATCATGTTTGAAGCCCTTTTTATTCTGACGACGATAGATGCCGGAACGAGGGTGGGGCGATACCTGCTGCAGGATCTCCTGGGCCAAATCTGGCGCCCACTCGGGGAAACCGGCAGTACCTTGGCCAATGCGCTGGCCAGTGTCCTGGTGGTTGGGGCCTGGGGTTATTTTCTTATTCAGGGAGTTCGGGATCCGCATGGCGGCATCAATTCCCTTTGGCCTCTCTTTGGCATCGCTAACCAAATGCTGGCAGGGATCGCCCTCTGTTTGGCAACAACGATACTCTTAAAGATGGTGCTGACGCGCTCACGTCAAACGCCGGCTCAACCTGAACCGCCGCCTCAGAGTCTGCCCACTAAAACCATGGCCCCCGTCGTGGGGTTGACCTTGATCACCTTCATCCCATTGATTTGGCTGCTCATGGTTACACTCACTGCCGGTACCGAAAAAATCTGGCACAGCGATCCGAGCATCGGTTTTTTAGCCCAGGCCAGGGTTTTGAACGAAAAACGGGTGGTGTTGGAACGTGAGGTCATGCTGGCAAACACGAGCAGTGAAACCAGCGCACGACGAAATGCCGAGGCAGCACTCACCGAGAATCGGGTTTTGCATTTCAATTGCCTCCTCGATGCAGCCGTTGCCGGACTGTTCCTGTCGCTAATTGCCACCATCGTCCTGCTCAGTGCCAGGGAGTGGTGGCTTCTGCTTTCAGGTCGCAAACCGGCGACCCTGGCTGAAAACCAACCGGTTTGGCTTCCGGTCTATGCGGTCGCCGGAGGGCGCCCTCCTAATCTGGCAGGCCTCGCCCTTTTGGGCTTCGCCTTGGCGAAAGAACTTTCGGGTGAAGCCCAACTGGAACGAGCCCAGGACATGGCCTTGCAGGCACACCCCGGCGAACTACTACCGGGGTTGGCCAAAGGAAAAACCACAAACGCCCGGGTCGAACGACAACTTTACGTCGAGATAACCAAGCGCCGCTTTGACGGCGTGAGGCGTTGCTGCTGAAGTCGTCCGAACTAGTTTAACGTGAAATCGCCCAGCGGTCAGACCAGCTTGGAAATTCGGGATGCACGCCTGTTTACGGGACGCGCCGTGATGATTGTTTGCGCGTTCGGGCTGCTCCTGGTGATTCCCGTGGTGGGCGCGATGTTGGTGGTGAGTTCGTTGCAATTGGGATTCTGGACGGCACTCATTCCACTGCTGACCATTTGTGCGGCTACCTTGTTTCTGCCGTTTGGTTTTGGGAATACTTATGTCACCAGACTGGTCGGTAATCTGAAGGCTGCCCGTACCAACGATGCCAACTCCTTTATCGTCCAGATCACTTTCATCCCCAGGATACGTTCGGGACTTAGGGCGATTCTCGAGGACGCCGACGACATCGGCGTGATTATCCTGAGCGGCTCCGAATTGGTTTTTGAAGGCGATTCAGTTCATTTTTCCATCCCGTATTCACAGCTCGCCGGCGTGCGCCTCGAGACGATTGGTTTGCGCGGCTTGTTTGTTTATCCCTGCGTGGCGGCATCGGTTTCTGGCTTGACGGGCCTAACCAGTTTCAAGATTGCTGATCGCGCCGGCTGCTTCCTGCCGGCCTCCAGGAAAAGAACGCGAAACCTTTATCGACGTCTGCTCGCGGGTTTGAAAATCTGAGGACGAAAACTACGCCGCTGGGGTCTGAATCGGAACAGCGGGCACGTAAATGGTGAACACACTCCCTCGCTCCAGATCGCTATGAACATGGAGCGCGCCTCGACTCTCTTTGATCAGGCGTTGGACGATGTTAAGCCCCAAACCGGTCCCGTTGCGAGGCCCTTTCGTGGAGAAATAAGGTTGGAATATTTTGGGGAGGATCTCCGGTGGTATCCCAGGACCAGTGTCCCGAACCGAAAGCACCAGCAGGGGAGGCAAATTGTCGAAGTTCTCCACATTCAGCAGCCGCTCTTGCGGACCATCCTTGAAGCCCGTCAGTTCCAAGGGCTGATGGACGATAGTTCCCGAGATCTCCACCGCATGAGCGGTCGAAGTGCATTGAAAAGCGTTTACCGTGAGATTGAGCACCACCTGAATGAGATCCGTGCCGTTCATCCGCACCGCAACGTCTTCGGCTAGCGGGCGTATGGTAAATTCGTGATTCTGACGGCTCGGATGGACTCTCGCCAAATGATTGAGATCATTCAGGAGCTGGTTGACTCCTACTCGGGGAGCTTCATCGGATTGCCGGCGAAGAAAACTGAGATACCGACGTGAGATATCAATGCAATTGGTGACCTGCCGGGTGATGGTTTTCAGCCTGTCTTTGATGAATTCCAAGTCTTCCATCTCCAAACGTGAAGCGTTACCCACTCGTTGGTTGAGGAGTTGGACGAAACCCGAGATGACCGTCAGAGGTCCATTAATATCGTGAATGATGCTGGCGTAAATCTCACCCCGAGTATGCGCCATCTGTTCTTCGATTTTTTGATCCTGGAGTTCGGCGAGCAAAACCTGTAACTGTTCGGCATTATTATGGATCTCGCCCTCGAGCGTACGCCGCTGCATCGCATTGGCAACGGCCGCGCGCATGGTACTTACGTCGAACGGTTTATTGATGTAATCGCAGGCCCGTAATCGCAGCGCCTGGCGCATTGTGTCGGTCGTTTCGAACGCCGTCATCATGACTACCTCGATCCCCGCGGACACGTACTTAAGCCGTTCGAGAACCTCGATCCCGGACATGCCGCTCATGCGAATATCCAATATGGCGACATCGATTTTGTGACTTTGCGCCAGTGAAATTGCCGACGGGCCATCGCTCGCCATCAGGATTTCGTAGTCGTCCTTAAAGATCACCCGCAGCGATTGGCGAGGCCCATCCTCGTCATCGACTATCAGGAGTGTCCCTTTGCGGTTTCCGGGCGCTGCGCTGTCCGCGAAAGGCGTAGATGTCTCCAATGAGGTGACGGTGGAGATCGTCATGCGTCATTACGGCTGTCAAACCGGTAATTCACAAGATTATACTGTCACAAGATTATACTGGAGCCACGCCAGGCATCTTACAGGAGGAATACCTGACGACAAGAAAAAACCCCACGCAAAGTCCGACTCAGTTGGTCGTACGAAATCCCTCCAGGTAGCGCCCCAGCAATTCTGCCTGGTCGCGTGTCAAATGAGCCTTCTTCGTCATCTTTGTCATCCACAATCGCCACTCCATGTCGGAGTATTGCGCCGGCGCATATAGCTTGTGGCACCGGACACATTTGTTGAGACACAAATTGGCGCCGCGATCGACTTCTGCCGGGGAGAGATCCGGCCGGGGAGCGGGTCTCGCATCCACCGATAGAATCTGTTTTGGCGTGTGCACCGTTGGGGGCCCGGCGCGGCAACCAAGGTCCCAACTGACCAACAGCGCCAACGAAACACAACCTGTGAGCGCTCGGCGCATTAGAGGGAGAGGGAAAACAGTAATCGGACGTTCAACCGCTCATGGCCTTCCAGTTCCAGCCACGAATTCCCATCCGGGTTACCCTGGAAATTAGCGCCATAGATCTGTGGCATAACACTCAGCGCCGCCCACCACTTCTCATGCCGATAGCTGAGAACGGGTCCCACATAAAGTGCCGTATTCTCCCACAACGAATAATCCGGCAGCTCGTTATGATCGCGCAACTCCACCCCTAACGACCAGTTCTTGCCAAGGTTGCGTGCAATCGCTAAATCCGCCTCGAGCTCACCTTCCACGCTGTTGAGGTTATCGGACCATTCCGTAGCGTGAACAAGATTGAATGCCCACTTCCATTCTCCCATCCATTGCCCCAGGATGAGTTTCTCCTCCACTTCGGCCTCGTCCCCGGAGAACCGAGGCTCCAGATACAGCGTCAGACCCACCGCGTGCTTGGCAGGATTCAGCACCATGTAACGGTTCTCCAGCGAGACCCCTTGAAACTTAAACTCAGATACAGTTACAGGAGGGTCTTGGCTGTGATCCTTAAAACTTTCATTGGCGAAATTAAGATACAACGAAAGGCTATAGTTATCGGTCACGCCGTACTCAAGTTCCTCGCGAAGTTCCCAGAGATTGTAATTGCCCTGTTTGACCTCGGCGTCACTGGTTCGCTGCGTTCGCAAAGTAATCCACTGCTCGAACTCCATCCCGCCTTGAGGCAGAACTTCAGGTTCATAGGTGTAGGTGAAACGGCGCTCGTCGGCCTGTGCGATGCCCAGGCCCACACTGCAGCCCGCAATGGCTGCCCACACTCTGGCATTGGTAGTCATTCCGATTTCGATTGGGTTAGTTAAGAATGTAAAATCGTAACGGGGCCATATTGAGACACAATCTCAATATGGGCTCAACCTTTTTTGTCCAACAAATGACATTTCTTGGCTGAAGCAGCCGCTGCACTAGCGGCGAAATAGCCGTCGCCAACCAGCGTGGTTCCTCGTGGAGGACAGCCCCGGCACGCCGGCGCTCTCTTTGATTACCAGAGATTGGCCTTAAGCCTGAAGCGTGACGTCGGATTCGAGCGGGAGGGAAATGCGAACGATGCCGGCGTGGCCCGTTTTGGGACCGACAATTTCCAGCTTGCCATGGTGGGTTTCGACAATTTTGCGGCTAACTGTCAATCCCAACCCCAACCCAACATTGCGCGTCGTAAAGAATGGTGCGGGAGCCTTCTGCATCGCTTCCGGAGTGAAGCCGGCGCCATTATCCTGAACCTCGATCTGCAAAGCGGAATGACCCTGGCCGTTAGCCTCAGTGTGAAGACGCACACCGATTTTGGGATCAGTTGGATTGGCTTGCAGCGCGTTGAGCATCACCTCCGCCAGCGCGTGTTTAAGCGCGGCACGATCGCCGTTGAGGACAATCGGTTTGTTGGCGTTGTCGTAACGGAGTTGGGCGGACTTGACGGGTTGGTATTTGCAGGCTTCCTGATAAGCCTCTTCGATGAGCGGAGCCAAGGGAAATGATTCCTGCGTCGCGAGATTGTCGCGGGCCAGAAAGCGCATTTGATTGATGAGTCGATTAACGCGTTTGACTCCGTCGGCGAGGGCCAGTTCAAGCGAGGCCCGAAATTCCGGATCCTTCCACTTATCACTGAGCAACTGCTGATGCGTCGAGAGGGGGACCATGGCGTTGCCGATTTCATGCGTCAAGCGATCCGCCATTGCCCGGATGAGACGGAGATTGGCTGTTTCGATTTCCAGCCGGCGCAGTTGTTCGCTTTGAGTGAGGTCTTCGGCCATCAAAAGAGCCGAAGCGGGTAAGCCTTCTTTTTGGCGTTGGAAGGGGACAATATTGATATTGTAAATATTCCCGGGGGCATCCTCTGGCTGGTATTTGAAATTCGATATCCCGGCCCCGGTTCTGAGCACCTGAAAAATCTTGGCCCCAAGCACCTGCGGCAAATCGCTAAAGTCCATATCGCCGGTACGGCGCTCGGTTCGACCAAAATAACGACGTGCTGTTTTGTTGGCGTGCAGAATGATCAGGTCGCGGCTGACGACGACGCAGGCGCTGCTGAGCTCGCGGAGGATATCAGCCAGCATTTCGTGATTGGCAACCGCCTGGTCGTGAAGCCAGATGTTCTTAATGCCAAGGCCGAGTTGTTCCAGCAGGTTAAAGATGAGTTCGAGCTCCGAATTGAGCAACGGTTCGCCGGTGATTCGGCCATCGAACACGGCGACCCCCAGCACCGATTCGCGATCCAAAATGGGGACCGCTACCTGGACCCCGAGCAGCTCGAATTCTTTCTGGGCTTCGACATCGGCTCGGATTTCCTCACTTTGGCGACGCAATATGCGAGCGAGGCGGAAGACATGGCCGCCAAGTCCGGTTTCAAACGAAAGTTCGAAATGCTCCAGGAGACTATGAGAAAGGCCTATCGCGCAGGCGGCCCGCAAACGCTTGTTATCTCCCGGACTGGCACTGAGGCCAAAGGAGCCAGTTGGCTGCCGCAGAAATATCGCCGCGCGATTCACTGCCACCAATTCACGAAGGAGCAACAAAAACTGCTCGAGCATCGCTTCGGCATTCAGTGAGTGCGTCAGAATCCCCGAAAATTTGCTGAAAAATCGCAACGCTTGTGCGCTATTCGGAAGTAACGCCGACTCCTGAACACGCGTAAAATCAAATTGCTGGGGCGAAGGGCTGACGACCACCGCCGGCACTGGAGAAGCCTGTGGGGGCGTCCAAAGCCGCTCGAGCAAGGCGGAAAGGAGTCTGGGCTTAACCGGTTTGCCAAGCACGTGCGAGACACCCTGAAGATAGGCGTCTTCCTCCCACTCCCATTTGTGGCTTCCGGTGTAAATGATGAGCGGACACTTAGGGGCGCGATGGCGCAGCTTTTCGACCGCCCACAACCCTTGGACGCTGGTCTGCTCAAGGTCGAGGATGCAGGCATCGACTAGCCCGTGTGTCAGCAAGGGTTCAGCCTCTTCCAGACTGGCGCGATGGATTACCCGGCACTGCTCAGGACTAACTCCCGCGCGTACTGCTTCTGCCAAATCAGGATGCTCGGCCAGAACCAACAACGTCTTCATGTCACACTTGCCTGGACCCCTGTCGCAAGCGCCGCGCTAGAAGCTGCACGCACTGCTCTCCGCCCCGATAGTGGGAGCTACTCGGGCCCCCGCAGCGACGCTGTTGTCGCCTGGCTGGAAAACGCTTCTTCTGCCGGCCACCACGCTCACGAGATGATGCATAAGCTTGCCTGTGGGTCAACTCTGTTCACCGCAACATCTAACAGCCTCGCATTGAGAGACTCAACCACGGAGAATACTGATTTTTGCCTTCGGTCCAATTCGCGCGACAGCCCAAGGGAATCTCTGGGGCCGAACGCTTTGCGAAGGTCGAGCTGGGCGTAGCTCCGCGAGGCCCAAACATTTAGCCCCTCGTGTGGCCTCGCTGAGCAGTGCGGAGCTCGGCCTTCCGAATCCTGCGGATAAGCTTACAAGCCGCTTTGAAGGGACGGCTTACGTTGTGTCCTCAGAGGCAGGGGCTTGCGATAACGACCTATTCCGTGGAAATGAGTTTTTCCCAAAGAGTGTCGCTCAGGAGGACCTTGTGCAGAAATTCAGTGTCGCTTTGACTGATGGTCGGACTCTGAGCCGGATTGAGGGGCAAGCGGATCGTAAACGTCGTGCCCTGACGGTCGCCGCTCCGTGCATCGATTCGGCCGCCATGGTGATGGACGATGAAGTAACACGCCATTAAATGAATGCCGTACTCCATTGGGCTGTCGCTCCTAACCACAAAGGGATCAAAAACAAGTCGTAGAGCTTCTTTGGGCAGCCCAGGGCCGTTATCTTTGACTTGGATCTCAATCTGTTTCTCGCCGGAAGGGCTTTCCAGGAGCGCTGCTGCGAAACTAATCGAGCACCCGGGAGGCAGGGTCGCCAGTTCGTCCTTCAGGAGCAACTCGAATAACCGGTAAATTTTTGGCTTATCCACATTGAGAGCCGGGAGCGAGGCCGAGATGTGGTTTTGCACCTGAATTTGCTTTGAAGTAAAACTGGGCTGCAAGGAGGCGATGGTTTCACCAATGGTGTCCTTTAACGAGACCTGGTCGGTGAATTGGAAGGCGGGCGTTTCGGACGCAGTCCAAAGGTCCTTCAGCATGTTATTAATCTTTTCGATCTGACCCTGCACGTTCTGATAGTATTCTTTCCAGAAATCGGGGTTCCGCAAACCCTCTAAATCAAGCTTTTCTTCTTCCATCTTTGCCGGAGCCAAATCGAGGAAGGTTTTAACCGCCACGAGGGAGTTGCGAATGTGATGACTCAAGCCCGCCGCCAGCAACCCGAGGCTGACGATCCGATCGGCAATCATCATATTGTGCAGGACAGACATTTTTTCCCGCAGCAACTGGTCGCGCTCACGCTGCACCATAAAGAACTCCAAACCGCGTTTGAGCGTATTTTCGAGCTGCGGCGGGTCCCATGGCTTGGTGACGTACTTATAAATCGCGCCGGTATTGACCGCGGCGATAGCTGCCTCCATATCGGCGTAGGCCGTGGCCAGAATGCGTATAATCCGCGGGCGGAGTTGCCGGGCTTTTTCGAGCAGCCAAACCCCCTTCTCGCCCGGCATGCGCTGATCGGTCATCAGTAACCCAACCTCGTCCTTGTGTTGCTCGAGGAGCTTAAGACCATCCTGCGCGTTGGTCGCCGTGAAGATGCGGAACTGCTCCTCGAACGCACGGACGAAGTACTTCAACGACTTTTCTTCGTCATCGACGTAGAGAATCGCGTATTTTTTATGATCGTAAAAATGGTCCATAACCGGGCTTCAACCTCATGTCATCTCACCCTTTGGCCGGAAACTCCAGTGTAAACTCGCAGAATTTGCCGGGCTCTGTACGCACCCCGATACGGCCTTCGCAATCCTGCACGATCCGGTAACAAATCGACAAACCCAGGCCCATGCCCTGCCCAACATCTTTGGTGGTGTAAAACGGATCGAAAATCTTGTCGAGATGCTCATTGCTGATGCCGATGCCATTATCGCGTACGATTAGGATGCTCTTGCCGGGTTCGACGCGGCTTTCAACCGTGATTGTCGGTTTTTCGCCGTCAAAGTTCTTATTCTTCAGGGCATCCAAGGAGTTCTGCAATAAATTCACCAATACATGGATCAGCTTATTTTTGTTGGCCCAGATGGTTTGATGTTCGGTAAGTTTTTGTTCGATCTGGACCTTGTCTTTCCACTCGTTGCTTAGAAAGCGCAACGAGGCATTGACGACATCCGCAATCTCGACCTGATCACGGCTTTCGGTCTCCGGATGCGTGAACATCCTCAGGTCCGAAACTATGTTCTTCACACGGACAATGCCATCTTCGACATCTTTGAGGATCTCCATGTATTCTTCCTGCTGGTCGGGGGCGAGGTGCTTGCCTTTGTTTCGAAGAGTAAACAGTCCGGTGGTGGCGAAATTCAGAGGATTGTTGATCTCATGAATGATGCCGGCGCTCATGCGTCCGAGGGAGGCTAATTTTTCAGACTGTACCAATTGGGTCTCGGTCTCTTTGAGTTGCTCGATGGTCGATTCCAGAACCTGGTTTTGCTTGGAGACCTTTCGCTGGTATTGATGTGACTCCACCAGGTTCTTAATCCGGACACGAAGTTCGGTCGTCGAAAACGGTTTGGCAAGGAAATCGCTCGCGCCGGCTGAAAGGGCGGCCAGCTTGGTTTCCTCATCAGCGCGAGCCGTCAGCAAAACAATTGGGATGCTCTGCGTAGGCGTGTGTTCACGGATTTCGCGGCACGCTTGCAAGCCGTCCTTTTCCGGCATCATCATGTCCAGCAGTATGATGTCCGGCAAAAACTGGCTGGCCTTCTCCACAGCTTGCTGTCCATCAACTGCCTCCAGGACGCGGTAATGACTGCTCAATTGTGATTTCAAAAAGCGCAGCATATCCGGTTCATCATCAGCGACCAGAAGCGTAGGTTGGTTTCCATTGCGTGAGACCTCGATGGGCCGCAGCGTCTCCTGCACGGGCGTGAGCGCTGGAAAGAGTTCGGCGCGCCGATAGAGATTGGCCAGCCATTCCTCAGAGGTGACGCTGCCGCCAGACGCACTGCTGGA
>Ga0310810_10005519_pt1 | contig 14158 bp, 13 predicted proteins | sample NCmetagenome_FD_207641 | JGI IMG/M metagenome (GOLD analysis project Ga0310810, IMG submission 207641) | Soil microbial communities from experimental microcosm in Duke University, North Carolina, United States - NC | ecosystem: Engineered > Artificial ecosystem > Soil microcosm > Unclassified ... | reverse complement strand
CGCCGCCGTAATGGCGGAATTCGTTGCGGCACTCGAAATGCGCCGCCGAGCCGACGATGACCGGCGCGCCGCTCTCCGGGATGATGTGGTCGACATCGACAAACTTGTCGTCGGCCTGCTTGGCGAATTTGTTGGAAAGCTCGATCTGGTCGTAGGCGAGAATATTCACGCAGAAATGCGGGCTTTCCTGAAAAGCCGGCAGGCTCTGCGCGTAAAGCGAGCTGCTCCACAGCACCAAGGGCGGGTTCAGCGACACCGAGCTGAAGGAATTGGCGGTCATGCCGTGCGGTTTGCCGTCGCGGTCGCGGGTCGTGATAATCGTGACCCCGGTTGCGAAGGAGCCGAGCGCGTTGCGCAGCTCGCGGGTGTTGAAGCCCTCGGCCGAGGTGCTGTGCACCAGCGCCTGGTGGCTGCCGGGAAGATCCTTTGACACTGCCATTCCCCGAACCCGCTATATCGTCGCGTCGGGCGAGAGGCCGAGCGCCACGCGGCCGTACATCGCGCCGTTGATGTCCCAGTTCAGCACGTAATGCGCATTCGCGGCATGGACGTCGCGGAACGCGCGCTGCAGCGGGTTCCGTGCATAAATTGCGCCGCCGCCGGTCGCCTGGAACAAGACGTCGACCGCCTTCGTGCACAAGGTCGCGGCATAGGCGCCGTCGCGCCGGTAGCGGGCCCGCTGCTCGAGGCTCGGCACATTGCCCTCTTCGACGATGCGGGTCGCCTCGTCGCAATCGCCGAGCATGACGGAGCGCGCGGCATCGACGACCGCGCCGGCCTCGCCGAGATGGATCTGCAAGGTCACGAAATCGGCGAGGTTGCGCCCGGTGTAGTAGCTGGTGCGCGTCTTTGTCGTTTGCGTGAAATACTCGATCGCGCCCTGGGCGATGCCGAGCGAGACGCCGGCGATACAGAACGCGAAGAGGCTGATCGCCGGCAATTGATACAGCACCGAGGAGTTGACGCCGCTGCCCGGGTTGGGGCCGCCGGTGATCTCCCTGACCGCCACGGAGCGGTATTCCGGCACAAATACGTCGTCGACCGCGACATCCTTGCTGCCTGTGCCGGCCAGACCGATGACGTGCCAGGTATCGATGATCGTGAAATCGCTGGCCGGCAGCACGAAGATGCGCGGCTCGTTGATGCCGGCCTCCTGGTCATGGACGATCGCCCCGATGAGGCACCAGCTCGCCGCATCGACGCCGCTCGAAAACGGCCAGCGGCCGGTCAGGCGATAGCCGCCGGGCGCCGGGGTGGCGCGGCCGCGCGGGAAGATCAAGGCCGAGCCGATCAGGTTGTCCGGCGACTCGCCCCAGATCTCGTCCTGAGCCTGTTTCGGCCACATCCCAAGCAGCCAGTGATGCGCCGCGAGATTGGCCAGGACCCAGCCGGTCGAGCCGTCCCCCCGGCTGATGACCGAACCCAGCTCGACGATCGAGCGGAACGGCAATTCGCTGCCGCCGACCCGGCGCGGCTGCAGGATGCGGAACAGCCCGCTGCGGTGCAGATCCTCGATCGTTTCGTCGGGCAGGCGGCGCAGCTCCTCGGCCTTGCCGGCGCGCTCGCGCAGGACGGGCACCAGGGCCTCGGCGCGTTGCAGCAGCTCCGGAAATTCCGGCGGACCCCCGCCCCTGCCGCGATCTCGGCGATCCTGCTTCGCCTCGGCCATGCCCAACCTCATTCTCTCGCCGGCCTATCCCGCCGGCGGCGGCCCACTTTACCCGCGGCGCTGACGCGCGGCGAGATGGTCGATAATGTGGCGGCCCGGCGGCAGGGATGCGGCCGGCGCGCGGCTGAGGCGCGGGTTCAGGGCCGGGGAGGGCAATGATGATCTACATGGTCGAAATGGATTTCCCGCATCCGGAGCGCCTCCAGGAGTGGCATGCCTGGTACCTGGCGCATATTCGGGTGCTGCTGAGCGTGCCGGCTTTCCGCGCCTCGCAGCGGTTCCAGGCGATCCACCCGGCGCCCGCGCCCTACCTCGCTTTGCATGAGGTCTCCGGGCCCGAGATGTTTGAGAGCGCGGCCTATCGCGACCGCGGCGGGCCCGCCTCCACCGGCGAATGGCGCGAATTGCAGACCAATTGGCGCCGCAACCTGCTCGACGGCATCGACGAGACGCCGGACGTGCCGTCCGACAGCCAGGTGATGCTGCTGGAGGGAGCGCGCGATGTCGCGTTGCCGCCCGGCATCGAGGTGAGGTGGCTGCGCGGGATCGGGCTCGACCGCACGATCGAAGAATGCGGCCTCGCGGTGCTGAGCGACCCGGCGCCAATGCTCGACCTGGCCCGCCGTGACCCGCGCGTTCGCCTTTATCGGCCGATCAGCGATAAGATTCGTTCACGGTAATAAACAAACGGGACGCGGAGCAATGCCGAAGAAGCGTTTGGTCGTGTGTTGCGACGGAACCTGGAATAACGCCGATTCCTCGCAGGACTTCACCAATGTCGTGCGCATTGCGCGCGCCATCCGGGCAGACGCGGCGGTGCCGCAGATTGTGTATTATCATTCCGGGGTCGGCACCGGCGGCGATCTGTTCGACAAATTCGGCGGCGGGGCGCTGGGGCTCGGTTTGTCGCGAAACGTACGCGACGCCTACGCCTTTCTGGCCAACAACTATTGCGATGGCGACGAGATCTCGCTGTTCGGTTTCTCGCGCGGCGCCTACACGGCGCGCAGCGTCGGTGGGCTGATCGGCTGGGCCGGCTTGCTTCACAAGGGCGACATGGACGACTTCACGCTGCTGTGGGAAGGTTATCGCCGCCGCCACCAGCCAGGCCAGCGCGACGTCCGTCTCGATTTTCCGGATCGCCACGACATCGTGCCGATAAAGTGCATCGGCGTGTGGGATACGGTCGGCGCGCTCGGCATACCCGGCCATTTGGATGACCCGGTCGCTCGGTTCTTTCAATTTCACAACACCGATCTTGGCGTACGTGTCGAGAATGCCTTTCATGCGCTCGCGATCGATGAACACCGCGAGGATTTCATCCCGACCTTGTGGACCAAGGATCCTCAGGCGCCGAATACCCAGAACGTGGAGCAGGTGTGGTTCGCCGGCGCGCACGCCAATATCGGCGGCGGCTACGAAGAGCACGGCCTTTCGGATATCTCGCTGGCCTGGATGGCGGATCGCGTCGCGCCGTTTCTCGATCTCGACCCGAGCTATCTCGAAACCCGGCAGGATCGCCGCGACGCCTGGGCGATGGGCCGCATCTACAACTCGGCAACCGGCCTGTTCGGGTTGAGGGACAAGGTCGATCGCCCTGTCGAGGCGAGCCTCGCAGCCGGCGCCAAGATCCATGAGAGCGTGGCCGTGCGTTTCACCGGGCCGATGGCCGAGGCCTACGATCCGCCGGCCTTGCATGGCGGGCCAAAGCCCGACGCCGTGATCGGGCTCGGCGCGATGGAGCAGCGATTGCGATGGCCTGCCGCGGATCCCGCTCACCTCGGGCGGGTCCGGAGTGCTGAGCCGGGGTTTTTTGACCGCCTCCTGCGCGATTTCGTAATCGGGTGAAAGCGTCCGCCCCGTTGCTGAAGTCACGCCGGCTCGGCACGGTGCTATAGTTTGACGCGGCGCCGCCATCCGGCCGCTGGAACAAAGATCGGGAGGAACGCGTCATGCCGAAATATCTGATCCATGCGTCCTATACGGCCGAGGGGCTGAAGGGCCTGCAAAAGGACAAGGCTTCCGGGCGCCAGCAAGCGGTCCGCCAAGTCGTGGAAGGCGTCGGCGGACGGCTCGAATGCATCTACTACGCGCTCGGCGAGGACGATGTCGTGATCATCGCCGATTTGCCCGACAATGTTGCGGTCAGCGCCGTGTCGCTAGGTGTTTCGGCGACTGGCTTCGTGCGCACCCGCACGACCGCCTTGCTAACCGTGGAAGAGGTGGACAAGGCGCTCAGCACCAGCATCAACTATCGGAAGCCGGGCGGCTGATCCCGATCTGAGCGGCCACAACGAGGAAGAGACGCATGATTATCGACACGCACGCCCACACCGTGCCGGGCACGATGCTCGACGCGCTGAAAAGCGAGCGCCGCCTCTTCCCCTCGGTGCGGCTGCATGCCGACGGCCCGATGCCGCGCCTGGAATTCGCCGCGGGCGGCCCCGGCCGGCCGATCCAGCCGCGGCTCTGGGATCTGGCCCAGCGCCGCGACTGGCTCAAACAGACGAGCGTCGACGGCCAGCTCGTCGGCGGCTGGACCGATGTCTACGGCTACGATCTGCCGGGCGAGGAGGGCGCCGATTGGGCGCGTTTCTACAACGAGCACATGCGAAAGGACGCGGCGGCGCTGAACACGGTGTTTCCGATCGCCACCGTGCCGTTGCAGGACGGGAAGCTCGCGGCCCGGGTGCTGGAGGAGGCGCTCGACGCCGGGTTTCACGGCGCGATGATCGCGACCCAGCCAAAGGGCGTCGGCGGCACTCTCGACGACCCCTCGGTCGATCCGTTCTGGGAGGTGGCGTCGGCGCGCGAGGCCGGGATCTTTCTGCATCCGCATTACATCTGCGGCGACGAGCGCCTCGCCGATTACGATCTGGTCAACGCGGTCGGCCGCCTCGCGGACACGACGATTGCCGCGGCGCGGCTGTTGTTCTCCGGCCACCTGACCCGCTTTCCTGGGGTGAAGCTGTTGCTGTCGCATGCCGGCGGCGCGCTCCCCTACGCGCTCGGGCGACTGAAGCGCAACCATGCGATCCATAAGGAATACGCCGATCCCGCTGACGGTTTTCGCCGGCTGTATTTCGACACCGTCTTGTTCGAGCCCCGCGCCTTGCGCTTTCTATGCGATGTCGTCGGCGCCGACCGCGTCATGCTCGGCTCGGATTATCCCTTCGGCATCGGCGATCCCGATCCTTGCGCGGTTGTCGAAGCAACGCCGCTGACTTCGCCCGAGCGCCGCGCGATTCTCGGCGAGACCGCGGCGCGCATCTTCCATGTCGAATGCGATTGCGGCGCCGCGGCGGGCGCCTGATACGTCTGAACAAAACGAGGGGAACGCGAATGGATCCGATCGTCGGCCGCGGCAAATACACCTACAAGGTGGATGAGAATTGGCAGCGCCCGCCTGAGTGGCTCGACATAAAGGCGTGTGCCGTTTCGGTCGATTCGGAAGACCGTGTTTACTGCTTCAATCGCAACGAGGCGCACCCAATCGTCATCTTCGACCGCGACGGCAAGTTTGTCGGCTCCTGGGGCGAGGGGCTGTTCCGCTTCCCGCATGCAATCCGGATCGTGCGCGAAAATGGACGCGATGTCGTCTGGCTGTGTGACGAGCACCACGAGCAATTCTACAAGTTCACTACCGACGGCAAATTGCTGCAGACGATCGGCGAGAAGGGCAAGCGCTCCGACACCGGCGTGCCGGAAGACGATCTCAGCTCGCAAGCTTGGCGCAAGGTGACGCATGGCGGAGGCCCGTTCAACCTGCCGACCGACATCGCCTTCGCGCCATCGGGCGAGATGTTTATGACCGACGGTTATGGCAACGCCCGCGTCCACAAATTCTCGGCCGACGCCGAATACCTGTTCTCATGGGGCGAGCCAGGCACCGCGCCCGGGCAGTTCAATCTGCCGCACGGGATCTGGGTCGACCGACGCGGCCGGCTGCTTGTCGCCGACCGCGAAAACGATCGCGTGCAGGTGTTCGATCAGAACGGCAAATTGCTGGAAGTCTGGCCGACCGAGCTGATCGGCCCGGCGTTCTTCTATGTCGACGCCGAGGACACGGCCTACATCCCGGAGCACAATGGCGGCTTTATCAGCATCCTGAATTTGGATGGTGAGCGCCTGGCGCGCTGGGGCGACGGACCGGTCAACCGCTCCTGCCATGGCATCTGGTGCGACTCGCGGCGCGATCTTTATGTCGTCCAGCCGGGCGAATGGACGCCGCGCGCGCGCCGCGTCGTCAAATACCATCGCCAATAAAGGCTGGGAGGCACAGCCGGTCAGACGGCCGGCTGCGGCCGCGTCAGCGCCGGCTCCAGAACCGCCCGATCGGGCGGGAAGATGATCGTCGCTCTGGTGCCGCGGCCGAGCGTGCTCTGCAATTCGATCGTGCCGCGGTGCAATTCCATGATGCCCTTGACGGCGGGCAGACCGAGGCCGGTGCCCTGATGCCGCCGACTCAATGAGCTGTCGACCTGCGCAAAGGGTTCGAGCACCCGGTTCAGATCCTCGGGCGCGATGCCGATACCCGTATCGGCGACGGTGACCGACAGACCGCGCTCGCGGTCGAACCGCCCGGAGATATCGACCCGTCCGCCCGCCGGGGTGAACTTCACCGCGTTGCTGACGAGATTGAAGAACACCTGCCGGGTCTTGCCCTCATCCGCCTGCAAGCGCGGCAGATCGGCCGGAAGATCGATGCCGACCGTGACCCCCGCCTTGTCGATTGGCGGGCCGCTGATCCGCACAACGGCCTCGATGACATCGCGCAAATCGAACACCTGCTCCTGCACTTCGAGCTTGCCGGCCTCGGCTTTTGTCACATCGAGGATTTCGTTGATCAGATTCAGGAGATGCGTGCTGCTGAAATGAATATCGGAGATGTAGGACCGGTAATGCGGGTTGTCGATCGGCCCCATCACGCCTTCTTTCATGATCTCGGTGAAGCCGATGATCGCGTTCAACGGCGTGCGCAGCTCATGGCTCATCGTGCCGAGGAATTCCGATTTGGCGCGGCTCGCGGCATCGGCCTGCTCCTTCGCCTGGCGCAATGCCGCCTCGTAACGGACGCGCTCGCTGATATCGCGCAAAACGCTGACGACTTCCGGCGTTCCCGTCGCGGGGTTTGTCGAGCGCGTCAGGCTCGCCTCGACCCAGATGTAGGCCCCGTCCTTGCGCCGTCCGCGATAGGTGATGGGCTCCTGATCGGTGTATGCAAGCCGGCGCAGCGTCTCCTCGACTTTCGGCAGATCTTCCGGATGGATCACCTCGTTCGCCGAGAGTTTCATCGCCTCCTCGGGCTCGTACCCGTAAAGGCGGCGCACTGCCGGCGAGACGTAGGTCCGTCGCTGCGTGCCCAGCTCGAAGCGGACGATCATGTCGAACGAGCTTTCCGCGAGCTGGCGAAAACGCCGCTCGCTCTCGAGCGCTTCCCGCTCGGCCCGGCCGCGGCGCCGCGACTCGGCGATATGCGCGACGCCGAGCACCGGCAAGGCGGTGCAAAGCGCCAGGATGACGAGTGTCATCAACATCGCGCCGAAACTCTCCCGAAATCAGTAGCGGCACCGGTGCCACGGCGCCCCTCGCCTATCGTAGCAACAACGCGGTTAAGGTTCCGTCGATAAAATCGCTGCGCCTATTGGGTTTTGTTCGGGATTGGGGCAAGCCGGCCGGCCGCAACACCGGGCATTTCGCACGATTTACAACGAATTGCGGCGCCCGGGCCGCTGGGGGAATGCCATGGCCAGCCCCCATGCAGACAAAAGCGGCGGCCGCGGCGTTCATGTCAGCGCGGCAGCGCAACAAATCGGCGGAAAATGTGCTATGATGCTGCCCTCGACCCCGGAGGATTAGGATGGAACGCGGTCATTACATCGACATCAGCAACACCGCGTATTTCCGCCACGATTACGATGGCGAGCACGCCGATATGCGGCGGCTTTACGAGCAGGCCAAGCCGCCACCGATATCGATTGGGAGAAGCCGCTCGACACCGATGGCGGCCTCATCGCCGACGATCTCGTCGATATTCACGGCAGCCCGTTCTGGGAGCGGCTGTCGCCGACGCAGCGGGTCGAGATCAACCGGCTCGTCGCGCGCTGGCGCATCTCGACACTGATGCATGGCGAGCACGGCGCGATGCTGGTGTGCAGCCAGTTGGTCGAGAATGTCGTCGGGCAGGACGCCAAGCTGTTTCAGGCGACTCAGGTCGTCGATGAGGCGCGGCACAATGAGGTGTTGCACCGCTATATCGCGCTGCGGCTCGATGGCGAGACTTATCCCCTCGCCGGCAACGTCCAGGAGATCTTCGATACCTTGCTCGGCACCAACGCCTGGTATCTGAAGACGATCGGGTTGCAGCTCGTCGCCGAGACATTCGCCGTCTCGCTGTTCCGCATGCTCGCCGACTCGTCGAAAGACCCGGTGCTTTGCCAGGTCTGCCGCCGCATTCTGCAGGACGAGGCGCGGCATATGGGCTTCGGCATGCTGTCCTTGCCCGCGCTTGTCGCGGAGGCCAGCGCGGCGGAGCGCCGCGAGATGGAGGATTTCGCGGTCTGGGCGTTGAACCGCACGCTGCGCGGCATCTTCCCGCTTGGCGCCTACGAGGATATGGGGTTCGACAAATCCGATATCGAAACGATCCGCCAATATCGCCGCGACCGCGCCGCCGGCGGCGAAGAGACCGCCTTCCGCAAATTCTTCCGCCGCGATCTTCACCAGGGGCTGGTGCGCAATCTGGGCAAGGTCGGCGTCTTGTCGCCGCGCATCGCGCCCGATCTCCAGGCGCTCGGGATTTCGCTCGCCGCCGCGGCGTAGGTGTAACGCCCTCTCTACCGTCATCCCCGGGCTTGGCCCGGGGATCCACGACTAGCCTTTGTTCGTGGATGGCCGGATCAAGCCCGGCCATGACAAGTGGGGAGCTGATCAGTTGGACTACATTGGCTCTAGCGGTCGAGCCAGACGTCTTCCATGCGCCAGCCGTTATAGGCGCTGTTGATCATCATCGTGATGTTCTTGACCTGTGGCTGCCAGCAAGTCGCCTGGCGCGCATGATAGATAACCGGGCGAACACCCTCCTCGATCACCCGCTTCTCGATGTCCCAGACGATGCGCTTGCGCTTTTCCGGATCGGTCTCGGCCGATTGCTTGTCGATCAGCGCCTCGACCTCCGGGTTGCAATAGCTGGTGTAATTCCGGGGCGATTTGCAGACATAGCTCTCGTAGAAGATCTGGTCGGGGTCGTCGACCGCGCTCCCCGACAGGCTGACCGCCAGCGTGAAGTCTTTGCGCATCAGCTTCGGGATCCAGTTGGCGGTCTCGACGGTCTCCAATTCGCCATCGATGCCGATCGATTTGAGCTGGTCGATCAGGATGGCGCCGGGGTCGCGATAGGCGGCGATGTTGCGTGCCGACACCGTGACCTTGAGCGGCTTCTCTGGCCCGTAGCCGAGCCGTCGCATAATCGCGCGTCCTTCCTCGCGGCTTTTCTCGACGTCGAGCCCGTAGCCCGGCAAGGGCCGCAGCATGTCGAGCGGAATGCCCCAGATGCCCTCCGGCGGCGGCAGCATGATTGCGCTGACATCGCCCTGTCCCTCGCCGAGGATGTCGATAAAAGCCTGCCGGTCGAGCGCCATCGCGACCGCGCGGCGCGCCTCGATGTCGTCGAAGGGCGGCTTCCGGTTGACCGCGACGGTGACGGAGACATTGAGCGGAACGGTCTCGCAGATCGCCTGCGGCGCCTGGCTGTGGATGTCCTTCAACAGCGGCACGGTGATCTCGTGCGGGAAGGTCATATCGAAGGTGCCGGCGATAAAGCCCAGCACCGCCGTCGAGCGGTTCGATACGATCGTGTATTCGATCCCGTCGAGATAGGGCAGTCCCGGTTTCCAGTAATTCGGGTTGCGCTCGACTTTGAGCAATTGGTTCGGCTTGTAGTCGACAAATTTGAACGGACCTGTGCCGATCGGGTGCGTGCGCATATCGCGCGGCGACACGTGACAGGGATAAACCGGCGAGTCCCCCGACGCGAGCAATGCGAGAAACGCAGGCTGCGGCCGCTTCATGTGGAACGTCGCTTCGTCCTCGCCCTTTGTCGTGACATCGGCGAGGTTGAGATACCAGGTCTCGCGCGGATTGAGCCGCAACTTTTCCTTGCCGCGGCCGAGCAGCAGATCCCAGGTGCATTTGACGTCGGCAGCGGTGAAGGGCTTCCCGTCATGCCATTTGACATCGCGGCGCAATTTGAACGTCAGCTCGGTGCCGTCCTCGTTCCAGCTCCAGCTCGTCGCCAATTCGGGCCGAACCGTCGCCAGGCTGTTCTGTTTAATGTGCTGGTCGTAGAGCACGAGGTTGTTGAAGACGCCCATCATCGGCATGATCGTCGACCAGGTCGCTTCCTCGTGGATCGACATCGAGGCCGGGCTGTCCCGGTGGTAGACCCGCAAGGTGCCACCCTGCTTCTGAGCCGAGGCGGCTCCCGAGATGCCGAGCGCCAGCAGGAGCCCGGCGGCAATCGTTAGAATCCGGCGCCTTGGCCTCATCTCGTCACCCCGTCGCATCGGCTTTTCCCATAGCATGCCGCGGCCCGGCACGGGCCGCGATTGACGCAAGGCGCCCCGTCCGCCATTTCTATCTCCGAGAGATCAGGCTGCTCGGGTCCAAGCGCCCGGGCTCGCCTCAACCGGCTGGTCTGGCGAAGGAGAGAGGCGCATGAGCGTTCAAGGGATGAACCACTTCACAGTGTTGAGCGACAACCTGGAAGAGACGAGGAAATTCTACTGCGACCTGCTGGGCTTCGAGGAAGGTCCGCGGCCGAACTTTCAGTTCCCCGGCTATTGGCTCTATGTCGGCGACCAGCCGATCCTGCATGTGATCCACCGGAAGCAGCTCAACGAGGTGCGCGCCGGTGTCATCGACCACATGGCCTTTACCGCGACCGACCTCCCGGCCACCGCCGCGAAGCTCGAAAAGGCCGGCATCAAATACGAATTGCGCCGGCTCCCGCTCGAGAGTGTACGCGGCGGCCTGTGGCAGCTGTTCTTCGACGACCCGCATGGCGGCAAGGTCGAATTCGATTTCGACAAGGACGAGCAGCCGCCGAAAGGCTACGCGGCGGCCTAATACCGAAGGTTAAGTCCGAGGCGCAAGGCGCGGCGGCTCGGCCGCCGCGCTTTGTTTTTGCGCAGACAGGGGCTATTCGGCCGGGGCGACCGCCGGCTCCTTCAGCCCAAAGCTCGGCGAGTCGGTGCGGTCGACCAGCGCTTCCGGTCCTTCGGTCGGCAGGTTTTCGAGATAATCGATCGCGCCCTGGATATCGTTTTCCCACACCTCGCGCGGCAGTTCGTAAAGGAACTCGACGCCGTAGCCATTCGGGTCGTTGACATAGACGCTGTGCGTCACGCCATGGTTGACGCGCCAATTGAATTTGACGCCGCGGCTCTGCAGGAATTCGAGCTGCTTCAGCCAGGATGCGCGGTCGGGCAATTGCATCGCGATGTGATTGACCGCGACGCTGCCGCCGGAGAGCTTCCATTCTTCAGGCGACGGCACGTTCGGGCTCTCGACCAGTGCGATGTCGTGATGGGTGTCTTTGCCGTCGTGATCGGCGCTGTAGAAGCGCATCTTCGGCAACGTCACCCCCGGGCGCGGCCGCAAGGTCGCGACCTGCTTCATGCCGACGATCTCGGTCCAGAAGCGGTGCGACTCCTCGATGTCGCGGACATTGAGCACGATGTGGTTGATGCGGCGCGGCCGCACCGGCGCGCTAGCGGACTTCTGGTCTGCCATCGGTGTCCTCCCTGAGTATCGGCCTTCTCTACTCCTTTGGAGCGCAATCCGGCAATGCGGCTCGCCGCTGCGCTAGAAATCGGGCCGGGGCAGAGGCCGGGCCGGCATCGGGATGACCAGTGGCGGCATGTCGTCCTCGGTCGCCTCCCAGCCCCATTCGAGAAGCGGCCACACAGTGCGGGCGAACTCGACGATCAGGTCGACGAGGGCGGGAGACTGCATGTCCCTGTTCCGCAGCGCCGCATCCGCGGTGAAGGACTTCCAGCAGACATAATCTTCGACCGGGGTGCCTTTGGCCGCTTCGAGGCCGCGCGGCAGCCGGGTCAAAGCTTCGTCGGTCGAGATCGGATAGCCGGCCGCGTCCAGTCTTTCGGCAATTGCAACAAAGCGATCGGGATCGCTCACGATCGCCCGCCGCAGCCGCGTCAATAGCGGCGGCTCCGGGTGCCAGAACCCGGCCGCGACCATCGACGCGCCCGGTTCGAGATGGAGGTAGAGGAGCCCCGGATCGCGCTTCTCGCCGGAGCGGGTCAACACCGCCCCCGCATGCGTCTTGTAGAGCCGCTTGTCGGGCGAAAAGCGCACATCGCGGTAGATGCGGAAGATGCTGCGCGCGGGATCGCCGGCGAGCGGAATACCGGCTTCGGCGAGCGCCGCCGTTACCGCGGCAATCAGCGCGCGGAAAGGCGCCAATACCTCGGTCTCGTACACCGCCTTGCGCGGCTTGAACCAATCCGGGTCGTTGTTGTCGCGCAAGCCCCGGAAGAAGGCGAACGCCGCCGGGCCAAACCCCGTAAACCCGGCGCCGGCCTTTGCTGTCCCTTTCGCCTTTGCTGTCGATCGCGCCACCGGCTAACCCTCCCGGCGGGCATATATCAAGAATTCGCGGTTCCCGGCAGGCCCGGTGATCGGGCTTTCCGTGATGCCCACAACATGCCAGCCGGACTGCGCCTCGAGCCAGGCCGAGATCCGTTCCCAGACGGCGCGGTGCACGGCCGGATCACGCACGACCCCGCCCTTACCGACCTCCTTAGGACCCGCCTCGAATTGCGGTTTTATCAGTGCGACGAGCGCGGCGTGCTTGGCGGTCAGCGCCAAGGACGCCGGGAGCACTGTCTCGAGCCCGATAAAGCTCGCGTCGCAGGTCACCAGATCGATTGGCTCCGGGATCTCGGCGCGCGACAGATAGCGCGCATTCACACCCTCATGCACAAGGACGCGGGGGTCTTGCCGCAGTTTCCAGGCAAGCTGTCCGCGCCCGACATCGACCGCATATACCCGCGCCGCACCCCTTGCCAGCAGCACATCGGTAAAGCCGCCGGTCGAGGCGCCGATATCGAGCGCAACAAGGCCGGCGGGATCGAGCGTGAAATGGTCGAGGGCATGCACGAGCTTGAGGCCGCCGCGCGACACCCAGGGGTGGTCGCGGCCGGCGACCGTCAGCTCGGTGTCTTCCGCGATGGGCGTGCCCGCCTTGTCGATGCGCCGCCCGGCCACCGAGACGAGCCCGGCGAGGATCAGCGCCTGCGCCTTGGCGCGGCTTTCGGCAAGGCCCTGCTCGACCAAGAGCTGATCGGCCCGGCGCTTCGGCATATCGGAGCCGTCTTAAGCCCCTTCTCCCGCATCGCGGGAGAGGGTGTGATCAAGCCCTTGCGGGCAATTCGGCGATCTCGCGGCCAAGCGCAGACAGCGCCGTTGCAACGATGTGACGGGCATTGAGCCCGGCGGCTTCGTATTGCGCGTTCGGCGCATCGTGATCGAGGAACACATCCGGAAGGATCATCGGGCGGATCTTGAGGCCGCTGTCGAGTTGCCCGGTTGTCGCCAGATGTTGCAGCACATGGCTGCTGAACCCGCCGATCGAGCCTTCCTCGATTGTAATGAGCACCTCATGCTCGCGCGCCAGCCGATTGATCAGATTGGTGTCGAGGGGCTTGGCGAAACGGGCGTCCGCGACCGTCGTCGACAATCCGTAGGCGCTCAGTTCCTGCGCCGCTTTCAGGCATTCGGCGAGACGCCCGCCGAAATTCAGGATGGCAATCGTCGTGCCCTCGCGCAGGATGCGGCCGCGGCCGATTTCGAGCGGCACGCCCACCTCCGGCAATTCGACGCCGACGCCTTCGCCGCGCGGAAAACGAACCGCCGAAGGCGCATCGTCGATCGCGACACAGGTCGCCACCATGTGCACGAGGTCGGCTTCGTCGCCGGCCGCCATAATCACAAAGCCGGGCAGGCAGCCGAGATAGGCGATGTCGAACGAGCCGGCATGCGTCTGCCCGTCCTGTCCGACAAGGCCGGCGCGGTCGATCGCAAAGCGCACCGGCAATTTCTGAATCGCGACATCGTGCACGACCTGGTCGTAGCCACGCTGCAGGAAGGTCGAGTAGATCGCCGCGAATGGCTTCATGCCTTCGGACGCGAGGCCCGCGGCAAATGTCACCGCATGCTGCTCGGCGATCCCGACATCAAAGGTGCGCTTCGGAAATTTGTCGCCGAACAGATTGAGCCCGGTGCCCGACGGCATCGCCGCCGTGATCGCGACGATGCGCTCGTCTTTCTCGGCTTCCTTGATCAGCGATTTGGCAAAAACTGTCGTGTATTGCGGCGCCTTCGGGGTCGATTTCGCCTGCGCGCCGGTGACGACGTCGAACTTCGCCACGCTGTGCCATTTGTCCTCGGCCTGCTCGGCAGAGAGAT
>Ga0310810_10005518_pt1 | contig 14158 bp, 11 predicted proteins | sample NCmetagenome_FD_207641 | JGI IMG/M metagenome (GOLD analysis project Ga0310810, IMG submission 207641) | Soil microbial communities from experimental microcosm in Duke University, North Carolina, United States - NC | ecosystem: Engineered > Artificial ecosystem > Soil microcosm > Unclassified ... | reverse complement strand
GCGATTCCGCCGAACGCCGCGAGGAGGAGGGACTCAGTTAGCAGTTGTCCGATCAGCCGGCTCCGGCTCGCGCCGATGGAGAGCCGAACCGCCATCTCGCTGGCGCGGGCGGCCGATCGGGCCAGCAGCAGGTTCGCGATGTTCGCGCAGGCGATCAGCAGCACGAAGCCGGTGACGCTCAACAGCAGATAGAGCGGCGTCTGCGCGCCTTCGTGCAGCCCGCTCTGGCCGAGGCCGCCCGGGTCGACGTTGATTGGCTTGGCGCGGAACTTCGCGAGCGTCTGTTCGCTCATCCCCTTCTGCAGCGGCGCCTCGACGTCGCTGATGATGGCGTGATACTGCGTGTTCAGCGTCGCGCGCGCGCCTTCGATGGCCACGCCCGCCCGGAGACGGCCGAAGAGATAGACCCAGTAGTTCTGGCGATTCGCCCACGCACGCCAGCCTGGCTGCATCGTCCCGCGCAGGGTGATCGGGACGAACACGTCCGGCTTGGCGCCGAGCGTCGTGCCGTCGAACCCATGCGGCGCCACGCCGACGATGGTCAACGTCTGGCCGTTCACGATCAGTCCCTGGTTCAGCACGTTCGGATTGGCGCCGAACCGCGATGTCCAATAGGCGTGGCTGAGGACGACAACCGGCGCTTCGCCCACGAGACGATCGTCGTTGGCGTCGAAGAGGCGCCCGAGCGCCGGCTGGAGCTGCAGGACCTGAAAATAATTCCCCGATACCAGCATGCCCTGGGCGTTGAGCGTCTGCCCCTGATACGACAGGTTCGCGCCGAACAGCCGGTGCGCCGCGATTCCCGTGAGAGAGGTCTGTACCTTCTGCAGATCGCGGAACATGGCGTAGCTGAAGACCGCATCGCAGTCGCCGGCCTGGTTGCAGCTCTGGGATCCGGGCTTCGGCGCCGGCGCCGACAGGTTCACGAGCTGGGACGGGTGCGGGACAGCCAGCGACTCGAGCAGCATCTGATTGAAGCAGGAGAAGATGGCCGCATTGGCCCCGATGCCGAGCGCGAGCGACACGATCGCGATAACCGTCACGAACGGCGTTCTGAACAGCGTACGCATGGCGAACTTCAAACTGCTCATGGGAACTTTGACGAAAAGGAGGAGAAGGAAGTTTATTGGCGATTGGCGATTGCAGACTGCCGATAGACCTTTGCCGATTGGAGGTTGGCGATCGACGGATTGCCGATTGTCGACTGGGGCATAATAGTCGGGCCCCCGAATGCCATCGATAAAGCCGCGTGGATCGATCGCCTTCGCGCTCGCGGCGTTCGTCGTGGCGGGGGCGCTGAGGCTGGCGGCCGAATCCGCGCCGGCGTGGTCGCAGACCGACAAGGCGCCGGTCCCGACGCCCTCGCAAGTCGAATTTTTCGAGGCGAAGATCCGGCCGGTCCTGTTCGACACGTGCGGCGAATGCCATCTCGACGATGAGGAGGGCGGTCTGCGCGTCGACTCTCGCGAGCGGCTGCTCGCCGGCGGCGAGAGCGGCCCCGCCCTCGTTCCCCGCGATCCCGACAAGAGCCTGCTGCTCCAGGCGATGCGCCGCGATCCTGGCGCGCCGCGGATGCCCAAGGGGGATCCGAAATTGAGCGACGAGATCATCGCGGCGTTCACCGAGTGGATCAAGCAGGGCGCCCCATGGCCGGCGACGGGCAAAGCCGTCGCGATGCGCCACAATCACGAGTCGTAGCCATGCCGATGAAGGACCCGCGCGTCGACGCCTATATTGCGAAGGCACAGCCCTTCGCGAAACCGATCCTCATCCGCTTTCGCCAGGCCGTCCATGCCGGCTGCCCGGATGTCGTCGAGACGCTGAAATGGCGCGTGCCGTCGTTCGAGTACAAGGGCGTGCTCGGTGGGATGGCGGCGTTCAAGGCGCACTGCATGTTCGGCTTCTGGAAGGGATCGCTGATGAAGACGGTCCCTGCGGAGAACAAGAAAGACACGGTGGCGCAGTTCGGCCGCGTCACGTCTGTCGATCAGATGCCCGACGAGAGGGCCCTGATCAGTATGGTGAAGGAAGCCGTGGCGCTGAACGAAGCGGGCGTGAAAGTCGCGCGCGCGCGAAGGGCGACGAAGCCGGCCCCGAGGACGCCGCCGTACATGCTCGCCGCGATTCGGAAGAACAAGAAGGCGCTTGCCGCGTACGAGGCATTCAGTCCCTCTCACAAGCGCGAGTACATCGAGTGGATCGCCGACGCGAAGACCTCGGAAACGCGCGCGCGGCGCCTCGAGACGGCCGTGGAGTGGATGGCATCGGGCAAGAGCCGCAACTGGAAGTACGAACCCAACCGCGAAGCGCGAGGTGCGAGGCTTCGAGGCATGAGGGCATAAGGGGTCAGGCGGAAGATCTGGAGGACAAACGATGCGAAAGGTGATGTGGGCGATCGTGATGGTGGCGGTCACGGTTACGGGCGCCGCAGCGCAGAATCCCGTGAGCGACTCGCTGCGGAGCTCGTGGAACGGCGTGAAGCGGAATATCAGGGAGTCGGCCGAGCTGATGCCGGAGGAGAACTACGGCTTCAAACCGACGGCCGACGTGCGCAGCTTCGGCGCCATCCTCGCGCACGTCGCCGGCGCCAGCTATGTGTTCTGCGCCGCGGCCAAAGGCGAGAAGTCGCCGTTCGCCGAAGACTATTTCGAGCAGAATGCCACGACCAAAGCCGCGATCGTCAAAGCCACCAATGACGCGATTACGTACTGCGACGGCGCGTTCACGGCGGTCACGGACGCCACCGCCGGCGACATGGTGACGGCCCCCTTCGGGTCCGGGCAGGTGCCGCGCGCCAATCCCCTCGTCGGCCAGATCGGCCACGACGACGAGCACTACGGCAACCTGGTGACCTATTTCCGCCTGAAGGGCCTCGTGCCGCCCTCCAGCCGCCGCCAGTAATGCGAGGCCGGCTCTCGCTCGCGTTCGTCGTCCTGTGCGTCGTCGCCTCCGCCCCGCGGGCGCAGGAGGCGCCGGAGTACGGTCCGCCGAAGGGGACGCTGCTGATCGTCGGCGGCGGAAACCTGAACGGAACCGGGATCAACGAGAAATTCATCGAGCTGGCCGGCGGCGTCGAGAAGAACTTCGTCATCGTTCCCACCGCGGGAGGGAACCGCAACCCGGACGGATCGCTGATCGTGTATGACGAACAGCGCATCATCGCGCCGTGGCTCAAGCTGGGCCTGAAGCACGTGCGCATGCTCCATACGCCCGATCCGAAGATCGCGGACACGGAGGCGTTCGCGCAGGTGCTCCGCGACGCCGACGCCGTATGGTTCAACGGCGGCCGGCAGTGGAACATTGTCGACAGCTACGCCAACACCCTCACCTACCGCGAGTTGCACAAAGTGCTCGAGCGCGGCGGAGTGATCGGTGGAAGTTCCGCGGGCGCGACGATCCAGGGGGACTATCTGGTCCGCGGCGCCGTTTCAGGCTCCGACGTCGTCATGACGCCCGAGCCGAATCACGAGCGGGCGTTCAGGTTCCTGCGGCATGCGGCCATCGATCAGCACATCAATACGCGGAACAGATGGGACGATCTGATTCCGGTCATCAGGAAATGGCCGGACCTGCTTGGCATCGGCCTGTCGGAAGCGACGGCGATCATCGTGAGAGGCGATCGCTTCGAAGTGATGGGCGCGTGGAAAGTAGCCGTTCATGACAACACGCGCCTCTATCAGCCGTGGGAAAAACCGTACTATGTGCTGTCGGCAGGCGACGTCTACAACATGAAGACGCGCAAGATCGAGAAGCTGGGGACCGGCGCGCGCGGGCGCGGCGGAGATCCTGGAGGCGGCTGACCCTGGTCGACTGACGCCCTTGCAGACGCCTACGATCGAAAGACTGGTACCGCCCGTCGACCCCGCCGATGTTCGCTCGCTCGCGCGTCTGCTGGTCGAGGCGGTGGATTCGGGCGCCGCCGTCAGCTTCCGTGCGCCTCTTCCCCTCGAGGCCGCGGAGGCGTGGTGGCGCAAGACCATCGCGGAATCCGATCGGCGAGCGATCTTTCTGGTGGTCAGGGATGAGACAGGCGTCGCCGGCACCGTCCAGCTCCATCCGGCCTGGGCGCCGAATCAGCCGCATCGGGCCGAGATCGCCAAGTTGATCGTCCATCGGCGAAGCCAGCGCACCGGCCTCGGGACGCGGCTGATGCTGAACGTCGAAGACGCGGCGAAGCGCGCGGGCTTCACGCTGCTGACGCTCGACGCCAAGCGCGGGGCCGCCGCGGAGCAGTTGTATCGCCGTCTCGGCTGGACCGTCGCCGGGACGATTCCACGGTTCGCGCTCGACTCGGACGGCACGCCGCACGACGCGGTCATCTTCTACAAGGACTTGACTGAGGATCGCTGATCCGCCACCCGGTCACGCGGAAGATCTCGACAGCTTGATCACCGCCGACCAGAGGCGATCCGGGCGGACCGTTTTCGGCTCCGGCAGCTTCGCGATCAGCCTCAAAAACAGCGGCAGCCGGTTGAGGCGGGCAGCCGTCTTCAGCAGGGATCCAACTTCGGCGGGCGTCCAGCCGAGCGGGACGAAAAAGTCGGGGCCCTCGGCGGGCGCGAACCTGAATGGGGCGCCGGCGGCGGCCACCGCCTGTCCCCGTCCGCGACTCAGCCTCTTCAGCAGCCCGGGCGACGCGAGGTCGAGGATCCACGTGTGGAAGGACGCCTGTGCGTGAAGATCGCGCGCCAGTGACGCGACCTGGCCGGCGTCGAGATAGATGATCAGTCCTTCCGAGACAACGACGGCGCGGGTGCTTTCCGCGGCGAGCCGGGCGAAGAGGGCCCGCCTCGCCGTCTCGTCGGCGAGGTCGAGTCGCACGCGCTCGAGTACGCAGACGGGCGCCACGCCTCCCAGGACCTGTTCCTTGTAGTCGAGGATTCCGGGCAGATCGACTTCGACCCACCGCAGCGTCTTCGGCAGGTCCATCCGGTAAGGGCGTGCATCGAGTCCCGCCGCCAGATTGACGACGAGGTCCGCTCCATCGCGGACCTCGTCGGAGATGAAACGATCGGTCATATAGGTGCGCGCCGTGAACGACCACGCGTTCCGATGCGTCAGCTCCTGCGCTTTCGCGATACCCTCGCCGCGCTCGCCTGCCAGCGCGCGCGCGTACGGATCGCGAAAGACGGCATCGGCGCGGTCGGTCTCCATCGCGCGGTAGTGGGCGACCCAGTACGCCGTATCCGAAATGTCGCGGACAAGCGGCTCGCGCTCCATGTCGATCGTCCTGTCAGTGCTGCCCGCCGTCGCGCGGTGTCGACGTCGCGGCTTTGATCTCGTACTCCTTTGGAGGATCCATGCCGAGCAGATACTTCACAAAATAATCCCATCTCCTTCGCATCATGTAGTTCGATGCGTTGCCGTACCCGTGGCGCTGATTCGGCAACATCAGCAGATCGAAGTCCCTGTTCGCCTTGACCAGCGCGTCGACGACCAGCAGTGTGTTGTACGGCGGCACGTTGTTGTCGAGCGTGCCGTGCGCAAGCAGCAGGTGCCCCTTCAGGTTCTTCGCGTGCGTCTGGTTGGCCTGATCCTCGTATGCAGCCTGCGATTCTTTGGTCAGGAGCGGCATCCATTTCTCGGCCCAGTCGTCCTCGTACTCGCGATTGTCGTGATTGCCCGATTCGGAGATGCCCACCTTGAAGAAATCGGGATACCGGAACATCGCGTCGGCCGTCGCGAAGCCGCCGCCCGAATGTCCCCAGATGCCGGCGCGATCGAGATCGATCCACGGAAACTTCTCGGCGAGCTGCTTCATGCCGGCGACCTGATCGGGCAGCGTGTTGTCGCCCAGGTTCCCGTAGTACGTCTCATGGAACTTCTTCGATCGCCACGGCGTCCCCATGCCGTCGATTTCGACGACGGCGAAGCCGAGCTCCGCGAGCGCCTGGGCATCCCTGCGAGCCGGACTGAATGTCCGGCCCCCGACGCTGCCGGTCTGCGGACCCGGATAGATGTGGTTGATGATCGGGTATTTTCTCGACGGATCGAGGTTGGCCGGCTTGAAGAGCAGCCCGTAGAGATCGGTCCGCCCGTCACGTGCCTTCACGGTGATCGGCGTCGGCGGCTTCCACCCGGCGGCCTGGAGCCTCGAGATGTCCGCCTTCTCCAGATCCAGCAGGAGCGCGCCGCTCGTCGCGTCGCGCAGGACCGCAATCGGCGCCACGTCGGGCTTCGAGTAGCTGTCGGTGAAATACTTGCCGGACGGCGACAGCGAGATGTCGTGCGTCGCGTCTTCGGGCGTGAGGAGCTGCTGGTTGCGGCCGTCGAAACCGACGCGATAGAGATGGGTGAAGTACGGATCGCGCCCCTTCTCCTTGCCGACGGCGAGAAAATGAATGACGCGGGCTTTCTCGTCGACGTGCAGCACCTGCGTGACGTTGCCCTCGCCGCTCGTGATGGGGTTCTTCAGCTTTCCTGTTTTCAAATCGTACAGATAGAGTTGGCCCCAGTCGTCGCGCTCGGAAAACCAGATGACCTCGTTGGACGCCGGCACGTAGCGCCAGTTCACGGCGCCGTTGCCCGACTCGAAAAACGTCGCGACCTTTTCGCCGAGCACGTCGCGGACGGCGCCGGTCGACGCGTCCGCTTCGCGCAACTGCTCCACGCGGTGATCGCGCGACGTGGACACGAACGCCAGCTTCGTCGAATCGGGCCTCCAGTACACGTCGGACCAGCCGCCGCTGCGGCACGCGATGTGATCGCAGAGCGTCGACCGGTGCTGGTCGGGCGCCATCTGCAGGCGGATGACTTTCGGCGACTCGACGTCGATGACGACGCGGTCGATCGTGGCGACGTTCTCGTCGCCGGGCAGCGGATACTTCCAGGCCTCCAGCTCGGGATGGCCCACCTGGCTGCGCACGAGGTACATGTTCCCGACCTTGCGCTGATCCTGCTGGAAGGTCGCAATCTTCCTCGAGTCCGGCGACCAGAGGAGGATGGCCCGGTCGCTCTTCGACCAGCCTGCATTGTCGGTCGCGTAGCCGAAGTCCTGGACGCCGTCGGTGGTCAGCCTGGTTTCCTTTCCAGTCGCGACATCGCGGACCCAGAGATTCCAATCCTTGATGTACGCGGTCCGCCTGCCATCGGGCGACGGGACGTCGGTGCGCGTGGCGCCCCGGCCGCCGCCCGCCTGCCCGCCACCGCCTCGTCCGCCGCGCCCGGCCGCGGCGCACTCGGGGAGCGTGCACGGGCTCTTCGACGGCTTGGCTGGATCCACCAGCGTCGCCTCGCTTCCGCTCTCGGTCGTCACGCGATACCAGAAGCGTCCGTCGGGCAGCCAGTTCGCGCGCACGCCGGATCGATAGACGAGAGGCGTGACATTGCCGGCCAGCATCCTTTCGGCGCGCGCATAGTCGGCGGCCGCCATCGATCGCGGCGCCTGCTGCTGCGCCTGCGGCATCGCGGCGCCCGCGCCGATCGCGGCCATCGATATGAAGAAGACGAGGTTTCTCATCCGGGTCCTCCGCGCGGCAGTATGCCACGGACCACACGGACGATTCCGCGCCACGGACGCCACGGACCACACGGACGATTCCGCGCCACGGACGCCACGGACGCCACGGACGATTCCGCGCCACGGACGCCACGGACTACACGGACGATTCCGTGCCACGGACCACACGGACGATTCCGTGCCACGGACGACACGGACGACACGGACGACACGGACGAAGACCGCTTCAACCACGGAGCCACAGAGCACGCAGAGACGCACGGAGACAGGGCCGCGACCGTGATTGCGGGCCGATGTCCGCACTGTGAGCGATCGTCGGGCGAGCCGCGCTTCGCGCTCCAACGGCCGGCCGTTGGCCGGCCTCGCCCGACAACCGTCGTCCGTCCCGTCCGTGCCGTCCGTGTGGTCCGTGGCTCTGTGTTGTACGTATTTTGTGCCCTTCGAGCCGGTGGTATGCTCACCATCTTCGCGAATGCAAGGAGCTCCAGAATGCCTCGTCGTATTGCAACCGTCGGTTCAGCCATGGCCTTCGTTGCATGCCTCGTGCAACCCGTGGCGTGGGCGCAGAAAGCCGCGACCGGCGACACGCCGACAATCGATCAACTCATCTCGCTGAAGCGCGTCGGATCGCCGGCGATCTCTCCAAACGGGCAGTGGGTCGCGTATACCGTCCGCGACACCAACTGGGATGAGAACGCGTACCACACCGAAATCTGGCTCGCCGACGCGAAGTCTGGCGACCTGCGGCAGCTCACGAACCACCCGAAGAAGTCGAGCACGTCGCCCGCGTGGTCGCCGGACGGCGCGATGCTCGCCTTTGCGACCGACCGCGACGACAAGCGGCAGGTCTACGTGATCGATCCGCGCGGCGGCGAAGCGCGCAAGCTGACCGCGGCCGAAGAAGGCGTCGGCGCCTTTGCGTGGTCGCCCGACGGCAAATCGATCGCCTTCGTGTCCGTCGATCCGCGGACGGACGCCGACAAGGAGCGCGAGAAGAAGTTCGGCGACTTCGACATCGTCGGGGAAGGGTTCCGGATGTCGCACCTCTGGATCTTCGACATGGCCGTGAAGAAGGCGCGCCGCCTCACCAGCGGGCCGTTCACGGTCGGCCAGTTCGCCTGGTCGCCCGACGGGACGCAGATCGCCTTCGACCACCGGATCAATTCGGCCAACGCTAATGGCGGCACGGCGGATATCTCGATCGTCAGGGTCGCCGACGGCGTCATCCGGCCGTTGGTCACGCAGGACGGGCCGGACTCCGGGCCCGTGTGGTCGCCGGATGGATCGAAGATCGCGTTCGAGACGGCGATGGCCACGCCGTTCTACTTCTATGCGAACCGCGCGATCGCGGTGATTCCGTCCGCTGGCGGATCGATCCAGAACCTCAGCGCCGCCTTTGACGAAGATCCCTCCATCGTCCGCTGGACGCGCAACGGGATCTTCTTCAGCGCGCAGCAGCGCACCGCGTCCTATCTGTTCACCATCGATCCGGCGACGCGCGCGGTGAAGCGCTTCGCGCCCTTCGATGCCGCTCAGGGCAGGCCCGTCGAGCAGTGGATCGGATCCGGGTTCAGCATGACGCCGGACGGACAGACGGTAGCCTTCGTCGCCGGCGACGCCTCCACGCTGCCGGAAATCTACGTGTCGCCTCTTCCGACGCTCGCGCCGCGCAAGCTGACGGACATGACGGCGCAGGTGTCGGCGTGGGCGAGAGGCGGGCTGGAAGTGATCTCGTGGAAGAGCCAGGACGGCGCGACGATCGAAGGCGTCCTCCACAAGCCGATTGGATTTCAGGCCGGGAGGAAATACCCGCTCCTGGTCGTCATCCACGGCGGTCCGACGGGCGTATCGCGCCCCGCGCTGTTCTCGAGCACGGGCACCTATCCGATCGATATCTGGACGGCCAGAGGCGCACTCGTGCTGGAACCGAATTATCGCGGAAGCGCCGGGTACGGCCAGGCCTTCCGCGCCCTGAACGTGCGCAATCTCGGCGTGGGCGACGCGTGGGACGTGCTGGCCGGCGTCGACTACCTAATCGGGCAGGGCCTGGCCGATCCCGACCGCGTTGGGACGATGGGATGGAGCCAGGGCGGCTATATTTCAGCATTCCTCGCGACCCATGACAGCGCGCGCTTCAAGGCCGTGTCGGTCGGCGCGGGCATCTCCGACTGGACGACGTACTACGCGAACACCGACATCACGCCATTCACGCGGCAATATCTCAAGAGCACGCCGTGGGACGACCCGGAGATCTACGCGAAGACGTCGCCCATCACCTACATCAGGAACGCGAAGACGCCGACGCTGATCCAGCACGGCGCCACCGATCAACGCGTGCCGCCGCCGAACGCGTTCGAGCTGTACCGCGGGCTGCAGGACGTCGGCGTTCCATCGAAATTGATCGTCTACAAGGGCTTCGAGGGCGTCGGCCACGGCCCGTCAAAGCCCAAATCGAGCCGCGCCGTCATGCAGCACAACCTCGAATGGTTCGACAAGTATCTCTTCGGAACCTCGTCGTCGACGACGATGTCGCAGGGACGCTAGCGGCCACGGACTATGCGGACTACAAGGAGCCTTCATGACAGTCGTTCGTACCGGATCGGCGCTCGCCGTGGCGGCCGCGCTTGCTTTCGGCGTCCTGCCTCGGATCTCGGCGCAGTCCGCGGCTGAGATCAATCCAGCAATCTACTCGGGACTGAAGTGGCGGATGGTCGGACCGTTCCGCGCCGGACGCGTGAACGCGGTGGCGGGCGTGGCGGGCCAGCCGAACACCTTCTATTTCGGCTCGGTCGGCGGCGGAGTCTGGAAGTCGACGAACAGCGGCCGGACGTGGAATCCAATCTTCGACGGCCAGGGTGTCGCGTCCATTGGCGCAATCGCCGTGGCGCCGTCCAATCCTGACGTCATCTACGTGGGCACCGGCGAAGCGGACATGCGCGACTCGATTCAGTTCGGCGATGGTATGTACAAGTCGACCGACGCCGGGAAGACGTGGAAGCACATCGGCCTCGAGACGACGCGCCAGATTGGCAAGGTGATCGTGCACCCGCGCGATCCCAACATCGTGTACGTCGCGGCGCTCGGCCATGTCTACGGCTCTCATCCCGATCGCGGCGTGTATCGATCCGCCGACGGCGGCACGACGTGGCAGAAGGTCCTGTTCAAAGGCGACAGCATCGGCGCGATCGATCTCGCCTTCGATCCGTCGAATCCACAGACCGTCTACGCGGCGATGTGGGCAGTCCGGCGCCCGCCGTGGTTCATTTACGCTCCCGCGAACGGGCCGGGCAGCGGGCTGTTCAAATCCAGCGACGGCGGCAAGACCTGGAATCCGCTGACGAAAGGACTGCCCGCCGACGGCCTCGGCCGCATGGGTATCGCGATTTCGGCCGCCAATCCCCGGCGCGTATACATCGTGGCCGACGCGAAAGAGGGCGGCCTCTTCCGATCGGACGATGCGGGCGCCACGTTCACGAAGACGTCGAGCGATCAGCGCATCTGGGGACGCGGGTGGTATTTCGAGAAGGTGTCGGTCGATCCGAAGAATCCCGACGTCGTCTACGTGCCGAACACCGGCGTCTACAAGTCCGTGGACGGCGGGAAGACATGGGGCGCGCCGCTCAAGGCGTCGCCGGGCGGCGACGACTATCACATGGTGTGGATCTCGCCAGACGACCCGTCGCGCCTGATCGTCGGCGGCGATCAGGGCACGATCGTGTCTGTCGACGGCGGCCAGACCTGGAGCTCGTGGTACAACCAGCCGACCGCGCAGCTGTACCACGTCGCGCCTGACTACCGGTTTCCGTACTGGCTGACGGCCGCCCAGCAGGACAGCGGCGCCGTCGGAACGCCGGAGCGGACCCACCATGGCGTCATCTCGATGCACGAGTGGACCGGACTGTGCGCCGGCGGCGAGAGCGGCTACACCGCGCCGGACCCGCTGCATCCCGACATTCTCTTCGGCGGCACGGTCGAAAAGTGCAATGTCGTCACCGGCGCCGCCAGGAACGTGTCGCCGGAAACGCCGCAGCAGGGCGTGACGTATCGCCACGCGTGGACGCAGCCCCTGGTGTTCTCGCAGGCGGATCGCCGCGCGCTCTACTTCGCCAATCAGTTCGTGTACAGAACCATCGACGGCGGCGAGACGTGGGCCAGGATCAGCGACGATCTCACGCGCGACGATCCGGGCGTGCCAGGCAACCTCGACGCGGCCGCGGCCGCCGATGCGCCGCAGGACAAACGGCGCGGCGTGGTTTACACGCTCGCGCCGTCGCCGGTGCGCGCGCCGCTCATCTGGGCCGGCACCGACGACGGGCTGATTCACGTGACGCAGGACGAGGGGCAGACGTGGCAGAACGTCACACCGCCCGAGATCACGCCGTGGACGAAGGTCACCATGATCGAGGCGTCGCATTTCGACGCGAACACGGCGTTCGCGGCGGCGGAGCGGCACCAGCTCGAAGACTACGAGCCGCATATCTACCGTACGCGCGATATGGGGAAGACGTGGCAGCCGATTACGGCTGGTCTCCCCGCGGGGATTTACGCGCAGACGGTCAAGGAGGATCCCGTCAGACGCGGCTTGCTGTTCTGCGGCACCGAGCGCGGCGTGTACGTCTCGTTCGACGAAGGGGACCGCTGGCAGTCGCTGCAACTGAATCTGCCGGCGACGTCGATGCGCGATCTGGCTATCAAAGATGACGATCTGATCGTCGCCACCCACGGGCGCGGATTCTGGATGATCGACGACATGACGGCGCTGCGGCAGATCGACGCGAAGACGGCGATCGCCGATGCCGTCCTGTTCAGGCCCGCGGCGGCGGTCAGCCTGCCGGCACCGAGCGAGCAAGGCACGCCGCTGCCGAAAGACGAGCCGTCCGCGGACAACCCGCCGGCGGGCGCGATCATCGATTACTACCTGAAGGCCGCGCCGGCCGGTCCCGTCGCGCTCGAGATCCTCGACAGCGCGGGCACCGTCGTTCGGCGCTTTGCGAGTGACGATCGGCCCCAGCCGCGCGATCCCAATACGCTTGCGGTCCAGACCGTGTGGGCCCCGGCGGGCGAGCCGCTCCCTGCCACGCCGGGCCTGCACCGCTGGGTCTGGGATCTCCGCGGGACGCCGCCCGCCGGTGCGGCCGGACGGGGACGCGGCGCCGGTGGCGGCGGCGGAGGCGGAGGAGGCGGCGGGCGCGGACGCGGCGGCCAGCCCCTTCTCGGCGCCTATACGGTCCGTCTGACCGTCGACGGCAAGACCTACACGCAGCCGTTCGTTGTCCATCCCGATCCGCGCGGATCGTTCTGAGTCTGGAGGACTTCCGCCCGGAGCCGACAGCCGGTTACGGCTGAGTGAAGGAGCCGGCGTGCCGTGCCGATACCCAGTTTGAAGTGTCGGAGCAGTCGATCGGCGAACGTTTGAGGCGGGCGCGGCACGCTCGCGGAGAAGAGCTGCCGTCGGTGGCCAGGCGCATAGGGGTGCGAGTGGAGCACTTGCAGGCCATCGAGGCGGGGCGCTTCTCGGATCTGCCCGCCGGCATTTACGGCCGGGCGGCCATCAGGTCCTTTGCGAGCGCGTTCGGCTTCGACCCCAGCGAGATCCTGACGGTGTGCGAACCGCTGCTGCCGCCGCTCGAGGAGCCTATATCCGCGCTCGCGCGCCTTCGCGGGCTCCCTCCACCGCGATCGCAGCCTCCATCGGGCACGCGGTCCGTTTCGCCGACCGTGCTCCTGACGAAAGTGCCGGGCGAGTGTCCGAGCTGGCGTGGGCTCGCCGCCGCGAGCGTCGACGCCTGCCTCGTCGGCCTGCTGCTTCTCGTCGTGGTGATTTGCGCGCTGACTGCGCTGACCGTCTCGCCATCCGCGCTCGGATCGTCGGCCCTCGCGTTCGGCGTGATGGGAGTCCTGCTCGGAAGCGGGTACTTCGTCTGGTTCGGCGGCATCGGGGGGGCCACCATCGGCCAGCGCCTCTTTCGGATGGAGGCCAGCGGACCCGATCGTCCGCCGCTCACGCTTCAGACGATTGGCGCGCGCGCCCTCCGGGCGGCCACCGAAGACCTGCGCTTCATGATCGCGCTCGGCGCGTGGCTCGGAAGGGCGGCTAACGCGCGAATCGCTCCGACGCCCGCGCTCTGGCCTTCGCCGCCTCTGTCTCGCGATCGCGGGCCGGCGCCGTTGTCACCAGCGAGTCCAGCAGGCGCCGCGCCGCCACCGACACCTCGTCTATTGCGAGATCGAACGCCTCTTCGTTGGCCTTCGACGGTTTCGTGAATCCGCTGATCTTACGGACGAACTGGAGCGACGCCGCGCGGACCTCCTCGTCGGTCACCGGCGGATCGAAATTGAAGAGCGGACGAATATTGCGGCACATGCCAGTACTGTAAAACAGTTCGCGGGCGATCTGCGCGGCGCCGTCGGCGCGCCCAGGTGAGTTACTATCCCCGGCCATGAAAGCGATTGCACGGGCCTTCGTCCTGCTCGTCGCCGCGGTGTGCAGCGCGCAGCCTCCACAATTCTCCAATGCCGTCCGCGCGTTCATCACGGTCGACGCGCCGATCGTGGCGCTGACGCATGTCCGGGTCATCGACGGCACCGGCGCGCCCGCCAGGGAGGATCAGACCCTCGTCCTGCGCAACGGCGACATCGCCGAAGCCGGGGACGCCGCGCGGGTCAAAGCGCCGGACGGCGCGACGGTGGTCGATCTGA
>Ga0310810_10005517_pt1 | contig 14159 bp, 11 predicted proteins | sample NCmetagenome_FD_207641 | JGI IMG/M metagenome (GOLD analysis project Ga0310810, IMG submission 207641) | Soil microbial communities from experimental microcosm in Duke University, North Carolina, United States - NC | ecosystem: Engineered > Artificial ecosystem > Soil microcosm > Unclassified ... | reverse complement strand
CAGCGCGCTGATTGCGGAGGGGTAGTACCGCTTGATGTCGCGCTTGAACTCACGGCCAAATCCCTCGAGGTGCCGATAGTGGCCCGGGAATTCGCCACAACCGCCGCCCATGTAGATTGAATAGCCGCGGATGAACCGTTCCTCGCGCGGGTTCGTGAGGTTCTGCCAGCGTGGCATCCAGGTGACCGTCGAGTCCGCGATGTTGTCCGGCGTGGGCGGCTGGCCGACGAGTTGAGGAAGGTACCCGTAGCCCGGACAGCCGTAGAGGTGGTCGCACAGATTGCGGCCCACTTGCCCGCTGGAATTCGCGATGCCCGTCGGCCAGTGCCGCGAACGCGAATTCAGCATGATGTGCGCCGTCTCGACACAGGACGCAGCCAGCACCACGACCTTGCCGTAGACTTCGACTTCCTTCCTGGTCTTTCGATCGACGTATGCGACGCCCGTGGCCCTACCGTCCTGGCCGACGAGCACGCTCCGCACGAGCGCGTCCGTCAGCAACGTCAGCTTCCTGGTGGCCTCCGCGTCCGGAATCGTGAACCAGGTGGGAGAGAAGAACGAACCCACGTCGCAGCCCCGGCTGCAGTTGCCGCAGTAGTGGCACGCGGGGCGCCCGTTGTGCGCCACCGTGAGCTGGGCGCACCGGTCGGGCAGGTACGGAACGCCAATCTTTTCGCTGGCCTTGTGCAGGATATGGTCGAAGCAGCGCCACGGCATGGGCGGCAGATACTCGCCGTCGGGATTGCTGGGTCGATTCTGGACGGTGCTCGCCACCCCCATGTAGCGCTCGGCCTTCGAGAACCACGGCGCGATCTCCGCGTAGTCCACCGGCCAGTTCTCGCCGACACCGTCCAGGCTCGCGGCCTTGAAGTCGATGTCTCCGAAGCGGCACGACGAGCGTCCCCAGAAATTCGCCTTGCCGCCGGTCCCCTTGCACCGCTTCCAGTACCAATCGGTGCCAGGAGCGTTCGAATACGTGACGTCGTGCTCCCACAGGTGCGGGCCCTCGTTGTACTCGCTCTCCTCGACCGAGTAACGTTCCTGATGGGCCGAACTCTTCAGGGCCAGCGGATCGCCGAAGCCGCGGTACTTCAGGTCGTACACCTGACGATGCCGGCGATAGTCCGTCTGGGGATTGGTGCGGGGCCCTGAATTGACGGCCAGCACACGCAGACCCGCTTCACAGAGGACCTTGATGGCAGTGCCGCCGCCAGCACCCGTGCCCACCACGATCGCGTCGTACATCTGTGTTGTCGGCACGGTTCTCAGCCCTTCACGACAGCGGGCGCGGCAGGGCTCGCGGAGCCGGGCTCCTGAAGATGCGCGTGTTCGGGATCGTCGGGATGCGCGCAGCCGGGCATGGCCGGCCACACCGGTTGGAGGCCGGGATAGCCCAGGCTCTCCAGTCCGATCCTGGTGGTGTAGTAGCCCACGACGGTGTAGTCACGGATCAACTGGAAGAAGTCGCGGCCGGCCTCCGTCGTGGGTGTGTACTTGTCCTTGTAGGCGATCTCCTGAAGCACTCGCAGCTGCTGATGCTCGTCGCAGTCCAGGAAGCCGTGACCGAACTCAGTCGTGCTGCGCGCGTCCAGCCAACCCAGGCCGGTACGGAATTGGACCTGCACCGCTGCGCCGATGGCCAGGTTCCGGTTCATCTCCTCGCTGCCATTGACGGGCACGCGATTCGCCACCATGAAGTCGATGAACTCGGCGACGCCCGCCTCCTTCGCGCCGGGCGTGTCATCGGCCGGGATGATCATCTCGGCCAGACGCTCGACGAGCTTGAACTCGGCCGGCGAGAAGAAGAGCGGCGTGTAGGCCGCTTCGGCGGCGTGCGCACCGCCCGCGGCTGGCGCGGCATGCGAGCAGGCGAACGCCCAGCGGTGGAAGCCCGGAAAGGTACTCGCGACGGACGCCAGCCCGATGTAACGGAGGATGACGCGGCGCTCGATGCCCTGTCCGCCCATGCTGAAGGCTCCGCGGGAACTGGACCAAAGTCGTCGCGGGAAGCCGTGTGCCGGCACGACTTCCCGCATCCCCGGCTCACGGCCTACTTCTTCATCTGACTCTGCAGGTTCTTCTGGACGATGGTCACCTGGGAGGCGTGCATCTTCCCGTCCATCTCATGGTAGGTCACCTTCACCATGTCGTCTGTGGCGACGCCATCAGTGATCGTCATCGGCTCGCTCTTCGCTTTCTTCTCACTGGCCATCGTCCCTATGCCTTTGCCCACCAACTTGGTGGTGGAGTCCACGGCAAAGGTCATCGTGTCTGCCCCTTTGCTGATTGTGAGGGACTCATTCGTCACAGCGGTGACCTTCCCCTGCACGGTCGTGGTTTTTGGCTTCTGCGCGGAGAGAACGACGCCAAGAGTTCCGGTCAGGAGTAAGGTGACGCCGAGTCGTACGATCTTGTTCATGGCAGCCCCTTTCGTGACACCGCAATATTGGGCCGGAAAGCACTTCGACAGTAGGCCGGGACGCAGGCGACGTCAAGGCGCCTTCGCTGCCTCGATGGTGGCTCGGCGGCCCGTAGCCCGTAGCCCATAGCCCGCAGCCCATAGCCCATAGCCCATAGCCCATAGCCCATGGTCCGTAGTCCGTAGTCCGTGCATAATGGCCTCCCTTCCGAGGAGGATCCACTGTGTTACGCCGCCGCGCTGGTCTCGCCACGCTCATCCTGCTGGGCTTCCCGATTGCCGAAGCCGTCGCGCAATCCTGGCAGCCTCCGAACGCCGCCGAGCGCTGCCCCTCGAAGTGGGGCGCAGCCGACGAGCGCGGCGCGGCGAACCTCGTGACGCCCGAGCGCGTCGCGCAGGCCGCGAAGCTGATTCGGATCGGGGAGGTGATCGAGCTGGGGCGCGTGCTGTCTCCGGACATGCCCCTGTTCACTGGCCGGAGCTTCAATCTCTACACCAAGCGCACCAACGGTCCGCTGGGATCCAACAAGCGGTACAGCAACGAGGAAGTGGTGACCACGGAGATCGGGCAGGTGGGCACGCAGCTCGACATGTTCGCGCACCAGGGCATCGACGGTTTGCTCTACAACTGCGTGCGCATCGACCAGGCCGCCACGCGAAACGGCTTCACCAAGCTGGGCGTCGAGAAGATCGGCGCGCTGTTCGCGCGCGGCGTGCTCGTGGACGTCGCGGGCCTGAAGGGAATGGACATGCTCCCCGTCGACTACGAGATCCGCGTGGCCGACCTCGAGGCCGCGCTCGCGAAGGAGCACGTCACCCTCGGCGCGGGCGACGCCGTCCTGATTCACACCGGGTGGGGCCGGCTGTGGGGCGTGGACAATACGAAATACGCGACCAGCTCGCCCGGCATCGGTGTCGAGGCGGCGGAGTGGCTCGCGAAGCAGAACGTGCTGCTGATCGGGGGCGACACGGCGCCGGTCGAGATCCTGCCGAACCCCGACAAGCAGCTCGATTTGCCGGTCCATCAGATTGCGCTCGTCGTGAACGGCATCTTCCTGCTCGAGAACCTGAAGCTCGATCAGCTCGCCGCGAAAGGCGTCTACGAGTTCGCGTTCATGGTCGAGCCGCTGAAGCTTCGCGGCGGCACGGGATCGACCGTGGCGCCGATCGCGATTCACTGAGGCCGAGTCGTAGCGTCCTTCGGTGGCCAGCGGGGCGCGTCGCCGATCCCCGTCATCCCGTGGGCGCGCCCACGTCAAACAAAACTCGTCAGCCACGTCGCGACGGCCAGCCACGCGCCGGACGTCATCAGCGCCAGCCGGGCGACGTAGGAAGCAATGAGCAAGAGCGTTCCCACCAGAAATATTCTGTTCACGCGACCGTGTCGCCAGGCGTCCAGTCCGAGGCCCACCGCGGCCAGGACGGTCGGCGCGCCGAAGAACCACAAGGGCCCGAGGGCCTGCAATGATGCGACCGGGATTCGCGCAATTGCCGGCGGGAGGAAGTTGATGGCCGAAAGGAGCATCAGCCTCTTGTGCGCGGCCGAATTCCTTCGGCGGTAGTAGATCGCGGCGCCGAAGAACAGGACGAACATCAGCAGATCGAACATCGGCACGATGAGGAACGCCGGCGGCGGTATTCCCGGCGGAAAGGACGCAGACCCGTATTTGGCGGCGCGAATAGCCGTGGGCACCCCCGTTGCGACGATGAGTGCGCCCAATCCGACACCCCAGTAGCCGAGGCGCTGATGCAGCCACACCCGCTTCGTCGAGATGAGGCGCACCTGCGTCACGAACAGGACGACCCACGCCGTCATGAGCAGGCCGTGAACGTGCACGAGCCTCGAGGGGAGCGGCGGCGCGGTGAAGAAGCCCCTCAGGTAGTAGGTTCGGGCAAACCCGGACACGACGATTACGGGGAACAGGATCGCCGCCGCCATGAACAATCGTCGCTCGAAGAAGTGCCGGTCCGTGCTCCCATTCATGAGGGACTCCTTTCAGCAAAGGCCTATGGTCCACGTGGGGCGGCGGAAGTCTACCTCGACTGCCCTGAAGATCAAGGGAGGCACAGGCTCGACGTGGCACCCATCGCCATTCACTGAGGCGACGCGCCCCGGCAATCGGTTTGGAATGCGAACTCAGCCGCAAAGAGCAGCGACGTGTGGCTGCGAGTGGATGTACAAGGAGGCATGGGGGTCTTTCACCATGCGCTTCATCCTGATTGCCATCATCGTGGCGTCGTGGCTCATCGCGCCGGCTTCTGCTCAAACGCCATCATGCGAACAGGCGCCGGCGACGACTACACATCCGTACGGCTTCGATCCGTACAAGCCGAGTGACGCGACGCTCCTGCGCGACTACGGCGCCACGCTCGTCGCACATACGCCGCTGCAGGAGTTGCGACGGCTCGACCCGTACAAGCCGAGTGACGCGGCTCTGCTGCGCGCGCTGGGCGGCGCGTTCCCGTTGTGGGGATTGGAGTGGTACTGGGCGCCGGTTCCCGCGCCGCTGACGCCTTTCGCGGAGCCCGACAGATGGATGCGGCCTGCGCCGGTCGCCTTGCCGCCGATGCAGACATCGCCAGGCACCGCGCCGGAGAGTGCCGGCCGCGAGGCGGTGACATCTGCGCAGCCCTCCATCATGGCCAGTCTGCGCCCGCCGGAGAACAACGACGGCATCTGGATAGCGTACGCGGAGAAGCGCTGGATCCTCGATGGACGTCCTGTCCCGTACGACAGCTCGGCGTTCCAACGCGTCGGCGAGTACGACAGCTTCCCGGTGTTCAGTCGGACGGGCGTCGATGAAGACGTGATCTACGTGCCAACGCGCCAGGGGGCACTCGCGCCGTATCGGCTGAAGCGCTAGTCTGATCGTGCTCAGAAGTCCGTCGTGGCACACGCCGAGTTCAGCCGTGGTCGTCGGTGCGGGTCCGGCGGGTCTTGCCAGCGCCGCCTGCCTGAGACGTCTCGGCATCGAGCCGACGGTGCTCGAAGCGGGGCCCGGCGTGGGGACCTCGTGGCGCAATCACTACCGGCGCCTGCACCTCCACACAGTCAAGGAGCACTCGGCGCTCCCGGGGCTGCCGTTTCCGGCCGACGCGCCTCGCTATCCATCACGTGACGACGTGGTCGCGTACTTGGACGCCTACGCCCGGCGCTTCGGCATCCAGCCGCGCACGAACGAGCCGGTCAGACGCGTGAGCTCCGTGGAGGGCGGGCTCAGCGTGGAGACCGCGAACGCTGTCTACGGCACTCGTGTCGTCGTGGTTGCCGCCGGCATCAATCGCGTCGCCAACCCTGATCGATTGCGTGATCAGTCGCTGTTCGCGGGCCCCGTCATTCACGCCGCGTGTTATCAGGACGGCGCGCCCTTCGCCGGCCAGCGCGTGCTCGTCGTCGGCGCGGGGAATACGGGGGCCGAGATCGCCCTCGATCTCGTCGAGCACGGCGCCACGCCCACGCTGTCCGTGCGCACGCCCGTCAATATCGTCCGCCGCGATTTTCTCGGTATCCCCGCGCAAGTGACGAGCATCCGCATGCGGTGGGTGCCAATCGCGGTGGGCGATCGTATTGGCCGCCTGGTGTCGCGGCTCGCGTTCGGCAACCTGACACCCTATGGGCTGCTGCGGCCTGCCCTGGGGCCGTTGTCATCGATTGCGCTTCGCGGCCGGATTCCGATCATCGATGTAGGCACCGTCGATGCGATCAAACGTGGCGCGATCACCGTCAAGCCTGGAGTGACGAAGCTCACGAACACAGGCGCGGTCTTCGCCGATGGCACCAGCGGAACATTCGACGCGGTGGTGATGGCCACCGGCTACCGTCCAGGACTAACAGACATCATCGACGTTCCCGGCGTGCTCGATTCCGACGGGTATCCGAAGAGCTGGAAGGCTGATGGCAGCGGTCGAGGGCTCTACTTCGTCGGCTACGACAACGTCGCCACCGGTCTGCTGCGAGAGATCGGCCGGCAGGCCGAGAGGGTCGCCGACGATGTGGCCACGACTACGAATGAGCGGCCACCAGGACGTGACTGACACACGGGTGTTGCTTCATCGTCAAGAGTTGCCGCTATGCTCGACCTCTCACGCCCGGCCGCTCGCTCCCCTGCCCGCAGTCCATCAAACGGCGTCGCACACGCACCGCACGCGGAACGCGTCCGGTACCTGGCGACAAATCGCGAAGGAGGCACGCGATGAGCGACACGCAACCGAAGGCACGACGTCACGCGTTGAGCAGGCGATCGTTTCTGCAGAGCGCCGGCCTTGGCGGGATGGCTCTGTTGGGCGGATCGGCCGGCTGGCCAGCGCCCGCAGCGGCTGGACTGCGACGCCAGTCCGCGACACTCCCGATCGAGCACGTGATCATCTCGTGCCAGGAGAACCGATCGTTCGACCACTATTTCGGGTTCGCGCCGCAGGTGCAGGCGGCCGGCTTCGGCCCGCCGCCGAGCTACTCGCAACCCGATGGCAATGGAGGCGTCGTAGTCCCGTCTGAGTTCACTGCGCTTTCCACCGACGACATCGGCCACTCCTGGTCGGACGTCCATGGCGAATGGAATGGCGGCGCGATGGACGGCTTCTTCACGACCGACGGAAGAGCCGCGATGGGGTACTACACCGCGGCCGAACTGCCGTTCTACTACAGCCTGTTCGACGAGTTCACGCTCTGCGGCAATTACTTCTGCTCGCTGCTCGGTCCCACGTGGCCCAACCGCTTCTACTTCGCCGCCGGCACGTCGGGCGGCATCACGACCAACGGAGTCTGGGGTTTCGGCGTCTTCGACTATCCGATCATTTTGGATCTGCTCGATGCCGCGGGCGTGACGTGGAAGGTGTACAACAACACGTGGGACAGCGTCCCCTTTGGAAATACCGACAACGTCTTCGTGTTCTGGAAGCGCTTTGCGCACGACAAGCGCACCCACGGCACGAGGGGCGACTTCTTCAGCGACCTCAAACACGGGACCCTCCCGCAAGTCTCCTGGATCATCCCGAGCTTCGCGAGAGGCCTGGACGAGCATCCGCCCGCCGACGTCTCGGTGGGGATGGGGATTCAGGAGGACTACATCACTGCGCTCAGGCAATCGCCGATCTGGGAGCAATCCGCGTTTCTGCTCACGTATGACGAGCACGGCGGATACTTCGACCACGTGGCGCCTCCCCAGATCGACGCATTCGGACTGGGGATTCGGGTGCCGATGTGGGTCGTGTCGCCGCTGGCGAAGCACGGGCACATCGAATCGACGGTGTACGAGCACACCTCCACTCTGAAGTTCATCGAGCGGCTGTTCGGTCTCCCGACGCTCGCCTCGATCAACCACCAGTTCGACGTTGCGACGCCGGTCGGCTCGGACTACGAGGCCGCTCCGAGCGGCGCGACCGCCGGACCGCCAGCGCCGCCACGCGATGGGCGCACCGACATAGGCGACCTGTTCGAGTGCTTCGATATCTAGCAGCCCGTGGTGAGACTCCGGCGTCGCACCGAGACGGGCGAGGCGCCTCGCGGGCAAGGCGCGACGACCGAGAATACCGGGCAGTATTCGAGCGAGGAGCAACGCAGCCCCCGAGGAGGCATCGCCCGTCGAATGCAGCCGGGGTTTCACCACGGGCTGCAGGCCACAGCCTCAGGGCGGCACGGCGCACGCCGCGCCGCCCTGAACCCGTGCTTCTGCGTAGGCTGCCGAGCCGAGTCGCGGTATACTCCGCGCCCTGTCGGGCCGTGGAATGGGCCCGCCACGGGAGGGGGCCATGATTCTCGTCGTCGGCGCCACGGGACAGCTCGGTGGAACGATCGCGCGGCGGCTGATCGCCGGCGGGGCGCCGGTGCGCGTGATGGTGCGGCCCGAAACCGATCCGGGCGCGCACGCCAGCGGCCTTGCGCAACTTGTCCGTGGTGACCTGCGCGATCGCGCGTCGCTCGACGCCGCCTGCAAGGGCATCACTACAGTCGTCACGACTGCGAACTCGGCGCGGCGCGGCGGCGATGATACGGTCGAAGCGGTCGACCTGAACGGCACGCGCAGCCTGATCGATGCCGCGAAGGCCGCCGGGGTGCAGCACTTCATCTACACGTCAGTCCTGGGCGTCACGCCCGACAGCCCGGTGCCGTTCCTCGCCGCGAAGGCCCGCAACGAGGCGCACCTCCGCGCCAGCGGCATGACGTGGACGATCCTCGCGCCCAACGCGTTCATGGAGTCGTGGCCCGCGATGGTGGTCGGCATGCCAGCGATGGCAGGACTGCCCGTCACCATCGTCGGCGAGGGGCGCCGGAAGCACACGTTCGTCTCCGAGCGCGACGTGGCAAGCTACGGCGTGGCGGCGGTGACGCATCCGGCCGCGCGGGACCGGCACATCCCGATCGGCGGGCCCGAGGCGCTGTCGTGGCGCGACGCGGCTGCTGTCTACGAACGCGCGCTCGGCCACCCGATCGAGATTCGATCCGTCGCGCCAGGCACGCCAATCCCCGGCATTCCGGACGTAGTGCTGCCGTTTCTCGCGGGGCTCGACACGTACGAGTCGAACTTCGACGCGCAGCCCATCGCCGCGGAGTTCGGCGTGCGCTTGACGACGCTGATGGAGGTCGCGGCTCACGCGTAATCGTGCGGGCGGCACTTAAGTGCTGACGTGCTGGAGTGCTGACGTGCTGGAGTGCTGAAGTCCAGTGCTGAAGTGCGGAAGTGCCCAAGTGCGCTGCCGCTATCTCCGCACTTCAGCACTAGTGCACTTCGGCACTGAACTTCAGCACCGCAGCACTTCAGCACTGCAAGTATCAGCCCTCTCTTTCTGCAATAGCCCGGTCCAGCAGTTGCATCGTGTGCATGACGGGCAACGGCGAGCCTGCGCGCTCGAGGTGCGTGGCGATCTGGACCATGCAGCCCACGTTGCCCATGACGACGGCCGCAGCGCCGGTGGAGGCGATGGCGCCGGCTTTCGCGGCGCCGAGCGATGCCGCGATATCGGGTTGCTCGAGGTTGTAGAGTCCCGCCGAGCCACAGCAGATTTCGCCGTCTGGCACCTCACGAACCGTCAGGTTCTGCACCTGCGCCAGCAACCTGCGCGGAGCGCTGCGGACCTGCTGCGCGTGCGCGAGATGGCAGGCATCGTGATAGGCGACGGTGAGTGGCGACGGCAGCGACAGAGCAACCGGGGCTGACCAGCCTCCGCCAAGGCTACGGCGGTCGGCCGTAGTTTCAGCGAAGGCCGAAGCCCCGCCGCTACTGGCGACGAACTCATCGAGGAACTCGGAGACGTCGCGGACGCGGGCCGCAAATCGCGTCGCGCGGTCGTGATGTGGCGTGCCGGCGAACAGCTCGCCGTACTCCTTCATCGCCGATCCGCAGCCCGCCGCATTCGTCACGATCGCGTCCACATCGTCTGGAAACGCGTCGAACAGCGCCACAGCGCGGGACCGCGCGTGCGTGTCGAAGCCTGAATGCAGGGCGAGCGCGCCGCAACAGCCCTGATTGCGCGGCACGACGACCTCGACGCCGTACGCGGCCAGCACACGAATCGTCGCGCTGTTGATGTCCGGCGACAGCACCTGCTGCACACATCCCGCGAGCAGCGCGACGCGAGCGCGGCGCTGGCCCACCGCGGGCGTCACGTCCGCAAGAAGCTGCGCGGGCTCCAGCGACGCCGGCAGCAGCGCCGTCATCTGCCGCGCCCAGTGCGGAAGGAGCGCGCCGAACCGCCGTGCAAGCTGGCCGCTACGCAACGCTGCTCGGAAGAGTGCAGGCGACATCGAGCGCGTTTCATCCTGCGCCTTCGCAAGGAACGGCGTCAGCAACTCCCCGTAGCGGACGCCGGAGGGACACGCGCTGACGCACGCCACGCAACCCAGGCACCGATCGACGAAGGGCAGCACTTCGCGGATCGTCAGATCGCCCTCGAGCGCCTGCTTCATGAGGACGATGCGACCGCGCGGCGAGTCCATTTCCTCGCCAAGCACGCGGTAGGTCGGGCACGCCGGCAGGCAGAAGCCGCAGTGCACGCACGTCTCCACCGCGCGTGCCATGTGCGGGCCGCTCGGGCCCAGCGCCTCGACCGGAATGCGATGCTGCATCAGGCGTCCCCGCCGAAGCGACCGTCCGGATCCATCACTATCCGCACACGGCGTTCGAACTCACTGGGTCGCACCGTGCCGATCAGGCGCCGCCCGGCGGGCCCTTTCAGCACCTGGCCCGTGAGACCGATGGTCTCGAGCGTTGCCGACAGGCGGTCGATTGGCTCGGTCCACGCGATGAACGCGACGTTGCCGCCGACGGCGTAGCGCCGCCGGGCGCCGGCCCTCTCGAGCACGGCGTCGAGACCCGCGAGCCTGCCTGCGGTCAGTGGGACGCGCACAAGCGCCGCGCCCGGCGGCATCCAGGTAAACTCGCGCGCGGCGCTCCACACGGCGGCGTCCGCCTCGCCTTCGAGCCGATCCGACACCGCTCCAGCGGCGCGCTGCACGCCGTCGAGCCGCGACGGCATCGCCGCGGCGAAGCCGCCGAGCCGCAGCCACACGGTCGCCGGCGCCTCGATGTCCGCGGCCTCGAGCTCGAAACGCGCGGCCTGGATGGCCGACAGCACACGCAACGCGCCGGCGATGTCGCCGGCGTTGACGCGAACGGTCGCGCGCGACTCCGCGCGCGGGAACACCTTGAAGGTCACCTCAGCGAGCACGCCAAGGCGGCCCGCGCTGCCGACCATCGCCTGGTGCAGCAGGAAGCCCGCGGCGTTCTTGACCACCTTGCCGCCGCTGGCGATGAGGCCACCCCGGCCGTCCACGATGCGCGCCCCAATCAGGAAATCGCGGATGCCGCCGTAGCGGTAGCGGCACGGTCCGTTCAGGCCCGCCGCCACGGTGCCGCCGATCGTGGCGCCGGCAGCAGCGAGCGGCGGATCGAACGGCAAGTACTGGCCGTGTGGCGCGAGCACGCGCTCGATCTCGTCGATCCGCGTCCCGGCCAGCGCCGTGAACGTGCACTCCTCGGGCGTGTGCGCGACGATCCCGGTCAGGCGGGAGAGATCGATCAGCGCAGCGCTGAAGCCCTGCGCCACTGATGACGGCGACACGAGCGATGAAAGGCCCGGTTTCGTGCCGCCGCCGCGGAGGCTCACGCGCGGATGCTCAGGAACCATCTGCCGCAGCTCGTCGATCGACGTGGGACTGAGCGTCATGCGCGTGAAATGATCCCCGCCCGTTCGAGCGGGTGCAGACCATGGGACATGCCGCCCTCGGCAGCGTCCGCCAGCTTCTTCCCGCGGTTCGCCAGCTCCGTCGGATCCATCGCCAGACGCAGGCGCCGCATGCAGTCGATGTCGGCCTCGCTGTACATCTCGCGGAGGAACTGCCGTTTCTCCAGCCCGACGCCGTGCTCGCCCGTGATCGATCCGCCCAGGCCGATGCAGAGCCGGATGATCTCGGCTGCCAGGACCTCGGCCCGATCGTGCGCGCCGGCAACACGGCCGTCGTAGAGAATCAGCGGGTGCAGGTTCCCGTCGCCCGCGTGGAACACGTTGGCGACGCGGATGCCGTGCTTGCGCGACATCGTCTCAATCGCGGCGAGCGCTTCGCCCAGCCGCGCGCGAGGGACGACGCCATCCTGGACGATGAAGTCGGGGCTCAGCCGGCCGACGGCCGAAAACGCCGACTTGCGCCCCTTCCAGATGCGGGCACGGTCGTCCTCGTCGGAGGCGACACGCGTCTCGGTGGCGCCCGACTCGCGAATCACGCGCATCAGATGGTCGAACTCGATCGCCACCTGCGCGTCCTCGCCCTCGAGCTCGACGATGAGCAGCGCCGCGGCTGCTGGATAGTGCGGGCTCACGGCTGCTTCGGCCGCCTCGATGGCCAGGCGGTCCATGATCTCCATGGCGCCGGGCAGCAGTCCCGATCGGATCACACGCGAGACGGCGTCGCCGGCGGCCTGCAGCGACGCGTACGCCGCGAGCACAGTGCGGTACACCTGGGGGCGCGGGACCAGCCGCAGCGTGATCTCGAGCGCGATCCCGAACAGTCCCTCCGATCCGACGAACAGCCCGGCGAGATCGGGTCCCGCCTGCTCGAGGCTGTCGCCGCCCAGCGTCACCTCCGTGCCGTCGGCGAGCACGGCCTCGATGCCGAGCACGTGATTCGCCGTCATGCCGTGGCGGAAACAGTGCGCGCCGCCGGAATTGAACGCGACGTTGCCGCCGATGGTGCAGACCGACTGGCTCGACGGATCGGGCGCGTAGTAGAGCCCATGCGGCGCGCCGAGCGCGGTGACGGCGAGGTTGACGACGCCGGGCTCGACGACCGCGATGCGCGACTCGGGATCGAACCGCAGGATCCGGTTGAGCCGGTTGAGCGCGATGACGATACCGTCCTCGATCGGCACGGCGCCGCCCGAGAGGCTCGTGCCGCTGCCGCGCGCCATGAACGGCACACCGGCCGCGTGGCAGGCGCGCACGGCATCCACCACGTCCTGGCGAGACTCTACGATGACGACGGCGCGCGGGCGGGATCGGAACGAGGTCAGGCCATCGGATTCGTAGGCGGCCAGCGCGCCAGGGCGCGTAAGCAGGCGCTCGGCCGGCACGATGCGCGCCAGCGCGGCGATCAGGTCTTCTGGCATGATCGGTGGCTGACACTATACTGTCACCTTGCGGCATCGATCGCCGCGCGACGCATGCACATCGATCGAGTTCGTTCGCCCGCATGACGAGCCGGGCGCTTCGCATCTCCCCCGCCGGCATCCGCGGCATCGTCGGGCCCGGTCTCACGAGCGCCACGGCGCTGGAGTTCAGCGCGGCCTTCGCGGCGTTTCTCGCGCCGCGCGGGCCCGTCGTGCTGGGCCGCGACCCGCGGGCCAGCAGCATCATGTTCCGCGAGGCCGTGCTGGCGGCGCTGCTCGCCTCGGGCCGCGACGTGATCGACCTCGGCCTGACGTCCACGCCGGTGGTGCAGCACGCCATTCGCCGGATCGGCGCCGCCGGCGGCGTCTCGATCGGCGCCAGCCACAACAGCTCGGACTGGAACGCGCTGAAGTTCTTCGGGCCGCACGGCCGGTATCTGTCGAGCACCGAGGCCGGCGAGCTGCTCGACTTCTACCACCTGCGGCGCACGTCGTACGTCGAGTGGGATGCGCTGGGGCGGCTCATCGAGGACTCGACCGCGCTCGACGCGTACCTCGATGACCTGGCCGAAGCCTACGACTTCGACTCGCTGAAGTCGTTCAAGGTGGTCGTCGACTGCTGCAGCGGCACGTCCGCCGTGGTGTTGGGGCGGCTGAACGAGCGGCACGGCTTCAAATTCATCCTGATCAACGCGCGCGTCGAAGGCGTGAGCTTCGCGCACGAGCCGGCGACGACGGCGCGGATGGTGGGGCTGCAGCTGGCGCCGCTGATACAGCCGCTCGGCGCCGATGCCGGGTTCCTCTTCGACGTGGATTCCGATCGCGTGGCGCTTGCCGACAATCGCGGGCGCGCGCTGTCGGAAGAGATCGTGCTGCCCCTCGTGGCCGACCTGCTGCTGCCACGTGGGCCGGGCAAGATGGTCATCACCAACCTCTCCACCACGGCGCTGGTGGACGAGATCGCGGCGCGCCACGGCGGGCGCGTGCTGCGCGTGCCGGTGGGCCGCGCGGCGGCGATGGATGCGCTCGCCACGCATCGTCCCGAGCAGGTGGCCGTGGCGGGCGAAGGCACGGGCGCGGTGATGATGCCGCGCTTCCGTTTCGTCTACGACGGCATCGCCTCGATGATGGCGGTCCTCACC
>Ga0310810_10005516_pt1 | contig 14161 bp, 10 predicted proteins | sample NCmetagenome_FD_207641 | JGI IMG/M metagenome (GOLD analysis project Ga0310810, IMG submission 207641) | Soil microbial communities from experimental microcosm in Duke University, North Carolina, United States - NC | ecosystem: Engineered > Artificial ecosystem > Soil microcosm > Unclassified ... | reverse complement strand
CACTCAACGCGGCGTACCGCCAGACGACGACGTATTGGGAGATGGTCTTCGGCATGGCACGTCACGGCATCATCCACTCCGACTTCCTCGCCGAGACGAGCGGCGAGGGCCTGCTGCTCTTCGCGAAGGTGAAGCCGTATCTCGAGCGCTACCGCAACGAGATCTCGGAGCGCGCATTCCGCAATGCGGAGTGGTTCGTGTCCGACAGCGCGACCGCGCGCGACATTTTCTCGAATCAAACGCAGCGTGTAGCCAAGCAGCTCGGCGTGAAGTAGCGGCGCATAGCGCGAGGGCTAGCGCCAGCCGCGACGTCTATATTGCGACCATGATGACAACCCCAGCCACGCGCATCGCACACGAGCAACGCCGCGCGCGTCCCGGCGCATCGCGCGGCCAGCCGGAAAAAAAGAAAGTGGACATGACCAACGCCTGGGCCGAGGCGCGCGAGCTGATCGGGCACCATCGCGGCCAGCTCGGGCTTGGGCTCGCGTTGATGCTCGTGAACCGGCTCGCCGGTCTGGTGCTGCCTGCCAGTCCAAAGATCCTCATTGACCGAGTGATCGGCCAACACCAGGCGTATTTATTGACGCCGATCGCGTTGGTCGTGATCGCGGCGACGCTTGTGCAGGCGGGCACCACCTTCGCGCTCTCGCAAGTGATGAGCGTCGCCGCCCAACGCGCGATCGCCGACATGCGCAAGCGGGTGAACGAGCACGTGCTGCGCCTGCCCGTCTCCTATTTCGACGGCACGCAAACGGGCATCCTCATCTCGCGCATCCTGAACGACGCCGAAGGCATTCGCAATCTGGTAGGCACGGGCCTCGTGCAGTTGATCGGCGGCCTCGTCACCGCCGTGCTTGCGTTAGTCGTGCTGTTCTGGCTCAACTGGGCGCTCACGAGCATCACGCTGCTCATTCTCCTCACATTCGCCGGCGGCATGGCGCTGGCGTTCACCAAGCTGCGCCCGATCTTCCGCGAGCGGAGCGTCATCACCGCCGACGTCACGGGCCGCCTCGGCCAGTCGCTGAGCGGGATCCGCGTGGTGAAGACCTACATCGCCGAGCGCCGCGAGCAGCTCGTGTTCGCGCGCGGGGTGCACAAGCTGCTGCGCAACATCGCGCGGACCATCACGGGCGTGTCGGCGCTCACCGCGTTCACGACTGTCATTGTCGGCGCGGTCGGCGTGTTGATGATCGTCGTCGGCGGCCACGCGATTCTCAACGGCACGATGACGCTCGGCGATTTCTTCACGTATGTGCTGTTCATCGGGCTGGTCGCCGCGCCGCTCGTGCAGATCGCGTCCATCGGCACGCAGGTGAGCGAAGCGTTCGCGGGACTCGATCGCATCCGCGAGATCCGCATGATGGCGACGGAAGACGAGCACGATGCCGAGCGCGGCCGCGTGCCCGACGTCGAGGGCGACGTGCGGTTCGAGGACGTGAGCTTCGCCTACGCCGAGAACGTCCCGGTGCTGCGCGACATCTCGTTCCACGCGCCGGCGGGATCGACCACCGCGCTCGTGGGCTCGAGCGGCGCGGGCAAGAGCACGCTCATCAGCCTCATCATGGCGTTCAACCATCCGCAGTCGGGCCGCATTCTGATCGACGAGCGCGACCTGGCCGGCCTTCGGTTAGGCGAGTACCGCTCGCATCTGGGCGTGGTGCTGCAGGACAACTTTCTGTTCGACGGCACCATCGCCGAGAACATCGGCTTCTCCAAGCCCGGGGCGTCGATGGACGAGATCCAGGCGGCCGCGCGCGCGGCGCACTGCGACGAGTTCATCAGCCGTTTCGCCGACGGGTTCGACACCATCGTCGGCGAGCGCGGCGTGCGTCTCTCCGGCGGCGAGCGCCAGCGCGTCGCGATCGCGCGTGCGATTCTGGCCGACCCGCGCATTCTGATTCTCGACGAAGCCACCTCGAGCCTGGACAGCGAGAGCGAGGCGCTCATCAGGGACGGTCTTCGCCGGCTTCGCCGCGGTCGCACGACGTTCGTGATCGCGCACCGGTTGTCGACCATCGCCAGCGCGGACCAGATCCTGGTGCTCGAGGAAGGGCGCGTCGTGGAGCGCGGCACGCAGGATGAGCTGCTCGCCGCGCGCGGCCGCTACCGCCAGCTGTACGACAAGCAGTACGGACTGGAAGTGGACCGCTTCGTCAACCCGGGCGAAGACTTCACGCCGGATCAATCGTTAGGCGACCAACTGCCGCGCGTGCGCGTGACGCCCGACCGGTCCCTCTAGAGTGCCAGCTGAACCCAGCCGTTCGTCATTCATGTCGAAATCATCACACAATCCATACTTCGAGATCCGGCGCTCGCCCATTCAGGGGCGCGGCGCCTTTGCCCGCAGAAAGATCCGAAAGGGTACGCGCATCATCGAGTACACCGGCGAGCGCGTGTCGCACGATGAGGCCGACCGCCGCTACGACGACGAACACATGGAGCGCCACCACACGTTCCTGTTCACGCTCGATCGCAAGACGTGCATCGACGCCGCGGTCAACGGGAACGACGCGCGCTACATCAACCATTCGTGCGATCCCAACTGCGAGGCCGTGATCGACGCCGGCCACATCTGGATCGAAGCGCTGCGCACCATCGCCCCGGGCGACGAGCTGGTCTACGACTATCAGTACGAGCGTGAAGACGACGCGGGGGATGATGACGAGAAGCTCTACCCGTGCCGGTGCGGATCGCCGAAGTGCCGGGGCACCATTCTCGCGCCGCGCAAACGCAAGAAGAACGGGGCGGGCGCGGCCCGGCGCGGCGCCCAACGCACGGCGTGAGCGCGTTCAAGGATTATTTCTCGCGACAAGCGGCCGCGTACGCGGATTTCCGGCCGACCTATCCGGATGAGCTGTTTGCCTGGCTGGCGGATCTCGCGCCGGGCGCGACGACGGCCTGGGACTGCGCCACCGGCAACGGACAGGCGGCGTTAGGCATCATGCCGCACGTCGAGCGCGTGATCGCCACCGACGCCAGCGCGCCGCAGCTCGCCCACGCCCAACCGCTGCCTAACGTTCACTACGTGCGCATGCGCGCCGAAGAGGCGGCGATCGCGTCGGGCTCGGTGGACGTGGTGACGGTCGCCCAGGCGCTCCACTGGTTCGACACGGCGAGCTTCTTCGCCGAGGTGCGACGCGTGCTGCGGCGTGGAGGCGTGGTGGCGGCGTGGTGCTATTCGCTCATCCGAATCACGCCGGCCATCGACCACGTCATCGACGACTATTACTTCGAGACGCTGCGCGACGCGTGGGCACCGGAGCGGAAGCTCGTGGACCGCGGCTATCGCGATGTGCCGTTTCCTTTCGCCGAGATCGCCGCGCCGGCAATCTCGATCGTCGCATCGTGGACGCGCGATCACGTGCTCGGCTATCTGCGCACCTGGTCCGGCACGCGCGTACTCCAGGAACGCGAAGGGCGCGATCCCGTGCTCGAGGTCGAGCAAGCGATCGCGCCCTTCTGGCCCGACGCGCACACACCGTTGGATGTGCGGTGGCCGTTGTCGTTCCGCGTCGGGCGCGTCGCCGCGGCCTGAGCGGCCGGCGCGCCCGCGCTTCCGTTAGTCAGCGGGCTGCTCGGTCCCCCGGAACGCGACCAGGACGTCGGATTCGTCGCGCCCGTTGACCAGCCGGTAGCGGAAGTCCTTGCCCTCGACGATCGGCGCGTAGCGTACGATCACCTCATCGCCCGCCTTCCATTGGTCCACGCGCGGGCGATCGGCCAGCGCCACCTTCCAGACCGTGCCGTCCGCGAGCACGACGTAGCCCGCGCCGTCATTAACCGACAGCACGCGGATCGTGCCGAGGAGGTTCTCGTACTGCGTCGTATCGTCGGTGCGCTGCGACACGTAGCTGTTGGCGTCGCGCATCACGACAGCGGATTTGACGACCGTTCCGCGCACGTCAACGGTGCCCAACGAGTCGGCCGCGCGCGACGCGCTCGCGGTGCGCGATGTGTCGGCGCGGGCCGACGACGCGCTGTCGTATGAGGTGCTGGATTGCGCGCGCGACGTCGCGGCCAGCGTGGCGAGGGTCGACGCGAGGATGCCGGCAACACGAAGTGCTCTCATGACTTCCTCCCGTTTTAGGCGGCGCTCGCCGGTAGGGTCACCAGGCCGGCATCGGAGCTCGGCGTCGCAGACTCTTTGGTAAGGTACCCGGCGGCGCGGAAATGGAAGGAGGGCGTGGTACGGCCTGTTTCTGGGCCTGTAACGTTATTTTGCTCCGCCATCTTGTTTTTTTTCACGTTTGGCATTTCCTTAGCACTGGTTCGGCGCGCCGGCGGCTAGCTCGATCTTCGATGCCGGCGTCGGGGTCCTGGGTGGTGGCAGCCGCGACGAGATACTTCCTGCCAAGGGTCGCGGTGGGACAGCCGACCGTTCTTCCCGCAGTCCGTTCTTCTCCGAGTACACAATGCAGCTACGAAAATCCGTCGCGGCGGCTTCGCTGGCGCTCATCGTGAGTAGTACGCTCGCGTCTGGTGCGCACGCACAGGTCTGCGAGTGCAAGTTCCCCGAGTCGAACGACAACGGGCAGGTTGCGGGCGCGTTCGGCGGCGGCCTGTTCGCCGGGCTGGTCGCCGCGGTTCTGCACATCAAGCACTCGAAGGAAGCGTCCTTGGATCCGAGCGTGGTCCCGTTCACGGCGGATCCGGTCGGGATTGCACCGATCGTCGAGACGTCGGCCGGTGCGCTGGCCGACTCGACGGCGTCGCCGTTAGGCGCCGGTCCGGCGGCGGACCGGGGGCTGCCGGCGGGAGCGGGCGCGGCGTCGCCGGCGCATGCGCGGCGGTACGCGGCCGGCCGGGTGCCGCGGTTGACGGCGGACGAGGCCAGGGAGGAAGGGCTGGTGCCGCCCAAGACGGCGACGATGATGCCGGCGTACGCGATGATCGGCTTGGGCTCGCTGCTCCTCGGGTTGTTCCTGCTGCGGCAGCGCGCGGGACAGCGTCGCCGGCGGTACTGACCGCACGGGCCGGCGGCCCGGCTGCCTAACGGAAGTCGTGGGGGCGCATGCCTTCGGCCCCCACGTCGATGCGCAGAGCGCGAAAGACCTCGCCGCGCAGATTGACCACGCGCTGCTCCACCTGCAGCGCGCCGCGCACGAGCAAGAGCGGCGCCGTCGTGATGAGCAGCGCCTGCCGGTCGAACTGCTTCGGCGTCACCACCACGTTCACGAGCCCGGTCTCGTCTTCCAGCGTGAGGAAGACGAACCCTTTGGCCGTGCCCGGGCGCTGCCGGCAGATCACCAGGCCCGCCACCGCTACGTCGCGCGACCCATCGGGGAGCGCCAGCACCTCGCGCGCCGTGCGCACTCCGTTAGGCTCGAGCAGCGGCCGGAGGTGCTTGAGCGGGTGGCCGTGGAACGACACGCCGGTGAGCCGGTAGTCGGCGGCGGTGAGCTCGAGCGGTGACATGGCGGCCACGCTGGCCGGCACGTCGAGCTTGGGACGGTTGGGCGCCAGCGCGCCGGCTTCGCCGCGGAGCGCCTCGAGCATCCGCCAGATCGCGGCGCGGCGGCGGCGGGCGTCCGGCTCGTCGGGCACGAAGCTGTCCAGCGCGCCCGATTCGGCCACCGCGCGGAGCGCGCGGCGGTCGAGCCCCGACCGCCTAACGAAGTCGGCGATGGATTGGAAGGGGCCGCCGCCCTTCAGCGCGGCCTCGAGCACGTCCCGCGAGCGGGACCCGAGCCCCTTGATGAGCCGGAATCCGAGGCGCACGGCCGGTGACGCGGTGGGCGTTGCCGCATCCCGCTCCAGCGTGCAATCGAACGCCGAGCGCGCGGCGTCGACGGGGCGAATGGGCACGCCGTGGCGGCGCGCGTCTTCGATGATCGTGCCGGGCGAGTAGAAGCCCATCGGTTGGGCATTGAGAATCGCGGCGGTGAACTCGGGCGCGTAGTAGTGCTTGAGGTACGCGCTCGCGTACACGAGCAGGGCGAAGCTCGCCGCGTGCGACTCGGGGAATCCGTAGTCGGCGAAGGCGTTGATCTGTTTGTAAATTCGGCGCGCGGTCTCCTCGGGAATGCCGTTGCGCTTCATGCCTTCGATGAGCCGCTCGCAGATCGCGGCCATACGTTGATGGCTGCGCTTGTGTCCCATCGCGCGGCGCAGCGTATCGGCTTCGCCGGGCGTGAATCCGGCGGCGGCGATCGCCACCTGCATGCCTTGCTCCTGAAACAGCGGCACGCCTAACGTGCGCTCGAGGATCGGTGCGACCGACGGGTGCGGGTACGTCACCTCCTCTTCGTGGGCGCGGCGCCGGAGATACGGGTGCACCATCTCGCCCTGGATCGGCCCCGGCCGGATGATCGCGACTTCGACGACGAGGTCGTAGAAGCACCGCGGTTTGAGGCGCGGCAGGGTGTTCATCTGCGCGCGGCTCTCGACCTGAAAGATGCCGATGGTATCGGCGCGGCAGAGGTCGTCGTAGACGGCCTGGTCGGTGTAGTCGAGTTGGGCGAGGTCGACCGTGTGGCCGCGCGTGTCGCGGATGTAGAGCAGGCAATCCTGGATGAGCGTGAGCATGCCGAGCCCCAGGAGGTCGATCTTGACGAGGCCCATGACTTCGACGTCGTCCTTTTCCCATTGCACGACGGTGCGGGCATCCATGGCGGCGGGCTCGATGGGGACGATGTGGGAGAGCGGCTCTTCCGTTAGGACGAAGCCGCCGACGTGGATCGAGCGGTGGCGCGGGATGCGGCGCAGGCCGCGGACGATCGTGGGGAGGGCATGGACGCGGCGGTCGGCGGCATCGAGGGACGCGGCGACGGTGTCGCTCGGGGGAAGCGGGAAGGGGGACGGGGGCGGAGTGTCGGCGTTAGGCGTGCGACCCGTCGGCTCTTCGTCGCTGAAGTGGTCGCTGTGGAGCGACAGCGCATCCGCTTGTTCCACCGAGAAGCCCAACACGCGGGCGGCATCGCGGATCGCGGATTTGGTGCGATAGGTGATCTGCTCGCACACCATGGCCGCGTGCTCGCGGCCGTAGCGTTCGTACACGTATTGCAGCACGCGCTCGCGGTCGCGGTGGGCGAAGTCGATGTCGATGTCGGGTGCGCCTTCGCGGTCTTCGCTCAGGAAGCGCTCGAAGAGCAAGCCGAGTTTGACGGGGTCGACGGCGGTGATGCCGAGGCAGAAGCAGACGACGGAGTTGGCGGCGGAGCCGCGGCCCTGGCAAAGGATGCCTTCGCGGCGCGAGAAGCGGACGATGTCCCAGACGATCAGGAAGTAGCCGGCCATGCCGAGCTTGCGGATCACGTCGAGCTCGTGGGCGATCTGGGTGCGATAGAGGGAAGCGGCGGCTGTGCCGCCTGGGGGAAGCGCGCGCTGGACGCGCGCTTCGGGAATCGGCCTAACGGCCTTCGGGAAGTGGGAGAACTCGGCATGCAGGCCCTTTTCCCCCAGGCGGCGCCAGCCGACGCTTCCCGAAGCGCGCTTCCTGTGCCCGCTCCCCGCAGACGGCGCAGCCTCCGCTTCCCTGAACCCCGGTATGCGCTCCGCCGCGCCGCTCTCGACTAACCGAGCCAGATACTCGTCGGCGGTGACCCCGGGCGGGAGCGGGAAGATGGGGAGCGTGGGCTTGAGCTCGTACATCCGGAACGCGCAGCGCTCGGCGATGGCGAGCGTGGCGCTGAGGCCCTCGGGGTACTGCTGCCAGCGGCGCGCCATCTGCCGCGCGCTCTTGAGGTACCACTCTCCGTTAGGCCGGAGGCGGGTGCCCATCGCGTCGAGCGTGCGCTGGTGGCGGAGCGCGGTGAGCACGTCGTGCACGATGCGCCCGCGGGGCTCGGCGTAGTGCACGTCGTTGGTCACCACCCACGGAATGTCGAGGGCGCGCGCGATCGCGATGAGCGGCGGGACCAGGCGCCGTTCCTCCTCGAGGCCGTGGTCCCAGCATTCGATGGCGACTTTGGCGGCGAAGATGTCGAGCAGCGTGGCCGCGGCCTCGCACGCGCCATCCAGGTCGCCGCGAGCGACCAGGCGCGGCACCCAGCCCCGCGGACATCCCGTGAGCGCGAAGAGGCCGGTGGCGTGTTGGGCCACGACGTCGAGCGACACGCCAGGTTGGCCGCGGCCACTCTCCATGCGCGCACGGGTGATGATCGTGGACAGGTTGGCGTAGCCCTCGCGCGACTCGGCGAGGAGCACGAGGTGGGAGTCGTCGGTGTCGGGCGGCATCGCACCGTGCCGAACGGTTATCTCGGCGCCGATGATGCCGCCCAACCCGGCGTCATCGGCGGCCTGGGCGAAGGCGACGGCGCCGCCTAGCTCATCGTGGTCGGTGAGCGCGAGGGCGGCGAAGCCGAGGCGGCGCGCACGGGCCACGAGCGCATCGGGGTGCGAGGCGCCGTCGAGCAGGGAGTACGCGGAGTGGCAGTGGAGCTCGACATAGCCTGCGTTAGGCGCCGGCGCGGCGGGCCGCTCAGTCATACCATCCCTGCACGTACCACGCGTCGCGCTCGCGGAACAACACGAGCTCCATGCCGTCTCCTTCGCCCTGCCAGTACGTGCGGCGATAGCCGTCGTCGCGCCACCAGTCGCCCGAGATGCGCTCGGGACCGGTCACGTGCGCGAGCGCGATGCGGCGTCCGCGCCAGCGCACGGCGCGCGGCGCGTCGCCGTCGCACGCGACCACCGCCGGCTCGGGCGTTTCGAGCAGCCGGAGCGCGCTGCGCTCGGCATCGACGTTCGCGACCTCGGGTGCCGCGCCGGCATCATCATCGCCGGCATCGGTGTCACCGGGGATCCAGGCGCCGGCGCGTTCCGGTGCGTGCTCGTCGCGCGCGACGGGTTTCACCACGCCATCGTCGCCTAACTCCGCGCGCAGGCGCGCGAGCGCGGCGTCGATGGCCGACGGGTTGCGCCACTCGGTGGCGAGCAGGTCGCCCTGCTCGCCGGCGAGCGGCGCCGTGGCGGTGATCGACACGCGCACGCCGCACGCGGGCGCGGTGAGCGGCCACCGCTCGAGCAGCGCGCGACAGTGGTCGAACAGGTGCGCGGCGCGCGCCGTCGGGCGCGGGATGCGGATCTCGCGCGTCACGGTGTGCGCCCGCGCGCCGGCGCGGGGGAGCGCGCTCCGCGCATCGTCGAGCGTGAGCGTGATCGCGACGACGGCAGCCGCGCGTCCATCGGCCACGAGCGCCGACGCGAGCGTGTCCAGCGCCGCGCGCACGAGGAACAACACGGGCTCCATGGTGGGCGTGGACGCGGCCAGCTCGGCGTCCACGGTGCGCGGCGGCGCAGCGCGGGCGAGCACGGGGCGTCGATCGTCCTCGCCGCGCGCGAGGCGCCACGCGGCGAGTCCCTCGTCGCCCCAGCGGCGCTCGACGTCTTCCGCCTCGAGGGCGGCGAACGCGCCGGCGTCGCGTATGCCCAGCGCGGCGAGGGTGTCGCGCATCTCGTCGTCCATGGGGATGAGCGCGAGGGGGGCGCGGGCCAGGTAGCGCGCGTCGCCGCCTAACGGAATGCGCACCGGGCCCAACGCGGCGCCCGAGGCCCAGGTGGCGGCGCGCGCGGCGACGCACGAGCCGGCGATCGCCACGCGCGTCCGTGGGTGCCAGCGCCGGCCCACGTCCACGAGCGCCCGGGCGAGCGCGCGCTCGCCGCCTAACGCATCGAAGCCCGCCGCGCCCACCCACCACAGGCCGGGCTCGCCGGCGACCGGCGTCACCTGGGGACTCGCGGCGAGGAGTGCGGCGGTGACGGTGGTGGTCGCCGCGATGATCGGATCATCATACCACGGGATGACCGTCAGCCCCGCGCACATCGCTCGCGCTTCGGGCACCGTCATGCCTGGCCTCACGCGCGCACGCGCCGCCGCCGCCGACACCGCGCGCAGCCGCGTTCCATCCACGAGCGCAATGGGCTGCTCATCCCACACCGGCGCCGAGGAGCTGCTCGCCGAGCTCGGGAGGCTCGGCGCAGCGTCGGGAGCGGGCGAGGACGGGACGCGCAGCTGGCTCGGCGGCGCCTCGCGCTCCGCGTCCGCTCTTCGGGCGTTCCACGCCGCGGCGATCGGGAACCTCGGGATGCGCACACACGCGACGCGCCACACTGACGACATACTCGACCTCCACAGTTGTTCGACGTCCTCCTTTCTCGACCGTGATGGCAATCGCGTGTCGTCGTCGTTGTCGCGTGCGGGTTAGGCGAAGCCGGAGCGCGCCGGCGAGCCGCGTGGCCGGCGCGGTGTCGCCGACGCCGGTCACCACGAGCGCGGTATTCGTGTCGTGCGCCAGCCTCACGAGCCGCGTGGCCACCGGGGAGTTAAGCGGCGGCGCACCGTCGAGCACCACGAGCGCGAACGCGCCGCCGCGCAGCAGGATGTCGGCGCACCAGGCCCCGCGCGCCGGATCGCGCGGCCGCACCACCCAGAATCCATCGTCCGTGCCGAGCGATGCCCAGTCGCGCGGGGCGAGGGCGCGCGCGGCGTCGACGTAGGCCACGCCCAACCCACGGCGCACGGTGGCGTGGGCCAGCTCGCGCAGGAGCGTCGTCTTCCCGCTGCCGCGGCGTCCGAGGAGCTCCGTGAGGCGGCCGCGTGGCACGCCGTGTGTGGCCAGCGCGGCGTCGAGCGCGGCGATGCCGGTGGAGAGTCCCGCCGCCGCGGTGGTCGACGCTTCGTTAGGCAGCAGCGCGCGCAGCTCGGCCACCGCACGGCGGCGCTCGGCGGCGTTCGCGATGGCCGGCGACGCGACGGCCGGGACGAGCGCGGATGCGGCTGCCGTCATGGGCGGCTCACAGCGCGAGCGAGAACTGCAGGTCGGCCTCGGACGCCGCGTCGGTATCGCCCGACGTGTCGTTAGGCGAGTCGGCGGCGTCGGCGTCATCGCCTTCGTAGGTTGTGCGACGCAGGCCGTGCGCGCGACAGAGCCGGGCCATGAGCGCCGCCAGCCGCTCGCGATAGAGATCGCCCGGCACGTGCGCGTGCGCATAGGCGCGCGCGTAGCGCGGCGCAAGCTCCGGAAATTCCTTGGCGATGAACGGGAGATACCGCTTGCGCGCCTCGTGCTGCAGCCGGAGCGCGCCCGTGGAGATGTGCGACGCACCCGCTTCGGCGACCCGCTCGACCAGCGCCTCGAGATCGCGCGGATGATCGGTGATGCCCGGCAGCACCGGCATGCAGTTCACGCTCACCGCCACGCCCGCGTCGTGCAGCCGCGCGATCGCGCGCAGCCGCGCGTCCGGCGTGGGCGCGCGCGGCTCGAGCCGGCGCGCGAGGACGCGGTTCACCGTGATCAACGACACGTGTACGCTGATCGCCGAGTGCCGGGCGATGCGCGCCAGCACATCCACGTCGCGCGTGACTAACGGACTCTTGGTGGTGATCGAGACGTGGAGCGCCGGATGCTCGGCCAGCACCTCGAGGATGCCGCGGGTGATCGCGAACCGGCGCTCCGCCGGCTGATACGGATCCGTGGCGGTCCCGATGGCGATCCAGTCGCCCTCGGCGAGCGCGCGGAAGCGGTCACTCCCGTGGCGGAGCGTGCGCGCCAGCAGCTCGGGCCCGTTGCGTTTGACGAAGATGTGACGCTCGAACGCCAACCAGGGCGGAATGCGCCCGACGTCCTGCTCGGCGGCGCCGGTCAAGCGGTCGGCATCGGTGGCCCGCTCCATCACGTAGCGGTGCGCGTAGCGGGCATAGCAGTACGCACACCCGAACGCGCACCCGATGTAGGGGTTGATCGACCAGAACCCCATCCCCGTGATCTCGGGCCCGTTGATGATGCTCCGGGCGTGGCTGCCGTAGTACGTGATGTCGCGCTGCTCGCCGATGACGGGCAGTTGGCGGAAGGAACGCTCGACGGCGGCTGAAAACAGAGCGGGTTGCTGCATAGCACTGCTGGGGGTTGCGGGGGAACGATGATACCGAATAGATACCGAAGATACAAGAGTCGCTCCAGGGGTCGATCTGACCCTCAGCAGCCGCTTACTAAGCGACCGCTTAGTAAGGCGGCACTACGTGACAGTACCTGCGAGATCCCCATGGCCGAGAATCCGTTCCGCATCCACGGGCTCGTCACCGGCGAATTCTTCACCGATCGCGTCGCCGAGCTCACGCGCATCCGCGACGCGCTCCGCCGGCCGGCGAGCAAGCTGCTCGTCTACGGCTACCGCCGCATGGGGAAGAGCTCCGCGCTCGCGCTGGCCGTCGACCAGGTGAACCGCCAGCGCGGACACGCCTTCGTGGCCGACCTCTCCACCGCCTCCACCGTGGCCGACGTCTCCAACCGCATCCTCCAGGGCGCGGCGGCTGCGTTAGGCAAACGATGGAAGAACGTGGCGGCCGACCTCGCCTCGCGCCTCCAGGCCACCGTCTCCCTCACGCACGACCGCGGCTCCGGCCTCCTCCTGCCCACCGTCTCGCTCCAGCTCCGCCGCGCCGACCTCGAGGACCAACGGGCGACGTTAGGCAGCGTGCTCGACGCGGTGAACGACCTGGCGCGCGATCGCGGTGTGACCATCGGGCTCGTGCTGGATGAATTTCAGGACATTGCCCGCTTCGGCGGCGAGGATGCCGAGTGGCATCTGCGCGGCGTCATCCAGCGCCACGACCATGTGAGCTACGTGCTGGCCGGGTCCAAGCCGCACCTCATTCGCCGCATGATCGAGCCTGGGCGCGCGTTCTACGACATGCTCGACGTGCTCTATTTCGGCCCGATCGATCCGATCTATTTCGCGCCGTGGATCGAGCAGCGGATGCGCGGCGCGGGCGTCACCTGCGACGGCGTCGGCGCGCGCATCATCGAGATCGCGGGGTTGCGCACGCGCGACATCACGCAGGTGGCGCGCACGTGCTTCGATCGCGCCGTCGCCGCCGGAAACGCCGAGCCGCGCGATGCGGACCTCGCGTTCGCCGACTGCGTGGCCGAGCGCGACGACGCGTTCGCGGATTTCTGGCAGCAGCTCACGTCGCACCAGCAGAACGTGCTGCGTGCGCTCGCGGTGGCCGGCGAAGGACTCACGTCGGCCGAGACGAGCGCGCGCTTCGGGCTCGCGTCGAGCAGCGCGGTGTCGCAGGCGTTGGCGGCATTGGTCGATGCGGGGCGGCTCGTGCGAGAGGAGCGGGGCGCGCGATACGAGTTCGACAGTCCGTTCCTGCGCGGGTGGGTGGTGTCACGCGCGTTGCTCGACATCGGCATCGCGCTGCCGGTGACGTATCGCGTGCAGCCTGTCACGGTCATTGATGGCATCGCCGCCTTGCCAAGGCGGGGAACGGAGGCGAGCGTTTAGCCAACCGCCGAACCCATCGCGAGATGAACGATCAGCCACCAGGGCCACGGGATTCCGCCACGCTGAGCCGTCGACGCATCGTCGCCGGCACGGCGGCGGCGATCGGACTCGCGATGCTTAGGCGCGGCGCGTTCGGGCAGGCCGGACCGCCGCCCGCGCAGCCCCGTCAGTTAGGCGGGCCCGCCACGCCCCTCGGCGCCCGTGCGCCTAACGAGAGGCTCCGGCGTGTCGTCGGCGGAACGATGCACGAGATCTCGCTGACGCCGCTCCAGGAGCTGCACGGCATCGTGACGCCGTCGGACCTGCACTACGAACGGCATCACGCGGGCGTGCCGGTCATCGACCCGCACCAGTACAAATTGTTGATCCACGGCATGGTCGATCGTCCAACCGTGTTCGACCTGGCCGCGCTCAAGCGGTTTCCGGCGGTCTCGCGGTTCCATTTTCTCGAGTGCTCGGGCAACGGCGAGAGCGCCTACCGGAACATGCGCCCCGACCAGTCGCCGCAGCTCGTGGACGGGCTCACGAGCACGAGCGAATGGACGGGCGTCTCCCTGGCGACGCTGCTGCGCGAGGTTGGTGTGCACCCGCGCGCGACGTGGTTTCTCGCCGAAGGCGGAGATGCCGGGCTCATGGCGCGGAGCATCCCGGTCGAGAAGGCCCGGGACGATGCCATGATCGCCTACGCGCAGAACGGCGAAGCGTTGCGACCCGAACAGGGCTACCCGGCGCGTCTCCTGCTTCCCGGGTGGGAAGGGAACACGAACGTGAAGTGGATCCGCCGCCTCGAGTTTGCCGATCGGCCGTTCATGACGCGCGACGAGACATCGAAGTACACGGATCCGCTGCCTAACGGAACGGCGCGGATGTTCTCGTTCGTCATGGACGCCAAGTCGATCATCACGTTCCCCGCCTATCCGGTGACGCT
>Ga0310810_10005514_pt1 | contig 14164 bp, 7 predicted proteins | sample NCmetagenome_FD_207641 | JGI IMG/M metagenome (GOLD analysis project Ga0310810, IMG submission 207641) | Soil microbial communities from experimental microcosm in Duke University, North Carolina, United States - NC | ecosystem: Engineered > Artificial ecosystem > Soil microcosm > Unclassified ... | reverse complement strand
GGGCGACGTGCACTACGTCTCCGTTTGTCCCAGCTGCATCGTCTCTCGCATCGCTCTTGCTGACGTGAGTGGCCACGGACGCGCCGTCGAGTCGCTGGGCGCCAAACTTCAAGAATTGATGCAGACGTATCTGACAGAGCTCGAGCAAGCCAGTCTGATGCGGGATCTCAATGAAGCCGTGATCGAAGAACTGGATGGAGTGCACTACGCGACCATGGTCGCTGCGGGTTTCCACGGCCGACGAGGTCTGCTCGTGATGACCAACGCCGGCCATCCGCCGGCGTTCTGGTATCGGACGAGTCGCGATGAATGGTTCTGGTTCGAACCGCAACGAGCAGGGGAGGGCGTGGGTGTCAGAGGCACACCACTCGGCCTGTTGCCGAACGTCTCCTACGACCGCATGATCGTCAAGCCGGATCCCGGCGACCTCATCGTGCTGTATTCCGACGGGGTCTCTGAAGCCACCAACCCCGCCGGCAACGAGTTGGGTCGAGACGCTCTGATGGCGATGGCCCGAGCGTTGAAACCCAGTTCGGCGGAGACTTTCGGGACGGAGTTGGCGGAGGCGGTCCGTGAGTTTCGCGGAGGCAGAACCCCGGAAGACGATGAGACCATCATCGTGTTACAACGGCTGCCGGATTGATCAGTTACCGCCTGGGCAGCTCAGCGCTCCCGGAGCGAGCGATGTCGCTCTGGCCGAACAAGAGACATTCGCTCATTGCCACCCGCCTCCGAGCGAGCGGTAGATCTGCACCAGTGACTGCAACTCGCGGAGCTCGGCCTGCGCGAGCTGGAGTTGTGCGGTAAAGAATCTCGTTTCGCTATCGAGCACTTCGAGGTAGCTCGCGGCACCGCCCCGGTAGCGCATGTTCGACAACCTGGTTGCGTCTTCCGCGGCAGTTGTCAGCTGCTGCAGCTGCGCCCGAACATCCTGGCTTTTCCGATAGGCGACAAGGGAATCAGAGACCTCGCGAAAGGCCTGCTGCACCGTACGCTGATAGACGAAGGTCGCTTCCTGAGTCCGTGCTTCAGCGAACTTGACCCGGTTGCGGATCCTGCCCCCGGTGAAAATCGGCTGTACCGCAGTGGCGCCGAAGGTCCACAGGCCTGCGGGCCCTGAGAAGAGGCGGGTGAGTGCTGAGCTCTGATATCCGCCGACGGCGGTCAACGAGATCTGCGGGAAATAATCGGCCTTCGCGACGCCGATTTGTGCGTTTGCGGCAACGAGTTGTTGCTCCGCCTGGAGGATGTCTGGGCGCCGTTCGAGCAGCGATGAGGGAAGCCCTGCCGGAACCTCCGGCGGATGCGGCTGATCGACGAGCCGCCGGCCTCGAGCCACGGTGTCAGGGTTTTTTCCCCCGAGGATGCTGATAAAGTTTTCTTCCTGCTCGATCCGCAGTTCAAGATCCGAGATCGCGGCGCCCGCGCCGAACACCAGCTGTTCAGCCTGGCGCACGTCGAGCAGCGATGTGGCACCGCCGTCGGCAAGGATTTGTGTCAACCGCAGAGAGTCTCGACGGGACGCGAGCGTCTGGCGTGAGATCTCCAGTTCGAGGTCCAGTTCCCGCAACTGGAAATAGGCGGCCGCCACATCGCTGACCAGCGAACTGATGACTTGGCGCTGAGCCCACTCCTCCGACAGGAGATTGGCTCGAGCCGACTCCGTGGCGCGCCGCAACTTTCCCCAGAAATCCAGTTCCCACGCGAATGAAGCACTGACCTGTGCCGGACTCGTCTCGACGGGAGGGCGTCCGGCAACTTCAGGTGAACGTTCGTTGAATACGGACGCCGCGGCAGTGACCTCTGGCAGCTGGTCTGCGCGCGTGATGCCGAGCAGTGCGCGTGCCTCGAGGATCCGTGCCGCTGCGATTCGCGCGTCGTAGTTCTGTTGCAGTGCTGTCCGAATGAGATCGCGTAACGCGTCGTCCTGAAACGCGTCCCACCATTTCTGATCACTGAACGAGGCGATGTCCGGCTTCGCGGCCTGTTCTGCTGCCGCGCCTCTGTAAGCGGACGGTGCGGGCACGTCCGGTCTTTTGTAGTTAGGACCGACGACACAACTCGAGGACAGGGCGACGAACAAGCCGACGCGCAAAAACGGGTGGCTCGCCTCCATCTCAATGATCTCCGTGGACTGGCAAAGGCGACGGAGCAGGAGAGACCCCTTCGCCGGTAATTCGCTGGCCTATCCTTTCTACCGCGACAAACAACACGGGAATGATGAAGACGGCGATCAGCGTGGCGGCGAGCATTCCGCCGATCACGGTCGTGCCCATAATCTGACGGGCCACCGAACCGGCGCCACTGGCCGTCCAGAGCGGCACGCACCCCAACACGAACGCGAACGATGTCATCAGGATCGGCCGCAGCCGTAACCGCGCAGCGGCCAGAGCCGCTTCGGCCAACGGCTGCCCGCCTTCGTATGCGGTTTTTGCGAACTCCACGATCAGGATCGCGTTCTTGGCCGTCAGTCCGATGAGCATTACCAGCCCAATCTGCGAATACACATCGATTTCTATTTGCACCATGTACGGCGGCAGATAAGACATGAGCACAACCCGGCGGAGCCACAGCACGAAGAATGCGCCAAAGACAGCGACTGGCGTGCTCAATAGCACGCCGAACGGCAAGGTCCAGCTCTCGTAAAGAGCGGCGAGCACCAGGAACACGACCAGGAGCGAAAACCCGAAGATGGCCGATGGTGAAACGCCTTGCTGCGCTTGTTTCTCCTGGAACGAGATCCCGAGGTAGTCGTACCCCATCTCGGGAGGCATCGTTTCGGCAAAGACCTCTTCGAGGGCGGCCATGGCTTCGGCGGAACTGTGTCCTGGCGCGGCACTGCCGATAATCTGCGCCGAGCGATACAGGTTGTAGCGCATCGTGAATTCCGGGCCGGAACGTGATTCGAATCTCGTGACCGCCGACAGCGGCACCATGTCGCCGGTTCGGTTCCGAACGTAGAATTCGCCGACGTTCTCCGCCCGATCGCGGTAGGCACCCTCCGCCTCGACATATACCTGCCATTGGCGGCCGAACCTGTTGAAGTAGTTGATGAACGACCCGCCCATGAACGCCTGAATCGTTCGGTACACATCTTTGATGTCGACACCCTGTTTGAGCACCTTGTCGCGATCCACCGCGATGAACTGCTGCGGCACGTTGGGAAGGAATGTGGTCGTAATCGACGCGAATTCCGGGCGCTTGCGGGCGGCGGCGATGAACTTGCTCGTGTTGTCGGCGAGAAACGCGACGTTACTGCCTGAGCGGTCCTCGAGAATGAACGTGAAGCCGCCGGCCGTTCCGACGCCGGGAATGGCGGGAGGAGAAAAAGAGAAAGCAATGCCTTGCCGGAGGCCGGCGAGTTTCTCGTTCACCCTCTGGCGGATGAACTGGTACTGTTCTTCTCTCTTCTGCCGTTCCTTCCATTCTTTCAGCGTCACGAAAAAGAATGCGTTGTAAGTCGATCGCGTCAGGCTGAGCAGGCTGAAGCCAATGACGCTGGTGGTGGATTCAACACCAGGAATCTTCGACAGCAGTTCTTCAATTTCGTGAGCGGTCGCTTCGGTTCTTTGCAGCGATGCGGCGGAGGGCAGCTGCAGATTCAGGAACATGTATCCCTGGTCCTCGTCCGGCAGAAAGCTGGACGGCAGCCGATTGCCGAAGAAGGCAGCCAGCGCGCCGCACACAAGCAGCAACGCGAATGCGACGATGCTCTTGCGGATCAGCGCGCTGACGCCGCGAACGTAGCCTTCCGTTGCGCGCGCGAAACCGCGATTGAACAAATCGAAGAAGGGGCGAAGCACGCCTCGGCTTCTACTTCGCGGGCGCAGCAGCAACGCAGAAAGCGCGGGGCTCAGCGTGAGCGCGTTGAACGCGGACAGGCAGACAGAGATGGCGATGGTTACTGCGAATTGCTGATAGAGCCGCCCGGTGATACCAGGGATGAATGCGGTGGGGATGAATACGGCCGACAGGACCAGAGCGATGCCGATGACGGGTGCCGAGATCTCTTCCATCGCCTTGAACGTCGCATCCTTTGGCGACATTCCTTCTTCGATGTGATGTTCCACGGCTTCGACGACGACGATCGCGTCGTCAACGACAAGTCCAATAGCGAGAACGAGCCCGAACAGCGATAGCGTGTTGATTGAAAATCCGAAGGCTGGGAACACAACAAAAGTGCCGACCAGTGAGACCGGCACGGCCAGCAGCGGGATGAGAGTCGCGCGCCACCCTTGCAGAAAGAGGTAGACGACGATGATGACAAGAACGATCGCGATCACCAACGTCTGCACGATCTCTTTGATGCCCTCGGTGACCGCCCGCGTGGTGTCCAGCGCAATCGTGTAATCGACGCCGCGCGGCAACCGCTGCCGCTGCTCGGCCATCAGTGATTTGACCCCTTCAGCCGCTTGCACCGCGTTGGATCCGGGCAACTGATACACCGCGATGATCGCGCTCGGTTGTCCATTCAGATGGCTGACGACGCTGTAGTCCTGCGCGCCCATTTCAACCCGCGCGACATCCTTCACCCGGACGATCCCGCCGTCGGGTGTTGCCCGGACGACGATCTGCTCGAACTCCTCGGGGGACGTCAGGCGGCCTTGCGCGCGGACCGAATAGCTGAACTCCTGACCCTTTGGTGAGGGCTCGCCGCCAATCTGACCGGCAGGATTGACGGTGTTCTGCGATTGAATCGCCGACACGATGTCGGGCACGGTGATCGCCAGCTTCGCCAGTTGGTCCGGCTTCACCCAGAGCCGCATGGCATACCGGCCTGCGCCGAAAACCTGGACGCTGCCGATGCCGGGGACGCGCGTCAGCTGATCGTTGAGGTTGATGTAAGCGTAATTGGACAGGAACTTCGCGTCGTAGGCGCCGCTCGGCGAATACAGACTGATTAACATCAGCGGTGCGGTGAGCGTCTTCTGTACCGTCACCCCAAAATTTGTGACCTCCACTGGAAGCTGTGACGCGGCTTGTGCCTGCCGCAGCTGCGCGAGAATCAGGTCCGTGTTGGGATCGGTCTTGACGTCGAAGTCGACGATCAACCGCATTTCCCCAGTCGATGAGTTGACCGAGTACATGTAGTTCATGTTGTCCACGCCGCTCATTTGTTGCTCGATCGGAGTGGCCACGGACTGTTCCACTGTCTGTGCGTCTGCGCCAACATAGGTCGTCTGCACTTGCACTTCCGGCGGCGCGATCGCGGGGAACTGCGAGATGGGAAGCGTGACAATGGTGATGGCGCCGACGATGACCGTGAGAAGAGAAATCACGATCGCGACGATCGGCCGATTGATGAAGAATCTCGACACTCTAGCCTCCTCCTTGCGGAGGCTTCGCGGCGACGACGTTGACGGTCGCTCCGTCTCTTGCCTTCAGCACGCCCTCGACAATCACGCGTTCGCCGGCTTTCAGGCCGTCGGTCACAATCCAGAGATTTCCGACGCGGTCGCCGACCGTCACGGAACGGACTGACACCTTGTTGTCGCTGCCGACGACCGACACCTGATAACTGCCCTGCAGCTCGGTCACTGCGCGCTGGGGAATCAACAGGGCGCCGGTCACCGTCCGTACGGAGAGACGGACGCGTCCATATCCGCCCGGGCGAAGAAGATTGTTGGGATTGGGAAATACCCCGGCTACCCGGATTGTTCCCGTCGCCGGATTGATTTCGCGATCGGCGAACGAAATGGTTCCGATGTGTTCGTAAATGGTTCCATCCCCGAGCACCAGCTGAAGCGGCATGCGCTTCCGCTGCTCTTCGACGCTTTGTTGGGTCGGAAAACGGCGATGAAAATCGATAAAAACCTGCTCGCTCACCGTGAAGTAGGCCTTGATCGGATCAACCTGTGAAACGGACGTGAGAATCGAGCTGGGGCCGACAAGGTTTCCGATCTGAACGCGCGCGACGCCGGCGATTCCACTCACCAGTGATGTAACGTTCGCGAACTCGACGTTCAGTTCGGCCTGCTCGACGTTGGCTTTCGCGGCCAGGACCGCGGCCTGGGCGCCAAGCTTCGCGTGAAGCTCGGTATCCAGCTGACTCTGAGCAATGGCGCGCGCCGCGGCCAACGGCGTGTCGCGCTCGACATCGACGGTCGCCTTACCGAGCTGTGCCTCCGCCTGCGCCAATTGCGCCTTTGCCTGATCGAGGGCAGCCCGCAGGGGTCGCGGATCGATCTCAAAGAGCACTTCGCCTTTCCGAACGACCGCGCCTTCCTTGTAGTTCTGCTTGATGATGTAGCCCGAGACGCGAGGCTGTATCTCCGCGTTCACGTATCCGTCCAGCGTGGCGATCCAGTCGCTGTAGATCGGAGTGTCGCGTTGAACGACCGTGGAAACTTCCACAGTCGGCGGCGGAGGCGCGGGTGCTGCTGCCTGCCCGCCACCGCAACCGACAGCGATCAAGAGGGATCCGCAGAGCGCCGTCGCCCGGTTGCGCGAGGCTATGAAGGACATCGGAATCTACCGAACCACTCGTCTCGGAACGTATCAAAGCAGACGTGCGAGGCACGGTCTATTGGACGAAGGTATTGGGCGTAGACCGTGGCGAGAAGGGGATGGTTCCACGCCGAGCCAGAAGAGGAGCGCATGAGCTGACTGCGGTCGGCGATTACGCAGTCACTCAGCTCGCCAGCTGCCACGACGGTCGGCACGTAGGAATCAACATCTCGATCACCACGGCTCCCGCCAAGCTGGGCGGCGTCTGTCGATTCGTGCTTCGGCCTTCGGGTTGCATGCCACTGAGCAAGAGCGCTCGTCCATGTTTGCAACCAGAACACTTGCCTCGTTGCTCGACGAGCAAACGTCCGTTTTGCGAACTCAGCTGAACGCCGTGTATGACGGCGCGGCTGATGCCGTTCACGACAGCCGCGTCGCAACTCGCAGGACGAGGGAACTGCTGGCGTTGGTGCCTGTGATTCCGGGGCGCGATGGCGAGCGGGATGCCGCTAGTGGCTACCAGAAAATGGGTCGTGCGCTCGGGAGAGTGCGCGACATCGATGTGCAGATTGCGTTGATCAAGGATCTCGAAGTGCACGCCCCTGAGACGGCGCCTTTTTTGGTGCTCGTTCGCCAGGATCACGAACGGCGTCGGCTCTCGAGGATGCGCCGATTGATCAAGACGCTCGAGCGCCTTGATGTCGAGGCGCTTCTGCACTTCGTCGGCGACGGTCACCCGGCCGGGCTTCGCACACGGCTGACGTCGCGCGGCTGGCAGCAGCAGATCCGTCGGCTCGCGGTGGAACGCAGTCGCACCGCGATCGAAGCAATGGCGCATGCCACCGGCGTCTATTTCCCAAAGCGCTCGCATTCGACTCGCATCGCGATCAAACAACTCCGCTATGCGGCGGAGATCGCGCTGCGAACCGGATTCAGCGAGATGCAGTCGGCGATCAGCGCGCTCAAGCGCGGCCAGGAAATTCTGGGAGACCTGCACGACAAGCAGGAACTGGCAGAGCATCTGAGCGAGTACAAGAAGTATCCAGGGGTCGACAAGGATCACGTGGCCCTGACGCGCAACGTGCTCGAGGGAGAGGTCCTGAACCTGCATTCTGAGTATCTGTGTCGGCGCGACCGGCTGCGGGATGCGTGCATGGAGATTGAGCGCGCGGCGTCGCGCAGCTTCCGCGTCCGTTCGACCTTTGGCGTCGGCGCCGCGATGGTGTCAGGACTCGTTGTCGTCGCTGCTGCCCGTGGCCGCGCATCCTAAGCTGCCGGCCGGGCAACCCGCGCGTATCGAACACAACCGCCTTTCTCCACCGGCCTCCATCACTGATCGATAGACGGCGACAGGCCCCGCGGCGTCAGCTGGCGCAGGCGTGCCACACCTCTGCCGTAGTGCACCACAAATGATCTTCGAATTGACTGGAGCGTTACGCCGGAGTCCTGGGTGAGGGTAACCATGGCGCGTTGATCAAGATCTCCGGCTTCAAAGTGAGATCGCACGACAACGACTTCGACGGTGATGATTGGAAGTAGGACTACGCGATTGATTCCGTAGAACGACCCTCATACACAGCGGCCCGCGAGAGGCCATTCCGGCTGGCCTCTCGCGGTTGGGGACGAAACCCTACGTTCCGCTCAACACGGAGGTCATCGGCGGTCACTCCGCGCGAAGCGCAATCACCGGGTCGACTTTCGACGCTCGAACGGCCGGTACGTAACAGGCGCACCCGGCAACCAGAATGAGGGTAGCCATGGTTGCGCCGAGAACCAATGGATCGGTCAGCGACACGCCGAACAGCACTCCGCCGAGCGACTGCGTCGCAGGATACGCGACCAGCATTCCGAAGGCTCCGCCGACCACAGCGGGCAGCAACCCTTCAAAGGCGACTCGCCGGCGCACCAGATGAGGGCTTGCACCGAGGGCGAGTCGGATGCCGATGTCTCGTGTTCGCCGCGTGATCATCTGGGCGAGGGAGGCCGCCAGGCCGACGCTCGTCAGCATAAGCGCCAATAACCCGAGCGCGGTGGCAAGAAACGACAGGCCCCGCTCTGTTGCCAGTGACTCATCGACTTGGCGGTCGAGGGTTCGGACGTTGAACGGAGGCACGCCGGAGTCGAGCCGTGTGAGTTCCTGACGGACTGTTGTGAGAATCGCGCTGGTCGGAAGCGTCGATCGCACGTACAGAGTCGCGTCCGCAACCGGCTCCTGCGTCACTGGAATGTAGACGAGCGCTGGACTTGGAGCGCGAACGGAACGGTATTTGATGTCCGACACGACGCCGATGATCTCGACGCCCGGATCCTTGGCCGGGGAACCCGCCCAGCGAAAACGTCGGCCGACTGCCGTATCACCGAAAAACGTGTGCGCGAACGTCTCGCTCACGACGACGACCTGGCCGGACCCCGACCGATCGCGGGCCTCGATCGGCCGGCCCGCTTTCACCGCAATGCCAAGCGTTTCGAAATAGCGTGGACCGACGAGATTGACCTCGACATTCTGAGTACGAGCCGGCCCGCTATCGCCTCCGGCCATGTCAATGGTCTCTCTTCGGCCTTGACCGCTGACCACGTCCACGAACGCGAATGTCGCTGACGCGACGCCCGGACTGGCGTCGACGCGCTCGCGCAGCCGCTCAAACAGATCCGCCGCTCGCGTGGGCGTGTAGCCTTGAAGGCCCGGCGCGAGAGAAATGAGGGTGACGTCCGACGCGTCGTACCCGAGAGGCTGATTGCGCAGATTCACAACCGAACGAACCACGAGGCCGGCCGAAACGAGAAGGACGGCGGCTCCGGCGAACTGCATGCCGAGCACAACTCGGCCGCTGAGGGTGCTCACGGAGAGCCAGTCGCGCGTCGTCTGCCGGATTCCCTGTGGTCGGAAGTCGAGACCTGAGTCCGCACGGAGGCGCCACACAATGCACGCTCCCACAACAGCCATCGTCACCACGGTCAGTCCCAGCGCGACACCCACCAGGCGCATGTCAACCGCGGCTCCTGTGTCGAGCGGACTGTTCTGTGTCGGCACGAACCGCAACAACACCATCGCGACCGGCGATGCGAACGCGAGGCCGCTGGACCCGCCCAAGGCCGCAACGATGGCCAGTTCAGCGATGACTCCCAGCGCCAGCCTGGACGATGTCGCGCCGAGCGCCGAGCGCACCGCGAGTTCGCTGCGCTGAGCCGTGAAACGGGCGACAAACAGAGAGAGGACGTGCAGCGCGGCCACGACCCACAAGATGGCACTCATCACGAGCACCACGGTCAGGGGACGGCCGTATCTAGAAGCCAACGGAGAGAATCCGCGGTTGCCCGGAGCCAGTCTCACGCGTTCGGCGAGCAACTCCTGCCGAACAGTGTCGGGCAACGACGCGCCAGCGAGGTCCCCTCTGACGAGATTCTGATAGTCGGTACTGACGTGCGCTTCTACCGACTGCCTCGCGGTACGTGATTTCAGCCGGCCGACGATATTGAGCCAGCTTGTACCGCGTCGCTCCAGAGCCTGCCACGCCGGCTCGAGCTGCCCCTGCATCATCATTGGCACGACAACGGCGGGCCGAAACGCAGCGCGCAGACCGCGAAACCCAGGCTCCGCCACGCCGATCACGGTGAAGGGATAGCCATTCAGACGAATGGTGTGACCAAGAATGTGCGCATCACCGCCGAAGCGATCGCGCCAGTAGCCATACGTCAGTACGGCTACCGCGTGGGCGCCGGCTTGTTGATCGTCTTCAGGCAAGAGTAGTCGCCCGAGAAACGCCTTGGTCTGCAAACATTGGAAGTAGTTGCCGGACACGAGCTCGCGAACCACACGTTCGGTCGTGTCGCCGCTCTGCAGTGCGACTACGGAGGCGTCGTAGGCGACGACGTGAGAGAGTCCGGCTGCGCGATCGCGGAGGTCGCGATAGACGGGATACGAAAAACTCGTATCCGTGCCGCCGTCCATCGCAACCTTCTCGAAGATGACCAGTTCATCAGGATGGGGCGTCGACAGCGGTCTCAACAGCACGACGTCAGCGAGACGGAAGATGCCCACCGTCGGAGCAATGGCGAGCGCGATCAGGAGGACGGAGACGGCGAGAAACCCCGGAGCACGACGGAGGGACCGGACCGCGTGTCGAAGTTCAGCCGCCACAACTGCCTCCTATCGACCGAGCACGTAGTCCAATGCTTTGTCTCGAATTACGGGATCCATGTCGCCATCGGCGATCTCGCGAATCTTCGCCGTCGATTCGGGAGTGCGTAGCCCGGAGAGATAGCTGAGCACGTGGAGCTTGAACGCCCGATCATTGGCGGCACCATACAGTCGGATCAGTTCCTGAACGGCCGTCGGCGTTGCCCGGCCGGCAATGTAGCTGACCGCTTCCTTCCGCACCTCGAAGTCCGGATCGCGTTTGGCGATGAGTACGAGCTTTTGCCACGCCGCAGCGCTGAGATCGCCAGAGAGACGATCGATCGCGTTCACTTTGTCCTGCCGTGTTCGGCTACCGTCGAACTGACGGATCATTTCCTGAGTCGGGCCTGGAGATGTTTCACGCATCGTGCCTGACGAGTCCTGCTTGACGCTCGCAGTGGACGCCAGCGCAGAAGCGCCGATGGCAATCAGAAGAAGCGTGACGGCGGTTACGGGAGCAATGCCCGAAACCGGATTTTCGTGTCCACTGAGTAGCCGGCGGATCCGCCCCACCAGGTCGCCGCCTGAAACTGCGATCAGCGGCCCTGACGCAGACCGACTGACCTCCAGCGCAGTCAACGCGCGGGCATATCCCACAACATCCGGACACACGGCCACGGCGGCATCATCGCAGCAGTGCTCACGCTCGATTCGAATCTGTCGCGAAATCCACCACGCGCCCGGATGGTAGAACAGCAGTGCCTCGGCGATACGCTGAAGATTGTTGACGAGGAAATCGTGTCGCTTGATGTGTGCGAGCTCGTGAGCCAACACGGCCTCCAGTTGTTGAGCAGTGAGGCACAGACATGTGGCCGGCGGTAACAGAATGATCGGCCGAAGCCAGCCGATCACACACGGCACATCAACAAGTACTGAAACCCGAAGGCCGACATGATGGTCGACCCGCAAATCTCGCTGGAGCTGTTCGAGAACCCGCACCCACATCACGTCGGCCGGGTGCGTGGCAGAGCGGACGAGGCGACGGATGGCGAGCCATGCACTGGTGATCCAGAGGGCTCTGGTGAAGAGTCCGATCATCCAGGCGAGCACGACCCATGGCAGAAGGAGCACCGCACCCGCAAACCATGACGGCGGAATCATGGTCGGCGTGATCACACCAGCGACTGGTGCGACTGCAGCGACCGGATTCACCATTCCCCCTCGCTCCGGGTTCACGATGAACCACGCGAATGTGACGATCGGAATGAGAACCGACAGACCGAGAGCGGCGCAACAAACGGCATATCGCGTCCCTGACCGAAGTTGGACGCCATAGCGACGGAGAACCAGCCAGGTCACGACCGTAATAACCGCGCCCTGCCAGATCGAATGGAGGAGCGTCCAGCCCAAGGGTTCCACCCACGTCTGCGTGCGGAATGCGTCAATGATCATCATCGTCGCCTCTTGTTTTCGTAGTCGTCGATCATCTTGCGGATCTCAGCCAGATCCGACGGGGTGGCCGAACGAGCGGAAAGGACTCCAAGGAGGAGTGCCGGCGCCGAGCCCCGAAATGCCCGGTCGAGCAGGTCGGCCGCCATTCTGCGCTGCGTCTCTTCCCGAGGGAAGCGAGCTGCATACACGTGGGAGCGGAGTCGCTCGTTGCGGCGAACCAAGCCCTTCTCCGTCATGACTTGTAGCTGCTTCAACACCGTCGTGTACACCGTCGGTCGACCGGTCGCGAGGTATTGCTGGACTTCTCGGACGGTGCTGGGACCGTGATCCCAGAGCGCGTGCAGGATGTCGAGTTCCGCCTCTGTTGGAAGGCGTGTGGCCGCGGACGTCTTGGCAGTGGTCATGTATTTACCGTCGCTTCGCGATTCAACGCTTTAATACGATAACTATCGTACGACGACTATGCATGTCAAGTCGCTCGCAACGTCTATCGGGTATCTGGCGAGGACCGAAAGGGCGAACGCCGAGGCAGATTCACATTGGCAGGCTCGTCACAAAGAATACCTCTGCTCATCGAGGGAGGCTCAATGAGCCGACCTCGCCGTACTCTTGGTGTCGGAATCGTCGCAATGTTACGCGGCAGCTGTCCGCCGCGCGCCAGTTCACAGTGAAATCACCCGACGCGGTCGGTCAGTCGCGATCGCGACTACAATTGCCCCAATGGTGGTCGACCCCGCAAAATCTCGCGCACAACTCAGGCGAGCATTCAGTCCAGGCGAAACATCTGACTGGTCCAGCAGGGCCAGACCTCGCAAGTGGCGACGAAGCTGAAGACATATTCAGCTCTGCCCGGTAAGGACAGCAGGGCCTATGGGTCGGTCCGCGCCCGACCGGTTTCGCGGGTCAAGCGCTTCGAGTTCGGTCGCCACCTACGGCAGAAAGTCTCACGCAGCTCGCTCGGTGTCTGGCGGCCCGTTGACAACCGGCCCGATCCGATCGCCCTGATCGAGCGAGCCCACGTCGGACGGGTCGCCTCCCTCATTCCGATCCGGATCGCGCGAATGGTCTCCTCGCCGTACGGATTTTTGCGCGGCTCCGCCAACGTAATGGCCCAGGATTTGGCACAGCTCCCCGCGACGGGCATTACCCCGGTCATCTGCGGCGATGCTCACCTCGGAAACTTCGGTTTCTACGCCTCGCCAGAGCGCGACCTGGTTCTGGACCTCAACGACTTCGACGAAGCGCATCCCGGCCCATGGGAATGGGACCTGCGCCGGCTGGTGACCAGTATCTGTGTCGCGGGACGACAGAGTGGCATGCGGGATTCGCAGTGCGACGACGCCGTGATGTCGTGCGTGGCCGCCTACCGGCATTCGGTGCGCCTGCTGGCGAATCAGCCGCTGTTGTCGCGTTCGTTTCAGCGCATGGACGTTCAACTCCTGCACAGCATCGTCACTGGCACGTCGTTACGCGCGACGATCGCTCGCGCGGCGAGGCTGGCGCGCACCCGAACGAGCGACCGGGCACTACCGCGATTCACGACCCAACTCAGCGGCCGCCACCACATTGTCGACAGGCCACCCCTCATCACGCGCGTTCCAAGGGCCGCGTTCCAGCGGATTGCCGCTGCCATCGACGACTATCTGAGCACGCTCGCGCCTCACTGGCGTCGCGTGGTTGGTGGCTACACGCTGGTCGACATCGCTCATAAGGTCGTCGGTGTCAGCAGCGTCGGACTGCGAAGCTACGTCGCACTGTTGGAGGGAAGCACGCACGACGATGTCCTTTTTCTGCAGTTGAAGGAAGCGCGCCGGTCGGTCGTTGCTCCGTACGTGCACGGCGACGTGCCACGGCACGCCCATCAGGGACAGCGAGTGGTCGAATACCAGCAGGCCGTGCAGACGGTGAGCGATCCGCTCCTGGGGTGGACGACGATCGAGCGCCGGCCGTACTTGGTCCGTCAGTTCCGAGACATGAAGGGCGCAATCCCGTTCGACACGCTCAAGACTGGAGCACTGACGGATTACGCGCGGATCCTGGGTCATCTGCTCGCCAAGGGACATGCGCGGACGAGCGGCGCGTCGATGATTGCCGGCTATGTCGGAGCGTCGAGGCGTCTGGATGAGGCGATGCGTCAGTTTGCACGCG
>Ga0310810_10005513_pt1 | contig 14165 bp, 15 predicted proteins | sample NCmetagenome_FD_207641 | JGI IMG/M metagenome (GOLD analysis project Ga0310810, IMG submission 207641) | Soil microbial communities from experimental microcosm in Duke University, North Carolina, United States - NC | ecosystem: Engineered > Artificial ecosystem > Soil microcosm > Unclassified ... | reverse complement strand
CGGCTTGGAACGGAGCGGATTTTGGTTGCGATCGAGCCGTGGCACGGCAACCAGGTCGTGGTTTATGTCCACAGGGATCAGGCCTGGAAGCGCGTGGTGATTGAAGACAAGATGGAGAACGGGCATGCGCTGGCGGTAGGCGACCTGAATGGTGACGGACGCGACGAGATTGTGGCGGGGTTCCGCGGCAAGGGTTACCAGCTTTCGATTTATCAGGCGGAGGACGCGGCCGGCGAGCACTGGCGGAAAACCCTCTTAGATGACGGAGGCATAGCTGCCGCGGACTGCGTGATCGAGGATTTCAATGAGGATGGCAAGCCGGATATCGCGTGCATCGGGGCGTCGACGGGAAATGTGAAGCTGTACGAGAACGTAGGGAGGTAGCGGGAAATCCGAAAGGCCGAGATCCGACGTGCGAATCTCTCTGCTCATTCCGCTCGATTGGACCCTTTAACGCAGAGGCGCAGAGACTCGCAGAGGATAAGAGACGCGAAAGCCGCAGAGCTCCTAACTTGGTTTTCCGGTCAGCCGATCCGCCAAAAAGTCGCGGTAGCCGTCCAGGCTCTTCCATTCGGTGGCGACCTGCATTTGCTTTGCCTGGTCGTCGATGCGCGTGAAGCCGTCATCGGTCACGCGGATGCCGAGTTTCTCCATCCGGCAGAGGTCCTGGCTAATCGCGAGGTACACGGCGACGGTGTCGAACAGCACGCTGGAATGCTTTTCGGCGGCATCGCTGGGCGCCTTATTGTTTTTGCTCCAAATGCGGTAATTCTCGATGATGGTGGACGCGATGAGATCTTTCGAATCGCGGACCCGCTGATAGCGTTCTCCTTCCAGCGTAACGAGGCCGCAAGTATCGAGCGGTGTGATCGTGATGTCCCACGGTGCCGCGAGTGCTTTCTGGCACGCCTTGACCGCGGCCTTCACATTCCATTCCGCCGAGACATTCTTGTTGCCCTCGTACCCGCGGCGCACGCTGCCGTACATTCCGACCAGTCGGGCGCGCTCGGCGATTTTAGGCTCACGCTCGAGCGCGGCGGCGACGTTCGGCATCGGGCCGATGGCGATGATGGTTACGGGCTCGGGCGATTTCATCACGACATCGATAAGGGCCTGGACGCCGTCCTGGCGCACCTTGCCGGCGTAGGAGCTGAGCTCGTAATCTTTCAACCAACCGGCCTGCGGTCCGTCGCCGCGAGGCTCGGTATCGATGCCGATGCCAATCGGGACACCGGCATGGTGGACGGTTTGCAGAAATTTTCCGAGCAGTTTGGAGCGGTATTGGCTTTTGCCGAAATCGCCCAGGACCAGCTTTAAATCGAGTTCGGGCGATTTCAGAAGGAGTCCCAGGGCCCAGGTATCGTCGATGTCATCGCCGATGTCGGTTGTGAGGATGACGGGTTTGGGTTTGGCGGCGCCCTGGCCATAGGCGCGCAAGGTAGCGGAAACACCCGCCAGGCGCAGCGCACCGGCGGCGCCGGCAATGGTTGTAACATTTTTAAGGAATTGCCGCCGTTTAAGCTGTGTTGGAGGTTTCATCTGGATGACTCGGTTGATGTCTGCCTAACAATCGTGCTGATTTCATCCGATAGCTAAGCCGACTGCAAGAGCGTTATTGCGGGTCTGCAGGGAGGCGAGCTCAGCGGAGGATCATCGTTGCGACTTGCGCGATATTTCCGGGTCGGCCGTAAAGGTCGATGAGCGCCGTGAAGGAATCTCGGGGCAAAGACTCGGCGACAACCTGCACGGCAGGCTCCAGGGTTACTGCGATATACCAGTGCCGTCCGCCGGCAGCACGACTGATTTGGAAATCGACGACCTGCCACTTCGATTCATCACCGACAAGTTTGTCCAGTTCGGTTCGCGCAATCTGCTCTAGCCTAGCCAGACTGATCGGCAGAGGAGACGACGGATTCCATGGCGGGCCGGCGATGGCCTTTTCCAGGTCAATCGTGCTTCGGTATTGCTTGCCAGCGATGTAAAAGGTTCGACTGGATGAATTACGCTGGAACTCAGGCGCCGGCCTGTAATCAATTTTGGGCAATTGCCTCGGCGGAAGTGTTGAAGGAGCAGTTTGGGAATTGGCAAGCATAGTGGCCCAAAGGACGCTGCCCAGAAGCATTAATCATGATCTAAACATGTTTTCGCTCCATCCCTGTGTGGAAATGAATTCAAGTATTTTAACGGAAGTTTATTCCGACGACAGATTACCTCAGGGCTTTCGATCAATCTGCTCCAAGCCCCTGAGACGATTCGGGGTTGATTTCCGAGATTCAGTTCCAAAAGATCTGCAAAATAGTTTGTTCGGTTTTTGGTTTGGCGTCCATATATCAATGACATGCTGAACGATGACATGGCGTTGGTTCGGGAATATGCTGAAAGCAATTCCGAGCAGGCGTTTGCGACGCTGGTATCGCGGCACGTCAATTTGGTTTATTCGGTTGCAGTGCGGCAAGTGCGCGACCCTCATCTGGCTGAGGAAATCACCCAAGCGGTTTTCATCATCTTGGCACGGAAGGCGAAATCGCTCAGTCCAAAGACAATACTCATTGGGTGGCTCTGTCGCACGACACGATACGTGTCGGCCGATACGTTGAAAGTCCAACGCCGTCGCCAACTCCGCGAACAGGAGTCACAAATGCAACAATTATCCAACTCGGGCGAATCGGATTCTTCAGCATGGAACCAAATAGGCCCGCTGCTGGATGAGGCGCTGAATTATCTGGGGCAAAAAGAACATGACGCTGTTATGCTCCGATTTTTTGATGGCAAGGGCCTGAAAGAGGTCGGTGCGGCAATGGGAATCACCGAAGACGCGGCCAGGATGCAGATAAACCGAGCGACAGAGAAACTGCGGAGATTCTTCGCCAAAAGAGGCCTGACCCTTTCAGCAACAGCCATAACTTCAGCCATTGCGGCGAATGGCGTCCAAGCCGCACCCGCAGCGCTCGCGGCCACTATTACCGCCGCCGCACTTTCTGGAAGCACTCTCACCACCGCGGCAGTTATTGCCGCTACTAAAGCCGTTGCTATGACCACCCTGCAAAAAACTATTCTTATCGCGACAGTCACCGCCGCAATTGGCATTAGCCTCTACGAAACACGACAATCGTTAAGCGCACACGCCGAGACAAAAGCCCTCAGACAAGGTCAAGTGCCACTTGTTGAGCAAATTCAACAATTGCAGAACGAACGAGACGAAATCGCACGTCAACTCGCCTCCCTCCGAGAGGCCAATGAGCGTTCGAATCAAAACACGGGCGAATTGCTCAGGCTGCGAGGTCAGGTCAGAATGCTGCGCCAGCAGCTCGCATCGCAACGGCAGCAAGCAGCGCCCGACGATCATAGGCCGGGTGCCTATATCGCGAAGGACCAGATTGCTTTTTCTGGCTACGCGACACCTGAAGCCGCTTTGGAAACCACGTTGTGGGCGAACCTCAACGGCACTTACGAGGACGTGCTTGCTGGCTTAAGCCCTGAAGCCCAGGCGCGGGAGCTTAACGACACGAACCGGCAGGAACAGTTTGAATCTGTCAAAGCTGCGGCTGCTCAACTGTACAAGGGGTTCCAAATCGTCGCAAAAAAGGTTCTGGCCGAGGATCGGGTCGAGTTGGAATTTAGAAACGACCACGATTCCGCAGTCAGCCAGGCCCTTGACATTCAACATCCCCTCAAATACGGCATTCAAAGCCTGGTTAAGGTGGGCAACGAGTGGAAACTGGACGGGCTCCCACGTTCCTTTCAGTCGTCTTGGGAAGAGGATGGCCAGATCCAAAGATTTGCACCTTAGCCGTGGGGAATGGGGCACCGTTGGGGGAGTGCTTGTTTGATTAAAAAAACCAACCTTAACCCCACACGGGCTCAGTTCCGCAAACAGGCGCGGGAGAAGGATGGTGCGCGCTGCAGGATTTGAACCTGCGACCCCTTCCGTGTGAAGGAAGTGCTCTTCCGCTGAGCTAAGCGCGCATCCCACGCTGAAAGATTGGCGACACTGCTGCTATGCCCGATCTTTCGCGAGATTAGCGAAAGAAAAAACTCATCCTTTTACAGGAAGCTGGCAAGCCGAAAAATGGCAAAACGAAGAGGCCGAGCCGTTTCAGCGGTGTTTGTGACCATCCAGGAAAAGCTAATCCCGGCAGTTTCGCAGTTTTCTCGCAACGAAAGGCTTGTTTCTGTTTCGGTAATGGCGTTATTGCCTCAGCCGTCCGGTTTTTGTGATTGCCCGGTCATTGGCACGAACCGAACCGGCAGCACGGCGCGAGGCTCAAGCTTGTCGCCGTGCTTTCGGAGTAAGACTAATTCCTGGTCCCATCTCTGGCCAACGGGAATAATCATCCGACCACCATCCTTGAGTTGCTCAACGAGTGGCGCGGGGATTCTCTCTGGTGCGCAGGTAACGATAATTGCGTCAAACGGCGCGGCTTCGGGCCAGCCTTGGTAGCCATCACCCGCGCGTACGCTTACATTGGTGTAACCGAGCCGTTTGAGGTCCGCCGCCGCCTGTTTCGCCAGGGCCTCAATGATCTCGATCGTGTAGACTTTTGCGACTAATTCGGCCAGCACAGCCGCCTGATACCCTGAGCCGGTGCCGATTTCGAGAACCTTGTCGGTCGGACTTGGTTCGAGTTGTTCGGTCATGAAGGCGACGATAAACGGTTGCGAAATAGTCTGGTCATGGCCGATGGGCAAGGGACAATCGAGGTAAGCCTGAGCACGAAGTCGCTGCGGCACGAATTCGTGGCGCGGCACTTTGGCCATCGCGGCGAGAACACGGGCATTGGTAATGTCGCGGCCAGGTCCGGCGAGTTGGTCTGCCACCATCCGTTGCCGAGCGATGGCAAGCGCATCCTCGGCAGCCACTGTCTCCCGCGGCAGGAAGACCAAAGCGCCTAATGAGGCGACTATTAGCCAGGGTTGGTGTTTCATAAACGCAACATAAGCCAAAACTCACTGTTTGGCACGTTGAAGCTGCCATGCCAGCCAGCCGAGGAACAAAGTGGCAATCCCGACAGCGCTCTCGGCCGGCTTGTGGGCAACGGCAAACGCACTCATTAACAGAACACTAACCACGAAAATGACTGGAACCCACGGCCAGCCGGGGACTTTGACTTGCTGGCCTGTTTGAAGTCGAAGCCGAATCAAACCTCCTACTGCGCCTGCCGTGCAGAGCCCTAGTGTAAAACCGATGTAGGTCAGCAGGTTTTGGAAAGTCGCCGTCCACAACATGACCAGCGCCACGGCTGCCTGCAGCAAAATGGCGTGCCGCGGTGGACCGTTCGCCGGGAAGCAGAACCAACGCGGCAGGCATTGGTCGTCAGCCATGCGAGCATAGATTCTGGGTCCGGCCATCATCATCGAGGAGACGCATGTGGCTAGCGCCAACGTGATCAGGGCCGTCACGAAATCGGCCAGCGCCTGCCCCCCTAAGGCCAACGCAGCAGCCCGGCCGATCTCAAGTTTGCCAGCGAGTTGCTCGACCGGCGCAGCAAACACAAATACCGCATTCAACGCCAAATAAATCAGGGTTACCACTATGGTCCCCAGAGCCATTGCGCGCGCCAGGTTGTGCTCCGGAGTACGGACTTCGCTGGCCACGTACGCCGCAGCATTCCAGCCCGAATAACTAAAAGACACCCAAATCAGTGCTACCGCGAAGTTGCCGATAGAAATGTCCGCAACCGGAGGTGAGGAAACCGGGCGGAGGTGTGTACTCGCCCACGCGACCAAAACGACAATCAGGAGCAACTTGATCAACACGGCGCCGTTCTGCACCCAGGCTCCTCGCTGCACGTTGAGAGCATGCAGTGTCGCGAATGCCGCCACTACGCATGAACCCGAGAGCTTGGGCGAGATGCTGGCCGGCAGCCACGGCTTGGTGTATTCTCCGAAAGCGAGCGCGACAGCGGCCAATGGAGCGGAGAATCCCACGAGCAGCGAAACCCACCCGGCAATATACCCCGCGGCCGGATGCACGGTTCGTATCAAAAACACGTATTCGCCGCCGGATTCCGGAAACTGACGAGCCAGCGCTCCATAACTGAGGGCGCCCAACAACGCGATCAGTCCTCCGCCCAACCAAACGGCCAGGACGCGGGCTGGGGTGTGGAGATCGTTTAAAAGGAACCCGCTGGTGGTAAATACACCCGAACCGATCATGCTGGCCACCACCAAAGCGACGGCGCTCACTAGACCAAGTTGCCGCTTCGGAGGCATGGCCTACTCCTTAGTGGATCGGAGCCGATCCAAACGCCATAGCCGCAGTATGGCAAGGCCTCTGGAGAACGCTGAGGTGCTCGAGCTTGGCCTTCAAAGTCGCCGCTCATGGCAGGTCCTTTCCGAGCGATTCTAACACTCGACCCAACCTGAAATACAGTTTTAAACCGCCCGGTCTTGGTCTGTGTCAGAGGCGTGGTAGACCTTGCGCCCAAGGCGGTGAATAACTTGTGAATACGAGTGAACAAGTCTGGCTTGATTCTATGTCTGTCACAGCAGAGAAAGGCGAATGGAGTTTATGAAACGTGTTGATGACTTTGCAGAACGAGGAAGTGGAGTTGGGGCAGGAACGCTGAGCGTCCTGGTAGTTTACGAGGATCTTGAGACAGGATTGAGGGCCAGCGAGGCCTTGGACCGAACAGTGCAGCGACTGGAAGCTCCGGTGGACCTGCAGGTCGATTTTTGGCGCTCCGATCTCTTCTGCGAACCCGCTTTTCATCAACAAGTGGCAAGACAAAAGGCAGACATCGTGTTTCTTTCAGCACACGGTCAGACTCAATTGCCTCCGACCGTCAATTCGTGGTTTCGGGAATGGCTTGGACGTCGAGTTCTCGAGCCGCGGGCTTTGGCTGTGTTGCTCGACGACAATGCCGAAGACACGTCGGCCGCTACCACGATGGTGGAGGAGTTGAGCGCGGCGGCGCAACGTGCCGGCGTGGACGTTTTTTTGCCTGCGGCTGACGCAGAGACCGAGGCGGGCATGAATTCTGGAAGCCGGGCGCAAACGCCCGTTAGTTGATTTTGATTTTGATTTCTTTTTGTTTGGCGTCTCGCGTCTTTGGGCAGGTAACCGTCAGGACGCCGTCCTTATAGTGGGCCTGGATCCTGGTTGAGTCCACTGACGCAGGCAGAGAGACACAACGATGAAAGCGGCCAAAATGGCGCTCGACCCTATGGGCCTTGCCACTTTTGTAATCGGCCTCTTCCTTGCGCTGTCCGGCAATGTTGAGAGCGTCGCCTGTCAGGTAAACCTCGATGTCGTCTTTCTTCATGCCGGGCAGCTCGGTTTTCACAACCACCTTATCTTTATCTTCGAAGAGGTCGACAGCTGGCATCCAGGAACCAAATGCAGCCCCGGTCGGCTCCAGGCACTGGTCAAATGAACCCTGAAAGAGTTGATCGATCTGGTTCTGCAACCGAGTGAGAGGCCAGAAGGGCGACCACGAGTGGGAAAGGGGAGTGAGAGCTTGCGTTTTTTCTTTGTCAGATTTTATACGATTCATAAGCGCGACTTTCTACATACCCAATTAAGATAATAACACAAAATATCGTTCAATGCAAAAGACCCCGTCACTCGTGATCCCAGGGATCAAATCGTTTACAGAGAGACCGCTGCCTCGCCGGTGTTACCCGTTTGCATCGGCTGGGTGCGAGTGTGCATAATAAGTCGATTACTTTGTTGCTGTGCATAAACTAATTTGTCCTAACACTTGGCCAGGCGTAGATTTGAGTTGCATGAGCAATGCGAACCCGTGCTCCTTAGGCATGCAGGAGCGCAAAAAACGGGACGGTGAACATGGGGCGAGGGCGGTTCGACGATTTGTAGAAAAGCTGCACCCTGCGTTGGCATTAAAGAAAGGACATGGCTATGCAACCTTTGACGACCTTGGAGGAACTGATCGGCTCACACCCTTTCCTGGCCGGACTTGACGCGAAATTCGTCGATATCTTCAGTTCTTGTGGTTCGCTGCGTCGTTTCGGCTCACGTCAGCATATTTTCGAGGAAGGCGCCGAGGCCGATCATTTTTTTCTTATTCTTAGTGGAAAAGTGAATTTGCAGATAGTTGTTCCCGACCACAGCCCGCTTTCGATTCTGACCCTCGGTGCTGGCGAGGCGCTGGGCTGGTCCTGGTTGTTCGCGCCGCATCGCTGGCTTTTCACTGCGATGACCGCAGCCCCGACGGAGGTGATCTCTTTTGGCGCCGCATTTCTGCGGCAAAAGGTCGGGCAGGATGTCGGCTTTGCTAATGAACTGCTGAGGCGCGTCTCTAACACGTTGGTGGCACGCCTGCAAATCACTCGGAGAGAACTCATTGAGCTGTCATCCTCGATTCCCGCACGAGGGCCGCTGATTGGGCTATCGAATCCATCGGCTGCAGCAGTTGGAACACCTTTATAACTGGAACCACTCTTGATTCCCAAAGAAAGGAAATGCGCTATGACACTGGAAATTCAGAAAGTAGATACTTGGGCGGCTCCGCTCGAGGACACACCGGGGAGCCTGGCAGGAAAACTTAGCGCCCTGGCTAAAGGAGGAGTTAACCTGAAATTTGTTATTGCCCGGCGCGCACCCGACAAGCCGGGAACCGGAGTAGTGTTTGTGACGCCAATTCAGGGTGCGGCGGGCCACCGCGCCGCGCAGGCCGCGGGCTTCGAAAAGACCGACAGTCTGCACACGGTGCAGGTCGAAGGACCGGATAAGCCAGGACAAGGAGCTCGGGTGATTCAAACCCTGGCGGATGGAGGTTTGAACCTGAGGGGCGTGTCAGCAGCTGCAATTGGTAAAAAATTTATTTGCTACATCGCTCTCGATAACCAGGAAGAGGCCGCCAAGGCCGTGCGGCTGTTACGAGCCCTTTAGAGTAGGGTTCCTGGAAATCAGACATCGTCCACTCAATCCCTCTTCTGCAAAGGTGCAACGCGACACTTGGCCGTCCGATTGGAGATCGGCAATCGAGTTGGCAAGCGATCAGGGCCCAAAGGGTTCGTTCTAATCAAGAACCTGCCGTCGCAGAAACAGGGCCGCTGAGCCAGCAATGCCCGTGACACAACGCAAGAGGCGATGTCCAAAGGGTATGCACGGAGTTGGTCGGCAAAGTCCGGCATTCACGCTGATGGAGCTTGTCGTAGTAGCTGGCATCATCGCGGTTTTAGCGTCCCTGGTGCTTCCAGTTCTGGCCGGCGCAATGGCACGGGCTAAGTCGGTCGCCTGTTTGGCGCAGCTTAGGAAACTCCAACAGGTCTTGCCCGGGGAAGGCACGTCGAAGCTCTTTTTGTGTCCCACCGACCATGAGCGTCGGGCGTGGGGCGACCTGACGCGAACGAATGCGAGCTATTTTTGGCGGATTGGGCCGGGGCAACCCCAGTCGATTTTTGCTGGCGACCGGAACATTCGGTTGCTGGAACCGGGCGGCATCTCGTTTGGTTTAACTGGAGCCGTGAGACTACTTCGGACAAACAGTTTCGGCTGGGGACCGGAGATGCATCGACCGAAAGGGAACTTGCTGCTGGGGGATGGAAGTGCGCACATGACTGACTCGAGGAAACTGAACCTGCAGGTCTCGGTGCAAGCGGAGCCGATGTTTGAATGGTATTTCCCGAATGGTTCGTGAGGTCTCCCTGAGCTTGCCCTGCGAAGAGTGAGAATGAAGCAATTCGCGCAAGATTTTTTTGGCTGCTGATTTATTGCTTTCTCCGCGTTTATCGCGTCTCTGCGGTTGATCTGGGGCAGTCGGATGGAACAGAATGACCGCAGAGTCGCGATAAACGCGGAGAAGAAAAAAGCAGATGACCCTCGCCTTACCTTTAGGTGAGGAGCATTAATCGACCAGAGCGCTTATGAGACCCGAGTCATTCAATCGGTTGCGGAACACGTCGCCGGAGGACTTTGAGCGGTTCGTAAGCTGGCTGTTCAGCCACACGTTGACGGAACTCCGGGCCGCGCATGGTGACATGGCGGCGAGTTGCGCAGCCTGGATTCAATACTTCCGCCGCGGTTTAGCCGCAGACCTGCTGCTGGACGCGTTGATGGGGCACTTGCCCGAGCTCTTTCGCAGAGCACTGTATCCAGAAGAGGAAGCACGGCGGGTTTTGGCCATGGTTAAGGCGCTCAATCTTTCAGACCTCGGAATTGAACGGACAAACAAAGGAATCAGATTTGATGGATCAGCCGAGTAAAGAATTGCGGGCGCCCGCGCAGGAAGTTCGTCTCGCGAAAGATTCGAGCATCGGTAGCCTGGAGCGGCAGCGTTGCGTCTCGGCTGATATGAAAATCCAATCCATTTTGGCTCTTGCATGCGGAGGAATTGCTCTGGTTGTAATTGCGGTGCTGGCTGCTTCTGCCTATTGGGAGAACGAACAACGTCCGTTCGTTAATGGGCCCAAGCTTATGAGTGCGGTGCGCGCGTTTTCGCGCGACCAGGTCGCACGGGGTTTGCCGCTGGCGGCAGAAATCTCTTTGCAGGATTTGATCCGAGGCGGCTATGTGACAACGAACGACGTGCGGGGTTTTGAAGGGATGGAGCTGGCCTTCTTCCCGCAGGCCGACGATACGAATGCTCAACAAGTGCTGGCTCGAGCGCGGATGTCCGATGGCGACTTCATTTGTCTGCTGTCAGACGGAAGCGTTCAGCAGATAAGCCGCCAGAAATACGAGCAGACGCACGGTCCAGCCGGTCAGTCAGCCGGTGGCACGAACCGGAGCCAGGGGACGCCCTCCAGGCTGTTTTAACCAAAGGAAACGCAGCTACGCAGCTAACGAAGCATTGACATTTGTGTCTCAATGGCGCTGAAAGGTGCGGGGTGAATGATACATCGACAACCAAACGCGGACACCGCTTGTTTTCCTGGCGGGTGTGGCTGCTGATTTTGGTTGTGGCTGCTTTGGTCCTGTCAGTTTTTGCATTGGGTAGGCGGCCCGGTTCGAAACGTGTCGCCGTTGACATTAGGCTCAACAAGAATGGAATTCCGACTATACTAGGGATCCCGCTCGGGAATGGTGCTGTTCGCGACGTGACGCTGCATACGCTGGGCGAGGCAAAGGTGCCGGTCCGGTTTATGTATCCGAGCGGCGGCAGTGTGGCACCGGGTTGGGACACCAATTCGGTGGAGGCTCTGCACGCGATCATCAAAGCGGGATTGATCCCTACCAACCCACCGGCTGGCCCAAGTCCTTACGAGTAATTTCCGAATCCGATTCTGTTATTTGCTGACTGAGGCGGAGTTCGCGAGGCACCAGAGGCTTTTGTCGGTGCGCAGGAAGAGCTCACCATCGGAGGCGGCCAACGATGCATTGCTCGGTTCATTGACGGAATTGGTGGCGAGCAATTCGAATTTCGGACTGGCGCGGATGACGAAAACGTCACCCGCCTGATTGGGAATATAAAGTCTTCCGTTCGCAGCAATCATGGACGACCAGGAGCTGGTTCTGGAGCCGGCACCGCGCAGGCGTTCCTCCCAGACCTTTTCACCGCTTTTGAGATCGAGACAGGCGGCGATGCCATCGCGGTCAATCGTGTAAATGTGACCTTCGTAGATTACACCGGAACCGATGGCGCCCTTGACGCGTGGCAAGCGAAAGATTCGTTGGCTTTCGGTCACGTCGCCACTGCCGCCAGGTTTAATTGCAATCGCGCTGCCGCCGTTCATGTCGCTGCTCATGCCCAACAGGGTGCTTTCGCCCCAGAGCGGTGTGGTGTAAATCGTGCCGCCGAGACCTTTGCTGATCCAGAGCTGCTTGCCGGTGGCGGGATCATAAGCGGACAGACGATTCGGAAAATTCACGATGAGTTCGTCGTGGTCACCGGCGTGGATGACGATGGGAGAGCTCCAGCTTCCGCCGGGCCCGCCTGGTCCGCCGGGTCCGCCACGGCCGCCCGGGCCGCGTCCGCCTGGACTACCGGGGCCGCGAAACTCAGGACGGGGCAGGGCGGCGTTGAGGCCGTCGCGAACCTGGTCTTCGGTGACGACCCCGCTTTTTCCGGTATCCCAATCGGCGAACCATTTGGCGAAGCTTGTTTTGAGTTCCTCGCGAGTCAGTGAGCCGTCTTTGTCAGTATCGACCGCGCCGAAGAGGCCCGGTCCGATAAACCTGCCAGGACCAAACCCGCCGGGCCCGCCGCGCGGAGGAGGCCCGTCGCCTGGAGGCGGCCCATCACCGGGTGGACGTCCCCCACCTGGCCCATCACCGGGAGGCGGGCCGCCGCCGGGAGGTCCACCACCGGCAGGTCCGGCTCCGGGAGGCCCGCCAAATCCTTGCGGCGGAGGCAGCACTTCATTGAATTTGTCGACGAATTGGTTCTGGGAGATTTTGCCGGCCTTGTCGGGATCCAACTTGTCGAACCAAACATCGGCCAATGAAACCAACTCGTCCTTGGTTAGTTTGCCGTCCGAGTTTTTGTCGGCTTGAGAAATGACCTGCGGGGCAAGGAACATGCCGGGACCAAATCCGCCGCGGCCGGGCATGGGTGTTTCGCTCGGGTCGACCTTGGGCGGGTCGGCCTCCCAGGCGATTTTGCCGTCGCGTTTGTTAACGGCGATAAGGCGGGCCTTCTCATCCGGTCCAAAGTTAATGAAACAAAGGTCGCCATGCAGGACGGGAGAGGCTCCGTTGCCGAACATGTGAGTCATTTTGCCGAGGTCACGGTGCCAAAGCTCGGCGCCGGAAAAATCGTAGCAATAGAGGCCGGCGGAGCCGAAGAGCGCGATGACGCGTTCGCCATCTGTCACCGGTGTCGCAGAGCAATAGGGATTGCTCTCTTGGGTCGGCTCGTCCTCGGTGTAGGTGACGCCGGATTGCCAGAGCAATTTGCCGTCAGCGCGATCGAAGCACATCAGCGTGCGGCGGTTGTCGTTCTTAGTCCATTGGGTGATGAAGACTTTGCTGCCCCAGACGATCGGCGAGGAATTACCCGGGCCCGGGAGCGCGACTTGCCAGCGCACATGCTGGTTGGTGTTCCATGCCTCAGGCAGGGCAGTTTCCGTCGAAACGCCGGTGCCGGCCGGGCCCCGCCAACCGGGCCAATTGCCCGCTGCGGCCGAGAGCGCCAGCGCGAAGGGGGTTACGAAGAAAATGGGTTTCATACGGGGGACGGTAGCACGAGCAACCTTAATTGATAATGAAGATTAGTCTGCTCTTTCACTGCAGTTCCTTGACTTCGGTCTTCACGGCAGCCTTTGCGAGGTCGAATGGCTCGGACTCCGCCGTCTGTAAGGCTTTTTTGCGGGCTTCCGCCTGACTTGCGGCCTGGATCTCCAAAGTCTTTTCGACAACGGCCGTGCGCCGGATGTGGACGTTGTAGGTTTTATCCACTTCAATGGGTTTTAGAGTCGGGCGCTTGGGAGGTTTTGCTTTTACCGGTCCGATAGGGTGGTCGACCTTTGGTTGTGCCATCAGCTCGTCCTTAATTCCGACGACGTGCAACGGTTCAGCGGTCGGCAACGGTTTTGGGAAAATCAAATAGGAGGCGTAGGGCTGCTGGTGAAAGCCGACGATGGCGTAGGCCTTGTGTTGGCTGGTCGGTTCCTGGATGAGGGTCAGAACTCGATTGTCTTTAACGGCTTTCATGAAAGCGGGGTCTTCGTCTGGTGGTCGCCACAGGGTTACGATCTCAGGCTTCCCGGCGGCGGATACTAGGTTGTTCAAGCGAAGCTCCTGTTTGGGCATGGGGTAATATCGTCGGTGTAAGAGCAGGGTCAACCGGGAAGCCGGGGAAGGAGAAACATCGAACATTGAACTTCGAACGCTGAACTTTGAACATCGACTCCGCCGCCGCCCGGCACATCGGTCGCCGTTTCCAAAGTTCGAGGTTCAAAGTTCGAGGTTCGATGTTCGAGGTTCGATGTTCGCGCTTTATCATTCAAGAGTTCCTTTCCGCCGTCGCGACGCTCTGCCGGCAAGATGCCCGGCTTTACGGCAGGCGATAGGCCTGCCGCTATAGGGTTGCCACGTCAAATTAGATTGGCTATAAGGGCGCATGCCCAAATCACGAATTGCTACGGCGGTAGTGACGGAACTCAACCGGCAGTACAACCAGGAACTCGGCGCGGCTCACAGCTACCTTGCTCTCTCACTCTGGTGCGAGGAACAGAATCTGAAGGGCTTTGCCAGCTATTTCGAAAAGCAAGCGACTGAAGAGCAAAGCCACGCCCGGAAGATTGCGTCGCACTTGATC
>Ga0310810_10005511_pt1 | contig 14169 bp, 7 predicted proteins | sample NCmetagenome_FD_207641 | JGI IMG/M metagenome (GOLD analysis project Ga0310810, IMG submission 207641) | Soil microbial communities from experimental microcosm in Duke University, North Carolina, United States - NC | ecosystem: Engineered > Artificial ecosystem > Soil microcosm > Unclassified ... | reverse complement strand
ATGGGATGACATCACCCGGGTTCGTCACCAGATAGGGCGAGACACCCGCAACGGCATTCCCGCGCTGAGAGTAACCAATCGCCCCGAGGTTTCCCGCGCCAGCCCCTATTCCCAGTGGAACACCCGAAGCGTATTTCACGAATCCATTCACTTTCCATCCGGAGACCACAGCGTTCACAACCCGCGGACTGGAGTCCAACAGGGACTTGCCCTTACCGAACGGAAGATCATAGGCCCAGCTGAAGCTCATAGTGGCGGCGGGGTTGCCGTCGAGCTGCATTAGCCTGCTGCCGGGATACTGGTCAGTCTGCAAGGTGAAGCTCTTCATCCAGGTAAAGAAACCGAAAAGCGTCAATCCGCTGGAGAAGCGTTTATTCACTTTCACCTGTAGGGAGTTGAATTTCTGCTGCCCGACGGGATCGGGAATGGAGCTGGTGAGCACGTTCGTGTACTGCGGGTACGGCCGAAGCGCCTGGTACACGGTATTTGCGCCAAGCTGATCCTCAAACCCGGGGAACGGCGAGCTGATCCCCGCCTGAGCCGCGGCGGCAGAGTTGATCGGCTGCAACAGCGTGGCCCCGTATTTCAGGTTCGAAATGTCCATATAGTTGTAGTTGGACGTAAAAGAAGTATGGGTTGTCCTGCTCCCCAGGTACACGGCCTCAACCGACAAGTTGGAGGCTAGCTGACGCTGAATGGAGAACGTCCAGTTGATCGTTTGCGGCAGCCGGTTTCCGTTGCGGGAAGGGTAGGCAATAGCTAAGCCATTGACGAACGAGGGATCGAGAGAGGGCGGGCGCTTGAAGTTCTGCGGGAATAGTCCGGTTCCGCCGGGACCTATGCTCAAGAGCGGCGTATTTCCGTCTGCCGAACTGAAGCTGGCCGAAGTGCTGAACCCAGCCGCGTAGGGATCATTCTGCGTTGTTCCCCAGTTGGCGTAATAGATTCCGCTGGAGGCGCGGATCACGGTCTTTTCATTGAACTGATAAGCGAAGCCCAGACGGGGACCGAAACCCTTCTTCCATGAAGTCACGAAATTGTCGCCTACCCGCCCTGGTCCGGTTCCGGCAAAGCCCAGTGCGCCAAGACGCCCGCCCGCCGCCGGGTTCACCAGCGTCGGCACAAAACCGGATAACTTGTCATTGACCTCCTTGTAGGGGGGCATGTAGTCGTAGCGAAGCCCGTAGGAAATGGTGAGGGAAGGCGTAGCACGCCATTCGTCCTGCACAAAACCCGCATAGCGGATGGCCCGCATACCGGTTTGAACAGGGATGTAAGCACTAGCCGAGTTGACGGCACCCAGCAGGAAGCTGGCGTATGAGTTTCCCCATAATGCTTGGTTCGGGCCGGGCTGGCTCGTCATCCTGTTCGAGAATCCGAAGGTGCCCGAGGCACCCCCAAACTGAGACCGATTGACCCAATCGCGATTCAATTCCACTCCAAACTTTAGGGTGTGCTTTCCCCGGATCCAAGTCAGGTTCTCGATGATGGAATAGCGCAAATCGAACCAGACTTCGTCATAGCCGCGATTGAGCTGAGCCGGCGATGCCGTGCCTCCCGAAAAACCGATCTGCGGGAACTCCCCTCGATCCGCGGGAATGCCGGTGATGCCAAGCTTCTGGCTCCACCCTTGCCCGCCGGTCTTGTTGATGCCGAGATTGACGTAGCGGTCCGTCGACAGCGTTATGTGATTGAGCAAGCTGGGAGTGAAGACATAGTCGTGGTTGATGCGAATTTTCCAGCTATTCGCGATCTGATCGAATACGTTATCCAGAGGATTGGTCTGCGTTGCCCCCCAAGCGGGCACATCGGTCATTCCGCCGGTCCAGATGATGCGGGGTCTGTTTTGCTTGGTCCAGCTGCCCTGGAGCTTCTGTTTGGTCGAAATACTGTGATCGATTTTGATGAGCGGGGTGGTGGTGTTGTAGTAGGGCCAAGTCGCCGCAGCCTTACTAAAATAGTTATTGAAGGTCCCCGGGAGGTTCGGCTGCGGCATGTACTGCGCCACCACCTGGCCTGCCTTGCTAATTCTACTCGCCGGAATGATGTTCCCTAAGAATTGCGTGCGCACTCCGCCCGGTGCCGCCGAGTCTGGATCGAAGATCGGGATTTGCGCGCCGGCAGCGTTTCTGAGTTCGCTGAAGTCGCCCTTCAGAAACGCCTGCGTGGGGATGGTGATGATATTATTGCTCGCGCCATAACGGGAGTAAAACAAACCGACGCTGCCGAAGAAGAACGTCTTATCCTTGCCGTTGTACACTCCCGGGATCACGATGGGCCCGCCCAGCGTGAAGCCGCCTTCATTCTGCCTGTAAGGCGTCCGTCTCGGCTGAAAGAAGGATCGTGCGTTCAGCTTATCGTTGCCCAGGTGATCGAACACGCTTCCGTGGAGAACGTTCGTTCCGGATTTGATGGTGACGTTCGTAAACCAGTTGCCGAAGCCGCCATATTCGGCGTTGAATGCACCAGTGACTACGCTGACTTCGCCCACTTGCTCCAGGACTGGCCCATTTTCGGAGATCGCGCCACGCATGATGCGCTCGCTGGCCGGCGCACCGTCGATAAAGGCCTCCGTGGACCCCACCGGCGACGCGTTCACTGTGGGCACAAAGGTGTTCGTCCCGGTGGTGCCAGGGAGGTTGTTGAGGAAGCTGGTAATGTCCCGCTTTGTGCCAACGACGATGAGCGGCAGCTCTTGAATCAGATCGGACTTGAGGGAGGCAGAGTTATTTATGGCTGCCGTATCCAGCAGCGGTGCGTCCGTCGTGACGGTCAGCTCTTGGGACACGCCACTGAGTTGAAGAGTCGCATCCAGCTTGACCTCAGCCCGGGACCGCACCTCGATAGGCTCGCGCTTGTAGGTGGCAAAGCCTTGCTTCTCAATCACCACCCGGTAATCTCCAGCCGGCAGATTGGGGGCGATATACAGCCCCTCTCCATTACTTTGCAGGTCCAGCGCGCTGTTCGTATCGATGCGGATCACTTGGATCTTCGCACCCGGGACTGCGGCACCGGAAACATCCCGGACCAAGCCTTGAATTGTCCCGCGGTCGATCTGTCCGAACAACTGACAGGCGGCCATCGCCAGGAATAGCGGCATCCAAGCCGCACGAGAACGGATCGCTCCACGCGATTGAACATGATTTAGCATTGAAAATTTACCCCTCATAGCATTACCCCCGGAATCGATAATATGTATATACATCTTATAGATCCCTGACACGGTGACTGTACACCAATCAGGCAGACGAGTCAAGGCCGGTCAGAACAGATGCTCGCAATCTGTATGGACCGGACGCTAATGTGGGACCTGCAATGGGTTGGTAAATTGTTCCCAAGGCCGACGGCGGATAGCCCTGTTGCCCAGGTGATCGAAAACGCTTCCATGCAGAACGTTCGTTCCGGATTTGATGGTGACGCTGGTAAACCAGTTTCCGAAGCCCCCGTACTCGGCATTAAATGCACTCGTGACCACGTTGACTTCACCCACCTGCTCCAGGACCGGCCCGTTCTCGGCCAGCGCGCCACGCATGATGCGCTCGCTGGCCGGCGCGCCGTCGATAAAGGCCTCCGTGGCCCCGATCTGCGCCCTGTGCACCGCAGGCACAAACGTGTTTGTTATCGTCGTACCGGGGAGGTTATTCAGAAAGCTGGTAACATCCCGCTTTGTGCCGACTACGATGAGCGGCAGCTCCTCAATGAGACCGGACTTGAGGGAGGATGAGTTGTTTATGGCCGCCGTATCCAGTACCGGTGCGTCCGAGGTGACGGTCACCTGCTCGGTTACGCCGCTGAGCTGAAGGTGGCATCCACCTTGACTTCGGCCCGGGACCGGACCTCGACAGGCCCGCGCCGGTAGGTGGCAAAGCCCTGCTTCTCAATCACAACCTGGTAATCGCCCGCAGGCAGATTCGGAGCGATGTACAGCCCCTCTCCATTACTTTGCAGGTCCAGCGCGCTGTTCGTATCGATGCGGATCACTTGGATCTTCGCACCCGGGACTGCGGCACCGGAAACATCCCGGACCAAGCCTTAAATTGTCCCGCGGTCGATCTGTCCAAACAATGGACAGACGGCCATCGCCAATAATATCGGGATCCCGATCGCACGAGCGATGGCCCGAGGTGGGCCGGGAAACTCCAAAAGAATCTTATCCCTCATTATCCCATCCTTTTAACCACACGCTATCTATACAGCTTGTGCCTTGTTAACACCGCTTAATGGGACTCTACAAGCGGCTATTGGGGATAGCTCAAAATTGTCCGGACAGTATTTACGGCCCGGCGCAAATGCAGGGCGAGGGAACTAGGCGGCGGGATCTTTGCGATGGGTGCCGGACGACTGTCGCACGACCAAATGAAAATCGAGAAGAATATCTCTGGCCGGCGTTTCCGGATTCCGAATCCGCTGAATCATAGCGGCAACGGCCTCCGCTCCCATTTTTTCGCAAGGCTGGTGAACGGTGGTGAGCGGCACCGCCAGGAGGCTGGCGTATTTCACATCATCAATTCCACACAAGCGGATCTCCTGCGGCACGGCCACGTCCAGCTCGCTTAATGTCTTCATCAGGCTGGCCGCCGTGAAATCATTGGCGCAAATGATACCCTCCGGCTCAAGACGATCGATGAGTTTGCGCACCACATCCTTGTTCAGAGGATCAATACGGCATACGAAGTCGGGAGTCCAATCCGTGACGCTGTTCAGCATGGCTTCCCGGTAGCCGGCGATCCGGGCATCTACCGTGGGCGCCGATCCAGGCCGGGCAACAAATGCGATCCTCTTGCACCCGGCGTCCAGCAAGTGCGAAGTAATCGCGTAACCGGCTCGACGGTTGTCGATCCCCACCAGATCATAGGCGCTGCGTGCAGGGTACGCCACAATGTCGCGATCCAGGAGCACCACAGGGATCCCGGCGGCGCGAAACGTCTCCACGATCCTCTGATTCACGACATCCTTGCCAGGTGTGAGCTCCAACGGAGCGAAGAATACCCCCGATACCTTTTGCGCTACAAGTTGCCGGCAGAGTTCCGCGGATTGAGAGGCCTTGTGTTCCGCGTCTGGAAGCGACTTGCCCCACAGCAGGGCGTGGTGCCCGACCGCTTCCTGCGCCCTAGCCATCCCGCGGCACATCGGTTCGAAGATCTCTGTTTGTCCCAGCTCCGGTATCAGGAGCCCAAAGGTATAGCTGCTGACAGTCTCAGGCCGGACATAACTGCCCGAACCCGCGCGTCGATCAATGATTCCTGCAAGCTGCAGCTCGCGGAGAGCCCGGTTAACAGTCATTCGAGAGGCACCGAACGTCTTGCTGAGATCCGCTTCGCTCGGAAGACGCTGCCCGGATTTATATTGACTCGAGGCGATCGCTCCTTTTATGGTCTGGCAAATCTCTTCATGCTTGGAGGTTGCTTTCACTTTTGGCGCCATGGCTTTTAAGACAATACTACGCCACCCAGGTGCCCGGGAGATCGTACCACCCTTGCCTAGCTGACCCCTACCTCTAACCTGTTGAACAGCTTTCGGGCAAGCTGCGGACGGGGACGTAACTCATTGACCGGCAATAGGGAGAAATTTCGTATTTGACAGAAGCACTCGGGTTTGACGACAATTCTGGAGTAGTGGAACATCACGATCTGTATAATCAGGTGCGTGCGCCAATTGGTCCGGAAGGGCATGTGTTGGCCGTGGGTGAGGTGCTTTGGGATGTGTTCCACGATTCCACGCGGCTGGGGGGAGCGCCTCTAAATTTCACGGTGAACGTAAGCCGGATGGGGCATGAAGCAATCCTCATCAGTGCCGTGGGGGATGACACACCCGGTAGATCGGCTCGAGAAGCAATCGAGGCCCTGGGCTTAGACACCCGCTTCATTAGGACCACGCCGCAGCTTCCGACCGGCAGCGCACTCGTCCAGACGGGGCCCAATGGGCAAACTGCATTTCGCATACAACGGCCGGCGGCGTACGAGGCGGCGCATCTCTCCCCGGACGATCTGCAGTGGTTAACCGCGTGGACGCCCGACTGGCTGTATTACGGGACCTTGTTTTCGTCGACAGATTCCTCACGGAAATTACTGCACGAACTGTTTAGTGTTTTTCCAGGCGCCATGCGATTTTACGATATCAACCTGCGGCCGGAATTCTACAGCGAAGAGCAGGTGAGGGAACTCTTGAGCTTGGCGAACGTCGTCAAACTCAACGAGACCGAGATGGAGCTTGCAGCCGAGTTTGCGAATCTGCCGCGATCCGGCATCGAAGCATTCTGCCGCGCGGGCAGCGCAAAATTCGGCTGGAGAGCCGCGTGCGTGACTTTGGGCGCGCAGGGATGCGGCGTTTGGAGCGCAGGACGCTACGCTGAGGCCGACGGATGCCAGGTAGAGGTGGTGGACACCGTGGGCGCGGGGGACGGATTTGCAGCGGCGTTTCTGCACGGACTCTCACGGCAATGGCCACCCGATCAGATTGCCGAATTCGCCAATCGGATCGGTGCGGGAATTGCCGGCTCTCCCGGGGCTATTCCCGATTGGAATTGGAGCCAAGTGTTGGCGGAAGCTCCTTAAGCCGCGGACAACACTCCGCTCTCAGCCCGAATCACTCTAGAACGATAGTTTGATCGCGAACTGTATCGACCGCGCCGCCAGCTGGTTTGTGATGCCGGCCAGTGGCTGACCGAACCCCGGCCCGGCCACCGGTCCGTTCCCATACGTGCCGCTGAATCCTACAAAATTCGCGTGATTCAGCAGGTTAAAAGCCTCGATGCGCGGTTCAATCCTCAGATGCTCGTGGAAACGGAACGGCCTTTCCATGAGCGGGGAAATCTCGTATATCGGCGTGCCGCGCCCCGCGTTTCGGCCGACCACAACTCCACCGATGACCGGCCGGTCCGTCGTCGCGCCCGTATCTCCGCTGTTATTCGTGCCGGTCACGAAATTGTAGGGCAGCCCGGAGGCGACGGTGGCAACCCCACCGATGTGCACCCCCCATTTAGGCACCCAGATTCCGCTCACCACCAGACGGTGCCGTTGGTCGAAAATGGCGTTGCCCATCTCCGTCTTCCCGGTGAAATTTGCGTCGTTCGGGTTCTGACCCGGAACATCCGGGTCGACATTGTCAATGGCGTGCGACCACGTGTAACTGACCATCATGGTCACTTTTGCGCCCACGCGGCCATTCAAATTCACCTGCAGCGCCTCGTAGTATGAGCTTCCATTGTTCACGTCGCTCTGAATCGTGCTGTAAGGCGGCTGAGGGTTCGTGGCAACGGAAGGATTACAGGCCAGGCCACGCTGGCTATACCACCAAATCCAGTACGGTCGCGTGCAGTTGGCGGCCTGCGCGGTGCGGGATTGTCCAGGCGCAGTCCGGACAAACGGCGCCGGCGCGTCGACGTCAAGCGGCCGATTGATGTGCAGAGCGTGCGATCCCACATAGTCGGCCCGAAGAACCCAGCCAGTCGTGAGCCGATGTTCGACTCCGAACGTCCACTGCTGCGAATAAGGATTGAGAAGCCCGCCCGGATAGCCTCTGAGGGTTGAAGTGGGAAAGAATTGATCGAGGTAATCAGCATTCCCTGGTCGAATGTAAAGATTCCGCAAGGGCACCTGAGCGCCGGCGGGAAACGAGACCAGCGGAGCGGCCGCCACGCTGGCCGGAAAGCCGACCTGGCCCGGCGCGGCGGTGTAGCTGAAAACGCCTTCTGGTCCTGTGAGCGTATAGTTAGCTTGATTGTTATTGGGAATCTGCGAGTAATAGATCCCATAGCCGCCGCGGATCACGGTTCTCCCCCTGCCGCGCAGGTTGTACGAGAATCCCACGCGGGGGGCGAAGCCTTTATTGAAGTCGGTGAACGTCTGGCGCTCATATCGAATCCCGAGATTGACGGTCAAATCGCGGCGAACCTTGTAATTGTCCTGGGCGAATGCCGACCATGAAACGTCGTTCACCGTGTAGACCGCTCTCCCGTAGCTCTGCGTATAGTTGCGGACGTTCCCGATGTCATTGAGATACGCCGGGCTTTCGCACACCGCCAGGCTCAGAGTACAGGTGTTGTAAATGAACTGCCCGAGATAGATCGGCCCGCCGAACTCCTTGCTGTTCCCACCGCTGTGAGCCACAATAGCGCGGGCCCCGAAATTCATGCTGTGGCTGCCCTTCACCGCCGTTACCGTGTCGGTAATCTCATACTGGCGGTTCATCAGCAACGCGGACTGGGATGTGCCCGTCGTAAAGGTTCCGCCCGTCGAGATGGGAACCTGATACTGCGTGCCGTTCACCACCGGGTCGAATTGGGTGATGGGCGAGGCGAGCTGAAACTGGACACGAAACGTATTCAGCAGACTCGGGCTGAACACGGCGGTTTCGCCGAGTTGCTCGGAATAAGTCCGCCGCCGGAATACGCGAGCAAGCGAAGGCAGATTATTGCCTCCCACGGTGCCGTTGGGGTTGGTATCGTGAAACGCGTCCACGCCGCTTCGTAGAAAGATGCTGTTGTGGTCATTGATCTGATGATCCAGCTTCAGAAACTGGAGCCAACCACGATAATGGCCCACGTAACTCCCGGGCGCGATAGGAGAGGTGATGGGTGATGTGCGGTTCTCCCGGATGAACTCGCTGGCGCCGAAGAAGTGCGTGCGATTTTTCTTCCCCAAGGGGCCTCCCAGTGACAGATCGGTCTGTCCCAGCGTATTGCTGGTCAGACTATTGCCGTTCGCCGCTGTCGCCGCAGTGAAGCCTGAGAGCGCCGCCTCGGTCGCCTCGGGCCGCCAGATCTCCAGAAGTTGGCCGCGCAGCCGGTTTCCCCCGCTCCGCGTAACAATGCTGATGGCGCTGCCTGCGCTGGCGCCATATTCCGCTGAAAAGGAATTTGCAAGGACGGTCATCTCCTGGACCGCCGGAAGAGGGACGCTGGTGAAAATGGTCTGACGGCCCCAGCTATCCGTGCCCGTGCTGCCATCGACCTCAAACCATGTCTGGCGGCGGCCGGCGCCATTCGTGGTGAACAGGTTCTGGTTGGTGAAGATGTCGCCCTGATTGATCGCGGGACGATTGGCGGAATTAAGCAGCGGCAGATACGTAATACGCCGGTCCAGCATGGGAGTTTCCTCCAGCTGCCGGCCGGCGATGCGGTCTCCCAGTTGGGGCGCGTCGGTCCGAATTTCACCCGTCACTCCAGTTACGGTGATTTGCGTGCTGCCGGAAGCGACGTTGAGATCCAGACTTATATCGGCGGTTGTTCCGCTCTGGAGCACCAGGTTTGCAACTTTGGCGGGGGCGAATCCATCCTTGGTTGCGTTGATGGTATAGCTGCCGTCGATGGGGAGAGCGGCGATGGTGAAGTTGCCCTCGCCGTCAGTTTGCGTGACACGCTGGAGCGAGGACGTGCTACTGGTGACAGTAACCGCAACCCCCGGCGCCGGCGCGCGGCTCTGATCCAGGATGTGGCCACGGATCGTGGCCGTGTCCGGGGTTTGAGCCGGCAGCAGGACCACCAAAAATAATCCCAAGAAAATACTTCTGGGCAAGCGCCATCGTCTCACCTGAAAATCGAGCGTCTCCAACGAGGCGTCCTCCGATACAAGATTTCGTCACTTCTTCAATATGCGCTGAGCGGCACGCGCCCGTACCAGGTCCCCAAGAAGCCTGACCGGTTGTCGCCCCACACCATGTGGACGTACTCGCCATCGACGTCAACGGTCGCAAGATCGTCGCCGAACCCGAAATTTCCGCGCTCTAGATTAGTCGGAGGCGAGACCGCGTGGCTTACGCGCACCGTCTTGAAGCTATGGCCACCATCCAGCGAAGCGGACGACCAGATGTCGTACGTCCGGTCCGCATAGACGGCTTTCCACACGAGGGCCAAAACGCCTTTGGCCGAATATTTCATCGCCCGGTGATTGAACGTCGCACCGGCGGGCAGTTGCGCGGCAAGCACCGGCGGCAGCCACGTCTTGCCGCCATCTTCGGTTAACGAAATCATGATTTTGTCTCGGCTCTGCCGTGCGAGGGCATAGCGACCTTCTTTCGTCTCATCGGCCGCCAGCATGACCCCGCCTCCGAGGCCACCGAAGCCCCCGCGGCCTCCCGCCGCAGGCGCCGGCTCCGCGGGCAATTCCGGCACAAGTTGGTAATTAAATGTCTTGCCATCATTCTTGCTGGTTCCAAATACGGTACAAGGGCACTGGGCGTTCAGACTCGCCGGCACCTTGGTCGTGCCATAGGCCACCGCGAGGAAGCCGTGAGCGGCGCTAAAAGCTCCCCTCCCGCCTTGAAAGTCTTCGGAGTCCATAGGATAGATCACACCCCAGGTCCTGGCCTGATCGTGAGAAGCCCGAATAAAAGTTCGGCCGCGGGGAGTGGCCGGATCGACCGTGTACGCGGGACCCGTACCGCTGACGTAAATCGTTCCGGTCTGCGCATCCGCCGCGAAATACGGGCGGTCCACGGGAGCCACCTGATCGGCCACCGGGTGCACACCCGGCGCATAGAGTTCAGGCGAGCGAAGGGGATGGACCCATTTGGGCTCGCTCCAGGTCTTACCCTTGTCCGTGGACCAGGCGATGGCAGTACCCCCGCCCGGGTTCTTGGCTTCACCATTGTTGGGCATGAAGCCGCCGGCGAAGGCGGCGTTGCCGCGGTACAGGTACGCCAGACAGCCCATGTACAGGGTTCCATCCGGGCCGGCTCCCGCGAAGGAATCGCTACAGCGATTCATGTTGAAAACTTTGCGGAAGTTGTCTTCGGTGAATTCCCAGGTCTTGCCGCCATCGCGCGTTACGGCAACATCCGTGCGAGAGCCATCGGGAACCGAGAGCTCTTTCACGCGTATTTCAACGGTGCCCGGCTGTCCTCGCGGAACCGCGGACTCTCCCGTGGGCAGGTGATTCAAAGTGGCCATGGCGACCACGATAAGGTTCTTCGAGTCTTTAGGATTCACGAACACCATCGGCTCGCCCGCGCCGCGGTTAGGACTCCCGAGAAGCAGATACTCATCGGACTTGAAGGCCTCCGTTCGGGGCGGGCCCCCAGTTTGAGACAGGAGTACGGTAGCCCACAGCACCGTAAAACCCACCACAACGGCCGACCAAAAACGATTCTGAGTCATGATCATTCACTCCTTGTCCACCAATACCGACTTCGTCTATCGTCCCAAATCCCGACAACACCTGTTTGACAGGATAGCGTCCACTCTGATAGTTTACAGCGGTGGCAAAACTGAATTTGTATAGTCAGATCACCTGAAGCAGCCAGGCCGCGTGTAAAATCTAGGAGACGCTCCGTGCGAGATCTGTATTTTGTCAGTTCCGGAAATTGTGAGACGGAATGAAGACATCGTGATTTCACGACGCCGTTTGGTTCAAGCCGCTTCGGTTGCGGGCGCTCTCGCCGCCCGGCTTCGCGCGGCCGACCGCGACCCTGACCTGGTCAAGGCTACGGATTCGGTTCTCGCCGCGATTCCGCTTGCGGAGTCCGATCCCGACAGGCCAATCTATCATTTCCATCCGCCCGCGCAATGGACCAACGACCCCAACGGAACTATTTTTTACAAGGGCTGGCACCACCTGTTCTACCAGCTGAATCCGTTCGCGGCGAGGCTGGGAAGCCAGCATTGGGGACATGCGCGCAGCCGCGACCTGGTCAACTGGGAACATCTGCCCATCGCCATCTGGCCTTCGACCGACAAAGGAGAAGGAGCGATCTATTCCGGGGGAGCGGCTATTGCCAGCGACGGCCGGCCAAGAATCCTTTACACCAGCATTGGTTCTGGCCAGCCGCGGCGGGAGCCGGAGCAGTGGCTGGCGATACCTCAGGACGATGATCTTTTTGCCTGGACCAAATTCCCCGGCAACCCGGTCCTCAATCAATCCGCTCACATCGCAGGCCCGATCAGCCAATGGCGCGACCCTTTCCTGTTCAAGGAAGGCGGAGTCACGTACATGGTGTGCGGAGGCGCCAATGCCGCCGGCCGAGCCCAGGTGCAGCTCTATCGCGCGGTCAATGAGGATCTGACCTCCTGGAAGCACCTCGGCGCGGTTTTCCAAAGTCTGGATCGCGAGTTCCGGAACTTCGAGTGCCCCAATCTTTTCAAGCTGGATGGCAAGTGGGTACTTATCGTGTCTCCCAACCGTCAGTGCGAGTACTGGGTGGGAGATCTGGATGTCGCCAAAGTGCGGTTCACACCCGAGGCCCATGGAGTCCTGGATGCCGGTAACGCCTACGCCAGCAATATTTCCGTCGACGGCCAGGGCCGCACTATTCTATGGATGTGGGGCCGGACCAATACGCCGCAGGGAAAAGGTTGGGGCAGCGTGCTCACCATGCCGCGTATTCTGTCCATCGGTCCGGACGGCTACCTGCGCCAGAAGCCGGCACCGGAGTTTGCGACGCTGCGCGGTGCGGTCAAGACATTTCCGGCGAGCGCGCTCGGCCAGCCGATTGCGCTCCAGGGAGTGTCCGGGGACGCGCTCGAAGTCGAGGCGGAGTTCAGCGGTGGTGGGACCTACGGACTGGAGCTGCGGCGATCGGCTGAAGGCAAGCCCAGCGTGACGGTCTCGATTCAGCGCGGAATGCTCTCGGTGGGGAACGTCAGCACCTACGTTGGAAATGCCAGCCGTTACCATCTACGAATTTTCCTCGACAAGTGCTGCGTAGAGGCATCCGTCAACGATGGCCTGGCGGCCATCTACAATCCCTTCGAGGCGAATCGAGCCGACCAGGGTGTGGCGGTGTTCGGCCAAGCTCAACCGGCGGGCGGACGGGGCGGCGCGGGCGCGCCTCCTGCTCAACCGCCACGGCTGGAAGCGCTCCAGGTTTGGCCCATGAAGCCAGCCAGCTTCAACCTCGACCGGTTCCGCGTTTGAAGCGGCCACACGGCAGCGTTAAGGAGAGACTTCTATGAGCGCAACCTCGAACTATCCACAAGCCACGCAGCACATGAACCCTTATCTGATTCGCAGTGCTCTGGTGGCCGCGCTCGGAGGGCTGCTGTTCGGATTCGATACGGCGGTCATTGCCGGCGCCACCAGCGCCCTCACGGAAACCTATTCGCTATCGGCAGCGGCGCTGGGCCTGACGGTTGCGAGCGCGCTATGGGGCACTGTCCTGGGATCGCTGTTCGCGGGACCGCCTAGCGATCGCTATGGACGCACCGCCAGCCTGCGGGTGTTGGGGATTTTGTACGTGCTCTCGGCGCTCGGGTGCGCGTTCGCCTGGAGTTGGACCGCGCTGGTGACCTTCCGTGTGATTGGCGGACTGGCGATTGGCGCCTCCTCGGTGATTGGTCCGATGTATATCGCCGAAATCGCGCCGGCGGCGAAACGCGGAAGGTTGGTGGGATTCTTCCAGTTCAACGTAGTCTTCGGAATCCTGCTGGCCTATTTTTCTAATTATGTGGTGGCGCAAATGGGCCTGGGCGCCGATGAATGGCGCTGGAAGTTCGGCGTCGCGGCGCTGCCGGCCGCAGGGTTCTTTTTCGCTCTGTTCGGAATTCCTCAGAGTCCCCGCTGGTTGGTTAAGGTAGGCCGTCCGGAAGAGGCCCGGGAGGTCCTCATTCGCATCGGCGAGCAGGATGTGGACAAGGAACTTCGGGAGATCGAGGAAACCGTCCATGCCGAGCGGGGGCAGAAGAGCACGCCGCTGTTCCAACGCCGTTTCCGCAAGCCCATCATCCTGGCCATCACCATCGGGATGTTCAACCAGCTCGCAGGGATCAACGCCATTCTGTATTATCTAAACGATATTTTTGAGCGCGCGGGCTTCAGCAAAGTCTCGAGCGATATGCAGGCGGTCGCCATCGGGCTGACCAACCTGATATTCACCATGCTGGGAATGTCGATCATCGATAAGGTCGGGCGCAAGAAGCTCTTGCTGACGGGAGCGGTGGGTACCGGAGCCTGCCTGGCGGGCGTGGCGTGGATCTTCTCCAGCGGCCAGCACGGAGAGTTTCTGTTGTGGTTGCTGGTGGCCTACATCGCCTTCTTCGCGTTTTCGCAGGGCGCGGTGATCTGGGTCTACATCAGCGAGGTGTTCCCGAACCTGGTGCGCGCCAAAGGCCAAGGCCTGGGCAGTTTCACCCACTGGATCATGAACGCGCTGATTTCCGCGATCTTCCCGATCATGGCCAAGACCTCAGGCGCCGCGCCTTTTGTATTCTTCGCGGCGATGATGGCGGTGCAGTTC
>Ga0310810_10005510_pt1 | contig 14170 bp, 8 predicted proteins | sample NCmetagenome_FD_207641 | JGI IMG/M metagenome (GOLD analysis project Ga0310810, IMG submission 207641) | Soil microbial communities from experimental microcosm in Duke University, North Carolina, United States - NC | ecosystem: Engineered > Artificial ecosystem > Soil microcosm > Unclassified ... | reverse complement strand
GTAGGCCAGCACCCCGATGAACGCGATCGACCACCGACCTACTGGCGTGGAAGCAGCGACGCCGACCGCCGCTGCGCCAGCGCCGACGCGTTGCGCCAGCCGCGCGGCTCGCGGTGACCGAAGCGCGGCTGCCCCACCGTTGCGGCCCGGCTGGGTTGCGTCCTCGACGCTCCGAGGCTGCGGAGGCGGCGCCACATGACGTGCACTTCTCCAGCCGCTCTGACGCGGTGTCATGACGAAGACGAGTCGGAAAGGACGGTAAACCTGCGGCGGTGCGGCATCTCACGGTCAACCGCTCCCGCGAATGCAATCATCGCACCCTCTGACGCTCTCAACTGACTGTCATGGATCATGCGCGTTTCAGCGGGCCACGGTTCAGTGGGTTGTGTACTATTCGCAAATGGCGACCGAGACCAAACCGATGACGCCGGCGCACGTGGTTTTTTCCATCGACACGATGAGCGTCGGCGGGACTGAAATGAACGCCGTCAGAACCGCCGAGCGGCTCGATCGCGACCGTTTTCGCTTGACGGTGGTGACGCTCAGAGGTGACGGGCCTCTCGCCGATCGCTATGCGCAGCTTGGCATTCCAGTCGTCCGATTCCCAATCTACAACCTCTACGGGTGGGAGACTGGCGCGGTTCCTGAGGGACGAACGCGTGTCGGTCGTCCATTGCCACGACCAGTACTCGAACGTCTTTTCGACGTTGAGCGCGCGTGCCGCCGGCGTCCCTGTCGTCATTGCGAGCAAGCGCTGGCTGCACTCGCCCGCGCGGTATCGGATCTCCAACGGAATCGGATTTCGAGCAGCGACCCGGGTGCTGGCCAACAGCGACGCCGTAGCGTCCTCGCTACGTAGCGAGGACTTCCTTGGCAAACAGCGCATTGTGGTGGTGCCTAATTTCGTTGACGAACAGGCATTCATGCGGGCCACGCCGATTCAGCTCGACACCTGGAGGCGCGAGCTGAACCTCGAGCCCGGCGCGCTCGTGGTCGGCATTGTGGCATCACTGCTGCCGATAAAAGACCACGCGTCATTGCTGCGTGCGATTGGCATGCTCGCTCCCCGATGGCCGAAGTTGCGACTGGTAATCGTTGGGCAGGGGCCGGAGCGGGACGCGTTGGAAGCGCTGGCGACTGAGCTCGGGATCGGTGCCGTTGTGCGGTTCGCCGGACTCAGACCCCAAGTACCGAGTTTTCACTACCTGTTCGACGTGTCTGTACTCTGCTCGGTATCCGAGGGGTTCCCGAACTCACTCGTCGAAGCGATGGCTGCGGAACGACCGATCGTAGCGACCGACGTGGGTGGCGTGCGTGATGCGGTGCGCGACGGTGAGACCGGGCTGCTCGTTCCACCAGGATCACCCACGCAACTCGCCGAGGCCATCGAGTCCCTGCTCGGCGATCCGTCGCTCCGCCAAGCCATGGGAAAGGCAGGAAGCCGAATCGCGCGTGAGCGTTTCCACGCGCGGGTCGTCATCGCCTCCCTCCAGGACCTCTATGATCGGCTCCTCCTGAATTCTCGACAGAGCGTCCCATGACCCTGATCAAAGACTACCCGCTGCTGCGGCCGCGGACCTACGTTGGCGTCGCGCTGGCCGCGGTTCTGGCGGGCTGTCCGGAGCGTTCAGGACCCGAGGCAGAAGACGCTGCGTTGATCGGGACAGCACACGGATCATCGCCGGGCGCCACGACTGTGCAGGGCGCGACCGTTCCGCCTCCACGTCTCGACACACTTCCGCGCGACAGCATAGCGGACCTGCCGAAGGCGACGGTCGACGTTCGCTACACTGCGCCGGCGGGTCAGGTCATTCGCGTGGATGCTCGCGGCAACCTGCAGTCGGCGTTGAACCGCGCGAAGCCAGGGGACGTCGTGATGCTCGCGTCAGGCGCGACATACGTTGGCAACTATACCCTGCCGAGCCGGACGTGCGGCACGGGGCCAATTACAGTGCGGACCGATGTTGCGGATTCTCTGCTCCCTCCACCCGGTCAGCGCATCACACCGGCGTACGCGCCGCGGCTGGCGAAGATCGTGACGAAGAATTCGAGGGCGGCACTGAGCACCACGAATCCGACGTGCGGCTGGCGGCTGGTCGGGCTGGAAATCTCGGCTTCTCCGGAGCTGTCCGCGGACGTCGTGAACTATGGGCTCCTGCTGATCGGTGATGGTGGTTGGCGCGCCGGCGGAGACAATCAGACATCGCTCGCGCGTGTCCCGTCCCGGATCATCATCGACAGGGCGTTCGTGCACGGGCTGGCGGGAACCAATACCGTTCGATGCATTGCGCTCAACGGCTCCCAATCCGCGATCGTCGATTCATGGCTCTCCGACTGTCACGCGAAGGGCTTCGACTCACAGGCAATCGAGGGGTGGAACGGCCCTGGGCCATTCCTGATCGAGAACAACTTCATTGCCGGCGCGGGTGAGAACGTGATGTTCGGCGGCGCCGACCCCGGAATCACCAATCTCATTCCGGCCGACATCACCATCCGTCGAAATCATTTTTACAAGGACCCGGCGTGGAAGGGCGTGTGGACGGTGAAGAACCTGTTCGAGCTGAAGAGCGCGCAGCGGGTGCTCGTCGAAGCCAACGTCTTCGAGAATTGCTGGGCGGACGCGCAGGCGGGGATGGCCATCGTCATCAAATCTTCGACCGGCAATCAGGCTGGGCAGGCCAACTGGCAGGGCACCACTGACGTCACGTTCCGCTACAATCTCATTCGCAACAGTCCGCGCGGATTCAACGTGCAGGCCGCTGACGGGCCAACCGACCTGCACGTCGCGCGCATACGCGCCGAGCAGAATCTGTTCGAGAACATCGGAAGGTCGAACGGGACCGGACAGGACGGATGGCTCATGCTCCTGACGCACGACCTTCGTGATGTCACCATTCGCAACAACACGTTCGTACATAACGTCTCGAACTTCGGGATCGCCCTGGTGATGGATTACGGCGAAGGCAAGGCAAGGCACCTGAACATCACGGACAACGTGTTCACCAGCCCCGCCGGCTACGGGATCTTCTATTCGGGGACGAAGGTCGGGATCGAGAGTCTACGGGCGATGGCGGGTAGCTCGTGGACGTTCGAGCGCAACGTCGTCGCCGGAGTCGAGGCGCAGTTCGGTCCGTGGCATCCGCCGCAGAACTGGTATCCGCCTGCCGTCACCGGAATCGGCTTCGTCGATCCGGTGAGCGGAGATTATCGCCTCAGCGCGAAGAGCCCATACAAGGCACGTGGCCGCGCAGGGAAAGACCCCGGCGTGGATCTCAATCGGCTCCGGAAAGAAATCGATGGCGTCGTGCAGCCGGTTGGCGTCTCACCGGCCCCCCGTTGATCGGCGCCTAACAACGCGGCGCCCCGGGTCACTCGTTATGCAAGTACAGCGTCGAGGTCAATCGCTCGCGGCATTCGATCGTGCACCGACTCCAGCAACCGCAGGCAGACGACTGTCGCGCGCGCACCGTCTCGCACGGTGACAGCGGGCGCGTCGCCAGTCCGAATGCTGTCCACGAAGTCGCGCATCTGGGTCTCGTAACCCTTCTCCGGCCACCACTTGCTCTTGGTCGCGCGCGTGGACGTGCGTGACTGGAACCACTTGAAGTCTTCGACGATGCAGCCGAGGCCCGGCGCCCACCCTTCGATCCGTTCGCCGGACGACGTTTTGCTGCCGACCGTCGAGTACGTGAAGTTGGCGACAGAACCATCGGCGAAGCCGATCGTTGACGCGACGTTGTGATCGCCGATCGGCTCCTTGGCGCCGGTCGGAAGACACGCGCCGCTCACCCAGGTCGGCTCCGATTCCAGCAACCAGTAGAGCAGATCGACGAAGTGACATCCTTCGCCGAGGATCGCGCCACCGTGCGCCGACTCGGCGGCCCAATACGTTCCGGAAAGCCCGGGCGAATTCACACGGCAGTTCAGCACCGCCGGCCCGCTTCGACGAGCGAGCACTCGCTTCTGTTCGATGTAGAAGGGAGCGAAGCGTCGGTTGAAACCGACCGTCAACTGACGTCCGGTATCACGCACCGCCCGATCGAGCGACCGGCATTCCTCTTCGGTGAGCGCCATGGGCTTCTCGAGGAAGACGTGCTTCCCGGCTCGCAACGCCGCCTCGGCTTGCTCGGCATGTTGCTGATTGCGACTCAGGATCAGGACGACGTCGATGTCGCGGTCGTCCAGAATCTGTTGGAATTCCGAGCACGCGTAGGCCGCACCAAAGCGGCGGGCATACGTCGCCCCCCTCGGGCCGCTGGCCGAGTACACGGCGTGGAGCGAGATGCCGGGGATCTTCTGGATGTTCGGGAGATGTGCCCAGCGCGCGAGGTTACCTGCGCCGACCAGGCCGACCTTGAGATCGCCAGATCGCGCCGCTGATGTCTTGGTGATCTCGACGCGGCGCCGAGGCGTGAACGTCGGATCGTTAGGCGCGCGCGTCGGCTCGGGATACCGGAGAATGACGGCGAGACTGGTGGAGCCCGGCGCCATGATCGTCTCGTAGGCCTTGGGCGCCTCCGACAAGTCGAAGCGATGGCTGATCATCGGACGCACATCGACGCGCCGCGTCGCGATCAGCCGCAGGAACTCCTCCATGTTTCGGTTTTCGGTCCAGCGCACGTACGAGGCAGGGTAATCCCGCCCCTGCCGCTCGTAGGCTGGATCATAGCTCCCCGGGCCGTAGGCGCGTGACACCACCACCTCGATCTCCTTCACGTACATGAGGTCGCGCGACAGATTCATTTCCACCGCGCCGACCACAACCACCTTTCCGCGTTCGCGGCAGAGACGCAGCGCGAGGTCCACGGGCGCCGACGACTTCGCAGCAGCGGCCACGATGACGCAATCGGCGCCACGTCCTCCGGAAAGTGCAGCGACGCGCTGCTCTGCTTCGTCACCAGGAGCGAAGGCGTGATCGGCACCAAGTCGTTGCGCCAGTTCGATCCGTTCGGGCCGCAAGTCGAGCGCGATGACGACTGCTCCCTGCGCCCGCGCGATCTGGGCAACAAGCTGACCGATCATACCCATCCCGATCACGACGACGACGTCGCCAACGCCTAACGACGCAAGCCGGACGCCGTGCATCGCGATCGCGCCAAGCGTCGTGAAGCACGCCTCCTCGAACGTCACCTCGTCGGGAATCCTTGCGACGAGCAGCCGTCCTGCCAGCACCGTCTCTGCGTGGCCCGTCCCTTCCCCACCGTAGGCAACTCGCGCCCCGATCTCGAGATCGGGAACGGTGGCGTGCTTGTCGACGAGGAAGCCCGCTCCTGCGTAGCCCAGCGCGCCGTACTCCTTGAGCTTCGCGGACACTTCCGAGATCGTACGCGTGGGCCCGGTGACCTTCATCGCGTCGTAAACCTTCTTCAGGTGCGACGGATTCTCGGCGACGCCGCGGAGCAACCCTTCGGTGTGGATGCTCGCGGTCTCGGTGCCAGCGCTGATGAGCGAGCACACCGGCCGCACCAGGACGTGATGCGGTGCACTGACCGGATCCGGCACTTCGTCGACGACGATGTCTTTCAGCCCTTTGCGTAGAACCTGCTTCATCTATTCTCCGATCGTTCCGAATGATCGGTCTCACGCTGCGGCGCAGACCGATTGGATTCTCGTGGATGTGGGCGACGCCTAACCAGTCGCGTCTGGATCTCGCGCGGATGGAGCGGCTATGGAGCTGGACGCCGTGACGCTCACGAGGCTGTCACAGCAGACAGCTCGGACTTATCCGGCCCGAGCTCATGGTACGCCTTCACCCACGCGTCGCGCACTGCAGGCCAGGCGAAGCGTACACAGGCCTCACGGCCATTGCGCCCGAGGTGGACGGCAAGCGAATCGTCTTCGAGCAGGCGGATCGCCTGAGACGCCATCGCCTCGTGGTCGTCGCGCGGCACAATGAGCGCGGTTTCTTCGTGCGTCACGATGTACGGGACGCCACCGGCGTCGGTGGTGACGACCGGAAGACCGCACGACAAGCATTCGATCACCGACCCCGGCATGTTGTCAATGTTCGTCGCCGTCAGATAGATATCCGACTCGTCGTACAGCGCGGGCATGTCGCCCCAGGGGACACGGCCTACGAAGCGCGTATTGTGGAGCTGGAGATCGCGCGCCAACTGCTCGAGCTGTGGCCGCATCCACCCGTCGCCGGCAACGACGAGCGCTGCCTCGGGGTAGCGTCGCTGCACGAGCGCGAAGGCGCGAAGCACGCAGGGCACGTTGTACAGCGGCTCGTGCAGTCGGCTCGTCAGGAACACGGGCCGTATGGGTTTGCGTTCGCGGTATCGAAACACCTCGAGCTCGACGACGTTGTGAATTGCCCGTGCGTGCAGTCCGAACCGCGCGAAAACGTCGACCAGATACCCAGACGGGACGACAATGATGTCCGCCAGACGAATGACAGGAATCGCCGTTAGGCGCCAGTTCGCCAGGTGATCCTCGGCCTCCCCGCTGTGATAGTTCAGCAAGACCTTCTTGCCGTACAGTTTCGCCAGCAGGATGATGGGGACCACGGAGAGCAGGTACGAGTAGTACGATGCGGAATACGCATGCACGACGTCGTACCGCCACAGTCGAGCAGCGGCCGTGAGCCAGTATACCAGCGTATTCACCACGGTCCGGACGTACTTGATGCGCTGCAGGAACCGGAATGGCCGCGGGAGCCGCGGGTTGTGCGCTATGAATCCGATCTCGACCGACGACTCATCAGCGAGCCCGATCATGAGGCGCTCGGCCTGGCGCGACTGACCACCGAGAACGTCGATGGACGGCGCGAGAATGCAGACGCGAACCCGCCGATTCGCAGCGGCGCTGCGCTCCGGCGATGAAGCGGCCTTCATGGACGATTGCAGTGCAATGCCCGTCATCGGAACGGGTCGTGGGCGAAATTGAACACGTCTCGATACAGCGAATTGTTGCTGCCAGGGCTAGTGAGCGGGGCCCTCGCAGTAGGCGGAACTATCCAGCGCAATTGAAGCAGCTTGCGGGCCACGAAGGTTAGCACGGCTACCTCCTACCAACGCATCCGGACCGGACGGACTAGACACTCCTTACTGACGACGCCGCGGCGCGAATCGCACCGGCGGGACCCGCCGGATCCGGGAGCCCCGCTGGTTTGCCGGATCGCGCCGAATGTGGCGAAGGCGCAACAACGTGTTCAACGGCCACGACGGTTGGACCGCGTAACAAACGAGGAGACGACAGCCAAACCCCCGACCGGCCGCCCGGCGGGTCACCTGCAACGTCGCGGCTGACGCCCTGCGCTCGACGCCGCCGGTAGAGGAATTGCAAAGGGAGGGCGCGGTCACTCGATGACTACAAGGTCGTCCAGTAGTTGCCCGGGCTTTCGGACGGCTAGAGTTCTTCTCGACCGCGGTTGGACGACCTCTCGTCCAGGCGGGCCATCCCTTCTTTACCGTCGTGCGCAAACCGTCTCGCCGCAGCATCGCCACGCTCATTCGGGTCCGGCAGGAGATCGTCAAACGTCTGGATGCGACGCTTCTGCGCTCATCCGGGCCGCGCACTCTGGCGCAGGTACTCGATTCCGCATTCGCAAGCGGCATCGACGACACGGATGATGCCGCTCGGCGAAAACTGGCCCAACGCACTTCCGCCCGTTTCCCACTTGCGCATCTTCGCGGACGGGATGTAGGCGCCCTCCCCGCTGTGGACGAGATCCGGCGGTCGGCTGCAGCGTCGCTGACAGGCAACTGGTCAGTCTTCGGCACCCCCGTCGCCGCAGACCTCAGCCAACACGACTGGACCGCACACCCAACGACCGGCGCGCGCCCCTCCGACGCGCATTGGACGCGCGTGTCATACCTCGGCGGCGTTGGTGGTGGGGACGTGAAGGCGATCTGGGAGCTGAACAGACATCACCACGTCCTTCGACTCGCGCAGGGATATTTTCTCGATCGCAGCGAGGAAACCGCCGAGTCTCTCGTTACGCTCATCGACCAGTGGATCGACCAGAATCCGGCTGGCCGCGGGATCAACTGGACGAGCAGCCTCGAGGTTGCGTTCCGATCGATCGCGTGGTGCTGGATCTGGGCGTTGACGTGCGAATCACCCGCGTGGACGAAACAGCGACTCGAGCGATTCCTGGTCGCGATCTGGCACCATGCTCGACACATCGAGCGGTTCGACTCGATTCACCACAGTCCCAATACGCACCTCACTGGCGAGGGCCTCGGTCTCCTGTACATCGGTCTCTCGTTCCCGGAACTTCGGCGAGCGCACCTCTGGTCCGAACGCGGACGTGAGATTCTCGAGTCGGAGCTCGACGTTCAGGTATTCGACGACGGCGTGCATTTCGAGCGCGCCGTCGGCTATCATCGCTATACGGCCGAGTTCTACCTGCACTATCTGCTGTTGGCGGATGCGCATGGCTTGCCGGTGCAACCGGGCCACCGTACGCGGATTCGAGCAGCTGTCGCGGCAACACGCGCCCTACGACGCCCTGACGGGAGCTGGCCCGTGATCGGTGATGAGGACAGCGGCGACACCCTGCTCCTCACGACCAACGAGCCACAGGATCAGGGTCCGATCCTCGCTCTCGGTGGAGCTCTGTTTCAGGAGCAATCGTGGGTGGATCTCACGCGCGATGTCCATCGAGCAGCGGGTTGGTGGCTTCTCGACGACGGACGGTGGCAATCGCTGCAAGCCATGGCGAGCAAAGCGGAATCGCCGCGACGCACTCGCACCGGAACACGAGCGCGGTCGCAGGAGCGTCGTGGCACGTCCACGGCCCTTGCAGCCGCAGGCTATTACGTGGCTGGCGACGGTAGCGACGACGGCTGGTGGTGCCTCGTCGACGCCGGCCCTCACGGCGGGGACAGGACTGGTCACGCCCACACCGATCTTGGACACGTGGAAATTTCGCATGGAGCGACGCTCATCATCGCGGATCCGGGCTGCTTCGCGTACACGATGGAGCCGGCCCTGCGCGATTGGTCGCGGTCGGAACGCGCGCACGCGTCGCTCGTGATCGACGATACTCCGCTCGCATTGCCCAGCGGACCATTCTCGTGGTCGAGTATCGCGCCAACTCCGTCGTGCCTTCACGGTGACACCGACGCCGCGTGGTGGTGCGAGCTGCACTACACGCGCCCACACGCCAGCGGGTCGATTACGCACCGCCGCCAGGTCACGCTCGTTCGTGGTACAGGCGTCATCGTGTGCGACTGGGTGGACGGCGATGCTCCGAGCTCGTTCGCGTTGCACTGGCCGCTCGCGGATACCCCAGATGAGTCGGACATCGTCGGGACGCGAATCAAGCGGGATGGCTACGGCGTGTCGTGGACTTCGGTTCGTGGCGGCGATCTGACGGCGACGTTGCTGCCAATCGTTCGGTCAGCCGGCTATGGTCAGCGACAACGCGGCGCGTCGTTGAAACTGGCCCGTACAGGTACCTTGCCGGCGTGCATCGTGAGCTGCTTCGATGAACAGGCCGGTGCGTTCAGCGTGAGCGCGCACGAGCGAGGCGGAGTCCGCGTCGACGTCGACCTCGATTCCTCAGCAGATGTCGACGCAGCCGAGACCTCGCTGGTGTTGCATCTCATGCCGGGGATGGCTCCCGTGATCGAACGATCGCGGAAGCCGGTCATTTCGCACGGAGCCACTCGCTGATGTGCGGCATCTGTGGGATCGTTCTGAACGACGGGGCCGCGAGTGTCCGCGCCGACGTGATCGAGAACATGAGCGACTCGATCGTGCATCGTGGCCCCGACGACTCCGGCCAGTATCTGAGCGGCAGAGTCGGGCTCGGGTTTCGGCGTCTGTCGATCATCGATCTGACCGGCGGGCATCAGCCGATGTCGAACGAAGACGAGTCGGTGTGGATCGCCTACAACGGCGAGATCTACAACCACGCCGATCACCGCCGGCCGCTGGAGAGCCGCGGGCACGTCTTCCGTACCCGGTGCGATACCGAAGCGATCGTGCACCTGTACGAGGAGCATGGCAGTGCGTGCCCGCGAGATCTCCGCGGGATGTTCGGGTTCGCAATCTGGGATGAGAAGCGGCAGTCACTACTGCTGGCACGAGACCGCGCCGGTATCAAGCCGATGTTCTACGCGATGACGAGCACCGGCGATCTCGTGTTCGGCTCCGAGATCAAGTCGATTCTCGCGAGTGGCCTGATCGAGCCCGAGCTGGACGAGTCAGCGGTCGCCGAGTTCTTCGCGTTAGGCTCGGTCAGTGGAGCGAGAACGTTGTTCCGCGGGATCTCCAAGCTCGAACCCGGCCATACGCTGACGTGGCACGAGGGACGGATCCGGCTCGAGCGCTACTGGTCGCCGCCGGCGTATGAGCCCGGAGCACTCGTGTACCGCGGTCTGCCGGAGGCAGCGGATGACTTCTGGCGGCGGTTCGTCGACGCAGTCGACATCACGCTCATGAGCGACGTGCCGCTCGGGGTTTTCCTGAGCGGAGGGCTGGATTCCAGTCTCATCGTCGCCGCGATGCGTGAGCGTGGTGTGGATGCGCTCCGCACGTTCTCGGTCGGCTTCGCTGAAGCGGAAGCGAGCGAACTGCCCTTCGCGCGTATCGTGGCGGAGACGTTCCGCACCGAGCACCACGAGGTGTCGTGCACCGCCGATGAGTTCTTCGCGGCACTGCCACGTCTCACGCGCCATCGCGACCACCCACTCACATTTTCGGCCAGCATTCCGCTGTTCTTCGTGTCCGAGCTGGCTGCGTCGAGCGTGAAGGTGGTACTGACGGGCGAAGGCAGCGATGAGTTGTTCGCCGGCTATGGGCGCTATCCGCGCGCGCTGCTCAACCTTCGCGCCGGAAGTGCGCTCGACGCGATGCTTCCGCGGGGCGCACGGCGGGCTCTCGCCGGTGCCGTTGGGCGCCTCGGCGACGACTACGTCGGGAGTCGTTTGAAGCGGTCTTTCCTCGCGCATGCCTCGACGTTCACAGAGTCGTACCTCGAGCCGTTCGCGGACTTCGATGCGACACACCGATCGTTGATCCTGGCCCATGTGGCCGACTCCGCATACGGACGGGTCGACCCACTCGTCGATCGCGCGTTGCTTCAGTCGAATCCGCTCGAGGCGATGCTGCGATTCGACCAGGTCACGTATCTCGAGGAGCTGCTCGCCAAACAGGACCAGATGAGCATGGCCGCATCGATCGAGAGTCGCGTTCCATTTCTCGATCACCACCTGATCGATTGGGCGGCGCAGCTGCCCCCCGATGTGAAACTGCGAGGCGGTACCGGCAAGGCGCTCGTGCGGCTCGCCGCCGAGCGGGTACTTCCACGCTCGATCACACATGCGCGGAAGCGCGGCTTCCTGGTGCCATTGACACGTTGGCTCCGCGACCGCGGCGATGAAGTGTTCGGCGACTACATGCCGGACGCCGACGATTCCATTGTTTCCTCGGCGTACGTGCGGCGTCTGTTGGACGAACACCGCGCCGGGCGCGATCACACGGCCCGGCTCTGGCGTGTCCTGGCATTTCAGGTCTGGCGTCGTGAGGTCCTCGCCGCACCTGGCGCGGCCGTCACGACGACAGCCCGCTAATTCGTCCCCTCCCCATGGCCGACGCGCTTTCGCCGCCGCTGCTGGGCGGCCTCGATCTCGTGACGTTCGCGAACGACTGGACCGCGGACCCGACGAGCAAGCATCACATCATGCGTCGGTTCGCGCGGACGAACGACGTTCTCTGGATCGAAGCCGCCGGCATGCGGGTGCCGAAGCTCGCGAGTGCGTACGATCGCCGGCGACTCCTGCACAAGGCCAAGGCGATTCTTCGACGGTCGCGGCCGGCGCTCGATCGGCTCCACGTGATGACGCCGCCGGCGCTTCCGTACCCGCATTCGACGTTGGCGCAGCAGGCCAACTCGGTGCTGTATCAGTTCACGATCGGCCGCGAGCTTACTCGATTGGGGATGGATCGTGAGCCGATCCTCTGTTCATTCGTGCCGCAATGCGCGCCGTACATCCGTCGTCTGCCCCGACACATGCTGATCTACTATTGCGTGGATCGCTGGTCGGCATTCGAGGGATTCGACGCGACCACAATGGAGCGTGGCGAACGTGAGCTCTGCGAGTCGGCCGATCTCGTCATCGCCTCGGCTGCGGACCTCGCCGAGCGGTGCGCGCGGTTCTCGAAGAACGTGCACTACGTGCCCCATGGCGTGGACTTCGAACACTTCGCCTCGGCGTTGTCGGATGGGCCGTTGCCGGCCGATCTCGCGGCGATCCCCGAACCGCGCATCGGGTTCTTCGGACTGATCCACGAGTGGGTGGATGTGGAGCTCATCGGACGTCTGGCCGAAGTGCTGCCGTATTCGTTCGTGGTCATTGGGTCGGCGAAGACGGACATGAGCGCACTGGAAGGCAAGCCTAACGTGCACGTCCTCGGCCGTCGCCCTTACGGGGAGCTTCCGGCGTACAGCCGTGGGTTCCACGCCTCGATCGTGCCCTTCCGCATGACCGAGCTCACGCACTCGGTGAATCCCATCAAGCTGCGAGAGTACGCGGCCGCCGGCCTGCCGATCGTCTCATCGCCGCTGCCGGAAGTGCGCAAGTGCGCCGACATCGCGACCTGCGCCGAAACGTTCGACGAATGGGTCGATGCGCTGCGGGACGCCGTCGCGCGTGGTAGTGACGCGGACGCGCGACGGGCGCAGTCCGAGCGCGTCAGGCACGAGGACTGGGCATATCGCTGCGAGGACATTGCTCGCCTCGTCGAGGCGACCGCGGCGAGTCAGCAGCCCGCGGCGGACAGCCGCAAGAACCGAAAAACCGGGACCTGATCACCGCATGCACGTTCTTCACATTGCCGGAGCACGGCCGAACTTTCCGAAACTCGCGCCGGTGCACCGGGCTGCGTGCGTCGCGGGCTGGCAGCAGACGATCGTCCACACCGGCCAGCATTACGATGTGGCGCTCTCCGAGCAGTTCTTTCGGGAGCTGTCGATTCCCCACCCCGACGAGAACCTGGAAGTCGGATCGGGGACGCATGCGGTGCAGACCGCGCGAATCATGGAGCGGCTCGAGCCGATCCTGGACGCGCGACGTCCGGACTGGGTTCTTGTATATGGCGATGTGAATTCCACGGTGGCGGCGGCGCTCGTCGCCTCGAAGCTCGGCATTCGACTCGCGCACGTAGAGGCCGGGTTGCGGAGCTTCGATCGGTCCATGCCCGAAGAGATCAATCGCATGGTCACGGATCGGCTGGCCGACCTCCTGCTGACGCCCTCGCGCGACGCTGGCGAAACGTTACGGCGCGAAGGCGAGCCGGATGACGAGATCGAGTTCGTGGGCAACGTGATGATCGATACGCTGCTGCACGTACTTCCCGCGGCGCGCGCAAGCGGAGTTCGAGCGGGATTGGGTGTTGGCGACGACGCGGTGATCGTCACCCTGCATCGCCCATCCAACGTCGACGACCCGGTGCGGCTCGCACGCGTGGTGGCGGCGCTACGCGCAGTGGCGGAGGAGCGTCCGGTGCTCTTTCCCGTTCATCCACGAACGCGACAGCGGCTCGTTGATTCCGCGCTCTCGCTCGGGCGCATTCGCATCATGGATCCCGTGGGCTACCTGGCGATGCTCGATCTGGTGAGCGGCGCGTACGCCGTGGTGACGGATTCCGGCGGGCTGCAGGAGGAAACCACGGCGTTAGGCGTGCCGTGCTTCACGCTGCGACCGAACACCGAGCGGCCGGTGACGATCACGGAAGGCACGAACGAACTGGTGCCCGACCCCGATGCCCTCGCCGCTCGCGTCGCCGCGCTTCGTACCCATCGTCCAGCCGGCCGCATTCCGGAGGGCTGGGATGGTGCCGCGGCGACTCGCATCGTCGCTGCCCTGACAAAGCGGGGCGGATCGGCCTCGGTATGACTCGGCCGTCCGCCCCGCACTCTGCCATGACTTCCTAACGTTGATCCAACCGGCAGCCTACTGCAGCACGACGCCGCCGGTGAGACGACGCAGGCCGGCCATGTCGGCGCCTGGATCGGCACCGTTCCGGCCCTTTCCGCGGTACGGGCTCGACGGCGAGAGGCTGTAGTCCCCGCCTGACGCGTTCGTGAACCCGACCTCGCCCATCGTGAATGGGTACCAGCTCGACTGCGGGTGCCACGCTGCGAACTCCGGATCGATACCGATCACGACGTTGCGGTCGAAGGCCCACGATCCGGCCGCGAACGCGTCGAGGCTCA
>Ga0310810_10005509_pt1 | contig 14172 bp, 11 predicted proteins | sample NCmetagenome_FD_207641 | JGI IMG/M metagenome (GOLD analysis project Ga0310810, IMG submission 207641) | Soil microbial communities from experimental microcosm in Duke University, North Carolina, United States - NC | ecosystem: Engineered > Artificial ecosystem > Soil microcosm > Unclassified ... | reverse complement strand
ATAGAAGCCGTCGCGCTCGAACGTGTAGGTGTAGGCCTCGCCGGTCGGAATCGCGACGTTGAAGGCCGACGTGCGCGTCTCTTCATGGCTGACGCGCACGTTGTGCAGCGTGTCGTCGCTGTTGCGAAACTCCACCGGGTAGCCGGTCCGCACCAGTAGCAGCTCGGGTCCGAACATCAGCCCCGCCTGATCCATGACCGGTTTTTCGGCCGGCGCGCCAAACGTCCGAGCGGTTTTTGGCTCGAGCACGACGACCGCCGTGCCGGCGGCGTTGACGCGGCCGGCGATCCTGCCGCTCGTCGCGCCAGCGACCGCCGTCTGGGGAGCCGGCGCCGCGTTGCTGGATGCTGGTGGCGCCGCCGGTTTCGAGCACGCGCACGCCGTGACGCAGGCCGCGATCAGGGCGGCACGCTTCATGCGCCGGCTTGTTTCGCCTGGGCGCTGTCGTAGCTCTCGCCGTAAATCGCCGGCACCTTCGCGCCCATCGGACGCAGGTACGTGGACAGCTGCCCGCGATGATGGACGATGTGGCGCATCGAGAAATCGAGGAACGCGACCGCCGGGAGCTGGAAGAGCCCGCGGAAGTCGACGATCTTCATCAGCGCCTCTGCCGGCGCGACGGCCAGACGCTCGAGGTCCCGCCGCGTCGTCTCGGCATACCACCGCGCGATATCCGCGGACGTCTTCAGTTCCGCGGTCCGGCCGCTGTTCGTGAAATCAAAGGCGCCGTTGATGACGCTCTCGCTGAACAGATGCTCGGCGCCGGCGATGTGCCGGGCGAGCTCGAGAGCGGACTTGGCGGCCGGATCCGGCCGGTAGTCGCCCTTGTCGAGGGGGATCGCTGCGATGACGCGCTGCGTCACCGGCTGTTCGGACTTGAGTGTGCGGATCGCGTTGTCGCGCAGAAACAGCGCCTGCTCTGGTTGCATGGGCATTCCGGAATTGTACACACGTATCATGCGACATGCCTGAATGGACGGTCGCGGGCCCCGACACCGGCCTGCGCCTCGACAAGTACCTGGCGGCGCCCGAGCGCGCCGGGTCGCGGCCGAAAGCCGCCGCGGCGCTCGAGCGCGGCAAGGTGTTCGTCAACGATCGCGAGATGACGCTGGCCGACGCCGCGGCACGCGTGGCGGCAGGCGACGTCGTACGGTTGTGGATCGATCGCCCCGGCAGCGCCAAACGCAGGTCGACGCTCGGCGCCGATCGCGATCTGCCGGTCGTCTATGAGGACGAAGCGCTGATTGTGTTGAACAAGCCGGCAGGGCTGCTCGCCGTGCCGCTGCCGCTCCAGCGCCGCAACGACGCGCGCTCGGTGTTCGAGGACCTGAAGATCTATCTCGGACGCCGCAGCCGCCGGCGGCCGTTCGTCGTGCACCGGATCGATCGCGACACCTCGGGCCTCGTGGTGTTTGCCAAAGCCGAGAGTGCGCAGCTCGCGTTGAAGGAGCAGTTCAAGCGCCGCCTGCCCGAGCGCGTGTATCAGGCCGTCGTCTACGGACTCCCGTCACCGCCAGCAGGCACCTGGCACGATCATCTCGTCTGGGATCTGAAGGCGTTAATCCAGAAAGAGACGTCGCCGCGGGATCCGCGCGGCAAAGAGGCGATCAGCCACTATCGCGTGCTCGAGCCGCTGGCCGGCGCGTCGCTGATCGAAGTGCGGCTGGTCACCGGCAAGCGCAACCAGATTCGGATTCAGGCGCGGCTGCGCGGCCACACGCTGGTGGGCGAGGTCCGCTACACGTATGGACCCGACGAACTCCGCCCCATCGCGTTCCCGCGTCAGGCCCTGCACGCCCACCGGTTGACGTTCACGCACCCCATCGACGATCGCGAGATGTCGTTCGAGGTCCCGTTGCCCGAGGACATGGCGACGCTGGTCGAACGGCTCCGGCGCCGTTGATCGCCGGCGTTCTCGTACCAAGCCCGCATTGGCCCAGTCGCGGCCCGGGACGGGCCACTACAATCTGACGCATGTCCACGTTCGGCCGGTCGATGCTGGAGCACTGGCTCCTCGATCCTGAGTTCGCGTACCTCAATCACGGCACGGTCGGCGCCCCGCCGAAACGCGTACTGCAGAAGCAGCAGGCATTGCGCGACGAAATGGAGCGCCAGCCGGCGCGGTTCATTCTGAGAGAGCTGAGCGGCGATCAGCCGATGCCCTGGCGCCAGACGTCGCGGCTCCGCGAGGCGATCGGCCACATCGCCCCGTTTGTCGGGTCGCGCCCGGAGGATCTGGTCTTCGTCCCCAACGTGACGACGGGCGTCAACGCCGTGCTGCGGTCGATCCCGCTCGGCCCCGGCGACGAGGTCGTGATCACGGATCTCGGCTACGGCGCGGTCGCGCTGGCGGCCGGGGTCGTGACGCGCGATCGCGGCGCGGTCGTGCGGACGGTCGAGATTCCGTACCCGCTGCGCGACGCCGGCGATGTCGTCGATACGATCGTCAACGCGCTCTCGGCGCAGACCAAGCTCGTCGTGGTCGACCACATCACCGCGCACACGGCGCTCGTGCTGCCGGTCGCGAGGATCGCGGCGGGATGCCACGCCCGCGGCGTGCCGGTGCTGGTGGACGGCGCCCATGCGCCGGGCTCGATTGCCGTCGACATCCCATCACTCGACGTCGACTGGTATGCCGCCAACCTGCACAAGTGGGCGCACGCTCCCCGGTCGTGCGGCATCCTCTGGGCGAAGCCCGAGCACCAGGCCACGCTCCGTCACCCGGTCGTGTCGTGGGGCTCGGGCGGTGGATTCCTCTGGGAGTTCGATCGCCATGCCACGAGCGATCCGACCGGATACCTGGCGGCGCCGGAAGGCATCGCGATGCTGCGCGAATGGGATTTTGCGGCGATCCTCGAGTACACGCACGGCCTCGCGCTGGAGGCCGGCCGTCTGCTGACGGAGCGCTGGGGCACGGCGATCCATGCGCCGCACGAAATGATTGGCGCGATGGTGACGGTGCCGCTTCCTGAACGCGCGGGATCGACGATGGAGGACGCGGTGGGCCTGCGCCTCGCGCTGCTGGTGGACGATCGGATAGAGGTCCAGATGCATGCGTGGCGCGGCCGGCTGTGGGCGCGCGTCTCCGCGCAGGTCTACAACGATCGCGCCGACATCGTGCGATTGGCCGATGCGGTGTACCGGCGACTGGCGCACGCCTGACCGAAATCGTTCGGCCACTGACGAAAGCGACATCGCCGTACCTGTTTTCGTCTGGCGGGACCGAAATCAGTGGGCAGGACGTGGCACTCGTGTTGCACCGCCTCATAGCACCGAATGCCGTCTGATTTCACAATTGTCGTGGCCGATGTGGCACGGATGCCCGCCATCCGCGCCGGTCTGCAAGTAGTCGGACGGGCGATGCACATCACCTCCGGCAATCTCGCGTCGGCCATGGAGAGCATCAAGAACTTCCAGCCGAAGCTCGTGGCCGTCGACGCGCTGTTCGCCCAGACGTTGACGGGCGCCGCATTCATCGAGCGTATCGAGAAGCTGGGGATCGCCGACAGCGAGGTTCGCCTGATCGCCCGGATCGAGGGCTCCTGGGTCACGACGTCCCGCCGTCAGAGGACGGGAGTCATCACGTTATCCGCGCCGCCCATCGTCGCCGTGTCCGCGCCGTCGGTGACTGCGACGTCGGCGCCGCTCACTGCCGCGCACATCGCCGCCGTCAGCACGCGCCGCGCCCCGCGCTTCCTCGTCCGCGATCCGCTCGATGTGGTGGTCGAGAACGGCAGCGCAGCGCTGATCGACATCTCGATCCTCGGCGCTCAGGTTGTCTCGGGATCGGTCTTGCGGCCGAATCAGAAGATCAGAATCGCGCTGCCTGATAACCGCGACATGCTCCACGTCATGGCGCACGTCGCCTGGTCCACCTTCGAGAAGCCGAAGCTCGCGGACGCGCACTATCGGGCCGGCATGGAGTTCACCGGCGCCGCCCAGGAGGCGCTCGAGGACTACCGGCGGCGGCATTGCGCGGACCAACCGATTCCGTACCGCGGCCGCTGATTCTCTCGCGCGGCTCTACCGGGCCGGCGCCTTATAGACTTTTCCGCCTTTCATGACGAACGCGACGCGCGTCACCGCGGTGATGTCGGTCAGGGGATCGCCGTCGAGCGCGACGATGTCCGCTTCGTAACCGGTGGCCAGCGTGCCGATCGTCTTGTCCAGGCGCATCGACTTTGCCGCCATCGATGTCGCGGAGATGATCGCGTCCATCGGTTTCTGTCCGCCCTGACGCACGCGTTCGACGAGCTCGTCGGCGTTGTGGCCGTGCGCGCCTGCGACCGCGTCCGTACCGAGCACCATGATCAGCTTCGGCGTCGCGACTGCCTTCTGGATCATCGTCTTGTTCAGGGCCAGCCCCTTCTCCATATAGGCGAACCCCTCGTCGTTGTAGTTGCCGATGCCGTTGTACTTGTCGCGGTTCTTCAGGTAATTCTGCAACACGACGCCGACGTTCGGATCGAAGTAAACGCCCTTGTCGGCCATCAGCTTCAGCACTTCATCGGTCGCGAACACGCCATGCTCGATCTGCTGGCAGCCGGCGTTCACCGACGCCTTGATCGACTCCGGGCTGTGGGCGTGGACCATCGTCCGCATCCCTTGCCCGTTGGCCTCGCCGCAGACCGCGACCAGCTGCTCGTCGGTCATCGTCTGCTTGCCGCCGTCGCGGATGCTGGCCGATGCGAAGATCTTGACGACGTCAGCGCCGTCGGTTTTGAGCTGGCGGACTTTCTGGCGGATCTCGTCGGGAGAGCCGCTGCGCTCGTTGATCTGCCGGATCGAGGTGAGGATACGTGGGCCCGGGAAGACGCCGCGCGCGATCCCTTCCCGCAGGTCGACATCGTTCGCCTGTCCGGGGCTCTGGATCGTGGTGAAGCCGGCGAGCAGCGTCACGTACGCGTTCTCGGCGCTATAAAGGATTTCTTGTGCCGGCGATCCCGGCCGCGCGGCGTAGCGGCCGTCCTTGTCGAAATGCCAGCCGACGTGCGCGTGGACGTCGATCATGCCCGGCAATGCCGTCAGCTGTCCGAGCTCGTAGGTCGGCGTCGACGCGTTTCCGGTTTCGATCGACGTGATTTTGGATCCTTGTACGACGATCGTCGCGTTCTTGAGGATCTTGCCTGTGCCGTCGAGCACGGTCGCCGCGTGAATCCGGACAGTCTGGTTCTGAGCGACCAGCGCCGGTGCAGCCAGCAACACGGCAAACAAAGCGGCAGTCAATTTCATGGCGCGCATTATAATCCTCGACACTCGCTCCAATGCCGAAATCCGTGATCGCCGTGCTCGTTGCCAGTGCTGTGTCGGTCCTCGCGACGGCGCGGCTCCAGGACCAGAGGTTGGTCAAGCGCGACTGGCCGTTCTATGGCGGCGATCAGGGCGGGATGAAGTACTCGCTGCTGACCGACGTCAATCCGTCGACCCTATCGCAGCTCGGCATCGCCTGGGAGTGGTCTCCGCGCGAGAAGGCGTTGAGCCAGTTCGGGACCCGCCCCGGTAATTTCCAGGCGACCCCGCTGATGATCGACAACGTGCTCTACCTGAGCACGCCGTATAACCGCGTCGTCGCGCTGAACGCCGACACCGGCGCGGAGTTGTGGGCGTTCGATCCGAAGGCGTACGAGGATGGACAGCCGCCCAACGGAACCGGCTTCGTGCATCGCGGCGTCGCCGCCTGGCGCGACAGCGCCGACGGCAACAAGCTGCGCATCTTCATCAACAGCCGCTACCGTCTGATTTGCCTCGACGCCGCCACCGGCCGTCCCGTCGACAGTTTCGGCACGCATGGCGCCTTCGATCTCAGTAAAGGCCTGGTCTGGGAGATCAACAAGACCCACTACACGAATACGTCGCCGCCGATCGTGTACAAGGATCTCGTGATCCTCGGCAACGGCGTCGGCGATCGGCTCGTGTACCGCAACGATCCGCCGGGCGATATCCGCGCCTTCGACGCGCACACCGGAAAACAGGTGTGGTCGTTCAAGCCGATTCCCCAGCCTGGCCAGTTCGGCAACGACACCTGGGGCAACGACTCGTGGAGCTTCACCGGCCACACCAACGCCTGGCCGCCGATGACGCTCGACGCCGCGCGCGGCCTCGTGTACGTGCCGCTCGGGACGCCAAGCAACGACTTTTATGGCGGCCGGCGGCCCGGCGCCAACGTGTTCGCTGAATCGCTCGTGTGCCTCGACGCCGCGACCGGTGTCCGCAAGTGGCACTTCCAGATCGTTCATCATGGCCTCTGGGACTACGACAATCCGTCGCCGCCAAACCTCGTCACCATTCACGTCGACGGCCGCGCGATCGATGCGGTCGTCCAGCTGACGAAGCAGGGCTTCGCGTTCGTCTTCGATCGCGTGACCGGCAAGCCGGTCTGGCCGATCGAAGAGCGTCCGGTGCCCGCGAGCGACACCCCCGGCGAGCAGGCGTGGCCGACGCAGCCGTTTCCGACCAGGCCGCCCGCGATCGCGGATCAGGGCGTGACGCTGGCCGATGCGATCGACTGGACGCCGGAGTTGAACGCGGCGGCGAAGAAGGCATTGGCCACCTACCGGATCGGCCCGCTGTTCACGCCGCCCTCACTGCAGGGCACGGTGCAGCGTCCCGGCCTGATCGGCGGCGCGAACTGGGGTGGCGGCGCTTTCGATCCGTTGAGCGGCGTGCTCTTCGTCAAGACCTCGAACCAGGCCAACATCGCGAGGCTGGGGAAGCCCGACACCTCCGCGTCGAATCCGCGCGCGTCGGAAGTGGACGCCACGCTGACGCGCGTCGGCGACACCAACGCCGAGTTGGACGGCCTGCCGCTGCTCAAGCCGCCGTACGGCGAACTGGTCGCGATCGACCTGAACCGCGGCGCGATCAAGTGGCGCGTGCCGTTCGGCGACACGCCGTCCCTCCGCCGTCATCCCGCGCTGAAAGGGGTCGCGCTGCCGGCGGCGCTCGGCGTCGCCGGCGCGCCCGGTGTGGTGGCGACGGCAAGCGGCCTGGTGATCGGCGGCGGAGGTGATCTGGCGTTGCATGCCGTCGACGCCGCGACCGGCGCCGAGTTGTGGCAGTCCGCGCTTCCGCGGCGGGTGAACGGGACACCGATGACATATCGATCGGAGAGAGGACGACAGTTCGTCGTCGTCGCCACCGGCGGCGGCGAAGACGCGTCGCTGGTCGCGTTTGCGCTCAACAGGTAGGGCAGGCTCGCCTTAATGGTAGTGTCCGGCTTCCCCTCGACAAGCTCGGGGCAGGCAGCCGGACCGTGGAGGACGACATTGATCGCGGCACTCATTCTGGCAATGGCGGCTTCGGTTTCCGGCATCGTGCACGACAGCAGTGGAGGCGTCGTCTCCGGCGCCGCGGTGATCGTTCGATCCGCGTCGGGACCCGAGCAGCGGACGACGACCGGACCGGACGGCCGGTTCACCGTCGAGACCGCGGCGACCGGCGACGTCACCGTCATCGTCCGTGCCGGCGGCTTCGCCGAAAAGACTCAGAAGGCGGCGGCGTCCGGCAGCTCGATTGAAATCGTGGTCGAACCGGCAAGTCTGTTTGAAACGGTCACCGTGACGCCGACCCGCACGGAGCAGCGGCTCGGCGATGTTCCCGCCAGCGTCAGCGTCGTCACCAGCGAAACGATCGAGTCGTCGCCCGCACTGACGGCCGACGATGTCCTGCGCAACGTGCCGAGCTTCGCCTTGTTCCGGCGGACCAGCAGCCTCGCGGCGCAGCCGACGGCGCAGGGCGTGTCGTTGCGCGGCATCGGTCCGAGCGGCCAGAGCCGCACGCTGGTCCTGCTCGACGGCATTCCTTTCAACGATCCGTTCGGCGGATGGGTGTACTGGACCCGCGTGCCATTGGTGAGCGTCGATCGCGTCGAGATCACCGAGGACGCGTCGTCGAGTCTGTACGGCAACATCGCCATGGGCGGCGTCATCAACATCTTCACCAGTCATCCGACGCGCCGCACCGTCGAGGTCAAGACGCAATACGGCAACCACAAGAGCCCGAAGGTCGACTTCTTCGGCAGCGACCAGTGGAACAAGGTGTCGGCGGCAGTCGAAGGCAGTTTCCTGCACACCGACGGGTTCCCGATCGTCGCGGCGATCGAGCGCGGACCGATCGACAACAACGCCAACGTCGAATACAAGAACCTCACGGGCAAGCTGGAGTTCACGCCGTCCGATCGGTTCCAGGGGTTCGTCCGTGCGGGCTACTTCTCCGAGAACCGGAACAACGCCAAAGTCGGCGAACTGAACGACACGCGGTGGACGACGGTGAACGGCGGCATTCGCGCGCGGCTGCAGGACAATAGCGATTTGCAGGCCCGCGTTTTCGCCGACGTCCAGCGGGCGCATTTCAATTTCCTCGCCGTCACCAACCCGGGCACGATTCGGAACATCGTGCGCCTCGCGACCGACCAGAACGTGCCCACCAACGGCGTCGGTGGCATGGCGCAATGGTCCAGGGCGCTTGGCCCGAGGAACGCGTTCAGCGCGGGATTCGATTTCCGCTGGGTGGAAGGCGAGAGCCAGGAAGCGGCCTACGTCGCGGCCGTGCCGACTTCGATCTCCGGCGTGACCCAGGCGGCAACCCTGTCCGTGCAGCGTTTCTCCGGCGGCTCGCAGCAGAGTCTCGGCGCGTTCGTGCAGGACATCTTCACGCCGATCGACAAGCTCGTGCTGACGCTCAGCGCGCGCGTCGATCGCTGGAACAATTACAACGGGCACAACCTCGAAAACACCGTCGCGACCGGCGCGCCGACGGTCAACAACCGCCCGTCGATTCCCGACACCAACGACACCGTCGTCAGCCCGCATGTGGGCGCGCTCTATCACGCGTCGGATCGGGTGAGCCTCTGGGGCGCTGTCAACTCCGGATTCCGCGCGCCGACGCTGACCGAGCTGTATCGCCAGTTCTCCGTCGGGGCGATCACGACGCGCCCGAACGATCAGCTCGCACCGGAGCGGCTCGTCGGCGGGGAAGCGGGCATCAACGTCGCGCCGGCGCGGAACGTCTCGGTCCGCCTCACCTGGTTCGCGAACCGCATCAAGAATCCGGTCGCGAACATCACGTTGTCCCCGACGCTGGCGCAAAAGCAGAACCTGCCGGAAACGCAGGTCAAAGGGGTGCAGACGGACATCGACTATCGTGTCGGCACGTCGTGGCGGTTCTCGGCCGGCTACATCTACGATGATGCCACGGTGACTGACGGCGGAACGGCGAATGCCGTGCTGGTGGGCAAGGTGCTGCAACAGGTGCCGAAACACCGCGGCTCGCTCCAGGCCGCGTATTCGAGCGCCGACATTGCGACCGTGGCATTGAGCGTGCAATTCGTCGGGCTGCAGTACAACGACGATCTGAACGTCAACTTCATTCCGGTCCCGACGCTGTCCGCGGCCGGCTACGACGCGTCGTACCCGGCGGGGCTGCCTGGTTACACGTCGGTCGACCTGAGCGTGTCGCGGAACTTCGGCCGGAACCTGCAGGCGTTTTTCGGTGTGCAGAACCTGCTCGACAAGGAGTACTTCGTCCAGACCAACCCGTCGACGATCGGGACGCCGCGCCTGGTCAACGGCGGCGTCAGGATCCGCTTCTCGGGACGCTGACACGACGATCAACGCTGAACCCGCTGAACTCGCAGAGAAACGATCTTTCTGCGACTTCTGCGGTTTCGGCGTTTAATGTTGTGACGGGGTTTCGGCAGGCTTGGGTTTTGGCTGCCGTGTGATTACGCCGGCGTCGATGGTCTTGCCGGTCCGCGTGATCACCTGGAAGAAGAGCTCGTCCTTGTCGATCTCGTTCAGCATGAACGTCTGGTCCATATCGTAGCCGGCCTCGGTCAGAGCCGACTTCTTCAGGTCGCCGCCGCGCAGCTGCCCGCCCGATCCCGAGACGAAGTAATAAATCCCTTTCTGCGGCTTGAGACGCTCGTAAATGTGATCGTGTCCTGAATAGACCACGTTCACCCCGTACTTCACGAACAGGGGCTCCAGCGTGACCCGCAGGTCGACTTCCGAACCGTGGCGGCCGCCGCTCGAGTAGATCGGGTGGTGGAAGTACACGATCTTCCAGTCGTCGCGCGCGTTCTTCAGCTCGTTCTCGATCCACTGCAGCTGCTTCGGATCCACGTAGTCGCTGTCGAGGACGAAGAACCTCACGTTCTTCTTCGAATAGGTGTAGTAGCGCTCGCCGTTCATGTTCCATAGCTTGTAGAAGCGGCTCGTCTGGCTGTCGTGGTTGCCCAGCGCCGCATAGAACAGGACGCCGGCGTCGAGCAGCGGCTTGTAGGGGTTCTCGAACTTGTCGACGAAGTCGCGGGGAGTCTGCCCGCCGTAGATGTTGTCGCCGAGCATGATCACCATGTCGAACGGGAACTTGCGGCGCCAGGCGCTCATTTGCGCGCCGATCTCGAACTGCGGCTTGTCGCCCGTGCCGTTGTCGCCGATGGCGGCGAACTTCAGCGAATCCTTGCGGTTCTGGACGCCCGACGACGCCGGGCTCTGCGCCGTACCCGGCGATCCGGATGCCACAACCGCGAGGCCGACGACGACGGTCGCAAGCAACTGGCGCATGCGTGAATTGGTCAGAAACACGGCGGGCCAGCGAGGCCAGCCGCACTGATGAGATAGGCGGCAGAGATGGCCATCAATTTGCTGGCGTGTCTGCTGGTTATGCACCATGGCTCCGGGTCCTGTGCCTGTATAGTGACTGAGTCGGACACGTTATGAAACTGATCGTTCAACCTGACGCGGGTATCGCCCCAATTGTCACCGCCATCAAGCAGGCGAAGAAGAGCATTGACATCCTCATCTTCCGCCTGGATCGCTTCGAGATCGCCCGGGCGCTGGCGGCCGCCGTCGGCCGCGGCGTGCGCGTGCGCGCGCTGACGGCGCACACCAACCGCGGCGGCACCAAGAGCCTGCGCAAGCTGGAGATGTTGCTCCTCGAGGCCGGCGTCACCGTGTCACGGACCGCCGACGATCTCGTGCGCTACCACGGCAAGATGATGATCGTCGACAACAAGTTCCTGCACGTGTACGGGTTCAACTTCACGGGCCTTGATATGGCGAAGAGCCGCAGCTTCGGCGTGATCAGCAAGAACCGGAAGCTGATCGAGGAGGCGAACCGGCTGTTCACCGCCGATTTCGATCGCCTGCCGTACAAGTCCGGCTACGAGCGCTTCGTCGTCAGTCCCGACAACGCGCGCGAGCGGCTCGCGCGCTTCATCAAGGGAGCGAAGAAACGCCTGCTGATCTACGATCCGCAGGCGACCGACGATGCGATGCTGCGGCTGGTAACGGAGCGGTGCAAGGCCGGCGTCGACGTGCGCATCATCGGCAAGCTCGAAGCAAAGTGGACCGACACCATCAAGAACGAGAAGTATCCCGGCAGGCGGCTGCACATCCGCGCTATCGTCCGCGACGGTAAGCGCGCGTTCATGGGCAGCCAGAGCCTGCGCCGCCTCGAGCTCGAAAAGCGCCGCGAGGTCGGCGTCATCGTCACCGACGAGATCGTCGTGAAGCAGATGGAAGAGGTCTTCGAGAAGGACTGGGCGCAGACGGCAAGCGGCAGAAAAAGGCGAAAGAAGGAAGAGAAGCAGGAAAAGCAGGAGAAGAAGGAACTGAAACTGGCGAAGGCGTCGTAGTTTACGCGGTCGCGCGCGCCTTCTGCGTCGCTTCCTGCGGCGATCGCCAGAAATCCATCGTCGACACGCGGTGCACGCAGCCGACGGTGCAGTACGGCGCGCAGGACTTCGGCGTCGAGAACTCCCGGCGGATGTCCGCGATCGAATACGACTCGAGCGGCACGCCTGGATAGCCGCGTTGCTGCGAGCAATAGTGGACGAGGCCGTCTTCGCAGATGTACAGGTAGCGAGCCCCCGCGCGGCAGCGCCATTCGTTCGGCTGACCGTCGGCCAGGTTGTCCTGGAAGCTGCGAATGCCTGAATACAGGTTCTTCAGCACCTGCCCGGCGCCGCTGATCGCGGCGGACACTTCGTCGAATACCTTGCGCTCGACCGGGCCCAGCGGCTTCAGCCGGCCGGAGCCATCGTGGATGATCCCGATCGACGTGGAGAAGCCCAGCTCGCGCGCCCGGTTGTTGATCGTCCGCGCGTCTTCGGGGTTCTTGATCCCGCCGCCGAGCACCGAATTGATGTTGACGTCGAACGTCGCGTGGTCGTGGAGGTGCTGCAGCTTCTTGTCGAGCAGGCGCAGGCTCTTCTTCGACACCTCGTCCGGTTCGATGTTGTCGATGCTGATCTGGAGGAAGTCGAGCCCGGCCGCGTTGAGCGCCTCGATCCGCTTCGGCACGAGGAAGTAGCCGTTGGTGATCAGGCCGGCCATCATGCCGCGGTTGCGGATACGCCGGATCAGCACGTCGAGATCGGGGTGCAGCATCGGCTCGCCGCCGCTGAAGGCGACGACCGACGTGCCGAGGTCCGCGAGTTTGTCGATGCGGCTGAGCATCGCCTCGGTCGGCACCGGCGGCGAAACCTTGTCGTACTCGTTGCAGTACCCGCAGTCGATGTTGCACTTGCGGATCGGCACGATCTGCACGAGCAGCGGGTGCGCCGTATGGACCAGTCCCCGCGCGAACTCCCGCAGGGAGCGTGCTTTACGGCTGACGCTGCTGATAGACAAGCTCAAATTATAGCATCAGGCCGCCGACGGCTCGGCCGGACGCATCCGGCGCAGCTGCTCGCCGATCTTCAACGAGCCGGTGAACAGCGATCCGACCGGGATGAAGCCGAACACCTGGTGGCGCGCCACGGCGGCGAGCCCGGCCGATGCGATGCAGCCGCAGTTTGCGCAGTCGGGCGTCCCGCCGAACTGGCACGGCGTGATTTTCGTCGTCAGGTCGGCCGAGATTGTCGTCGTCGTGCGCGCGAAGACGCACTCGTCCGGTGATGAAGGCGGATGCGCGTAGGCGTCGATCATGCCCTTGGGCATGGTCAGCTTGGGATAGCGGAGCCGCAGGGCCAGAAGGTCGGCGATCACCTTTTCCCGGTCGGCAGGGCGGAGTCGCTCCTCCGACACTTCGCCGAGCTGCGGTGTGTAGAGGCTGATCCAGATCTTCGCCACCTCGCTGCGCGCCGACCAGAACTTCAGGAACTCTTCGATGTAGCCCTGACGATTGACCTGCTGCCGCGTGACCGTGCAGTGAACGGTGATCGCATGCCCGGCGATGTGCTTGAGGATCCGATCGTAGGTCGCCGGCGTGCGGCGCACGTCGTGCTCCGGCTGCAGACCGTCGATCGAGACCACGATCGTCAGACGCGGGATGTCCCGGAACTCGGCGGGGATCTCGCGCACCGCGCTCGTGACCAGCTGTGTGTGAATGCCGCGCTTCGAGAGCAACGGCAGGATCGTGGTCAGCTCCCGATACCGGACGAGGGGTTCGCCGCCGACGATGGAAACGTGAAGAGGGCGCTGTCGATCGACGAGGGCCAGGACGCCGTCGATCAGCTCCTGACCTTTGAAATCGCGGACTTCGCGGAGCGTGAGCTCGCCGCCGAGATGATCGTCGCCGTACGCGTAGCAGCCGGGACAGCGCAGCGGACACTCGCGTGTGATTTCGATGGAAAGTGCAGGTACATAGCCAACGAGAATTCGACCCCAGGCTGGAATAATCCATTCCATCCGACGAATATATCAGCCGTCTGCTAGGATTTCGGTTCGGTTGGTGACACTATGAGACGACGCACGCTCCTTCAGTGGTTCGCCGCGGTCCCCGCCATCCTCCCCTTCGAGTCGGTCCGCCTGTTCGCGCAGCGGCGCGAGCTGACCGCCGACGCCATCGCCGAGCTGCGCGAGATTGCGTCGACAGTGCTGCCCTCGACACTCGGAGACACGCGCGTACGCGACGTGACCGACAAATTTGTCGCCTGGACGCGCGGCTATCGCGAGGGCGTCGCGCTGACCCACGGCTACGGTCATCCGCGTCTGCAGAAGTCCGGTCCGTCGCCGGTGCCCACGTATCTGTCGCAGCTTGCCGCGCTTGGCGCCGAGGCGAGAGCCAGGGGCGGTCGCTGGTCCGGCCTGGATCTGGAGACTCGCCGATCCCTCCTCGACGCCTCGCTCGTGAGGGCCGGCGTGCGCGGGCTGCCGTCTCGTCCGAGCGGTCAGCACGTCGTCGCCGATCTCATGGCGTTTCATTTCCGCAGCAGCGAGGCGAACG
>Ga0310810_10005508_pt1 | contig 14173 bp, 11 predicted proteins | sample NCmetagenome_FD_207641 | JGI IMG/M metagenome (GOLD analysis project Ga0310810, IMG submission 207641) | Soil microbial communities from experimental microcosm in Duke University, North Carolina, United States - NC | ecosystem: Engineered > Artificial ecosystem > Soil microcosm > Unclassified ... | reverse complement strand
GCAACGGGATCGGACATGGAGCCGATCTTACCGGCCCTGCGCACACACGATGCCGCCTTTCAGGGAACGGTGATGTGCAATTCGGAGCCGTAGACCATCGTGCGATCCAGGTCGCGCGCCGCCCATTTGACGAGCGTCGCGACGTCCGGCTTGATCGCAGCGTCGTGCACGGATTTGCCGTTGACCGTCACGCGCACAGGTTGACTGATATCAACGGCGTCAGGGGAGATCAGCAGCGTGAACGCCTGCACGCCACGCGTTCGCACATCGAAGGTGTTGCCGTTGCGCACGGCGTCGACGCGTCCCGATGGCTTGTCACGGTCGAAGAGCTCGCGCTCGATGCCGGGGGCCGGAGAGAAGGCGTTGACGTCGTCGAGCGCGACGTCGGAGCCGCGCCTGCCGACCCGATCGATCACCAGCCACCGGAACCGGTTGTAGCGATCGGTGCGCTCGGTCTCCCACGAAATCTTCGCCGGGTGCGCCACGCGGCGATGGTCGGCCAGGAATGCCTCGAAGCGTGCCCGCTCCTGCGGCCACCAGCTGAAGTCGTGACCGGCGTCGGGGTAGACCTGAAACTGCATGACCGCGCCCGTGCGCTTGAACATCTCGATGATCGGCGCGACCGATGCGGCGGGATACAGCGGGTCGCGTCCACCGTTGACGATGCGCAGCGGGCAGTTGAACAAGTTGCTGGAATAGAGCTGCCCGTCGGCGCCGGTATCCGGATTCGCGATCACCGCCGGGTGGCCGTTGAGCGGAATGCATGCGGCCCACGGCGTCGCATAGCGCATCGCCAGGAAGTAGACGCCCGTCCCGCCATCCGAAATGCCGGTCACGTAGAGGCGTGATTCGTCGACGTTGTACTCGCGCTTCACGCGGTCGATCAGTCGCGTGAGGTTCTCGATCTGCTTCGGCGTCCACCACGCCGAGTCGAACCAGGCGCGGGGATGCAGCACGATCTCGCCATCGCTGGCGATGCGATTGTTCAGCGGGCGGGCCGGTGGATCTCCTGGCCCGGGCGGCTGACGTCCTACGCCGCCGTGGAGACTGACGCGCAGCGGCCAGGTTCGCGACGGATCGTAGTTCGCCGGGACCTCGAGGACGTTATCGAGCGACATCGCGTGGTCGCGCGACGGCAACTCGATGCGCCCTGTCTTCTGCTGCGCGTATGACCGGCCGGCCTTGAGCCGCGCGATGACCTCGTCGAAGGCCGCACCCGTCGCCACGATCTTCCGGCCGGCGTCCTCGCGGTCACCCTCGCTTGTCGCGCTCCAGAACGCGAGCATCGCGGCGTCGAGCGCGCCGCGAGCGGCAGGTGACTGCGCCCGTGCCGTCATGGCAGCGACGGTCGCGACGAGGACGATCATGAAGCTGAGGTCTCGCATCGCGGCGTGATTCTACTTCGCGAATGTGCCGCAACGTCCACTGCGGCCACCTCGACATTGCCATTCAAACAACTGTTTGATACGCTTGTTTACCAGACATGAAACGCGCTATTCCCTTGCTCGTCCTGCTGGCGATGGGCGGCGGTGCGTACTGGTACACGAGCCGTCCCGCCACCAGCCTGGTCCTGACCGGCATCGTCACTACCAATCACATCGTGGTGAGCCCGCAAATCACCGGCCGCCTCGCGAAACTTCTCGTCGCGGAAGGCGATCTCGTCAAGGCCGACCAACTGCTGGCGGTGTTGTCGCCCGACGAACTGCAACAGGAGCGGGCCTTCTACTCGTTCAGCGCCGAAGGGGTCGGGTCGCAAGTACAGGAAAGCGAAGCGGCGCTTCGCCTCCAGGAGCGGGTGTCGGCGGACCAGATCGCGCAGGCCGAAGCCAACCTGGAAGCGACCCGATCGCAGGAGGCGGCGCTGCAAGCAGAGTTCAGCAACGCCAAAATTGCATACGAGCGCGCCCAGCGCATGATGAAAGACGCGATCGGCACGCAGGAGCGGCTCGACGATTCGCGGATGGCATTCGAGGTCAGCCAGTCACGACTGGCGGCACTCGCCAAAGAGATCGAGGCGCAGAAGACGGCCGTTGCGCTGGCGCGCTCGAATGCCGAGCAGGTCACCGTGCGGCGGAATCAGCTTCATTCGAATCAGAAGCAGCAGGCCGCCGCGACCGCACAGCGCGCGAAGGCCGACGTGCGCCTCGCGTACACCGAGATTCACGCGCCGATCAGCGGACTCGTAGACGTCCGGGCTGCGCTCGCCGGTGAAGTCGTCACACCCGGTCAGCCGATTGTCACGATCGTCAACCCCGATGACCTGTGGGTGCGCGTTGACGTCGAGGAGACGTACATCGACCGCGTTCGCGTCGGCGACAAACTGAAGGTCCGGCTGCCCTCGGGCGACGAGCGCGATGGCACGGTGTTCTTCCGTGGCGTGGATGCCGGCTACGCCACACAACGTGACGTCAGCCGGACCAAACGCGACATCAAGACGTTCGAGTTGCGTCTGCGCGTGGACAACGCGGACCGTCGCCTCGCCGTCGGGATGACGGCCTACGTCGTTCTGCCACTCGTATGACCGCCGCCATCGAAGTCCGCGACATCGTCAAGAAGTTCGGCGACTTCACCGCGGTCGATCACATCAACTTCACGGTGCAGGCGGGCGAAATCTTCGGCCTGCTCGGACCCAACGGCGCGGGCAAGTCCACTCTCATCCGCATGATGGTAACGCTGCTGCCGCCCACGTCCGGGACGGTACTCATCAACGGATTCGACGTGACGAAACAGTCCGACGACGTCCGGCGATCGATCGGGGTGATTCCGCAGGCGATGACGAGCGACCTCGAGCTCAGCGTCGAGGAGAACCTGCTGATCTTCGCCAAGCTCTATGGTGTGCCGCGTGACACACGCACGCGGCTCATTCGCGAGCTGCTCGAGGCGGTCGAACTCACGCAGTGGGCCGACAAGCCGGTGAAGAACCTCTCGGGCGGCATGCGCCGCCGCGTCGAGATCGCCCGCGGCCTCGTACACGAACCGCGCGTGTTCTTCCTCGACGAGCCGACCACTGGTCTCGATCCCGTATCGCGCACGGCCGTGTGGACGATGCTGCAGCGGATCAAGTCACAGCGCGACCTGACCGTGCTCATCACCACGCATTACATGGACGAGGCCGACAAGCTCGCCGACCGCATTGCCATCGTCGATCACGGCAAGCTCGTCGCCCTCGATACGCCGCGCGCGCTGAAGGCGTCGATCCCGGGCCGCGCCGCCGACACGGTGACACTCGACGATGTGTTCGTGCACTACACAGGCCACGATCTCCGCGATGCGCTCCAGGCGCCATCGGCGATGGATAGCCCGTTCGTCATGCGCCGGTAGCCGCGTCGAAAGGTCGATGGAGTAGACATGCACCGCGCTCTTGCCATCGTTGAACGCGAGCTCCGGCGCTTCCGCCGCAGCCCGATGCTGATCGTCATGTCGATGATCTTCCCGCTGCTGCAGCTCATCGTGCTGGGCTATGCGTTCGGCGGCAACGTCAAGCACCTCAAGCTCGCTGTGGTCGATCAGGATCACGGCGTCCCGGCCGTCAGGATTCGCGAGCTGGCTGGCGCCGTGTCCGCAGGTGCGCGCACGCTGGACATCATCGAATACGTCGACCCGGGCGAGGCGTTGAGCGACCTGAGAAACGGCGTCGTCAACGGTGTCCTGGAAATCCCACCGGACTTCTCGCGCCGCGCGCTGACCGATCAGCAGCCGCGCGTCGCGCTGATCTCGGACAACACCGATACGTTCGTGTCGGCCACGCTGGCCGGGACAGTCAACTCGCTTGTTGGCGCGTTCAACGCACCGGTCACCGTTCAGCGTGTGGAATCAGTGGCCACACTGGACGTGGTCGAGGTCTATCCGTACGTGCCGTACATCCAATACCTGCTGCCCGGTTCGATCACCATGTCCATCTTCATGATGGTGATGATCGGCGGCGGGATCATCTTCATCGACGACAAAGCCCGTGGACTGCACGAGGGCTATCTGGTCACGCCGATCACCAAGCTGGAACTGGTCGCCGGCTTCAACATCTCGGGCACGATCAAGGCGGTGCTCGCGGGAGCCGTGATCACAGTTCTCGGCTCGCTGATCGCCGGCGTGCCGAATCCGCTCGATCCGATCCGCCTGCTGCGCATGCTCCTGGTGATCAGCCTGACGTCTTTTGCGCTGATCAGCCTGATGTTCCTGCTGATGGTGCGCGTCACCGACCCGCTGCTGCCGCGCGCGACCTTCGGCGTGCTCAACACCGTTTTGTACTTTCCGAGCGGCGCGGTCTACCCGCAGGCCGGCTTCCCGGGATGGATGCAGGCGATTGCCGTCGTCGATCCGTTCACCTACGCCGTCCATGCGTTCAAGAGCCTGCTGCTGAAGAACACCGGATTCGGTGCGATTGGCTACGACCTGCTCTTCCTGACGCTTTTCTCCGCGATCGCGATGACGGCGGCCACGGCCCTCTTCAAGCGCACCTTGTAACGAATGCAGGGCCACGACAAAGAAACCCGCGAGCGCCTCCTGAGCACGGCCGAGCGGCTGTTCGCCGAGCGCGGCTTCTCCAAGGTGACGATCCGCGAAATCTGCCGGAGCGCGCACGCCAATGTCGCGGCCGTCAACTATCACTTCAGCGGCAAGAAGGGGCTGTACGACGAAGTCGTGCGGTCGGCGATCAAGACTATGCAGTCCACGACGGACTCGATCCGCGATGCCGGATCGGGACAGTCAGCAGACGAGCGGTTGATCGCCTACGTCTCGATCTTCCTGACGCGCGTAGTGGCCGCCCGGGACAGCTGGATCCACCAACTGATGATGCGCGAGTTGTCGGATCCGACGCCGGCTCTCGACCTGGTCGTCAAGAAAGTCGTGCAGCCGCGCATGGCGTACCTGCGCGACGTCATCGCGGCGATGCTCAAGTGCGAACCTGACGACCCGCGCGTGGAGCGTTGCGCGATGAGCGTGCAGGCACAGTGCCTGGCCCTCCTGAGCCATCCCATCGCGGCGCTGCGGCCGAAGTCGATGAACGAGCGCGAGCTGGATTCGATGGCGCAGCACATCGCGCAGTTCTCACTTGGCGGCGTGCGCGCGATGGCCAAGGCCAGATAAGGTCCTTGGCCAAGGACGCGCCGATCTCGTTCACGAGTGCACGCCCGGCGCTTCGTGTCCCGTGCGGGCCACGTACTCGACGTACGACCCCGGATAGAGATGCGGCTCGCTCTCAAGGCCGGTCTCCCCACCCAATTCGACGACACGATTGCTGAGGCCGCGCAGGAACGCGCGGTCATGCGAGACGAACAGCATCGTGCCCTCGAACTCCTTCAGCGCCTCAACCAGCATCTCCTTCGTGAAGAGATCCAGGTGATTGGTCGGCTCGTCGAGGACGAGAAAGTTGGGTGGATCGAGCAGCATACGCGCGAGGACGAGGCGCGTCTTCTCGCCGCCCGAGAGCGCGCGGATCTTCTTGTCGACGTCGTCTCCGGAAAACTGGAAGGCGCCCGCCAGGTTCCGCAGAACACCGATCGATTCGTCCGGGAAGTCGCGCTGTAGCTGCTCCTCGATGGTCAGGTCGGGATCGAGCAGGTCGAGCGCCTGCTGTGCGAAATAGCCCATCTTCAGGCTGGCGCCGAGCCCGACCTGGCCCGAGTCTGGCGCGAGCACGCCCGCGACCATCCGCAGCAGCGTTGTCTTCCCCGCCCCGTTTCGTCCCATCACACACCACCGCTCCCCGCGCCTGATGATCATGCTCAATCGGTCGTGGACGATGCGGTCTCCGTAGGCCTTGGAGACGTTCTCGAGCACGGCCACTTGATCGCCGGATCGAGGCGGCTGCCGGAAATCGAACTTCACGACACGCCGTTTCTTGGGCAGCTCGATCTTCTCGATCTTCTCGAGCGCCTTGACGCGACTCTGAACCTGCGCGGCCTTGGCGGCATGCGCCGAGAAGCGTTCGATGAACCGCTGCTCTTTGGCCAGCATCGCCTGCTGCCGCGCGTACGCCGCCTCGCGGTTGGTTTCGCGGATCGCGCGCTCGCGCTCGTAGAAATCGTAGTTGCCCGAATACGCCGTAATCTCGCCGCCGTCGATCTCGGCAATTCTAGTGACGACGCGGTTCATGAATTCGCGGTCGTGCGAGGTCATGAGCAGCGCACCAGAGCGTGATTTGAGGTACGACTCGAGCCAGACAATCGACTCGATGTCCAGGTGATTGGTGGGCTCGTCCATCAAGAGGACGTCGGGATCGCCGAGCAGAACGCGAGCCATGGCCACGCGCATCTTCCATCCACCCGACAGGAGCCCGGCGTCGCCGTCGATCCGTGCATCGTCGAAGCCAAGGCCGTGCAGCACTTCGCGCGCCTGCGCCTCGAGGCCGTATCCGCCAAGGTGTTCGTACTCTTCCTGAACTTCGCCGAAGCGCGCCAGGATGCGGTCCATGTCGTTCGCCTTGGCGGGATCGGTCATGTCGTGCTGCAGTGCTTCGAGCTCGTGATGCAGCACGCCGACGCGGCCGCTCCCGGCGATCGCTTCGTCCAGCACCGATCGGCCGGACATCTCCTCGACGTCCTGCCGGAAGTACCCGACCGTGATCTTCCTGGGGACGGAAACCTCGCCTTCGTCAGCCGATTCCTCGCCGACGATCATCCGGAAAAGCGTCGTCTTGCCGGCGCCATTGGGCCCGACGAGGCCGACTTTCTCCCCTGCGTTCAACTGGAAGGACGCATCGACGAAGAGGACCTGCCGGCCGTACTGTTTGCTCACGCGCGCGAGCGAGATCACACGAGCAACTCCCCCCGGCCAACCAGGACGGCTTCACCGCCAACGCGGACGCGGCTAATCGCGTCGCGCGTGCCGTCGATCGCGATGTGAATGCGGCTGCTTCGGCCCATCGCCGCGCCTTGCAGACTGATCATGCCGCTCGCGGCTGCGCGCGTGACCAGGTCGTAGTGCACGAGATAGCAGCCCAGCGGACCGCTCGCGCTGCCGGTTGCGGGGTCCTCGACAATGCCGAACTCGGGGGCAAACATCCGGCTGTAGGCCGTCTCGTTCGATCCCGGGGATTCTACGGAGAACATGAACATCGCCAAATCGAGCCCGGCCTTCTCGTTGAATCGACGAAACGCGGCAGCGTCGCTCACGGCGCGATCCACGGTCTGTCGATCGCGCAGCGGCACCAGGAGATACGGAACGCCGCACGATACCTGCTGCACCGGGAGACTATCGACGACGTCTTCGGCCATGAGCCCGAGCGCCGCCGCAACGGCCGCCTTGTCAGCGATGATCGGCCCGAAGACCGGGTTCGATTGTGTCATCCATGCAAACGAAAGCGCGGCGTTTTTCCATTCGAGGTCAACCGGCACGGGCCCGATGTTGAGGCCGAACACGAACCGCGTGGAACCGGGCCTGATGACGCCCGCATGCGCGAGGGCAAAGGTGCTCCCGATCGTCGGGTGGCCAGCCATCGGCATTTCGTTCGACGGCGTGAAGATGCGCATCCGGATATCCGTACCCGGTTGCTCAGCGGGCAAGATGAACGTGCTTTCGGAAAAGTTCATCTCGCGCGCAAGCCGTTGCATCTTCGTCGTATCCAGTCCACGCGCGTCGGTGAACACGGCAAGCTGATTACCCAGAAGGGCATCACCCGTGAAGACATCGTAGTGCAGGTATGGAAGGGGCATGCTCTTATCCATAACTCATGACTGCGCAATGGTTGTGAGCCGGACATCACGTGACTAACATAGGCGGTCCTATGCCGACTTCAGACGACCTCCTCGACCTGGCCAATCAATGCGCGACGAAACTGGAGGAGGAAGGCTACCTTCGACATGTGCCCTCCTTCTCCGACGCGGAGGAGCAGTGCGAGACAGAGTACGAAAATCTCCTCCAGGCCATTCACGAAGACGAACTCTTCGCCCCTGTAGACATTCAACGCCAGGAAAAACTGGTCGAAGAGATCGCCTCGGCGTTGCCCGAAGACAAACGCACGCTCATCGTGGAGCTCGCCGACAACCACGCACGTCACGTATGGCTGCAGCAGGAGGGCGCCTATCACCTCGGGCTTGCAGTCGGGCGCAAACTCCGGAAGCTCGGATAGCCAGCGGCGACCAACGACGTACTTGTAAGCCCTGGTGAATGTCAGTACACGGATTGTAGAAATCCCTGTTGGAGACGCGCCACCGAGGTCGTGTCTCGTTCGATATTTCAAAGGGCACTCAAGGGCTGCTCGGCGTGTGTCTTGCACTCGTCCGGCGCCATGAATCCCCGAAGCTCAACACGGAATGAGGACCTTGGCAGCCTGGTCGAACGCGTGCGCGGCGAGTTCAACGAAATGCCAGGGATGCAGTTGACCGACGCACAGGTCGCAAAACTATTGGGGGTTGAGCCCGCGGCTTGCCGCGGCGTCGTTGATCTTCTCGTGGGAGCCGATTTCCTGCGTCGCACACCGAGCGGCCGGATCGTTCGGGCTGGACGATAGTTCTATCCAGGAGCGCGCTTGAGCGCTCGAAGTTCAGCTGCACGTTCAGACGCTTCGCGGACAAGGAAGCCCATCTTCGGATGAGATGCCTCCATGTCGGGCGCGATGCCGCGTTCCCGCAACTCTTCTGACGTCGTCGGCCCAATGGACGCTACGACGGCGTGTCGCATGCCGCTCAGCGCGGCATCGCGGAGTCCCATCGTGCCGGCGACCTCGAGCAGATGCGCCACCTGCGTTCCCGTAGTGAAGAGGATCACGTCCACGGTGCGGCTGGCGAGCGCACGGCACGCCGAGCGCAGAGGTTCGAGGTCCTCTGGCAGCGCCCACTGGTAGACCGGAACACGGGTCACGATCGCGCCGCGATCCTCGAGGCCAGCCAGCAAGTCCGGGTTGGACACGCCGTACTCCTGCACCGCGACACGCAGGCCCTTCAGAGACACATCATCCTGACTGTCGAGTGACGTCAGGATCTCGCGCCAGGTATTTGGTTCGGGCGCGGTGAGCCACACGGGGACCTGCACTTCCCGCAGCGCTGCGACCGGCTTCGGCCCCCGTGCGGCGATCTTCGTTCGGCGGAGCGCGTCAACGAAGCTGTCACGATTGCCGTGAGCGCGCTCGACTGCCGCGATTAGCGCTCGCGTGCCGACACCCGTGAGCAAGATCACGACGTCGTAGTCGCCGCGCTCGAGCCCATCCGCAAAGGCAAGCGCTTCCGTATTCGACTCGAGCGGCACCTCGCGCATGGAGGGCGCCGATATCGGCTCCCCGCCGTACGTGGTGATGAGCGAGGCCATCTCGCGAGAGCGGCGGCTCTCCAAGCTCAGCACGCGAAGACCGTCAAACGAGAACGCTATTCGCCACCTCCATGCAGATAGGCTTCCTCGCCATGCATCGTCACGTCAAGACCCGTGGCTTCGTCGGCCATCGTCGCGCGAAGCGGGATGAACAGGGAAATCAACTTGAGCAGAATGAAGCTCATGCCGCCGCTATAGACGATCGATGTCAGCACGGCCGCGGCCTGGATGGCCACCTGGCCGGGGTTTCCATGCAACGCACCATCGAAGGCCCCGTTGAGCGCTTTCTCTGCGAACACGCCGGTCAGAATCGCGCCGACGGTTCCGCCGACGCCATGAGCTGCTACCACGTCCAGTGAATCGTCGAGCGAGGTCTTGGCGCGAATAATCAGGCCAAGGTAACTCGGTACGGCAGCAATCGCGCCAAGTGCAATCGCGCTGATCGGGCTGATGTATCCCGCCGCAGGCGTAATGGCGACGAGTCCCACCACGATGGCGGTTGCGGCGCCCACGGCGGTCGGCTTGCCCGAACGCATCATATCGAGGAAGGTCCATACGACCAGCGTCCCTGCCGGCGCGAGCATCGTCGTCACGAATGCGAGCCCGGCGATCGGGCTTGCCGCCAGTGCGCTTCCGGCATTGAACCCAAACCAGCCGAACCACAGCAGACCCGCACCGAGCAGAACCGTCGGGATGTTGTGCGGCAGGATCGACGCGTGGCCGTAGTCAGAGCGGCGGCCCACGACCATCGCCGCCACGAGCGCGGCGGCACCGGCGTTGACGTGCACGACGGTGCCGCCGGCAAAGTCAAATGCGCCCATGTCTGCCAGCCATCCGCCACCCCACACCCAGTGGGCGACCGGCGCATACACGACGATCGACCAGAGACAGATGAACAGGAGATACGCTGAGAAGCGCATCCGCTCGACGATGGCGCCGGAGATCAGCGCGGCGGTGATGATGCAGAACGTCGCCTGGAAGGCCATGTAGAGCATGTGAGGAATCGTGATCGGGACCACGGCGCCGGTGGCTTCCAGACCCACGCCATGGAGGAACGCGAGCGACATGTCGCCGATCCAGTTGTTGCCCGTGGTCAACGCGAGCGAGTAGCCGATCACCGCCCACAACACCCCGACGAAACCCAACGAGATGAAGCTCATCATCATCGTGTTGAGCGCGTTCTTGCTGCGAACGAGCCCGCCGTAGAAAAACGCCAGGGCCGGCGTCATCAAAAGCACCAGGGCCGTCGAGATCAACATCCACGCGGTGTCAGCTTGATTCATGCACTCACCTCTCTGGGGGCGTCCTCGCGCATGGAGGCACGCTCGAGTTGGCTCATTCTAGATGAGTGAGAATCGGTGGGATCGTCGACCGGAATGACAGAAATGTCCGATCGATGCGATTCACAGCCAATGCTGTCGTATTTCAGCGATGCCATTCACCGCGGTCGCGATGATCCGATGTCGGCGCCACCACAACTCTTCGACGGCACGCCTGGTTAGGGTGCTGTGGGCGCAGGTCCTGAGGAGAGGAGGTTCCGGTCCACCGGCGGCCCGGGAGAATTGATCGGGTCGTCCGCGGCCCACGGCATTCGGCAGGGCTGCCGGCGCTCGTAGCGGAGAAGGTTGGTCGCCAGCCGCTTGGTCACCGGGTCGAGCCCGGCGCGGATCGAGGCTTCCATGATTTGCCGTTGGACGGCGACGGCCTCCGCGAATTGACCGCGTTCCGCCAGCGCCATCGCCATCGTCTCGCCGAGGTCGATCGTCTTGCTCGCTTGCACCAGTCGCTCGACGATGGCCTGGGCCCGCTGGCCGTCGCGAACGCTGTCGTCGGGCGCCGCCGCCAGCAGGCGAGCGAGCGCATGTTCGAACTCAGGATGGTCGGGATGCAGCCGGGATGCATCCTCGAACCACGCCCGCGCCTCGCGATAGCGTCCGAGCTTCACGAGCGCCATTCCGTATCCGAATCGCGCGTCCGCAGCTTTCGGGTTGATCTTGACCGCCTGAGCGTACGGTTCGAGCGATTGCTCGACGCGGCCGCTTCGCCGCAGCGCGTCACCCAGCGCCTGATAAGCCTCGACGTAGTTCGGGCTGAAGCGGACCGCGGCCGAGAGATGCTCGATCGCCTCGGGAAAGCGTCCGCTCGACACCATCAGCACACCGAGGCTGTAGTGCGCCTTTCCGGCAGTCTCATCGATGCCAGTCGCGGGGGCCATCCGAAGCGTCTCTTCGAACCACTTGACCGAGCCGCGTACATCGCCCTGCATGTACAAAGACGTCGCGAGCTTGTGCCGCAGGGAGCGCCCAAGCGCTGACGTACCGGGCGTGATGTCGACGCCCTTCTGGAAAAATCCCTGGGCCGCCTTGAAGTCCCGCGCCTCGAGCGCGCGTACACCTCTCAGCTCGTACGAAAGTCCGCTCTCGAGCGCGAGATCGAGTTCCTGCCGGTACGGATCGGGCACCAGCACCTCGGTGTTCCTCCAAAGCCTGAGGTGATCCTCGGCTTTCGTGGTCTCGCCAAGACCCCGATATGCCATCGCCAACGGGGAGTGGATGCTCAGGAGGCTGGGGTTGATTTCGATCGCCTGCTCGAGGACGGTCGCCGCGCGCGCGTAATCGCGATGCGCCAGCGCCGCCTGTCCCAGGCCGACGAGCACGGCCGGTACTTGCGGGGCGAGCTGACGGGCTCGCTCGAAAAGCGGCTCGGCTTTGTCGGCGTCACCTTGATCCAGGTAGCCACGTCCCAGCCAGATCAGCGTGGAGACGTCGTTTGGCGAGATCTCGAGCGCGCGACTGAACGCCTCGATCGACTTCGGAATGTCGCCTTCGCTCTTGTACAGATGTCCGAGGAAATAAGGCCACCTCGGCTCCTGCGGCATCAACACTTGCGCGTTCAGATATGCCGGCTTGGCCGCGTCGTAGTACTCCCCGGCATGGAGCAGCATCCCGACGCTGCCGTACGCCTTCCCACGTTCTTCTGCGGAGGCGCCCGCCTTGTTGACGGTCTCGAGCATCGACTGGTAGCCGCGCTTGATCTGCTCTTGCACCGTCGCGTCCATCCGCGACAGATCGGGCAGCGTCACGTCGAGCATCTTCGGCGCGGCAGGTGTCGGTTGTTGGCTCGGACTGCAGCCCGCAACGAGAACCAGCAACGCGATAGAGAGCGGTTTCACTTCCCGCTCCCCTGCTTCAACGTGGTCCATCGATCGATGCCCTGATTCGCCCACTCCTCCATCTTCCCGTCAGGCCACTGCACGCGCACGGTCACTGGGTCGGTCGCGCTTCCCAGCCCGACGACGACGCGTGGGTCGTTGGCCGACGCATAGCTGCCGTCGGATCGCGCCCGACGCCAGAGGGTCGGACCGTTTGCGCGCGGGATGGAGATGCGGGCGCCGAGCATGTCGCGACCACCGACGCCGACCAAGCGCAGGCCGATCCAGTGATTCTTGTTGCCCAGATTGTTGATGAAGAGACGCGTCGGCCCATTCGCCGTACCGACGAGCACATCGACATCGCCATCGTTATCGATGTCGCCGAAGGCCGCGCCACGACTCACGTCGAGCAGCTTGAATGGCTCACCAGCGCGCGCCGAGACGTCTTCGAACCGGCCGTTTCCAAGATTGCGAAACAGCTGGTTGAGCATCTTGAGCGGAAATGGATCCTTGGCGCGGGCCTGCGCCTCAATCATGGACACGCTGCCGTTGAGCGTGATCAGGTCGAGCCACGAATCGTTGTCGTAATCGAACCACGCTGTTCCGAATCCGGTCTTGGCCAGGCTCGGCGCACCCAACCCTGACGCCGCCTTGCGATCCTCGAATACGGCGTTGCCGGTGTTCTTGTACAGGATGTTCATCTGAGCCAGCCAATTGGTGATGAAGATATCCTCGTTGCCGTCGTTGTCGTAGTCGCCGGCGTCGATGCCCATGCTGGCTTCAGAGTTACCTTGCCCGTTGACGGCGGCACCATTGAGAAACGCCATGTCGCGGAAGGTGCCGTTCTTCTGGTTGATCCAGAGTTGGTTCGGCATGCCGTCGTTGCCGACGTAGATGTCCATCCAGCCGTCGTTGTTGAAATCCGCGGTGGAGACGCCGAGCGCCGGACCATAGGCGCCCCCTTCGAACGCGGTCTTCGTGATGTCGACGAAGGTGCCGTTCCCCCGATTGCGATACAGCTTGCTCGGCTGCGGCCGATAGCTGTTCGGCGGACAGTAGTCGTGCTGGCCCGTGACTGACAGGCAATCGATATCGCCCTCGAGGGTGTAAAGCAGATAGTTGCCGACGAACAGATCGAGCCATCCGTCGCGATCGATGTCGACAAAAGCGGCCGAGACTCCCCAGCCTCCTTTGTCTCCAGCGCCGCTCTTCTCCGTGATGTCGGTGAAGGTCCCGTTGCCGTTGTTGTGGAGCAGGACGCTTCCGTTGAGGCCGGTGCGATAGATATCGACGAACCCATCGTTGTCGATGTCGCCGGCGGCCACACCCATGCCGTAGGTCTCGATGTCGATCCCTGCCTGCTCGGTCACGTCGGTGAAATGCAGCGTTCGGACGCCATCCGGCCCAACGGTGAGATCGTTGCGATACAGACGATCCTTGAGCGGCCCCTTCGGCGGAAACAGCGCATCCTTGAGGGTCTTCGTCTTCCCGAGCATCTGGCTTTGCACCAGGTAGACGTCGAGGTCGCCGTCACCGTCGTAGTCGATGAGCCCCACGCCCGGCGCCATGATCTCGGGGTAGTAGTACTCGCCCGACATCCCGTTGAAATGGACGAAGTCAATCCCGGACGCCACCGCGCGCTCGACGAACCAATCCTCGCTGGCTGATGGCTGCGGCTTCTGTGTGGACGGGCTCGATCCGCCGCACGCGGCCAGGCACAGGGTCGTCGTCACGGCAAGAGCGAATCGCGTGAGCATCAAAGGAAGAGCGTACAGGAAA
>Ga0310810_10005505_pt1 | contig 14175 bp, 15 predicted proteins | sample NCmetagenome_FD_207641 | JGI IMG/M metagenome (GOLD analysis project Ga0310810, IMG submission 207641) | Soil microbial communities from experimental microcosm in Duke University, North Carolina, United States - NC | ecosystem: Engineered > Artificial ecosystem > Soil microcosm > Unclassified ... | reverse complement strand
CACCGCGTCGTAACGCCGCACGCAGGAGGGGTTCGGTGGAGATACTGTTTCAATCACACCATGCGGAAGTGCCGGAGCGCATCCGCGAACGTGCTCGCAACGCCGTCACCAAGCTGAGCGCGCGGCTGGCGCGTGTAGTGAACGCCGTCGTCCGCTTCGAATCGGACGGCCCCACACGGCGCGTCGAAATCGTCCTCCATGCCCCCAGGCGCCGCGCGATGGTTGCTGAGGGAAGTGCCCGTTTTTTTGGGCCCGCCCTCACCTATGCGATCGACCGGCTCGATGCGCAGACGCGCCAGGTGAAGCGCACGCCAAAAACCCGCGGTAGGAAAATCGCTCGCGCGTGAATCGACCGCTCACCGTCGGTGCCCTCATCGCGCGTCTCCAGCGCGGGCTTCCCCTGGAGCAGATCGGGACCGGCGGGCTCGATCGACTCGTCACCAGCGCCGACGTTTCGAGCCCCGGCCTCGCCCTGGCCGGGTTCGTCGAGCGGTTCGCGTCCCACCGCCTTCAGGCGTTCGGCGAGACCGAGATCGCGTATCTCGGCTCGCTCACGAGCGACGCGCGCGCGCGCGCCCTGCGGATGATCTTCGATTTCGAGTGTCCGTGCGTCTTCGTCACGAAAGCGCAGGAGCTGCCGCCTGGTTTCGAGGCGATCGCCGAGGAACGTGGTGTGCCGATCTTCCGCACACCACTCAAGACGGGCGAGTTTTACCGCCGCATCAAGCCGATCCTCGATGACCTGTTCGCCCCGACCACCACGCTCCACGGATCGCTGGCCGACGTCTTTGGCGTCGGTCTCTTTTTCACGGGCAAGAGCGGCATCGGAAAATCGGAGTGCGTACTGGACCTCGTCGAGCGCGGTCATCGCCTCGTCGCCGACGACCTCGTGATCATGACGCGCCGGGGCAACGACGTGCTGATCGGCCGCGGCCACGAGCTGCAGCGCCATTTCATGGAAATCCGCGGCGTCGGGCTGATCGACATTCCGGCGATTTTCGGTATCCGCGCCGTGCGGCAGCAGAAGCGCATGGAGGTCGTCGTCCACCTCGAGGAGTGGGATCAGGACGCGGTCGTGGACCGGACGGGGCTCGATACCGAGACGACGACGATTCTCGGTGTGGAGCTGCCGAAGATCAAAGTGTTCCTGAATCCCGGCAAGAACATCACCGTGATCGCCGAAGTCATCGCCATGAACCATCTGCTCCGATACAGCGGCGTCAATCCGGCGGAAGCGTTCAACGAGCGCCTCATCGGCCGGATGCGCGAGCAGGCCGACGTTAGGCAATACCTGGTCGAAGATGATGAGTGAGACGGACGTCACGGTCCGGGCGCTCGTGGCGGGTCACGGCGATTTCGCGGCGGGAATCGTCTCCGCGGTGCACCAGATCACCGGTCGCGGCGAGGCGTTCGTGGTGCTCTCCAATCGCGACATGAGCGCCGCCGACGTCGAGCGCGCGATGCGCGAGCAGGTGGACGCGGGCGCGATCGATGTCATCTTCACTGACCTCCCCGCCGGCAGCTGCACCATGGCCGCCCGGCGGCTTCAGCGTGAACGCCCCGCCGTCGTCCTCGTGACGGGGACCAATCTCGCGACCTTACTCGACTTCGTCTTTCATACCGACGTTCCGCCAACCGAAGCGGCGCGCCATGCCGCGGACAAGGGGCGCTCGGCGCTCGTCGTGACCGGGGGTGCACCGAGTGGCCATTGAGCTCTTTCGCATCGACGACCGGCTCATACACGGCCAGGTCGTCGTCGGATGGGGGCAGCCGCTCGACCTCGCGTTCATCGTGCTCGTGGACGACGAGGTCGCGAGCAGCGAATGGGAACAAGAGCTCTATCGCATGGGTGTGCCGCCCGAGATGGACGTGCACTTCGACACGGTAGAAGGCGCGGCCGAGAAGCTCGTCGTCTATCAACGCGACGAGCGGCGTGGGGCGCTCCTCACGGGCGACATCGCGACGATGGCGAGGCTGATCGAGCTCACGGGGAGCATTACGCGCGTGAACCTCGGCGGCATTCATCATCGCAGCGGCCGCACGCAGCGGCTCCGCTACGTGTTTCTGGCGCCGGACGAGGAGCAGGCGCTTCGCGCGCTCGCTTCGCGCGGCGTCGACGTGAGTGCGCAGGACGTGCCGGCGGCGCGTCCGCTCGCGCTCAACGAGGTTCTCTCCGGAGAAGGGAACCGGTGAACGACTTTGCGCAACTGTTGCCGCTGGCGATGCTCGGTGCCGTGCTCGGTCTCGACGTCGTGAGCTTCCCGCAAGCCATGATCTCGCGGCCGATCGTCGCGGCCACGGCCGCCGCGACGCTGCTCGGCGATCCGGGACGCGGGCTCCTCGTGGGCGCGACCCTCGAGCTCTTTGCGCTGGAGACGCTGCCGTTCGGTGCGTCGCGGTATCCGGAATGGGGCTCGGCGGCGGTCGTTGGCGGCAGCCTGTACGCGATTCACGGTGACGCGAACCCGGGCGGCCTGACGGTCGCGGTTCTTGCCGGCCTCGCCTGCGCCTGGATCGGAAGCTGGTCGATGGTTCAGCTCCGGAAGCTCAATGCAATGCTGGCGCGGCGGAGGCACGACGCGGTTGCGAGCGGCTCCAAGCGCGTCGTCGAAGGCCTCCAGGTGTTCGGCCTAACGGCGGACCTGGTTCGCGGCGGGGCGCTCACCGCCATCATCCTCGCCGCGTTCACGCCGGTGCATCGGTACGTGCTCGCTACGTGGGGTTCCGACGCCCGTGTCTCGCGGGCCGTGGTCGTCGGCGTCGCCGCGAGCGTCGCCGGCGCCGCCGTCTGGAAAGCCGTGCACGCGGCGCCGGGCGCGCGATGGCTGATGGTGGCAGGGCTCGCCGTGGGGCTGGCGCTGCTGGCCCTTCGATGACGGCCCAGGTCGAGATCCCCGTGCGCACACGCCTCGCGATGTTCGTTAGGCTGCTCGCGATCCAGGGCGCTTGGAACTACGAGACGCTGCTCGGGAACGGTGTCGGGTTTTGCGTCGAACCCGCGCTGCGCCTGTTGCCGGGTGGACAGGATGGGCCGGCGTATCGAGCCGCGCTCGCCCGACAGAGCCAATACTTCAACGCCCACCCGTACATGGCGGCCGTCGCGGTCGGTGCCCTCGCGCGCGCGGAGCTTCAGGGCGAGGATGCGGCCAAGATCGAGCGGTTTCGCACGGCCCTCTGTGGACCGCTGGGCAGCGTCGGCGATCGGCTCGTATGGGCGACGTGGCTGCCTGCATGCTCGATCGCCGCGCTCGCGGCATTCGGCTTCGGGGTCGGTACCGCTGGCGTCATGCTCGTCTTTCTCGGCATTTACAACGCGGGCCATCTGGCGTTGCGTGCGTGGGGACTCAGCGCGGGACTGGATCATGGGATGCGCGTCGCATCGGCACTCGGTGGTCCGGTTCTCCGACGCGGCCCCACTCACATTGCGCAGGCGGCGGCCCTCATTGGGGGCATTGCGTTGCCACTCGCGCTGGATCAGGTGATCGGCCCGGGACGCGCGCTATTTGGAACAGTTCTCGGCGCGGTCGCACTCGGCGGGTTCGTGCTCGCCCGGTTGCACGGGCGCGCGGAGGGGTGGAAGATCGCTGTCGTGCTGCTCGCCCTGTTCGTCCTCTACTCGGTGGCTCGCTGATGGTTGAACGCTCGGTCCAGGTCATCAACAGAAACGGCCTCCACGCTCGGCCCGCGGCAGAGATCGTGAAGGCCGCGGCGAAATTCCGGAGCGACATCACCATCGTGCGTGATGACCTCGAAGTGAACGGCAAGAGCATCATGGGTGTGATGATGCTCGCGGCCGAGTATGGTTCACAGTTGCTGCTGCGGGCGGATGGCAGCGACGAGCAGGACGCGGTGTCCGCCATCGCGAAGCTCATCGAGAGCAAGTTCGGCGAATCCTGAACCACGTGGATCGAGCCTTCCAGGGAATCCCCGCGTCTCCCGGCATCGTCGTCGGCCCCGCTCACCTCCTGCGGTGGGAGGTCCCCGATGTCGAGCCGCGCATCATCGCCGACGACTCGATTCCCGGAGAGATCGAACGCTTCCGCGACGCGACCGAGCGCGCCAAGGAGCGGCTGGCGCACGTGCGGGACCGGGCAGCGGCGCACGCCGGCCCCGAAGAAGCGGCGATCTTCGACGTGCAGATCGGGATACTCGACGACCACGATCTGAGGAATCAGGTCGAGTCGTACATCCGTCAGAACCTCGCCGCGGAAAAAGCGTTCGACGTCGTGCTCCACGAGTGGCGGGCGCGCTTCGCCCACCACTCGTCGCCGATGATGCGCGAGCGCGTCGGCGACCTCACCGACGTCCATATTCGCCTGCTCTCGCTCCTCCTCGGTCTTCCCGACCACGATCCGGTCGAGGTTCCGAAAGGCGCCAAGGCGATTCTCGTCACGCACGACCTGACGCCGAGCCTGACGGTGCAGCTCGATCGCGACGCGATCGCCGGAATCGCGACCGAAGCCGGGACGCGGACGTCCCACGTCGCGATCCTCGCCCGATCGCTCGGTCTCCCGGCAGTCGTCGGCCTCCGTGACGCGATCCAGCGCCTAACGGGGGGCGAGCACGTCGTGCTGGATGGCTCGACGGGCACGCTCGTCATCAACCCCACCGATGCCGAGGTCGCGGTCTTCCATCACCGCGCGGAGCGGGAGGCTCGCGACGAGGCGGAGCTCCGGCTGCTGGTCACCGCGGAACCGGTCACGACCGATGGCGTGCGCATCACCCTGCGCGCGAACGTCGATCTCCCGGACGAGTCGGCGCTCGCCGCCACCAGCGGTGCGGAGGGCGTTGGCCTCATGCGCACCGAGTTCCTCGTCGTCGGACGCACGACGATGCCTGACGAGGAAGAGCAATACCGGGCGTATCGGCGTGTCGTCGAGGCGTTCGGCGGCAAACCGGTTGTGATCCGGACCTTCGACATCGGCGGCGACAAGCTGCCTGCCGGAGGATTTCCTCACGAGGCGAACCCGTTCCTTGGCTGGCGTGCGATTCGGATGTGCCTCGACGAGTCCGAGATGTTCAAGGTGCAGCTGCGAGCGCTCCTGCGCGCGGGCGCCCATGGCGATGCTCGGATCATGCTGCCCCTCGTGGTGTCGGTCGACGAGGTCCGGCAGGCGCACCGGCTGCTCGACGACGCGGCTGCGGAGCTCGAAGCGCGCGGCCTTCCGTTCCGGCGGGATCTGCCGCTCGGGATCATGGTGGAAACGCCCGCGGCGGCCATGAGCGCCGACGTGCTGGCGCGGGAGGTCGCGTTCTTCAGCATCGGCACGAACGACCTGGTCCAGTACACACTGGCCGTCGACCGCGGCAACGTGAACCTCGCCTCGCGGTTCACGCCACTTCACCCGGCGGTCCTGCGCCTCGTGAAGCGAACGGTGGATGTCGGTCGCGCCGCGGGGCTGGAAGTTGCGGTTTGCGGGGAGATGGCGTCCCAACCGGTGATGGCGTTCGCGCTCATCGGCCTTGGTGTGAGGCAGCTCAGTGTTGCGCCGAGGGCGGTGACGCTCGTCAAGCACATCGTTCGCGGCATCAGCGCCGAATTGGCGGCCGAGGCAGCCGAAGCAGCGCTCGCGTCGGACAATGCCGCTGGCGCAGAAAGACAGCTCGCCGGTCGGCTGCGAGCCGCTTTCGGCGACGCATCGTTCCTCGGCGACGGGTTGCTCGGCAGCTAGCGGGCCGGATATCGTTCAGTGCTGCGCGCCGGTGCGAACGCCGGCGCGATTTTCACATTCAGAAGCGAGAGACGTCCTAGTGTACGATCGCCACCTGTTCACTTCGGAGTCCGTGTCCGAGGGTCATCCGGACAAGATCGCGGACGCGATCTCGGACGCGGTGCTCGACGCCATCATCGCCGACGACCCAACGGCGCGCGTGGCGTGTGAGACGCTGGTGACCACCGGTCTCGTTTGCGTGGCCGGTGAGATCACCACGAAGACGTACGTCGACATTCCGAGGCTCGTCCGTGACACGGTGGAGCGCATCGGCTACACCGACGCCGCCTACGGTTTCGACAACAAGACGTGCGCCGTCATCAGCACGATCGACAAACAGTCTCCCGATATCGCGCAGGGTGTCGACACCGGCGGGGCGGGCGACCAGGGCATGATGTTCGGTTACGCGACCGACGAGACCGACGAGCTCATGCCAATGCCGATCCTGCTGGCGCACAAGCTGACGAAGCGACTCGCCGATTGCCGTCGCTCAGGAATGAAGTGGCTGCGCCCGGACGGGAAGGCGCAGGTGACAGTCGTTTACGAGGACGGCCATCCCGTGGCGGTGGACACGGTCGTCGTGTCGACGCAGCACGACGAGAAGATCGCGAACACGAAAATTCGCAGGGCGATCATCGACAACGTGATCGAGGCCGCGATCCCCGGCGACCTGCTCGGCAAGAAGGTGAAATATCACATCAACCCCACGGGCCGCTTCGTCGTTGGTGGACCGCAGGGCGATGCCGGCCTCACCGGTCGCAAGATCATCGTCGACACCTACGGCGGCATGGGCCGACACGGCGGTGGCGCGTTCAGTGGCAAGGATCCGTCGAAGGTCGATCGCTCAGCGTGCTACGCCGCTCGTTGGGTAGCGAAGAACATCGTGGCGGCGGGGCTGGCGCGCCGGTGCGAGGTTCAGCTCGCGTACGCGATCGGCGTCGCCGAGCCGGTATCCGTGATGGTCGATACGTTCGGGACGAGCGAGATCCCCGAAGCGGATATCATGAGCGCGGTGCGCGAGACGTTCGACCTGACGCCTCGTGGCATCATGACGGCGCTCGATCTTCGCAAGCCGATCTATTCGGCAACGTCCGCGTATGGACACTTCGGTCGCACGCCGGAATCGATCAAGAACGGACGAGGCTCCATCACGCTCTTCACCTGGGAGCGCACCGATCGCGCGGCGGCGCTCAAGAAGTCAGTCAAGTAAACGCCAGGGGTCGAACGCCCGACTTCCACCCCCGCGCGCCCACAAGCATGTTTCGCCGCAGGGAAGCTTGGAGATCACCCTCGGCAGGATCGCTTGATGGTGGAAGTCACGGTCGCCCGTTTGGGGCTCGACAGCTCGACCAATTCGTACGTCGTGATCCTCCAGGAAAAGGGAGGCTCGCGGCTCTTGCCCATCTGGATCGGACAGCCCGAGGCCGAATCGATCGCGATGCACATCAACAGCATCAAGCGCGAGCGGCCGATGACGCATGACCTTTGCAAGAATCTCATCGTCGGCCTGGGCGGTCAGCTCCGCCGCGTGCAGATCACGAAGGTGCAGAAGAGCACGTATTTCGCCGAGCTGCACATCATGCGCGGTGACGTGCTCGTCCAGATCGACGCCAGGCCCTCGGATAGCATTGCAGTCGCGCTGAGGCTTTCCGCGCCGATTTTCGCCCAGGAGTCGTTGCTCACGTCCGTCGAGGGCGAGGATGCCGAGGAGGGCGAAGAGCACGACTTCGAGGCGGCAAAGACGGCTGAAGAGCTCAACGCCGAACAGCTCAAGCAGTACCTCGAGAATCTTCGCCCGGAAGACTTCGGCAAGTTCAATCTGTGACGGTGCGGGCGTCGCGCATCGTCCTGCTGGTCGCCTCATTGCTCGCCGCGCGAACGGTTGCCGGCCAGGATTCGGCTGCGACGCGAACGAACCCTGACGAGGGGCCGCTCTCCCTGGCACCGCGAACGGTGAGCGGCCGCGTTGTCCGACCCGGTCGCTCCGGCATGATCACGGTCAAGCAGGCGTGGGTCACACTGCACCGTGTCGCGGCCGACAGCAGCGGGCCGGTGGACTCGGTGCGCACGGACGCGAACGGGCGATACTCGATACGCTACAAGCCCGCCGGCGGCGACGCCGTGTACTTCGCGTCGAGCACGTACAGCGGGGTGGCGTATTTCACCGCGCCGCTGCCACCGCGCGATGCGACCGGTGACGACGGAGAAATCACGGTCTTCGACACGACGTCGGCTCCGGTTCGGATACAGACGCGGGGCAGACATCTCGTGGTGTCAGCGAGCAGTGTCGATGGACGGCGCACGCTGGTCGAGGTGTTCGAGCTCTCGAACGACAGCACGGTGACGGCGGTGGCCGGGGCGCGCGGTCGTGCGACGTGGAGCGCGCCGCTCTCGCCTAACGGGAGAGATTTCCAGATCGGGCAGAGCGACATCGGCGCCAACGCCGTGCAGTTTCGCGACGGGCGCGTGTTGGTCTACGCATCCATCTCGCCGGGCATCCGCCAGATCGCGTTCTCCTATTCCGTTCCGGCGTCCGACTTCCCACTCGAGATCCCGGTGGCGGATCCGGTCAGCGTGTTCGAAGTCCTCGTCGAGGACCCGGGTGCCACGGCCAGCGGCGGCGGGCTCGCTGAGCAGCAGCCCGTTTCGCTCGAGGGGCGGAGCTTCAAGCGCTTCCTCGCGCAGAACGTGCGCTCGGGCGCAAAGCTCGTCATCAATGTCGGTGCGCCCACGGCACCACGCGGCAATCGCATGCTGTACGTGATGGTGGTCGGTGCGGCGGTCGTCATGGTGCTCGCGCTGGGATTCGCCCTAACGAGGCGGCGCTCCGCGCGAGTGGTCGTGGGAGGGCAGGCACCGGACGATGCCGCCCACATCGCGCGCGACATTGCGGAGCTCGACGACGCGTTCGAGCGCGTCTCATCACCGAGCGATCCGGAGCGCGACGCGTATCGCCAGCGTCGCGACGAGCTCAAGACACGGCTCGCCGCTGCGCTTGCGAAGGAGGACGTCCCGGTCTAGATTCGCGACACAATTCGAAAGCGGACGGGAGACCCGGAAACCGGTGCAATGCCGGTGCGGCCCCGCCACTGTAACGGGTAGTTCGACGCGCGCTCGGCATGCCACTGACTTCGGTCGGGAAGGCGAGCGCGGCGGCCCGGAGCCAGGAGACGACTCGTCGTCCGCGCCACGTTCACACGCCCTCGGGGGAGGGGCTGGTGGCTCTGAGTCGCGTCGTCATCGTGCGTCTCACATGCCCAGGCATCCTTCGTCGAGGAGGATGCCTTTCGTGTATCACCGCTCCTCTGTCTTCGGTCCCGGCGCGTACGTCGCATTTGCGGCGCTGGTCGTCGCGTGCGGTGACGCGCGTTCTCGAACGCCCCGAGCGGCTGACACCGCGGCCGCGAAGCCCATCGGCGCGCTCGTTCTCCGCGACGATTTCGGTGATGCGCTGACGCTCCGCGCGCCGCCGCGCCGTATCGTCTCGCTCAACCCGGCGACGACCGAGCTGTTCTTCGCGCTCGACGCGGGCGACCGGCTCGTCGGGCGGACGCACTTCGATCTCTATCCGGCGGCCGCCCAAGCGGTGCAGGACCTTGGCAGCGCGATACCGCCTAACGTCGAGTCGGTGCTTGGCGTCCGTCCCGACCTCGTGCTGCTGTATGCGAGCGAGTCCAACCGCGCGCCGGCGGCGCGTCTGCACGCCGCGGGCGTCCCTACATTGACGCTTCGGATCGACCATATCGCGGATTTCCGTCGCGCGGTCGCGATCCTGGGTCGTGTCGTGGGCGACACGGCGCGAGCGACTCTGGTCGCGGACTCGGTGAGTCGAACGCTCGAGCGTGTCCGAGCGGCCACTCAGGGAAAACCGCGGCTCACGGCGTTCTGGAAGGCGTGGGATTCGCCAGTGATCGCGATCGGCGGCGGGAGCTTCCTGTCGGAGCTCGTGGCCATCGCCGGCGGGAAGAATATCTACGGGGACGACCCGCGGCCGGCGTTCGACGTCACCATCGAGGATGTCGTTCGGCGCGATCCGGACGTCGTCTTCGCCGGTCCGGAGTCCGGCGAGCGGATGCGCGCGGCGCCCGCGTGGCGCGCGCTCCGTGCGGTGCGTGAAGGGCGTATCCTGATCGTGGACACGATGCTCGTCGGCCGTCCTGGCGTGCGCTTGGGCGAGGCCGCCGTGTCGCTCGCGCGACTCCTCCACCCCGAATCGCTGCCGTGAACGGACGTCCTCGGCACGCCGCGCTGTATCTCGTGCTGGCCGGAGCGATGGCGCTCGCCGCCGTCGCGGGGCTCGGCATCGGGCCTGTACGCCTAACGCCGGTCGACGTGTGGAACGCCCTCGGCGGCCGCGGCGACGCGACCTACGTCGCCATCGTGCGCGACATCCGCGCGCCGCGTGTGGTGCTTGCTGCGCTCGTCGGTGCTGCGCTCGCCATGAGCGGGGCCGCGCTGCAGGGGACGATGCGCAACCCACTCGCCGAGCCGTACCTGCTCGGCGTCTCGGGCGGCGCGGCGGTCGGGGCGGTCCTCGCGGTCGCGGGCGGGGCACCATTCGGCCTCGTACCCCTTGGCGCATTTGCGGGTGCCGTGGCCGCGGTGATGCTCGTGCTGGCGATCGCGCGCGCCGGCGGACGCCGGCCCGACCCACGGGTGCTGCTGATGGCAGGCGTCGTCGTCGGCGCGTTCGCGAACGCGGTGATCATGATCGCGCTCGCCTCGGCCCCGGCGGATTCGGTGCGCAATGCGCTCTGGTGGATGATGGGATCGGTCGCCGGGGCGACCTGGGCGCAGATCGGCTGGTTTGCTGCCTACGGCATCGTGTCCGCCGGCGCATTGCTGCTGTTCGCGCCCGAGATCGATGTGCTCGCGCTCGGCGACGACGCGGCCGCGGGGCTGGGGGTGGACGTGGATCGCGCCGGCCGCCGAGCATATGTGATTGCATCGCTGCTCGCCGCGGCAACGGTCGCGGCAGCGGGCTTGGTGGGGTTTGTCGGTCTCGTCGTGCCACACCTCGTGCGCAGGCGTGCCGGCAGCCGGCACAGGGCGGTGATCGCGGCAGCGGGGCTGGCCGGCGCTACGCTGGTGATTGTCGCCGATCTCGTCGCGCGTACGCTCCGTGCGCCGAGCGAGCTGCCCCTTGGTGCCGTGACGGCGTTGGGCGGCGTGCCGTTCTTCCTTTTCCAGCTCCGCCGCTTCCGATGATCAGGTTCGTTGACGTCGTGGTGCGATACCCGCGCGCCGCCGCGCCGGCGGTTGACGGCGTGTCCTTCGACGCCCCGGAGGGAACGATCACCGCCATCGTCGGGCCTAACGGGAGTGGAAAGAGCACACTGGTTCGCGCGCTGTTAGGCAGAGTGTCCCTGCAGCGCGGCGCGATCGAGGTAGACGGTGAGGACGTGAGCACCATCGATCGCCGCGTGCTGGCGCGTCGCGTGGCCGTCGTGTCGCAGCGAGAGGAGCCCGCCTTTCCCCTGCGGGTGGCCGACTACATCGCGCTTGGCCGCCACCCGCATGCCAATCTCTGGAGCGCCGTGGATCCAGCCGGCGCGACGGCAGTGGCTCGCGCGATCGACGATGCCGAGGTGCGTCCGTTCGCGGACCGAACGACGGAGGAATTGTCCGGCGGCGAGTGGCAGCGCGTGAGAATCGCGCGTGCGCTCGCGCAGGACGCTCGGGCGCTCGTGCTCGACGAGCCGACTACCTACCTCGACATCGCCCACGAGATGTCGGCGTTCGAGCTGCTCGATACGCTGGCACGCCGTGGCCAGGCGATTCTCGTCGTGAGTCACCAGTTGAATCTCGTTGCGCGTTTCGCGCATCGCGTGGTGCTGCTCCATCGCGGCTCGGTGGCCGCGGCAGGCACGCCGGCCGAGGTGATGCGTGGTGATGTCCTGGAGCGGGTGTACGAATGGCCGCTCGTCGTCACACGTGACCCCGCTGTGGGCGCGCCTGCGTTACTACCCCTGCGTGGACGCAGAGCAACCTAACGATACGCAGCCATCAACCATCAGCTCCGAAACCATTACCGATGCGAACGTCGATGTCACTACTCGCGCTCGTGCTCACGTCGCGAGCAGCGGCCCAGCAGGCCAAGGACACCACCACCCTCAACCCGGTCGTCATCACGGCGACGCGAGTTCCTGTCGGCCAGAGTGTGGCCCCCGCCGCCGTCACGGTCATTCGCGGCGATGACCTTCGCGCGCGCGGCGTGGTCATGGTGAGTGATGCGCTGGCGTCCGTGCCGGGCATGACACTCGTCCGCAGCGGGTCGTTCGGGGCGACCACATCCCTCTTCGCTCGCGGCGGCGAGAGCGACTACGTGAAGGTTCTCATCGATGGCGTACCGGTCAACAACCCGGGGGGTACGTTCGATTTCGCGTCGCTCACCACGGACAACCTCGATCGCATCGAGGTCGTCCGCGGGCCGGCGAGCGTCGCGTACGGTTCCGACGCGGTCGCCGGCGTGGTCCAGCTCTTCACGCGACGCGGCACCGGTCCCGCGCGCGGCTTCGCCGACATCCGCGGAGGAACGTTCGGCACCCTCGAAGGTGAAGGCGGCGTCGCCGGTGGCAATTCGTCGGTAGGCTACTCGCTCGGCGCCTCGAACCGACAGACGGACGGGTTCCTGCCGTTCAACAACGATTTTCGGAATCAGGTCGCGAGCGGACGACTCACGTTCACGCCCACCAAGACGACGATCGATCTCACCGGTCGGTGGAACGATGCCACGTACCACTTCCCGACGGACGGCTCCGGTGCCGTAGTGGACAGCAATTCGGTTCGAGAAGATCACCGAACCGTGCTCGGGCTCGACGCGACTCATCACCTGACGTCACGGGTCGATCTGCGCTTGGTCGGCGCGGCATCGCGGCTGGACGGCGCATCGTCGAACGCACCGGACAGTCCAGGTGACTCGGCGTCCTTTTACGGGAACGACGACTCCCGCATCGAGCGCCGCAGCGCCGACCTGCGCACCGACGTGCGCGCCGGTGGTAACGCGACCGTCTCCCTCGGGGCGAACATCGAGCGTGAGCAGGTGCGGAGCCGGAGCGAGAGTCAATTCGGAACCTCTCCGGCGAGCACTATCGCCTTCTCCGAGCATCGCACGAACAAGGCGGCGTACGCCCAGGCGATCGGCACGGCGTCTCGACTGACGTACACGCTGAGCGGCAGAGTGGACGAGACGGCGACGTACGGGACGTTCACGACGGGTCGCGCGTCCGTCGCCGCGCAGGTCGCGCAGAACACCAGCGTGCGCGCTGCCGTTGGCAACGCGTTCAAGGCACCGGCGTTCGAGGAGACGTTCTCGACGGCATTCACGATCGGGAACTCGGACCTCGACCCGGAACACACCACGAGCTGGGAGCTGTCGGCCGAACAACGGATCGCGGGACGCGCGGTGGTGAGCGCGACGTACTTCGACCAGCGGTTCCGCGATCTCATTCAATACGTCGACGGCGACGAATCCACGCAGTTCCTCGCCACGTATCAGAACCTCGGCGCCGCAACCGCGCGAGGGCTGGAGATCGAAGTCCGCGCACCGGCGGTCGGACCGTTCGATCTCGGGGCGAACGCCACGTTCTTGCGAACGCGTGTCACTGATGCCGGCAATGGCGCGTTCGGAACGTTCGTGAATGGCGAGCGACTGTTGCGTCGTCCCGATCAAACGGTGGCCTTCAGCGCAGACTACCGCGCGACCTTGAGCGCACGCGTAGGCGCCGCCGTGCGGTTCGTTGGTGAGCGCGACGATCGCGACTTCACGAACGACGTGCGCGTGACGCTGCCTTCGTATACGCTGCTGGATCTGAGCGGCGAATGGGCGCTGTCGTCCGTGGCGCCGTCCCTCACTCCCCTCACGTTGACGGCTCGCGTCGAGAACGCGTTGAACAAGGAGTATCAACCGGCGTTCGGTTTCAGTGCCCCAGGCCGGACGGTGCTGATCGGCGCGAAGGTGTCGCTCGGTGGGAGATAGGCGGTTGGGGACGGGCGACGGGCGACGGCGACGGGTGAAGAAGCGTGTCATCCCGAGCGAAGCGTAGCGAAGCGAGGGATCGCGATCCACCCGATAGAGAGATCGGCCCCTCGTTCGGGACGAGCGCGATCCCTCGCTGCGCTCGGGATGACAACCGGGCTGCGCGCGGGACGACAACCGGCGGTAATGGCAGCAGCCCGCAGCACGCGGCAGTAGCGCGCAGCCGTCGGCTACCAGCTTGCAGCTGCTGGCAGCAAGCAGCGGCCTGTAGCCAGCAGCTAGCTTTTCCTGCATGCCTGCGCTCCGTACTGATGCCGTCGTCCTCCACGTGTTCGATTATCTGGAAACGTCTCGGATTCTGCGGCTCGCTACGCGAGAGGCAGGCATGCAGTCCGTGCTTGCCCGCGGCGCCAGGCGGCCGAAGAGCCGGTACGGGACCGCGCTCGATCTGTTCGCGTCAGGCGCCGCCGAGATCTACGTGAAGCC
>Ga0310810_10005504_pt1 | contig 14175 bp, 11 predicted proteins | sample NCmetagenome_FD_207641 | JGI IMG/M metagenome (GOLD analysis project Ga0310810, IMG submission 207641) | Soil microbial communities from experimental microcosm in Duke University, North Carolina, United States - NC | ecosystem: Engineered > Artificial ecosystem > Soil microcosm > Unclassified ... | reverse complement strand
CGATCATCTCGCTGAGCCCGTAGAAGTCCACCGCCGCGCAGCCCCACAGCGCCTCGAGCTGCGCCCGCATCGCCTCGGTCCACGGCTCGGCCCCGAAGAGCCCGTATCCGAGGCCGACCTTCCGCGGGTCCAGGCCCTGCTCGCGCATGCTCTCTCCGATGTGGAGCGCGAAGGAGGGCGTGCAGGCCAGACCGTGCGGGTGGAAGTCCTGGAGCAGCAGGATCTGGCGCAGGGTATTGCCGGAGGACACCGGCACCACCGTGAGCCCCATGTGCTCGGCACCGTCGTGGAAGCCGAGCCCGCCGGTGAAGAGGCCGTAGCCGTAGGCGACCTGCACGAGCTGGCCGGGCTCGGCGCCGGCCGCGGCCAGGGCGCGGGCCATCACCTCGCGCCACACCTCGAGGTCGCTGCGGGTGTAGCCCACCACGGTGGGCTTGCCGCGCGTGCCGGAGGAGGCGTGGAGGCGCACGACGTCCTCGCGCGGAACCGCGAAGAGGCCGAACGGATAGTGGTCCCGCAGGTCCTCCTTCCGCGTGAACGGCAGATCGCCGAGCCTCGTCAGGTCGACGTCGCCGTCTCGCAAGCCGGCCGCGGCGAGGGCGGTGCGGTAGAAGGGCACCCGCGCCTGCGCCCGCGCCACCGTGGCGCGCAGGCGCTCGGCCTGGAGCGCGCGCAGGGCCGCGCGCGGTGCGCTCTCGATCTCCCGGTTCCAGATCATGCCGCTAGGTCACCGCCACCCGGCGAACGAGCCAGCTCTGCCGCTCGAGGAAGCGGGCCATGGTCTCGAGCGTGCGCGGGTCGGCGGCGGCGTCGAGGCTGATCCGGTCCGGCAGGATGTAGCGGACCTCCGGGTAGGACACCAGCACGCGCAGGAGCGTCCGCACCCGATGGTCCCAGGCGAGGAGGCCCTGGTGGCCGGGACCGGCGGTGTGCGGGTCCCAGTCGGCCTGCAGCCCTACCCGCAGGGTGCGGCCCAGGGCGATGGCCGGCATCAGCGCGACCTGCGGCACAGGGCCTCGTAGCGGCCGACCATGGCGTGAATCTGCCGCTCGGTGGAGAAGCGCGCCTCCGCGAGCCGCCGCGCCGCCTGTCCCATCGCCACCCGGCGCTCCGCGTCGAGCAGGAGGCCGATCGCCGCGTCGGCCATCTCGCCGGTGTCGCTCTTGGTGAGGAACCCGGTCTCGCCGTCGGTCACGACCTCGTCCACCCCCGAGGCGCGGACCGCCACCGCGGGCAGCCCGCAGGCGTGCGCCTCGGCCAGCACCAGCCCCTGGGTCTCGGTCTCGGAGGCGAAGAGGAAGAGGTCGGCGGCGCGATAGTAGTCGGGCAGCACCTCCCGGCTGAGCCCACCGTGGAACACGACGCGGCGCCCGACGCCGCCCGCGGCGGCCCTCGCCTCGAGCGCCGCCCCGTGGCTCCCCTTCCCGACCAGGTGCAGTGTCGCGCTCGACACCGCGGCGGCCACCGACTCGAAGGCGTCGAGCACCCGCTCGAGGCTCTTCTCGCGATCGAGTCGCCCGGTGTAGAGGCAGATCAGGCCGTCGCCGGGTAGCCCGAGCCGGCGGCGCGCCCGCGCGCGGCTGCCCGGACTGAACAGCGCGAGGTCGACTCCGGTCGGGATCACGGTGACCGGCGCGCGGACGCCCCGGCGCCGCAGCGTCTCCGCCACGTGGTCGGACGGCGCCACGACCAGGTCCGCCGAGTTCGCGAAGCGGCAGGAGAGTCGGACCGCGAGGCTCCGCACCAGGCGCGGAGGCAGCGGGACGTAGTGGGCGTACTTCTCGTAACGCGTGTGATAGGTGAAGACGAGCGGACGCCGCTGCCCCCGGGCCAGCCTCCGGCCAGTCACCCCGAGCAGGAACGGATGGTGGACGTGGACGACGTCGAGATCGAGCGCGCGGGCGACCCGCCCGAGGCGCCGGGAGACGGGCAGCGGCAGCGAGAAGCCAGGGTACGTCGGCGCGGGGATCGACGGATAGCGATAGACGAACGGCGGATCGGGGTGCGGATGCTGCGCGGCGGGCGCGAAGACCCAGGCGCGGTGGCCGAGCGCCTCAAGCCCCAGCCGCAGGGTCTCGACCGCGGTCGTGACCCCGCCGCGGAACGGCAGGTAGTTGTTGGTGAACAGCCCGACGCGCATTCACTATTCGTCCGCGCTCTTCGGGTCCTTGCCGGGCTCGATCCGATCGAAGTCGCCCGGCTTGAGCGACTCGAGCCACTCCTTGATCTTGGCCTGGTCGTCGCCCTTGCCGGTGCCGATCTCGGTCTCCTTGGCGACCTCGACGGTGCGGGCCTTGTGCACCACGTCCTCCTCGACGAAGATCGGCGCGCCGACCCGCAGGGCCAGCGCGATGGCGTCGGAGGGCCGCGAATCCACCGTGAGGTCGGCGTTGCCGAGCCGGAGGTAGAGCACCGCGTAGAACGTGTTGTCCCGCAGGTCGTTGACCACGACCTTCTGCACCCGCGCCTCGACCGCCTCCAGGATGTTCTTGATGAGGTCGTGGGTCATCGGCCGCGGCGTGGAGATCTTCTCCAGCTCCAGCGCGATGGCGTTGGCCTCGAAGAGGCCCACCCAGATCGGCAGGGAGCGCTTCTCCTCCTCGTCGCGGAGGATGATCATGGGCATGTTGGAGAGCGGATCCAGCGCGAGCCCCTTCACTTTCATCTCCAGCACCATGGTGCGCTTCCTCCCTAGGCCGGTAACGCGGGCTCGGCCAGGCCCACCGGGAACCGGTCGGCAACTCCCGGGTCCTCGGGCGAATCGAGCTCCCCCCGGAGACTGTGCGGCAGGGCCCGGGTGATGCGCACCTCCACCACCCGGCCCAGCAGGTCACGGCCTCCGGTGTCGAAGTTCACCACACGATTGCAGCGGGTCCGGCCGGCCGCCTCGCCGGGATTCTTCCGCGAGGCCCCGTCGACCAGCACCGGGAGCGTCCGGCCCTCGAGCCGGCGGCTCCGCTCCGCGGCCACCCGGGTCGCGACCTCGAGCAGCCGGGTGTTGCGCTCCGCCTTCACCGCCTCCGGCACCTGATCCGCCATGTCGGCGGCGGGCGTGCCGGGCCGACGGGAGTAGCGGAAGGCGAAGACGTTGTCGTAGCCCACGCGCTCCACCATCTCCACCGTCCGCGCGAAGTCTAGGTCGGTCTCGCCGGGGAAGCCGACGATCAGGTCGGTGGACAGGGCAAGATCCGGGACCGTCTCCCGCAGCTCCGCGATCAGCTCGAGGTAGCGGGCGCGGGTGTAGCCGCGATTCATTCGCTCGAGCACGCGGTCGGATCCGGACTGCAGCGGCAGGTGCAGGTACTCGCAGACCTTGGGGACGTCGCGAATGGCGCGGATCAGCCGGGGCGTGAGATTGTACGGGTTCGAGGTCGTGAAGCGGATCCGCTCGATGCCGTCGACGGCGTCGACCCGCTCGAGCAGATCGGCCAGATCGGTGGGTGGGCTCAGGTCCCGCCCGTAGGCGTTGACGGTCTGGCCCAGCAGGGTCACCTCCCGGCAGCCCGCCGCGGCGAGCCCCCGGATCTCCTCGACGATGACCTCGGGGGCGTGACTGCGCTCGCGGCCCCGCGTGGTCGGCACGACGCAGAAGGTGCAGAACTTCTCGCAGCCTTCCATGACCGTGACGAACGCCTTGAGCCGCTGGCCGCCGTCGGGGCGCGCGGTGATCTTCACGAGCGCCCCCTCCCCGGTCTCGAGCACCGGGCCCCGCCCCGCGCGGGCCCGCTCGACCAGCTCGGCGACCCGGGCAATCGCGGGCGAGCCGAAGACCAGATCCACGTAGGGCGCCCGCTCCTGGATGCGGCCCTTCTGCAGCTGGGCCATGCACCCCATGACCCCGATCGTGAGGTCGGGCCGCCGCCGCTTGAGCAGCCGGAGCGCGCCGAGCTGCGAGAACACCTTGTCCTCCGCCTTCTCGCGGATCGAGCAGGTGTTGAGCAGGATCAGGTCGGCTTCCTCCGGGCGATCGGTCAGCTCGTAGCGCTCCTGCTTGAGCAGACCGGCGACCCGCTCGGAGTCGTACTCGTTCATCTGGCAGCCGTAGGTGATCAGGTGGAGCTTGGCCATCACCGGATCGACGACGGGCGAGACGGCCGCGGAGGATTTTTCTGCATAATTGGTCGGGACTTACGGTAGCATCCGCCCCCGGGCATGTCAAACTCCCGGCGAACCGGACGCCTCAGACGGTCTCCTCGAAGACGCCGATCCGCCGGAACTTCTCCTGACGCTCCTCGATCAGCTCCGCCTCGGACTTCGACCTGAGCTGCCGGAGCTGCTCGCGCAGCACCGCGCGCAGGCTCGCCGCCGTCGCCTCCCAGTTGCGGTGGGCGCCCCCCACCGGCTCCGGCACGATCGCGTCGATGACGCCCAGCTTGAGCAGGTCCGGCGCGGTCACCCGCATCAGCTCCGCCGCCTCCGGCGCCTTCGCGGCCTCGCCCCAGAGGATGGCCGCGCAGCCCTCCGGCGAGATCACCGAGTAGATCGCGTACTCGAGCATCAGCACCCGGTTGCCGACGCCGAGCGCGAGGGCGCCGCCGCTGCCGCCCTCACCCGTCACCACGCACACGATCGGGGTGGGCAGCCCCGCCATCTCCCGCAGGTTGCGCGCGATGGCCTCCGCCTGCCCGCGCTCCTCGGCGGCCAGGCCCGGGTAGGCCCCCGGGGTGTCGATGAGCGTGATGATCGGCTTGCCGAACTTGCCCGCGAGCTGCATGAGCCGGAGGGCCTTCCGGTAGCCCTCCGGGTGCGGCATGCCGAAGTTGCGGGCGATGTTCTCGCGAGTGTCCCGCCCTTTCTGATGTCCGATCACCACCACCGGCTCGCCATCGAAGGTGGCGAGGCCGCCCACGATCGCCTTGTCGTCGCCGAAGACGCGATCGCCGTGCAGCTCGACCCAGTCCTCCAGCAGCAGGTTGACGAGGTCGAGGGTGTGGGGGCGCTTCGGGTGGCGGGCGATCTGGGTGCGCTGCCAGGCGGTCAGCCCCGAGTAGATCCGCTGCTGCTGGCGAGCGAGCCGCTCCTCGAGCTTGGCGATCTCGTCGCGCGCGGCGAGCGAGTCCTCGGAGGCGCGCAGCTCGGCGATGCGGTTCTCGAGCTCAAGGAGCGGCTTCTCGAACTCAAGCTCGTCCGGCATACTCGACGAGTATACTGCCCGCCCCGAGCAGGCCTTCCACTTTCGCCACCAGGTCGGGGGCCGGCTCCACCCCCAGCTCCTTCACCCGCAGCACCACTTCCTGCTCGGGCAGCAGCACGTGGAGGAAGAGCGGGGTCCGCCCCTCGTGCTCGTAGCAGGCCGCCTTCACCGAGGCGAGCAGGGTGGGCAGCGACTCCGCCCCCGCGCTCACCCGGATGCGGCAGGCGTGCGCGACACCCTGACCGCCACCGTGCCCGTTCCCATGTCCGTTCCCGTTGCCCGTGGCGCCGCCGGCGGCATGTCCGTTTGCCACCGCTTCCTCCAGGGGCTTGATCTCCTCGGCCAGCACCACCCGTCCCTTGTCGCTGTCGTCGGCCCGGCCCTTCACGATCACCGGCCCCTTGTGGCGCAGCGCGCTCGCGCAGCTGCGGTACGGCTCGGGGAAGATCGTGAGCGGCACGCTGCCGTCGACCAGCTCGAGGGTGGCGAAGGCCATCCGGTTGCCGCTCTTGGTCGCGCTCTCGCTGAACGCGCTCACCTGCCCGAGCAGCAGGACGCGCGAGCCGGTCGAGCGCGCGGCCAGGTCCGCGGCGTTGAGGGCGCCGATGCGCCGCACCACCTCGCGGTACTGCTCGAGGGGGTGACCGGAGAGGTAGAAGCCCAGCACCTCCCGCTCGAAGGCCAGCATCTCCTCCTGCGGCCACTCGGGCACCCGGGCCGCGGGCGACACCACCGCCACCTTGGGGGCGTCGCCTCCGCCGAGGGCGTCGAAGAGCGAGACCTGCCCTTCCTCGCGGTCGCGCTGCCGCCGCTGGCCGCCCTCCATCGCCTGGTCGAGCGAGGCGAGCAGGCCCGCGCGCGTGTTGCCGAGCGAGTCGAACGAGCCCGCCTTGATCAGGCACTCGATCACGCGCCGGTTGACCAGGCGCAGGTCGACGCGCGCGCAGAAGTCGTCGAGCGCGGTGAAGGCGCCGTCGGTCTCGCGCACCTTCACGATCGAGTCGATCGCGGTGGCGCCCACGTTCTTGATCGCGGCGAGCCCGAAGTGGATCGCGTCGCCCGCCACCGTGAACTGGGCGCGTGAGACGTTGACGTCGGGCGGCTCCACCCGCAGGCCCATCGCCCGCGTCTCCTCCACGTACTGCACGATCTTGTCCGTCTTCTCCATCTCGGAGGTGAGCAGGGCGGCCATGAACTCGGTCGGGTAGTTGGCCTTGAGGTACGCGGTCTGGTACGCCACCACCCCGTAGCACGCGGCGTGGCTCTTGTTGAACCCATACCCCGCGAACTTCTCGATGAGGTCCCAGATGCGCTCGGCCTTCTTGACGTCGATCTTGTTCGCCTTGCAGCCCGAGACGAACTTCTCGCGCTGCTGGGCCATCAGCTCGCGGTCCTTCTTCCCCATCGCCTTGCGCAGGGTGTCGGCCTCGCCGAGCGAGAAGCCGGCCAGGTCCGCGGCGAGCTTCATGACCTGCTCCTGGTAGATCATGATCCCGTAGGTCTCCTGGAGATGGCTCTCCATGAGCGGGTGCTCGTAGGCGATGGCGGCGCGGCCGTGCTTGCGGTTGACGAAGTCCTCGATGAGGTCCATCGGCCCCGGGCGGTAGAGGGCCACCATCGCGATGATGTCCTCGATGCGCTGGGGCTTGAGCCGCTTGAGCGCGTCCCGCATCCCGGCCGACTCCAGCTGGAACACCCCGAAGGTGCGGGCCTCGGTCAGGAGCTGGTACGTCCCCGCGTCGTCGAGCGGGAGCGCGTCCGCGTCGAGGCTGACCCCGCGCGACTCCTTGATCAGCCGGAGGGCGTCGGTGATCACGGTGAGGGTCTTGAGCCCGAGGAAGTCCATCTTGAGCAGGCCGAGCTTCTCGATCGGCCCCATCGCGTAGCCGGTGATCAGCTCGGGCCGCTTGGGGTCCTTGTAGAGCGGCACCCGCTCCATCAGGGGCTCGTCGGAGATGACCACCGCGGAGGCGTGGACCGAGGCGTGGCGGGTACAGCCCTCGAGCGCGCGCGCCACCCCCCACATCTCCCCCACCCGCTGGTCGCGCTTGACCTGCTCCGCGAGCGGCGGGGCCTTCTCCATGGCCTCGTCCAGCGAAATATTGAGCGGGAAGCCGGGCACCAGCTTGGCGATGCGGTCGGCCTCGCCGTAGGAGAAGCCCAGCACGCGGGCCACGTCGCGGATGACCGCCTTGGCCCCCATGGTCCCGAAGGTGATGATGTGGGCCACGCGGTCCGCCCCGTAGCGGTCCACCACGTAGCGGATGACCTCGTCGCGGCGGTCGTCCGCGAAGTCGATGTCCATGTCCGGCATCGAGATCCGCTCGGGGTTCAGGAACCGCTCGAAGATGAGCCCGTAGCGGATCGGGTCCACGTTGGTGATGCCGAGGCAGTACGCCACCAGCGAGCCGGCCGAGGAGCCGCGGCCCGGCCCCACCGCGATGCCCTGGCGCCGAGCGTGCGCGATGAAGTCCCACACCACCAGGAAGTAGCCAGAGAAGCCCATCTTGGAGACCACGCCCAGCTCGTAGCGGAGCCGCTCCACCACCGCGTCGGCCGGCGACCCGCCGTAGCGGCGCGCGAGCCCCTCGAAGGCGAGGTGCTCGAGGTAGGAGTCGAGGGTGTGGCCCTCCGGCACCTGGTAGTTCGGGAGGTGGAACTGGCCGAACTGCAGATCGACGTTGCAGCGCTCCGCCACCGCGAGGGTGTTCCGGTAGGCCTCGGGCAGGTCCTTGAAGACGGCCCGCATCTCGTCGGCCGACTTCACGTAGAACTCGTTGCTCGAGAACTTCCACCGGTTGGGGTCGCTCATGGTGGTGCCGGTCTGGATGCAGAGCAGCGCCTCGTGGGCCCGCGAGTGCTCGGCCTCCAGGTAGTGCGAGTCGTTGGTCCCGCAGAGCGGAGCTCCGATGGCCCGGGCGATCTTCACGGTGCCCTCGGTCACCGCGATCTGCTGCTCGAGCCCGTGCGACTGCACCTCCATGAAGTAATAGTCCTTGCCGAAGACCTCCTGGTACCAGCCGGCGGTCTGCTGGGCCTTCGCCGCGTCGCCGGCCGAGAGCATCCGGCTCACCTCGGAGTTCAGGCAGCCCGACAGCACGAGCAGGCCGTCGGCGTGCTGGGCGAGCAGCTCCCGGTCGACCCGGGGCTTGTAGTAGTAGCCCTCGAGGTAGGCCTTGGAGACGAGCTTCATGAGGTTGGCGTAGCCCGCCGCGGTGCGCGCCAGCACCGTGCAGTGGCTCGCGCCCTCGTAGCCGCCGTCCTGGCTGGACCGCTCGAACCGGCTCCCGGGGGCCACGTAGAGCTCGGAGCCCAGGATCGGCTTCACCCCGGCCTTGCTGCACGCGGTGTAGAAGTCCACCGCTCCGAAGAGGTTGCCGTGGTCGGTGAGGGCGAGCGCCGGGAACTTGAGGGCCTTGGCCCGGTCGACCAGCTTCTCCAGGCGCGCCGCGCCGTCCAGCAGGCTGTACTCGGAGTGCACGTGCAGGTGGACGAAGTCGGCGTGTTTCATTTATCTCGCCTGAATGTGGAAGACTTCGGTTGGGCGGTCGGGCTCCTTCGCGCAAGCGCTCATCCGACCTGCCTCGCGCGTGCCCATTGCTAGCTCGACGTGGAAGACTTCGGTTGGGCGGTCGGGCTCCTTCGCGCAAGCGCTCATCCGACCTGCCTCGCGCGTGCCCATTGCTGGCTCGACGTGGAAGACTTCGGTTGGGCGGTCGGGCTCCTTCGCGCAAGCGCTCATCCGACCTGCCTCGCGCGTGCCCATCGATAGATCGGGGCGTCCGGTCAACCGATACGGCTGGATCGGTCCGTTTCGGCGGGCTACTCCCACTCGATGGTGCTCGGGGGCTTGGAGGAGATGTCGTAGACGACGCGGTTGACGCCCTTGACCTCGTTGATGATGCGGCTCGAGATCTTCCCGAGCAGGTCGTAGGGCAGCCGCGCCCAGTCGGCGGTCATGGCGTCCTGGCTGGTCACCGCCCGCAGCGCGATGACCTGCGCGTAGGTGCGGAAGTCGCCCATCACGCCCACGGTGCGGATCGGCAGCAGCACCGCGAACGCCTGCCAGATCTCCCGCTCGAGGCCGGCCTGGCGCACCTCGTCCTGGACGATGGCGTCGGCCTCCCGCAGCAGCGCGAGCCGCTCCTCGGTCACCTCGCCGAGCACTCGGATGGCGAGCCCCGGGCCCGGGAACGGCTGGCGCCAGATGATCTCCCCCGGCAGCCCGAGAAGGGCGCCGAGCTCGCGCACCTCGTCCTTGAACAGCTCGCGCAGAGGCTCGACCAGCTTGAAGCGCATGTTCGGCGGCAGGCCGCCCACGTTGTGGTGCGTCTTGATGGTGGCGGACGGGCCCTTGAACGACACCGACTCGATGACGTCGGGATAGAGGGTGCCCTGGGCGAGCCACGGGATGTGCCCGAGCTTGCGCGCCTCCTCCTCGAACACCGCGATGAATTCCGCCCCGATCGCCTTGCGCTTGACCTCCGGATCCGTGACTCCTTCGAGACGGTCCACGAATCGCTTACTTGCGTCGATGTGGATGAGGTGCACCTTGAATGTATCGCGGAAGGTCCGCTCGACCGCCTCGGCCTCCCCGCTGCGCAGGAGCCCGTTGTCCACGAAGAGGCACGTGAGCTGATCGCCGACCGCCCGGTGGATCAGGGCCGCGACAACGGAGGAGTCCACGCCACCGGACAGCGCGCAGAGGACCGGGTCGTTGCCCACCTGACGGCGGATGCTCTCGACCGCAGAATCCACGAAGGATGGCATGGACCAGTCGGCAGTTGCCCCGGCCGCGTTGAGGAAATTCTTGAGCACCGTCTTGCCCTGCGGCGTGTGCGCGACCTCGGGGTGGAACTGCACCGCGAAGAGCCGGCGCACCGGATCGGCCATGGCCGCGACCGGACAGTTGTCGGTAGCGGCCAGGCTGGTGAAGCCCGGAGGCGGCTGCAGCACGGTGTCGCCGTGGCTCATCCACACGGTCACGAGTCCATCGGCTTCCGGCTGCACGCCGTGGAGTAGCCCCTCGCGACTCAGCAGGCGCAGGTGGGCCTTGCCGTACTCCCGGCGCTCCGCCGGGACGACGTGACCGCCCAGGAGGTAGCCCATGGCCTGCATGCCGTAGCAGATGCCAAGCAAGGGGATCCCTGACTCGAGCAGGCGCTTGTCGGGCAGCGGGGCCTCGCCCTCGTACACGCTCGACGGCCCGCCCGAGAGCACGATGCCGGTGTAGCCGCCGCCGAGCACCCGATCGACCGGCTCGGTGCACGGGAGGATCTCGGAGTACACGCCCAGCTCGCGGATACGGCGGGCGATCAGTTGAGTGTACTGGCCGCCGAAGTCCAGGATGATGATCTTGGTCGTCATCTTTCAGCTCGCTTGAACGTGGAGGACTGCGGTCGGGCGGTAGGGCTCCTTCGCGCAAGCGCTCATCCGAACTACTTCGCGCCCGGTGCCGGGAGCCCGGGTCACCACCCCTCGCTCTACCTGGGCGTTCCCAGCTTCTGGGCGCGCTGGAAGACCTTGCCCTCGGTCTTGATGGAGGGCGCGATGATCAGCTCGGTCTGCTGCAGCTCCCGGATGTTCATGGCGCCCACCGAGCCCATGCAGGTCCGGATGGCGCCCACCAGGTTGAGCGTGCCGTCCTCGGTGAACGCGGGCCCGAAGAGGATCTGCTCGAGCGGCCCCGCGACGCCGACGCGGATCCGCGTGCCCCGCGGGAGGTTCGAGTGCGGGGTGGCCATGCCCCAGTGGTAGCCGCGCCCGGGTGCCTCCTGGGCGCGCGCGAAGGCGGAGCCGATCATGACCGCGTCGGCGCCCGAGGCAAACGCCTTGCAGATGTCGCCGCCCGTGGTCATGCCGCCGTCGGTGATGATCGGCACGTAGCGGCCGGTCTTCTTGTAGTAGAAATCTCGCGCCGCCGCCGAGTCCGCGGTGGCGGTGACCTGGGGCACGCCGAGGCCCAGCACCTCACGGCTCGTGCACGCCGCCCCCGGCCCGACCCCGATCAGGAGCGCATCGACCCCGCAGCCCATCAGCTCGAGGCACGCCTCGTAGGTGACCACGTTGCCCACGATGAGCGGAATCGAGAGGTGCTTCTTGAGGTTGCGGAGGTCGACGGGGGTGTACTCGCTCGCCACGTGACGCGCGGTGGTCACGGTCGACTGCACGACGAAGAAGTCGGCGCCGGCCTCCTCCGCGATCTTGGCGAAGCGCTCCGCCCGCTGGGGGATCGAGCTCACCAGCACCGGGCCGCCGCCCTTCTTGATCTCGCTGATCCGCTTGTGGATCAGCTCTTCCTTGATGGGCTCGCTGTAGATGCCCTGGATGATCTTGGTGGCTTCCTCCAGGCTGGCGGAGGTGATGCGGTCCAGGACCGCGTCGGGGTTCTCGTAGCGGGAGAAGATGCCTTCCAGGTTGAGCACCGCGAGGCCGCCCACCCGCCCCATCTCGATGGCGAACGAGGGGCTGACCACCCCGTCCATGGCCGCCGCGATGATCGGGATCGGGAAGCGATGCCCGCAGAGCTCCCAGGAGATGTCGACCTCGCTGGGGTTGATCGTGAGGGCGCCGGGAACCAGCGCGATGTCGTCGAAGCCGTACGCCGCCCGGGCCTTCCGCCCTCGCCCGACCCACATCCCCATACGCCCCGCCTCCTGGCCTCAGCCGGCCTGGCCCGGCGCCGCGTCCCGGCCGCCCGAACCCTGTATGTAGAGAACCGTGCGCGTCGACCTACCGTAGGTTGGGGTGCAGTATACGAGCGCTCCGACCCGGGTGTCAACCGGGGGTCACACCGAGGCGCCCGGGTGCGCGCGCTCCCAGAGCATGCGCAGGCCTTCGAGCTTCAGATCGGGGTTCACGAACTGCAGGCACTGCACGACCTCGCGCATCTGGCCCACCAGCCCGCCGGTGCCGACCACCTTCACGTCGCCTTCCATCTCCCGGCGCATGCGCTCGACCAGCCCGTCCACGAGCCCGGCCCAGCCGTAGATCATCCCGGACTGGATGTTGGTCACGGTGTGCCGGCCGATGGCGTCCTTCGGGCGCACCAGCTCGACGCGGAAGAGCCGCGCCGCGCGCGAGACCAGCGCCTCCGCCGCGGTGTTGATGCCGGGCGCGATCGCGCCGCCGATGAACTCGCCGCGCCCGTTCACGCAGTCGAAGCGGGTGGCGGTGCCGAAGTCGACCACGATGAGCGGGGTCCCGTAGAGCGCGATGCCGGCCACGCAGCTCACCACCCGGTCCGCCCCGACCTCGCGCGGCACGTCGACGTTGAGCGGGAGGTCGGCGGTGACCCCCGGCTCCACCGTGAGGGGAATTACCCCGAAGTACCGGTCGCACATCCACTCGAGCGCCTGCTGGATCGGCGGCACCACGTTGGAGATCGCCACGCCGGTGATGTGCTGCTGCTCGATCCCGCGGGTGGCGAGCAGGGTCTGGATGAAGACGCCCCACTCGTCCGCGGTCTGCTCGCGGCGCGTGGTGAGGCGCCAGGACGCGCGCAGGCGCCCCACCTCGTAGATGCCGAGCGAGGTGTTGGTGTTGCCGACGTCAATGACCAGCAGCATGGATCGTCCCCTCCTCGACCGCGGTGCCCGAGATCACGCGCACCATGCGCCCGTCTTCGGCGCGGGCCAGCAGCACCCCGTCCGCCCCCACGTCCTCGGCCCGACCCACGCCGCCGTCCGGGAGGCGCACCGGCTGCCCCGGCAGCGCCGCGTGGGCGAGCCACGCCTCCCGCAGAGCCGCGAATCCCCCACCCTGCCAGCCCGCGTACCGAAGCCCCAGCTGGCCGAGCACGGCGGCCAGCAGAGCCGCGGTGTCGTGGTCGTGGCCGGTGAGGAGCCGGAGCGAGGTCGCCCGCTCGGCGAGTGGCTCCGGGAAGGCCGACTGTCCGACGTTGATCCCGATGCCGAGGATGACGTGATGCACCCGCGCGTCGGCCCCGGAGGCGGCCTCGGCGAGGATGCCGCACACCTTGCGCCCTTCGACCAGGAGATCGTTCGGCCAGCGGATACGCGCGCTCACCCCGGTCGACGCGAGCGCCTCGGCGACCGCGAGCCCGCCCACCAGGGAGAGCTGGGGCACCGCCTTGGGCGTGCAGTCCGGGCGAAGGAGCACCGAGCACAGCAGGGACTCGCCCGGCGCGTCCCACCACTCGTGTCCACGCCGGCCGCGGCCCGCGCGCTGGTGGCGCGCGGTCACCACCGTGCCCTCGGGCGCGCCGGCCGCCGCGCGACGCTGGATCTCGGACTGCGTCGAGTCGACGGCGTCGAGAGCGGTCACCGAGAAGTGCAACGGGCGGTGGCTTGGCCTCTTCGCCCCTTCGGGGCTCATCGGGATCCGTGACCCGGCCCGGGGCCCGGGCCTATCCGAGGGCGGCCAGGCTGGCCGCGAGCTTCTGCTCGGTCTGCCGCTGCTCGATCAGGCGCGCCCGCTCCCGCTCCACCACCTCGGCGGGCGCGCGCTCGACGAACTCGGGCCGGCCGAGCTTGCCCTCGAGGAAGGCGATCTCCTTCCGCGCGCGCTCCACCTCCTTGCGGAGACGCTGTCGCTCGGCTTCGAAGTCGACCACGCCCTGAAGCCGCACGAAGACGTCCCCGCTCGGGGTGGCCGCCATCGCCGAGTTGGCCGGGCGGGCTCCGTCGGTGGACACCGTGATGGCGGCCCGCGCCAGGCTCCCGATCACCGCCGCGCCGGCCGCGAGCGCGGCGGCCACGTCGGGACCCGCCGGCTTCACGCTCACCGCGAGCTCCACCGCGGGCGAGATGCGGCTCTCGCTCCGGATGGTCCGGATCGCGCTCACGAAGTCGAGCACCGGCGCCATGAGCCGCTCCGCCTCCGGATCGCGCCCCTTGCGGGAAGCCTTCGGGAACGGGGCGATCATGATGGACCTGGCGGCGGCCGGGATGGAATCGCCCTGGTGCGGCAGCCGCTGCCACAGCTCCTCGGAGATGAACGGCATGAACGGGTGGAGCAGCCGCAGCGTCGCCTCGAGGGTCTCCACGAGCGTGCGCTGGGTGACCGCCCGCGCGGCCGGG